>Ga0074193_1000203_pt1 | contig 109650 bp, 104 predicted proteins | sample EPASupsiteHSE605_FD_64523 | JGI IMG/M metagenome (GOLD analysis project Ga0074193, IMG submission 64523) | Bioremediated contaminated groundwater from EPA Superfund site, New Mexico - Sample HSE6-05 | ecosystem: Environmental > Aquatic > Deep subsurface > Groundwater > Contaminated ... | reverse complement strand
CCCCCAATCTTTTGAATCGCAGATTTTCCGTGACCACCCCGAATTGGGTATGGGTTGGCGACATTACCTCTATTTGGACGTCCGAGGGGTGGTTGTACTTGGCGGTTGTGATTGATCTCTACTCCCGTCGTATCGTGGGATGGTCGATGAACAACTGCATCTCCAGGCACCTGGCCATGGATGCGTTGATCATGGCAATCTGGCGACGCAAACCCTCACGGGGTCTCATCTTTCACTCTGACAGGGGCAGCCAGTGAGCAACCCTGTGTAAACGATGCAAACCTGATGGCGTTTCCCCCTCCGGAGTTCTTGCCTGTACTCATCGTCCAAGTTGCGTTCACCTGACAAAAGGCCTTAAATCTCCCCTGGGACAGGAGGTTACACCAAGCGCTGCAGGTGGAGGATTTCATCAAGGAGGAAAACGTCTGTGAGCAAGGTGCGAACATGCAGCGAGGCATTGAGATTGTCTATCAACTGAGAAGAAATTCTCGGTTGAGCAAGGACGAGTTCCATTGCGGCTAAGGCTTTGGTCGCATCCGCCTTCAACACACCGAGAAAATCTAAATATTTTGGCGACGTGACCGGATCTAACGCCGCCACCATTGCGGTATACGCTTCAGGTAAACCGGCAGCGGCATCAACGGCCTTGGCAAGCAATTCTCGAAGCTGACCCCCGTTGCGGCTTTCCCGGTCGTCAGCAATACCCTGGGCCGCATACGCCAGCATAAATTCATAACACTCCTCGATGGCATCACAGCGGTGTTGAATATTGTCCAATTCGATCACGAGTATTTTCTCTCTGTACAATTTACGATTCCTTCTTGCCGAGAATGGCGCGTTTGACCAAATTGCGGGCCAACACAACCTTGTATCCGTTATGCAGAAGTGGCGCTGCTCCGTCGGCGGCAAGGCGCGCTGCCGCCTCTGCACTGGCATTTCTTGATCGACCTGCCACGGCTGCTTCCACTTGCGGCAGACGCCAGGGACGAGCCGCCACCGCTCCGAGAACAAAACGGGCCCGGTCGATGCGGTCTCCGGTCAGCCGCATGGCTGCCGCGATGTTGACCAGCGGAAAATCCCACACCGGTCTGTCACGGACTTTTTCGAAGTAAAACGTCGCTCCCGCCCAGGTCGCAGGGAGGCGGATTTCGGTGAGCAGCTCACCGGGCCGGAGGATGTTTACACGGGTGATATCCTTTTCCGGACCGACGAAGAAATCCTCTGCCGCCACTTCTCGAACGCCCTCGGCATTTTTGATGACCAACCGGGCCTCCAGGGCAACCAATGCCGGGGCGGTGTCGGAAGGCGAAACCGCCACACAGCCTTCGGCTCCGAAAATGGCATGTTCACGGTTTTGCCCCTCCGGGCTTTCACCGGCATAACAGGTGCCGCCACCGGCCCGGTAGCAGTCCCAGCCGCCGCGATAATACCAGCAGCGGGTATCTTGGGAGATATTGCCGCCCAGCGTTCCCTGGTTGCGGATCTGGGGCGAAGCGACTTCCCCGGCCGCCTCGGCGAGCAGGGCAAAACGGGCCTTGATCTCTGGATGAAGGTGGACCTCCGTCAGGGTGGTCATGGGTCCGATCACCAGATCCTCACCCTCTTGGCGGATCCCCCGAAGTGCATCGACGCCACTGAGATCGATGACCGCCTTGGGTCGTTTGATGCGGTCCTTGAACCGCTCAAGACTGTCGAGCCCGCCGGCCAATATCCAGGTATCGGCTCCGAGACGGTTGGCTAAAGAGAGGGCATCCTCGACGCTTGTCGGCCGGAAGAGATCAAAAGGCGGCATGCCGTCACGTATGATTGCCATGAGCATTCTCCTGCCACCGAGGTATCGGCGGCTCACTCCTTAAACATTGGCCGAAAGGCCATCCATTACACGCCAAGTTCCTGGCTCAATGGCAGCCAGGATGGCGTCGGCCATGACTGGGGCCCGCAAAAACTTGTCGTCACCCAGGGCATCGTTCAATGCGCACAAGACCGCTGCGCAGGCTGCCCCGACCGGTGGTTCGCCGATGCCGCGCGCGCCCACCGGAGTCTGGGGGTCAGGGATACCGACCGATCCCCAGGTAAATTTTTCCGGGAAACACAGCATGGTCGGTGGACGGGTCTGGTAGAAACGCCTGGCCACAGGAGTCCCATGTTCTTGATCATACAACCATTTCTGCGTGGTGGCGTGGCCGATGCCGAGCATGGAACGGCCGGCCATCTGGCCGGCGAAGGCACGGGGATGGACTACCACACCCGCATCCGCCTCGGCGTGAAAGTGCACGATCCGGTACATACCCGTTTCGGTGTCCACTTCCACTTCGGCAAAGGCAGCCACATACGAGAATGTTTGGCCGTCGCGCGGGAAGGCGTCACGGGCCACCGCAACCAGCCCCTGTCCGGCCAGGGCCGCGACCGACGCCTTGGTCATCTTGTTGACGTCGGCCGGGCATTCGTGGCCGTCGTAGATGCCCCCCAGTTCAATCGCCCGTCTGGCCGCCTCGGCAAAGCTCATTCCCGCCTGGCTGTTATCATGGCGAAACACGCGCTGGCCGCCGATACCATAGTCCTCTGGCTTGCCGCCAAGGGTTTTGGCGGCGATTTCCTTGAGCTTAGCGCGGGCATCCAGGCTTGCGGCCAGCCCCGCCCGCGACATGGCATGAATGGTTTGGCTTCCGCCGGAAACACAGCTCCAGGCCAGGTGTTGCCCTGTATTTCCCCACACGATTTCGCAGACATCCCAGGGCATGTCCATGGCATCGGCCACCACCCGTTGGACGTCGCTGAACGACTCTGTGCCGAGATTGCCGATGCCGGTGTGGAGACGAAGCCGTCCCTCCGGGGTGATGACGAACAACCCATCAAAACCGATGGTTCCGGCCACAAAGCCGCCCGTGGCCACGCCGATGCCATGCCGTACAGATCCCTTGACGGCCGGCCGGGTTCGGCGCGACTGCCAGCCGAACGCCTCAGCCCCCCGGTCAAGCGCCTGTTTGACAAAGGCACTGGTTGCCGCGTTCAGGGTGCCGTCCGCTTTCGGGGGACCGACCGGGGCTCTGCCCTCGGGTGCGTTGATGCGGCAGACGGCTAAAGGATCGAGGTGCAAGCGGCGGGCAGCCTTCGCGAGAAGAGGTCCGACGAGGGCGCTTGCCTGAAGCCCTCCCGGGGCTGTTTGGGCACCACGAGTCGGCGTGTTGGTGAGCACCGCCACCCCACGCCAACGCATGGCCTGGGGTTGATAGAGCAGGGATGCCATGCGCCCGGACATGCCCCCATCGTATTGCTCCTCGTAGGGGCCGTTATCCATGACCACGAACATATCCAGTCCCAGCAAACGGCCTTCTTTGGAAAAACCGGCCCGCATCCGCCCGATTAAACTCGGCCGCGCCCTGCCGATGGCCTGCTCGTCTTCACGGGAGACGCGCAGCATAACCGGCGCCTGCGCTTTTTTCGCGAGCAGGGCCGGAATGATCGCGGCCACGGAGGCGGTGATCTTGCCGCCGAAACCGCCCCCGGTGTATTCGCTGATAAGGACAATGTCATCAGCATCCATGTGCCTCGATGGCCGCAGTCGCGGCGGCTTCGTCAGTTGCCGCCACGGCCAGGATGGGCTCGCCCTGAAAGTGCGGCTCCATGGTCAAAGCGCGTTCAGCCCAGGGACTGGCCTTGATTGCCACGCCGCTGTCAGACACGGAGTCGGCCGGAGGCGGCAATTCATCGGCGGTGAGAATCGCCCGCACACCGGGAATGGCCAAGGCGGCGCTGGTGTCGAGATGCTTGACCCTGGCATGGGGCAAAGGGCTGGTGAGCAACTTGCAGATGAGCATGCCCTCGGCCCGAAGGTCGTCGGCGAAACGTGCCGTACCGGTCAGCTTGGCCCGCAGGTCAGGCGTAATGTAATCGTTCCCGGTGAGTTTTGGCGTAAAAAGAGCGTCGTTTTCCGGCATGGCTTACCCCTTTCGCATGAATTCGGCCCCGCGCATCAGGGCGGTGAGAATCTTGTCATAATCCTGGCAACGGCAGAGATTTCCCGAAACACCGTGGGCCAGTTCCTGCCGGGTAGGATTGGGGTTGGTCCTGAGATAACCAAGGGTGGACATGAGAAATCCCGGAGCGCAGTAACCGCACTGGAAGCCCTGCTCTTCAAGGACTCCTTGCTGCAAGGGATGCAACTTGCCATCGGAACGAGCCAGTCCCTCGATGGTCAGAATACTCTTGCCGCGGACGCTATGGGTGAGAATGGAGCAGGAATATTGGGGGACATTATCAATGAGCACAGTGCAGGCCCCGCATTCACCCCGGTCACAGCCGATCTTGAGGCCTACGAGACCGAGCTTGCCGCGCAGGGTTTGGGCTAGGGTTTCCTGGGGCATGACATCCACGTGGCGCTGTTGTCCATTAACGGCCAAGGTGATGAGTCGCTCGACAGCCATGGGGGATGTCTTTGGCCCGGCACCTGCCGGTCCGGAAGACAAGAGGCTGGAGGAGGAGACAGCGCCGGCGGCGATGACGCTTTTGATGAATTGGCGCCTGGTCATTCCCGCAGGCCTGATTGTTTCGACAAGAGAGGCATTCATGGCGATTCCGTTTGTTTTGCCCATGGTATCACTGGTGGTTGAGAGGGATCACCGTGCCGGACGGTGGTAAAACTCATGCACAAGTTGCCGGGCATATAGATCGAAGGTTCGGTTCCGGTGTTTTTCTCGTAGGTTGCGAGGAGATCGCTTCCTCGGGATATCGTGAAATTTTCGATTCACCTGCATGGCTGGGGCGCATTCTCCCTGTGCAAAGAGGATGGCCTCATCCCCCATTAAACAATGAGGCCATCCGGGGTGTCATCAGAGAGCTCTATGAAGCCTGAGGAGATCACTTTCCCTGGAATACCGGTTTTCGTTTTTCGAACATGGCGCTCAGCGCCTCCATATGGTCTTCGGTAAAATGGCACAGTGATTGATAGGCTGCGGCATTGCTCATGCTCTCCTCCAGGGTGGAATGGACGCCGAGGCGCAATAATTTTTTGGTCAGGCGCACGGCTTGCGGGGGCCTGCCGGCGATATGGGCGGCGATTTCCCGGGATTTTTGCAGCAAGTCCTCATGGTCGACCACATGATTGAGGAGCCCCAAGGCAAGAGCTGTGTCCGCATCGATGGTCTCGGCGGTAAAGATCAACTCGCTGGCCTTGGCCATGCCGATGACACGGGGCAGGGTGAACGCGCTGCCGTCACCGGGGATCAGTCCCACATTTAAAAACGTTTCGCCAAAGGTCGCCTTGCGGGAGGCGACGCGGATATCGCACATAAGCGCCAGACCGCATCCGGCCCCGACAGCAGAGCCGTTGATTGCGGCGATGGTCGGGATTTCCACGTTGTATACGCTCAACAGAACTTCCTGGAGATTTTTCCGATACTGTTCAACGAGTTCCGCCGGGGTGCCGGCAAACATCCCCTTTCGCTCTTTCATGTCCTTGACGTTCCCTCCGGAAGAGAATGCCGGGTCGGCCGCGGTGAGAATGAGCACTCGCGTGTCCAGGTGGGAATTGACATAGGCGCACACCGATTTGATCTCAGCGATCATATCGGGATGGGTGATTGCGTTGCGGATATCGGCCCGATTAAGGGTCAGTGTGGCAATCCCTGCGTCTATTTGAAACAAAATTTCCTTGAATTCCATTGTATTCTCCCTGTTGATGAACTGGTTCGTTTACCAAGAAAACCTCGAATTCCACCCGAAGGTAACTAGCCGAGGGATAAAAACATATGAAATAACAAACCTAACAAAGACCTAACTGTAACATCTTGAAAGCAGGCAGAACAATCCTCTTGAATTATAGCCCAACCCTCCAGGGAATCCATTTTTTTCAAACAATTTTAGTTTTGACATTTTGAATGCGATAATCCGTGAAGATCAACAGATCTCTCGACGGAGTCGCAACTGATCCGCCTTGCCAGCGCGCAGCTTAAGCTATCCGCACCTGCCGGGAGCCCCAAAATACGCTGGGCAAACTGCGCAAACCGTTCCGGACGGGTTTGAGCGGCAAAACGCATCCAGGAAGGATTGACCACCACCAGACGGCAGCGTGGTGAGGTTGCCTGCGCCAAAGAGAAGACGGGTTGGATTGTGAAATTCAAAATTCATGGCAAGATCTCCTTGTGCAGTTGAATGGAGTGATCCTCGACTGATGGCCTCAATATAAAGCGGATAACGGCGGAACCGGTAGATCGATCCTCCGGGATTATTGCCTGATTCTACGGAATGGTGACGAATATTGTAAAAAACCATCACCTTGAAAGGAATAATCTGTCGGGTTTTGCTGCTTCCCGCCGAGATCCGTTCAGTTCCCTTGCGGTTGACGGAGGATGATGTGGGCAATTTCAGATGGGGCGCCGAGACGGCAAGAAAATCCGGCCCATACACCTGTCCCCGGACTGACGTACAGTTTTGCGCCGTCAAAATCAAAGAGCCCACCGACCAGTCCGCCATTGAACGAGGCTATCAGCCACTTGAGAAAAAACAGGTGGCCGCCATGGGTATGGCCGGAAAGCTGGAGATCCACGTCGTCCTTGCCTGATGCAGCGGAGGGACGATGCTGGAGCAGCACGCGGATACCGTCAGGGAGTGCTTGCAGAAATCCACGATCCGGGCCGACCTCGCCGAAGTGCGGCGCTGCCGGATCCGGTACGCCGGCAAGCACCAGGTTTTTCCCCTGGACCGAAAAAGTGCGGCACTCATTTTGCAGCATGACAATGCCCAGATCCTCGAAAACCGGCAGCCAGCGGTGGACGCCAAAATAGTACTCGTGGTTGCCGGTAATGCCGTACACCCCATATTTTGCCTGCAATGCCCGCAGGGGAGCGATGTCTTGCCGCAGCGCTTCCGGCGAACCGTCAATCATATCGCCGGTCAGCACGACAAGATCGGCAGCAAGGGCATTGGTTTTCCGGACCACTTCATTGAGCCATTGGCCGTTCAGCAAGAGGCCGACATGGATGTCGGACAGTTGGACTATTGTAAATCCATCCAGCTCCGCCGGCAGTCCGGGCAAAGGGATTTCTCTGGTCTGCACATCGGGTACCCGCAGGGATTGCCAAGTGCCGAACAAGGAAAGGACAAGCGCTGTGCAGGCTAATGCACCGCCCCGGATGGCTGGAGTAAACGGCAGGTGCCAGGAACCGCCCAGCCACCGGCTGATCAACAAGAGGAGGGCCAGACAATCCTTGATCAGCAGCAGGAATGCGAGGATGACCATGGCACTGTAGAGGAACTCCATGAGCAACAGGAGGAAAGGCGGAAAATCGGGGGCAATAAACGAGCCGCCGATTTTCTCGTACCCAAGGTATTTCAAACCGATCGCCAACAGGGCGAAACCGCCTGCCAGCTTCACCCATGGTCTGCATGGCAGCCACCAGATCAGGCTGGCGACGATATACAAAAAGAGAGCGAGGGTGGGGAGGGCGAGTCGCATATGTCGATCGAGGGGCAAGTTTGGTTTGCGCTGTGAAGTTCGCCACGTGATTATTTTAGGTTGAACAAGGGCTGTGGTGGCCGCTGCACCATGCAAAAGGGCGCCTCATGGATCTTGTTGTGGATCAGGATGGTTTTTCTGCAATTGAGGGCTACGGAGTGACACCCAGCCTGTATTGTTCGTCGCTGACCTGTTCTTTCCAGTCGGCGGTTTTACCTTCCAGGCTCTCCTGAATGGCGATATGGGTCATATCCGAGTTTGGCGCGGCTCCGTGCCAGTGGTTCAGGTTGGGGGGAATGCAGACCACATCGCCCTGTCGGATCTCCTCGATCGGACCACCCCACTGTTGTATCCGACCCGTACCTTCTGTCACAATCAAGGTCTGACCAAGCGGATGGGAATGCCACGCTGTCCGGGCTCCCGGCTCGAAGGTAACGCGGCCGCCAGTCGCGCGGGACGGCTCATGTGCCTTGAACAGAGAGTCGACTCGCACGGAACCGGTGAAGTATTCGGCTGCTCCCTGGCTAGAAGGCTGGGAGCCACTCCGCGTGATGCTGATGCTTTGATTCGCTTGCCTGGCGCTGAGAACCTTCTCCAAAATTTCGTTGGCATTAGCGGCTTCCTGCTTGCCAACGCTTGTTTCGAGAACGGCTGTCAGGCTCCTCATCTGCGTCTCGGTCAACCCTGTATTGAGCCCTATGGCAACATGTGACTGCAGCTGGGGGTTGACCCCTCCCATACTCGCCAGGGCTGCAATGGTTGCCAACTCTCTGCTCTGAAAATCCAAGTTATCCCGGCCGAAGATGTCCCCGAACAGGTGTTTCTTCAAGAACGTATCGATGACCGGGGCAAAGGCTATATACTTTCCGGTTGCCGGTGCTCCGATCAGGCGGGTCTGGATTTCCGTTCCAAGTTCGATACTCGTCTTGTCGGCAGGTCTGGGGCTTGGCTCTCGGCCGACCTCATCCTGGATTCCTTTCTGTTCCCGTTCTTCCAGGACTGCCATGAAGGTATTGATCCCGTTCAAGCTGCGGGGAAACCCTGCATAGGCGTACATCTGCACCAGGATTTCCTTGATTTCATTGATGGTCAGACCGGCATCCAGTCCATCGCTTACAGCCGTTTTCAGCTGCGGCAAATCCCCCTTGGCAGTGAATGCCGCGATGGTGACGATGTATTTTTGTTTGGCGTTCAAACCTTCATCTGTCATGGCCTGCGCCTCCAAAATAGTTACGATGCTCAGTATGGTGACAAGCATACATACCAGAATTTCAGTGATCTTATGGTTCATGCGCTCTCCCCGTTCACTGCAACCCCTTCTTTTCCAGGAAGTTGGACATCAGGCCGGCGATTTCGAGATTGTTCATATCCGAAAATGGAAAGTGGGTGTTGCCGCGGATGCCTATTTCGGGCAGATGGACCACGGTGACATCTCCACCGTGGCGGTTGACTGCATCCCTCCACAGCCTTGCCATCGCCAGACGTACGCGCCATTGGTCCTGACCAGGATTTGCAACCGGCTTCTCGGGAATGTTGTCACCGTAGAAGATGATGATCGGGATCTTGGTGAGTTTGACGAACTCTGAGAGAGACACGCCAACCGCCTCCAGCGGACCTGCAGAACTCGGCATCGAAGGCGGTACTTCACTATTCGGAAAGACGAAATTGCTGCCCGGTTCATACGCAACGATGGCACGAATATTGGTACTTTTCATTGCGGTTTGCCAGCCCATGCCCCCGCTATGCGAATGGGTGACAAGGATACCAGGTCCGATCTTCCTGAAAAGAGCCGCAACGGCATCTGAGTGAACCTCGATATCAATAGGACCGGTGTCAGGCGTCATCTGGCGGAAATACTGATTCATCGCCTCAGGATCACGGGAGAACCGCACGCCGGGGAAGAAATCAGGCCAGATTCCGAGCCGGAAGGTGCCGAACCATTTTTGCTCATCGGCCACAGGTGGTAAAGTGCTCGGCTGGGTGCTGCGCCCCGCAGTACCACGACGAGGCTGGTCAATCACATACACTCCGAAACCGCGCCGCAGGAAAATGTTTTGATACCCCTCGCGACCATCCGGCGTGGTTTCCCATGTCTTCGAGGACTGCCCGAAGCCATGCCAGAGCACCAGCGGCAATGTTCGTGCGTTCGCTGGAATCTGGTAAAACACATAGGCGTGATCACCGTGGAATGTTTGTCCTTCCGGGGATATTTTGATGGGATCGAAGGTGCCGGGAGTGGTGACCACCGACCCCCCGATCGCGAAACTGCCTTGCTCCTGAATGACCATGGGCGCGGGCTTGTCGTTTCCGCCGGCCATTACCCATGGTGAGGCAACAAGGCTGACCAAGATCAGCATGAGGGTAATGAACGGCTTTCCCTGTTTTGTCCTCACTGAACTGCCTCCTTTGTTTCTGTGACTTATGCAGAGAAGATCAAATTGATCAGAACTCCATAGACTCGGATCATGGCCAGATTCTGCCAACCCATTGATCTACGGTTGCGCATACCTCGTCTCTTTCAGTGTAACTCGATGGAAATTTTTGGAAAAGTTGCGTCCTGGGAGGCAATCGCCTTGCCAAGCCAATCAATGACCTGGCCCAAGTGGTTCATACTCCGTATCCCCTCCGCATCATCCAACACCTCGCCTTTCGCAGCGCCCACACCCAGATTCCAGTAGATCGATCCGGGAACAATCATGGAGGAGATGAGGAACAGGTGGTTGATGGTATCGAATACATGGGTTGCGCCGCCACGCCGGACGGCAACCACCGCTGCCCCGATCCTGCCGCTGAACGCCCCTTCATTGGCCAAGGCGACAAAACCGGCCCGATCGATCAAGGCCTTCAATTCCGGAGTGATTCCCGCAAAATAGGTGGGCGAGCCGAGGATGATTGCATCGGCGGCGTACATTTTCTCGAGATAACCGTTCAACTCATCCTCAATGATGCATCGCCTGTTTTGCTTTTCGACGCATTGCATGCAGGCCATGCAGCCATGGAGAGGTTTTCCTCCGATCCGGAGGTATTCCGTCTCCCAGCCTGCCGCAACCAAGGGTTCCAGTACCTTGTTGAGCAGGATTTCGGTGTTTCCACCTGGGCGTGGACTGCCATTGACTGCAAGTGCTCTCATAATGATTCCTCCCCAATCAGTGCCTTAGAAAGCGTCACGCAGAATCTGGAGAGCCTCTGTCTTGCCGATGGAGGTCAAAATGCCCAGCTTTCCCCGTTCCGCAGCCTTCTCCGCCATGGTTTCCAGGTCTTCTTCCTTGACTCCGGCCTCACGAAGATTTGCCGGCATCTTGATAGCGGCATAGAAGGCCTCCAACTGCTTGACGCCTGCTTCCGCCGCCTTGGCCGTATCCTCCTCGACAATCCCGAAGACGTTGCGGGCGAATTGCGCGAAGATCGGCAGGTGTTCCGGGGCCGCGCTCATGGTGTACCGCATCCAGGAGGGGGTGATCAGCGCCAGGGTGACCCCGTGCGTCATGTCGTACACGCTGGAGAGTTCGTGCCCAATGCCGTGAAGGGGGAAGGCAAACCCGGGTTTTCCCAGACAAAACTGAAATCCGGCCAGGGCCATGGAACTGGCCCACATGATATTGGCGCGGGCGTCATAATTCCGTGGGTCTGCCAGAATTTTGGGTGCTTCTTCCAGCACGGCCTTCATCACCCCTTCGTTCATGCGGTCCTGGACCTTGGCGTTTTTTTCAGGGGTAAAATACTGTTCCATCAGATGGCAGAGGATGTCCGCGACGCCCGCCATGGAGTGGTGCTCAGGCACGGTATACGTGTACTCCGGGTCGAGGATGGAGAATTGGGGATTGACCAGGGGGTGCAGAAGCACCTCTTTCTTGTGGTCCTCACCCACGGTGATGACCGCGCCCATGTCCAATTCGGAACCCGTGCCGGCCATGGTCAGGACGGTGGCCAACGGGGCGGCGGCTGTGATATTGGACAATCCCGACTCGCTGACAAAGAGATCGGTCACCGGGCCGTCATACATGACCCCGGCGGCTATCGCTTTACTGGCGTCCAGAGCTGAGCCGCCGCCCACGGCCAGAATGAAATCACAGTCGTTTTCCCGATACAGACGGATTCCCTCCTCCACGCTTTCAACCCGTGGATTGGGTTTGATACCGCTCAATTCCACATGCGGCAGGCCAGCTTGTTGCAACTGTTCGATAATGGCGTCGTATATGCCATTGGTTTTGATACTGCCGCCGCCGTAAGCCAGCAGCACCTTTGCTCCGCCATGTGCCTTGATGGTTTCACCCAGCACCTTGATCTGTCCCTTGCCGAAATATGCGGTGGTGGGGATGCTGAAAACGAAATTTTCCATGTTGATGCTCCTTTTGGATAGGAATGGTTCACGGGCTCTTTTTTCTGGTATGCTGATCAGTTCCGCGGTTCTTTCAATGGTGCTTCCTGCCGAGTCAGCTTGAGCGATGGTTCTGGCAATCGAGCCCCTTGCACCACGATATTGGCGGCCGCAGCATTGATTTCCCGGAGCTCGCTTGGGGTAAGGGTGACGGCAACTGCGTTGAGGTTCTCCTCCAAATGCGGCAGTTGCGTAGTTCCGGGGATGGGGACAATCCACGGCTTTTGCGCCATCAGCCAGGCCAGGGCAATCTGTACCGGCGAGGCTTCCTTGCGCTGCGCCCATGCCCGCAACAGATCGACCATGGGCATGTTGGCCTTGAGCGCTTCGGGTGAGAGGCGGGGAACACGGCTGCGGTAATCTGAATCGGCAAACCGGGTGTCGGCACGCATTGCCCCGGTGAGGAAACCGGCGCCCAGAGGTGTATAGGACACCAGACCGATTCCCAACTCCTCCAGCGTGGGCAAGACCTCCCTCTCCGGTTCCCGCCAGAGCAGGGAGTACTCGTTTTGAATCGCGGTGACCGGCTGGACGGCGTGCGCGCGCCGCAGCGTCTGCAAACCGGGCTCGGAGAGGCCGAAATGCTTGACCTTGCCTTGCCGGATCAGATCCTTCACCGTGCCTGCCACCTCCTCGATCGGCACTTGTGGATCGACCCGGTGCTGGTAATAGAGATCGATGACGTCGGTCTTGAGACGCTTGAGGGAACCCTCCACCGACGCCTTGATTCGTTCCGGACGGCTGTTGAGTTCAGGGCGCACGCCTGGTTGCCCGAAATAGCCGAACTTGGTACCGATCACCACCTTGTTGCGGTAGAGTTGCAATGCTTCGCCCACCAGTTCTTCGTTGGTGAGGGGGCCATACAATTCTGCGGTATCGAAAAGGGTGACGCCACGATCAACGGCAGCATGAATGAGCCGCATCATTGCCCGCTTGTCCTTGGGCTGTTGGTCTCTGGGGCGACCGTAGATACCGCTCATCACCATGCAGCCCAGCCCGAGCGCCGAAACCTCCAGCGTGCCCAGCTTGCGCCGTGGAATCGTGACTCTTTGTTTTTGCACCTCGGCCACCGTGATCTCCGGCAGCATCGATGCCGCGGCCAAAGCCATTCCCGCCAGTATGAATGTGCGGCGATCAGGACGGTAACCGGTGCTTGTTGCATCGTTATAGGCAGGGGTATTGTTCATGGGTTTTCCTCGTTCTGCTCCATTGTTGTTCTCCGGTTAGCCGGGCAGGTTGTGGCGGGCACCGGATCGTTCAGCGGCCGCTCATCTGCTCGACCGCCTCCGGATACCGGGCCCCCTGCACCGTGATCCTGGCAGCAGCCGCGTCGATCTCCTCCAGGTCAGCCGCCGTGAGCACAAGGTCAACCGCGCCGCTGTTCTCTTCCAGACGATGCACCTTGGTCGTCCCCGGAATCGGCACGATCCAGGGTTTCTGGGCCAACAGCCAGGCCAGCGCTATTTGCGCCGGAGTCGCCTGCTTCTTGGCGGCCATGCGGGTGAGCAGATCAACCAGGGCCTGATTCGCCTTCAAGGCCTCCGGGGTGAAGCGCGGCAGGATGGAGCGAAAATCGGTACTGTCGAAGGTGGCCGTTGCATCCATTTTTCCGGTGAGATAGCCTTTGCCCAGCGGGCTGTAGGGAACGAGCCCGATGCCGAGTTCTTCCAGGGTCGGCAGTATCTCTGCTTCCGGTCGGCGCCACCACAGCGAGTATTCGCTTTGCAAAGCCGCCACCGGCTGGACGGCGTGGGCACGGCGGATGGTCTGCACCCCGGCCTCGGAAAGACCGAAATGCTTCACCTTTCCCGCTTGGATCAGTTCCTTGACCGCGCCGGCCACCTCTTCGATCGGCACGGCCGGATCAACCCGGTGCTGATACAAGAGGTCGATGACATCGGTCCTGAGGCGCTTGAGTGAGGCCTCGACCACCTCCTTGATATGCTCCGGCCTACTGTTGAGCACCGGCGCACCCTTGGTGCCCTTGGGGTCGACGGTGGTGTCGAAACCGAATTTGGTGGCGATCACCACTCGGTCGCGGAGCGGTGCCAGCGCCTCGCCGACCAGTTCTTCATTGGTAAAAGGCCCGTACACCTCCGCGGTATCGAAGAAGGTGACCCCCCGTTCCACGGCGCCCCGGATGAGGGTGATCATTTCCTGTTTGTCTTTGGGAGGCCCATAGGAAAAACTCATGCCCATGCAGCCGAGTCCGAGGGTTGACACTTCCAAGCCGGTTTTGCCCAAAATGCGTTTGTCCATCACTATGCTCCTTTTCCTGTCCGGGAACGGTGGTCCCGGAGAGCCTGCTCCAGGTAATTCCCATTTTTCGATGGCTTAAAAATAACGATGATTTACTGGAAACAGATAGACCAATCCTCTTGAATTGTTGCCTGATTCTCCGGCAGGACCAATATTTGTTGTCAGGTGGGTAGGGCTCTGGCAGTATGGCAGTGAAAGAACGCTTGGGGGTAAAGCGTCGCCACACGGAGTGAAAAGTATGGAAACGACAATTCAGAAGTTAGCAGACAGTATCGCCCGTTTGACGGAGCAGGGAGAACAGCCCACCACGGAAATTCCGGGGTTATCATTGTACCGGCGGCATGAAATAACCCCGCCGGTCAATATCATGTATGAGCCGCGCATCTGTGTCATTGCCCAAGGCGCCAAGCGGGTCATGCTGGGTGACGACACCTATGTCTATGATGCGCATCATTATCTGATTTCCTCTGTCCACTTGCCCACCGTGGTCCAGATCATTGAGGCCAGCAAAGAGCGGCCTTACCTGGGATTGGTGCTCAAGCTTGACCAGCGGGAGTTATCGCAACTGATGGTCGACAGCCATTTGCCTGCGCCTCGGCCGCAACAGTCGAATCGCGGCATGGCGACCGGAGAGATGACCGAACCGCTGCTCGCCGCTTTCCAGCGGTTGCTTGACCTGCTTGCCGAACCTCAAGACATTCCGATTCTGGCCCCAACTATCCAGAGGGAAATTTTTTATCGCCTGCTTGTCGGCGACCAGGGGGTCCGTCTTCGTCAAATCGCCTCAGCAGGGAGCCAGAGCCATCAAATAGCCAGGGCTATTGACTGGTTGAAAAATAATTATACCGAACAGTTGCGTGTCGATGACCTGGCCCAGAAGGCCCATATGAGTGTATCGACTTTTCACCAGCATTTCCGCACGATGACCGCCATGAGCCCGCTGCAGTATCAAAAATGGCTCCGCCTGAACGAAGCGCGCCGGCTGATGCTCTCCGAGCCGCTGGATGCCACCACCGCTGCCTTTCAGGTCGGCTATGAGAGCGCCTCGCAGTTCAGCCGCGAATACAGCCGCCTTTTCGGCGCACCACCCTTACGGGATATCAACATTCTCCGCCAAACAGCCGTGCCCATGGATGCATAAAAAAGGGCCCCTGCGGACCACCGCCGGCTACATCGGCATGATCGGCAGCCGCAAGAAGCGCGACGCCATCTATGCCAAGTTGAAGGATCGGGGCATCGGTGAGGCGCAGTTGGAACAGGTCCGCTGCCCCATCGGCACGGCGATTGAGGCCGACACCCCCGAGGAGATCGCGGTATCCATCGTCAACGAACTGATCTACCAACGGGCCACGGGTCGAAGGGCATGGCACCTGGCGTAAGCGCGAGTCGAAGGCCCTGCTACCCCGCACGGTGCTGGACCAACGCGTGGCCCTGTTCCGCGACTGCGGCATCGAGGATGTGGTGGTCACCGGGCACCGGGCCGATGAAGTTGGGACGGTAGCCAAGGCCGCATTCTGAGAAGAGCAAGGCCACTTTTTCCCTCCCTCATCCCGCTTTTCTTTCCATTTGTGATTATGATAGCAGCATGGCCCCAGCGTGAAACTGATTACTATTACATCTAAGGATATAGCTTCGCGAAATTGTTGTAATTTTGCAAGGAAGGAGGGCAGGATGAAACGTATGCTCGTACACAGACGGGCGCTTGTGACCGGTGGCAGCCGCGGTATTGGGGCCGCCATCGTCAAGCGTCTTGCTCGCGAAGGCGCCGATGTCGCATTGACGTACGTAAGCAAACCCGATTTGGCCGAGGAGATGGCGCAATCAGTCCGCACCGTTGGCGTGAAGGCGATAGCTCTCCAGGCGGACAACGCGGATGCCAAGGCGCTTTCCGCCGCTGTGGACCAGGCGGTCCAGGAATTGGGCGGGATTGACATTCTGGTGCATAATGCCGGCATCGCGGTAATGGCGCCAATAGATGATTTTAAGCTTGTGGACTTTGATCGAATGCTGGCGGTGAATCTGCGTGCGGTCTTTGTTGCCACGCAGGCTGCGGTGAAGCATATGCACAAGGGCGGGCGAATTATCACCATTGGCAGTTGCAACGCCGAGCGCATGCCTTTTGAGGGTGGGGCGGTGTATGCAATGAGCAAGGCGGGCCTCGCCGGGTTGGTGAAAGGGTTAGCCCGTGATTTGGGCGGGCGAGGAATTACAGTCAACAACGTTCAGCCCGGCCCGGTCAACACGGATATGAACCCTGCCACCGGAGCGTTCGCGGACAAGCTGCGGGGTTTGATGGCCGTGCCGCGTTATGCCGATGCCGATGAAATTGCAGCCTTTGTTGCATATCTTGCTGGTCCAGAAGCGGGCTTCATCACAGGGGCTAGCTTGACTATCGATGGAGGGTTTACTGCATAACCGAGATGGAATAACAATAACAGAAGGCTCGGAGAGCTCTTTGGGGGCATAATGATTTTGCGAAAAAGATCATACAAACCAAGGAGATCCGAGCCATGAACCATAGCGATACCGTACTGAAGCAACTGATTGCAGTTTTACCGAGATACGAATTTGACGCGCTTGCCAAGGTGCATCATGCGGGGCGGAAATTTCGTTCATATAACCGCTATAACCGCTATAACCGCTGGAGTCAGTTCCTGGCCATGCTGATCGGGCAGTTGTCCGGCAGGAAAAGCCTTCGGGACATCACCGGCAAACCTGAAGGCGCAAGGCAAGCGGCTCTACCATCTCGGCATGAAGAAAACCTCCACGTCGACCCTGGCGCGGGTTGACGTTTTTATGCTCAGGAAAGGACAAATGAAAAAAGTGGAATACCGGGAGCAGGCATTGAAAATTCTCCCCTGGATCTGCGGTAAATGTGGCCGGGAATTTACAGGAAAGAACCTGCGCGAACTGACGGTGCATCATAAGGATCATAATTATAAGAACAATCCGCCTGATGGCAGCAACTGGGAGCTTTTGTGCATCTACTGCCACGACAATGAGCATTCCCGTCCCCTGGACGCCGAATGGCTGCCCACTGAAAATCTTGATCGAGAGAGGGGGCCGTCAATCACCCACGCCCCATTTTCGAACCTTGCGAATCTGCTCCATGCGTCTCGTGATCAGAAAAAGAAAAAGGTGTAACGGTTCGGCGTCAATCGCATTACATCGCTGTTCTCGAACAACGTACGGCCTCCGTAGAGCGTATGTCGTGAGGTTGTTCAACCATGGAAAAAATCCGGATCCTGTAGGGAGGGTCACAGTAGGGAGGGTCAGGCTTCCATGTTGACACTTTTGCATCCTCCTGCGTGAAAGGAAAGTTAACAAGATGGAAGCCTGACCCTTTACATGACCCTTTACACTGGCGCTGGTCTTCGGCGAAGGCGGGACGGATACGGTTGACGGCTCGGCCTGGAACAGTATCTCATCCTGTTCGGGGACGACGGCGACGAAACCTACCAGGGCGAAAAGGGCCCGGCGACCTTGGCCACGGTGGAATCGGTCGCCACCGCCTCGGACGGCCCGGACACCCTCATCGGCGACCACGGCCGGGCCACCTTCGTTGGCAACGTCCTTCGCCAGGCGGAGACCACCGCTTTTTTCACCGGCGGCTACGGCCATGACACCTTCTGCGGCAGCTTCTCCGAGGATGTGATGATCGGCGAATATGGCCGGGTGACCCTGACCGGCGGCAAGATCGACAGTGGGGCATCGCCTGGCTGGAGGTGTTCTACCGCCGGTAGCGCGCCAGCGAGGATGCCGCCGCCCTGCGCCGGTTGCAGGCAGCGGTGGATCTCCTGGCCGTTGCCCTGGGGGAAGCGCATTTCCCGACCGCGGCCCTGGCCTTTGTCACCGAACTGGCCACCGTGCTTGATTGCGATCGGGTCAGCCTGGGCCTGCTCCGTGGCCGCCATGTGGCCCTGGAGGCCATCTCCCACAACGCCGAGGTCAATGAGAAGATGAACCTGACCGCGGCGATCGTCCTGGCCATGGACGAGGCGATCCTGCAGCGGCGGGAGGTGCTCTATCCTGCACCCGCAGATGCCGAAGTCCTGATCGATCACCACCACGAGCACCTCTCCCGCCTCCAGCATCAGGCCGTGATCGCCGGTTTTCCCCTCTACCAGCAGGGCCGCTATTTCGGGGTACTGACCTGTGAACGCCCCGCCGACAGCGCCTTCTCCAGTCGCGACCTCGAATTCATCCGGGCGGTCGCGGCCCTGGTCAGCCCGGCGCTGGAAGCCAAGGAACGCAACGACCGTCCGCTCTGGCGGACCATCAAGGATGCGGCCAAGACCCAGCTCGATCGCCTGACCGGGCCGGGCCGGTGACCTGGTGGCACAGGATGCGGTGCTCTGCACCCTGGACGACCGGGACCTGCGTCTAGAGCGGCTCTCCCGCTTCAGCCAGAAAAGCCAGTTGCAGCGGCAGCACCAGAATGCGGTCGCCAAATACGACCGGGCCCAGGCCAGCATCATCGAGGCCCAGCTTGACCAGGCCACCGCCGAGCTGGAGTTGATCGACGCCCAATTGGGGCGGACCCGCCTGCAGGCGCCGTTCGCGGGGCTCCTGGTCAGCGGCGACCTCAGCCAACGCCTCGGCAACGCGGTGACCAAGGGCGAGGTTCTTTTCGAGGTCACCCTGCTCGACGCCTACCGGGTGATCCTCGAGGTGGACGAGCGGCGGATCAATGATGTCCGGACCGGCCAGGGCGGCAGCCTGGTGCTGGCCTCGCAGCCGGGCACCACCTACGCCTTCACCATCGCCAAGGACGGCCGCAATTTCTTCCGCGTCGAGGCCCGGTTGGCCTCGATCGACGACCGCCTCCGCCCCGGCATGGAGGGAGTGGGCAAGATTGCCGTTGATCGCCGCCGCCTGCTTGCCATCTGGAGCCGCGAGCTGATCGAATGGCTGCACCTCTGGCTCTGGCGTTGGTTGCCCTGAGTCCGATGCAACCTGTCTTGCGGCCAGGATTGGTTCATCCTCCAGGACCATTTCACGGCCGTCACCACCGTTTTTCCCTTGAGGCCTATCAGGTGATCGGCCTGATGAACGGCCGCCGCCCCCTGAAAGAGATCTGGGAAACCGCCTGTGTCCGACTCGGCGAACACAGGCCGACCCAGGACGAGGTGATTGCCCTGCTCGCCCAATTGCACCGCTTCGACCTCCTTGCAGGCCGGGGCGCTCCCCTTCCCGCTCGTCGATCCGGACGCCTTCCTCACCCGGACCATGCCGTTGGTCCGCCCCCTGCTCGGGTGGGGAGGCGTCGTCCTCTGGCTGGCGGTCGTCGGTGCGGCCCCGGCAGCCATGAGGAAATCCTCTCGTTGGAGGACCCGCTGCTGGCGGGGAGTTTTTCGGGGATCACCAGGGGGATGGCCGGACGCTGGCCGTCGGATCGCCTGGCCTGGTTGACGGTCAGCCAGGCGCAGAAGCAGATGGAACGATATCATGGCCGGATACGCAGGGAGCTGTTCCGTCAGGATTGGCAACAGGGCAACCTGCTGTCCTTTTCCGGCCGCATGGAATGAACGGGGAGGAGAGCAATGTCCAGATGGGTGAGAATGGTATTGGTGCTGGTGGGGTGCGGAGTCTGGGCCGGGTCGGTTGCCGGCGCCGACCTGCCGCCGCTGGAGGGGTTGTTGGAGCCGAACGAGGTGGTGAAGTGCAGCAGCCAGACGCCCGGCATCCTTGAGCAACTGACCGTTGAGCGGGGCGATCAAGTGAAAAAGGGCCAGGTGCTCGCCCGGCTGAAATCCGGGGTGGAGAAGGCCGTGGTCAACCGGGCCCGGGCCCGGGTCGAATTCGGCCAGCGCAAGGCCCAGCGCAATGCGGAACTCTACAAGAAGCAGCTCCTCTCCCTCCACGACAAAGACGAGCTGGAGACTGAGATCCGACAGGCCCAGTTGGAGTTGATCGAGGCGGAGGAACGGCTGAAACTGCGCACCATTCAAAGCACGGTCGACGGCGTGGTCGTGAAGCGGACCGGGGCGCCGGGGGATTATGTCGGCGAGGAGTCCTTTCTCACCGTTGCCAGCATCGATCCCCTCAACGTCGAAGTGATCGTGCCGGCAGCCTATTTCGGGGCGATTCACACCGATCGGCGGCACCTGTACCGCCAAGGTCGTGCTCATCGATCGGGTCATCGACGCGGCCAGCGGCACTTTCGGCGTCCGCCTTGCCCTGCCCAACCCCAAATCGACCTTACCGGCCGGGCTGAAGTGCCAGGTGGTCTTTTAAGACACCTCTTCCCTTGCCCCAGATGCACTCCGAACAAATGCACCTGCCGGAGCAACCAGCGCCAGCCCCCTCCGCCGGAGACATCACGCGGCCCAACACGGTTGTCCGCTCCCTGTCCTCCGGCGGAACAAGGTTCCTATCCCTCCCTCGGGTTGATTTGCTTCAGAGGGGCACTCACTGCCACCAGATCATCCTCTTGGGCGGATTGCCGAAGGATTCGAAGGCGTCGCCGGATTCCCGCAAGACAATGTCCAGGTCCTGCACGGTAAACACATAGCCATCGACCTTGGCCTGCTCGACGAACTCTTCCTTGGTTTTGAGGACGTCGTATTTCAGGCGGATCTTCTCGTCCGCGCCGCCGGCGATCAAGAGTTCCTCAACATTCTTTTTCGACATGGTTCTCTCCATCCATATAGGTTGTGTGCTGATTGCTTTTCTGTCTTCGCGCTGCCGTTCTGGGAACAATCACCAGGGGCAAAGGGCATACCGCGTCAAAGCAACAATCGGTCCCTTTTGGGACAATATTGAAAAAATGTTGATTTTCAGCATGTTACCAGGAGGGCAGATGGACAGTGCCTCCTGTCGTCGAACAGGGCTCGACAAAAATGAACAGGTTCAATGTCAATTCCTTTTCATTTTCGTCGCCATCTGGACACTATGGGCTAGAGCAACCGCCGGAAGGCCGAGGCCTTGATCACCGCCACGACCTCTTTCCCCTCCGCGAGTTCCAGTTCCCGCATCGATTCGGGGACGATCTGAACGATCAACTGCTGCGAGCCGCACTGCACCTCCACCCGGACCCGGTTGCCGACGGTGAACAGCCTGCGGACCGTGCAGGGCAGGAGGTTGCGGGCGCTGGTCGCTTCGGGGTGGCGTTTGAACAGGAGGATCTCCCGGGCATCCAGCTCAAAAATATTTTCTTCGCTTTCGGCCCGTTCGGTCAGCACCAGCCGGACATCGCCCCACTGATACTGCCAGAGATCGCCCTGGGGCTGCGGCCGTCCCAACCGGAGGAGGTTGACATATCCTTGCCGGGGGGCGGCCCAGGCCGATTGGGCTAGTTCCTCGGTGGCCATCTGCCGCTTGATCTCGCCCTGCTCGACCACCAGCACCTGTTCGGTCATCAGCCGCATTTCCAGGAGCGAATGACTGATGAACAGCAGCGGGATGGCGAACTTGGAAAAGACGGCGGTGAGATAGGGCATGATCTGATACTTCAACTCCTCGTCCAAGCCGGTGAGCGGTTCGTCCATGAGGAGCAGACGGGGGCAGGTCAGCACGGTTCGCGCCAGAGCGACCCGCTGGCGCTCGCCGCCGGAAAGCAGATTCACGCCCCGATCCAGGAGATGCTGGAGGTGGAGCACCTCGATGATCGCCTCCGGCCGGATGTGCCGCTCCTCTGCCGGGGTCCGCTGCCAGCCGTAGAGCAGATTGCGGCGCACGTTCATGTGGGGGAAGAGGTGGGCATGCTGAAAGACCACGCCCACCCGGCGTTTCTCCGGGGGCAGGTTGATCCCGGCCCGGCTGTCGAAGAGCACCAGGCCATCCAGGTGGATATGACCGCTGTCCGGTTTGAGCAGCCCGGCGAGGAGATGCATCAGGGTCGACTTGCCGCTGCCCGATGGCCCGAACAGGCCGATCCGCTGGCCGGTCAGGTTGCATTGGGCGGCGAACTGAAAGCTGCCCTGTTTTTTTTCGACCGCGACATCCAATTGCATGGCTATTTCCGATCCAGGGTTTTGCTGGCCGCACCGCTTGCCAGCAGCACGACAAAGGAGAGCAGAATCGACACCAGACAGAGCGAGAGCGCCTTCCGGTCACCGCCGGGTGAGCTGGTGTATTCATAAATGGCCAGGGGGATGGTTTGGGTCACCCCGGGGATATTGCCGGCCAGGATGATGGTGGCGCCGAATTCGCCCAGGCTGCGGGCGAACATCAGGGTCATGCCGGCAAAGACCGCCCGGCCGGACAGCGGCAGGGTGACGGTGAAAAAGGCGTCCCAGCCGCTTGCCCCCAGAGTCCGGGCCGCCCGGCGGTAGGCGGGATCAACCGACTCCATGCCCAGGCGAATCGAGCGGACCAGGAGGGGAAAGCCGACGACAGCGGAGGCGATGATCGCCCCGGTCAGGGTAAAAATGACCTGGATGTCATACTGGAGCAGCCAGGCGCCGATCCAGCCGCGGCGGCCGAAGAGCACCAGCAGTAGATAGCCGACCACCACCGGCGGCAGGACCAGGGGGAGATTGACGATCCCCTCGATGATCGATTTGCCGGGAATCCGGGTATGGACGAGCAGATAGGCGACACCGATGCCCAGGGGGGTCGACAGCAGGGTGGCGGTGCAGGCAACCTGGAAAGAGAGGAAAATTGCTTCGAGATCCGACGGTTGCAAAAAAGACATGGTGTCACCTGGCAAGAGCCTTCTGGTCAGTTCGGGGCGCTGAAGCCGTATTTCTGGAAAACTTTCATCGCCTCGGGCCCGGTGAGGAACAGATAGAAGGCCCTGGCCTCCGCATTGTTCGCGCCGTCGACGGTCAGGGCGATCGGATAGGTCACCTTGTCATACAGCCCTTGGTCCACCTCGAAGAGGACCACCGCCTGCGTGGCCATCAGGGCATCGGTTTTATAGACAAAGGCGCCATCGGTCTCGCCACGATCGGCATAGGTCAGCGATTGACGCACATCCTTGGCCATGACCAATTTCCGACCTGCCTCCAACTGGTTATACAGGCCTGCCTTTTCCATGGCCTGCGCCGCATACTCGCCGGCGGGCACGCTCTTCGGGCTGCCGATGGCGATCTGCTTGAGGGTGACGATGTCCGCCATCTTGGTGATGGCCGGATTCTTCATGCCGACAAAGACCAGGGTGTTGGCGGCGAGGATCTTCTCGCTGGTCGGCTCGATCTTCTTTTCATCGCGGAGATAGGCCATCCATTTCTGATTGGCCGAGATGAACAGATCGGCGGGCGCCCCCTCGACGATCTGCTTGGCCAGGGTCCCCGAGGGCCCGTAGTTGGGGATGACCGGGGCATGCTTGCCTGCGGCCTCGAACTGGGCGGTCAGGTCCTTCATGGCGTCGGTCATACTGGCCGGGACCGAGATTCTGATCTCCTCGGCGGCGCAAAGGGCGGATGCGGCCGCCAGCACGCTGGCCGCGATGAATGCAATAAGGGTCTTCCGGTGTTGCATGATATTTCTCCTTTTTGATGGGAAAGAAAGCCCCGCTCCAAAACCGGGGACGACAAAAAGTCTCCTCGCGCAGGAACGGCGACAGCTAGGCAATGGCCAGCAGCACATCAGAGGCCTTGATAACTGCGGCGATCTGCATGCCCGCGCGCACGCCCAGCCGCCGCACACTCTCCGAGGTGAGGATCGAGGTGACGGTATTGCCGCCGGCGAGGTCGATGATCACCTCATCGTTGACCACTCCGGGGACGACCCGGTTCACCGTTCCTTCGAGGATATTGCGGGCGGAGATCTTGGCGCGGTCGACCTCCAGCCCCAGCATCACCGATGGCGCCTTGACAATGGCCAGGACCTCGGAGCCGGGCTCCAAGCCGAGCCGCTGCACCGAATTGTCGGTGATGACCGAGACAATGGTATCCTGGCCCTTCAGGGCCACGGTGACCACGCTGTTCACCGCTCCCTTTTCGATCTGGGCGACATTGCCCAGCCAGACGTTGCGAGCGCTGATCTTCATCTCCATCCTCCTCAATGTTTTCAACGTGTTGAACGCCTCGTCCGGCGAAAAATAAAAAAAGTTGAGAAAACTGGTGAACTCCCGCTGGAGCAGGTGCGCTCGTTTGATGAACGCATGGCCGGCCTCGGTGAGCACGGTACCGCCTCCGCCGCTGCCACCCACCTGACGGCTGATCAACGGCTCGGGGCTCAGGTTGTTGATGTTCTCTATTTTTTCCCAGGCGGCCTTGTAGCTCATGCCAACGCTCTTGGCGGCCTGATTGATTGAGCCGCAGAGATCAATCTCTTCCAGCAGGCCGACCACCGGATTCCTCCGGTGCGAAGATCCGAGCATGTGCTGGAGAAAAAGGTCATCCGAAGCGGGTGCGGAGTGCGGGGTCGTCATGGTTCGCTGCCTTTGGTTGCGTTATTCAATTTTTGAATAACGCTAGATACGCCAATATTGCTTTGGTGTAAAGCAGCAATCATGCCGAAAAGGGCATCCGCGCATCCACCTCGGCCAGCGACCTCGGATATGACATTAAAAACAAGGTGTTAGGACCAGAACCGCAAGGGGCATCGCCAAAAGAGAATGCGCCGGCAACCGGGTGACAGTCGCTGCGCAGGACGCGGCGATCAGCAAAAATGAACAAATCGTTGCATATTTGTCGCAGGGATGACAAAGAAAGCGAGCGGCTCCCTTGGTCGCTCTTTTCCCGGAACAGGGGCATCGGATGGAAGCGTACCAAGACCGCGCAAAAAAGAAGCGCCCGTTGGTTTTACGGGCGCGGGGAGAGGTGCATGAAGAGGCGACGGCGACGAGGCAACAGCCCGATGCCCCCTGGGGGCCGGAGGCCTTACTCGACGGCGTGAAGATTCACCAGGTTGAGAATATGGAGGGCACTGTCCGGATCGAGACGGGTGAAGGCAATGGCTATGCCTTCGGGATCGTGTCGCCGGATCACCCCCTGGGCCCGAAAATCCATCGCACTGGTGGTGCCGAGCAGATGGATGATGATATCGCAGGCAGTATGGAGAGGAATGAGGCTCTCGGTCTTGAGAAATACCCCCTTGAGACTGATGTCGCGGGTATCGACCTCTGCCTCCAGGGACAGTTTGTCCCCGTAGCGGAGGATCGCCTTACTCCTAAAACGAATTCGTTGCGCCCGGCGCCGTTCAGGGGTGCCCATGGTTAACGCCCCTGCTCAAAGGTTTGTTTCATCGCCAGCTTCTGGGGCCGTGAGGCCACCACATACTCGCCGTTTTGTACCGCGATCTCCGGTACCTGCTTCGACTGCTCGAAGGCGGCGAATCCCGGTTCCAGGCTCTGCCAGAATTTGATCCAGGGCGAGGCGGCGAATTTTTTCAGATTCAACGGGGTGAGCGCGAAGGGAAAGATGTGGACCGCAAAACGCTGCTGCCCCTGTTTCAGGGCTTCATGCGCCAGCAGGTAGATCTCTTCGATGCGGCCGTCGGTCATGGCGAAACAACCAACCGATTGGCAATTGCCATGGACCATGATCAGCCCGCCGGTCCGGTTCTTGGCCACGTCGAATTCGTTGGGATAGCCGACATCAAAGGCCAGATGATAGGAAGATTTGGGGTTCATCTGCTCGGCGGAAACACTGTAGAACCCCTCCGGCGCCTGCCAGTCGCCCTCGTTGACCTTGGGCCCGGGAAAGCCGGAATAGTTGCAGACCCGGTACGACTTGAACAGCTCAAACCCTCGCCCCTTGTTCATCCAGAGTTCGAGGGTGCCGGGCAGCTTGAAAATACGGACAAAAATCGGCTGCCCGAGGGCAAACCCCTTGTCCCGCAATTCCTGCTGGATTTTGGGTTTGGTGTGCGCCATCAGGGTCTCCGCCTTGGGAGTGGATGGCGGTTCGGCGCTGGTCGCGGGTAGGGCGAACCAGCCTCCGGTCAGTGCAAGGAGAGAGAAGACCAACAGACCTTTCCACAAGGCGGCGGGGACACGTGTCGGATTCATAAGCCCTTTTTGAGATAGAAGAAGAAAAACCACCGGCCGGATCGAAAACAGCCGGCAGACAACGGCATAACCGCGCCGGACCTTTCAGGCGTCCCGCGTCTCCCGCGCCTTGGCGTAGGCCGAGGCTGCGCATTCGTTCTTCCCGAGATCCAGTTCTTCCTGCCGCTCTTCTTCCTCCTCGCGAAGGTTGGCGTTAACCAGGCGAATAACGGCATATTCCTCGGGCTGCGTCCGCATATTGGCCTTGATGAAGGCGACAAAGGCGGCCGGCAGGTCGATATCGTAGATGTTGCGATTGCGCTCCAGGACCTCTCCTAGACTGCAAACAAAGATCAGTTCCGCGTTGGCCTCCTTCCAGTCGATGTAATGACCGGGCAGAACCTGGAGGGCGCGGTCGAGCCGCTTGACCATCCGGATCGAGTCAAAGAGCATCCCGGCCCACTCCTCGACCTTGCCGCCCAGATCGGGCCGCCCCACCGAGTTGATGAAAATCATGTCGCCGGAGATGATAAACCGTTCATCGATGATGAACGAGGTGGAACCGGGGGTGTGGCCGGGGGTGAACAGCACCCGGACCTTGGGACCGCCGAGGCTGAACCCGTGCACCTCGCCGTCCTGCAGCGGGGTATAGGGGTTGTTCGAGGTCTGGAAATCGCCGTCGTTGGCGTAAAAAACCGCGCCGGTGCGTTTGGCGATGTCCCGGCTGCCGGCGATGTAGTCGGCCTGGAGGTGGGTTTCGAAGGTCTTGGTGACCATGCAGCCCTTGTCGGCGGCAAACCCCAGGTAGAAATCGAGATTGCGCGAGGGGTCGAACAGCATCATCTCCTTGCCGCTGATCAGGCCGTAGCTGCACGAGGCCTTGCCCGGCCGGATGAACTGAAACAGCTCGTAGCCGTCACCGCCGGCGACCCGTTTCGGCACCAGGAGATTACCCCAAGTCTTGATCCCGCCTTGCAGGTAACCGACATCGAACCCGTGCCGGTCGAAGATTTCGGCGACAAAACGGGCCGAGCCCTCCTTGGCGCAGACAATGCGGACCTTGCTGCCCGGCGCGATGCGGGCGACGGCTTCTTCCTCGTTCTCGATGAAATCGTAGTAGGAGATGTTGACCAGGGAGAAGGGATAGGGACCTTCAACGTGAAATCGACCGAAATCCTTGGCATTTCTGACATCAACCACCACCATGTCCGCCTGGGTGGCAAGCCACTGGAACAGCTCCTTGGCCTCGTATGTGAATATTGCCATGATGCTCCCCTCAGGATGAGACAGGTCTTCCCCGAAACAGGCTCGGGTTACGTTATCGAACTTGTCGGTAATTGTCAATGTTATACTGAGGTTAACCGTGACAATCCCTGCACTTGTTCAGCACGACGATAAAAGAGCGCTGCCTGAAAACATCCGGCCGTCGCCCCTCGCCTTCAATCCCGCCGGGCCCCAACCGGCTGAGGCAACAGCATTGCCAAGGCAACGGCGGCGGCGGTCAGGCCGGCGGCCAGGAGATAACTGGCCGAAAAAGCGCCGGTTCGTTCGGCAATGATGCCGGCGAGGAACGGTCCGGCCACCTGCCCGGTGGCAAAAATGAAGGTGATGGCGCTGAACAGGGCAAAGGCCTTGTCCGGACCGGCATAATCGCCGGCCAGGGCAGCCATGATCGAGGGGATGGACCAGGCGACGATCCCGAAACAGCCGATGGACAGGTAGAGAAACGGTTCGGAGAGATGGAGGCCGGCCAGCAGATAGGCCAGCGTCTGGACGCTGAACACCACCATCAGGCTGAAGCGGCGGCTAGTTCTGTCGGCGAGCATGCCGAACAGGGGACCGGAAAAAAGGCTGAAAAAACCCACCCAGGACCAGAAGGAACCGGCGGCCTGCTGGCTGAACCCGTACTGCTGCACCATGGTGGTGACAATGAAGGTGGCATAGGAGACAAAGGTGAAGCCGAAGACAAAGTAGATGGCACCGCAGTGGAGAATCAGGCGAAGGGGGACGGAACGGTTATCGTTCAACTGATGCGGTTGTCCGGCGGCGGCACGTTCTGCTTGGCCGGCGGGCCGCAGCCCCAGATCCTGGGGGCGGTTGCGCAGCACGAGCAGGCAGACGACGGCGATCAGGAGCACCAAGGTCCCCAGGACCACCCAACTGAGCCGCCAGGTGTGCCTGGTCAGGCCGTTCAGCCAGGGAACGGCCAATCCGGCAAAAACAATAGCCGCGCCGTTGCCGCTGACCACAAATCCGGCGGCCTTGCCCCGAAGCTGCCGAGAAAACCAGGAGGAGAGCACGGCCATGATCGGGATATTGGCCATGGCACTGCCGACCCCGGTGAGGATATAGAGGCCGATGATCGCGGTGAGGTTGCTGACGCCTCCGATCGCCACCATGGAAAGACCGGAGAGCAACAGGGCGGCGGCGGTCAGCGCGCGGGCCCCGAAGCGGCGGGCCAGGCGTGCGGTCGCCAGGATGCCGGCCAGATAACCGAGGAAGTTGGCGGTGGATATGGCCCCCATCTGGGCATAGGAGAGGTGGAGGTCCTGCCCCATGGCCGGCAGAAGCATGCCGAGGGCAAACCGGGCCAGACCGATGCAGGCAAAGATCCCCAAAGAACCGGCAGCGACAATCAACCAGCCGTAATGAAAGGGGAGGGTGCGGGTGCGGGACAGGGGCATGGGAAAACCTTCTCTGGTTCTGCTTCAGCGGATGGGCCGAAGCCGTCGTTCCCCTTCTTTCCACGGATGCCCAGCCGCTGTCAATCCTTCCGAGGGGTCCTCCCCTCAATTTTCCTCCAACCGCTCCCGGTTGCGACCAGGGACAGGATGGTGGCGTCCCCCGGCCCCCCTGGCTCCCGGCGTGCCGCCTTTTCTCTTTGACATCATCGAATCGATCCACCTAAGATAAGGTATGTTGCTCAAAAAACCTCCCCGTGCCCCCTTGTCGCTCCCCGGCGCAACCGCCCTGCCTGTGCGTCCCGGGCACAGTTGGCCCCGCTCTTCCTGTCCCTTTTCGCGGCGGCCGGTTGCCTGGCCGGCCGGCCCCGCGGCCCCTGCCCCCGGATCAGCGCTGTCCCGACGGATCTCAATGCTGGTGGCCCTACCGGCGATCTGTTCCAATCAGGATGGATCAACCGCCTCTCTCTGCTCCCATTTTTCCGACATCTCCACGACCGCCGGCCTGATCGCCGTCACCCTGCTGTTCCTGACCCTGCTCGTTTTGAACCAGCGAAAAAAATCCATTATCTCCGACACCTCGAAAGCCCTGGAAGAGACCGAGGCCCGCTACCGCCTGCTCTTCGAGCACTCGCCCATCCCCCTGATGGAGGAAGATCTGAGCACGGTCAAAACCTTCCTCGATCAGTTGCAGGCGCAAGGCGTCATCGATCTCAACCGGTACTTCAGCGACAACCCGGAAAGCCTGGCCCGTTGTGCCGCCATGGTGCGCATCATCGACGCCAACCGTGCCGCCCGCGCCCTCTACGGCGCCGAGGCGCCCGGCGCCTTGGGTCAGCTCACCTCGGTGCTGCCCGACAACCAGATTCACCATTTCAAGACCGAACTCCTCGGGCTCCTCAAGGAGGGCGGCAGTGAAATTGTGCTCGACAACAGGACCTTGCGCGGAGCCCCCCTGACCGTTGAACGGCGGGCAGTGATCGCCACCGGCTTCGAACATTCCTGGCGGAAGGTCATCGTCACCGCCATCGACATCACCGAGCAGGTGCGGCTGCGCAACGAGAACAAGTCCTTTGAAAAACAGTTGCAACAGACGCAGAAACTCGAGGCCATCGGCAGCCTGGCTGGCGGTATCGCCCACGATTTCAACAACATCCTGGCGCCGATCATGGGCCGGGCCGAGCTGATGCTGATCGAAAACTCCGGCAACGAGAGCCTGCGCGAACACTGCCGGGGCATCATCGACGCCGCCAAGCGGGCCCGCGATCTGGTCAAGCAGATCCTGACCTTCAGCCGGCAGGTCGACCAGGAAATCAAACCGGTCGCCCTGGCCGAGATCGTCCGGGAGGTGATCGGGCTGGTGCGCCCCACCCTTCCCAGCACCATCGAGATCGAATGCGATCTGCCCGACCAGGGTCCCAGGGTGATGGCCGACGCCACCCAACTGCACCAGGTGATCATGAATCTGGTGACCAACGCCTTTCACGCCATGGAGGACAAGGGCGGCTGCTTGCGTTTCCATCTCGAGACCGTCACCCTGGGAATGGGCGAATTCGACGATTTTTCCATCTCGCCCGGCCTGTACCAGCAACTGCGCATCGAGGACAGCGGCCACGGCATGGACCAGGCCACCATCGCCAAGATCTTTGACCCCTATTTCACCACCAAGCCCCGCGGCAAGGGCACGGGACTGGGGCTGGCCGTGGTCCTCGGCATCCTGCGCGGCTACGGCGGCGAGATCCAGGTGGAGAGCGAGGTCGGCAAGGGCACGACCTTCACCCTCTATTTTCCGGTGGTGGAACTGGCCGCCGTGCAGAAGCCGGCCGAGTACGACAGTCAGGAGGCCCTGCCCCGGGGCACGGAACACATCCTCCTGGTGGACGACGAGAAATCGATTGCCGATGTCACCACTAACATGCTGGAACGGCTCGGCTACAAGGTGACGGTGCGGATCAGCAGCTTTGACGCCCTGGAGGCCTTCCGCAATTTGGCCGACCGGATCGATTTGCTGATCGCCGACCTGACCATGCCCCAGATGACCGGGCTGCAACTCTACCGGGAGATCAAGAAGATCCGGCCCGATATCAAGGTCATCATCTGCACCGGCTTCAGCGAGCAACTGGATAGCCGCAACTCCAAGGCCATCGGCATCGAAGGGTTTCTCCACAAACCGGTGGTCATGTCCGAACTCGCCCGCTGCGTTCGCTCGGTCCTCGACGGCTGATTCCCCATTCGCCCCTGGCGGAAACCGTGGATTTGGGGTATGTGACGGGACTTAAAAACCATCGGCAACCGGCAATCTCTTCCAGGCGCATGCACTCGGCCGCGGCGAGGACAGGTATGAAAACAATCAAGGTGACGGCAGCAACCACGCTCTTGGCCCTGCTGCTCCAGAGCGGCTGTTCGCGCACCAAGGGCAAGCAGTTGCTCAAATACCGGGCCGTAGCGGTCAACGATCTGCCGGCAACACGGCTGGACCAGATGCTCGCTCCGGGCGACGTGCTCACCATCACCTCCGAAAAAGAAGTCCGTTCCGGCTATCCCCCCTGCCCCGGCCTGCATATCCTCTACGAGGACGCCGACATCCTGGTCATCGACAAACCGCCACGACTGCTGACCATTGCCTCGGAAACCGAAAAGACCAAGACCGCCTACCATCAACTGACCGACTGTCTCGGTGGGCGGCCCGGCGGCAAGGAACGCGTCTTCATCGTCCACCGGCTGGATCAGGGCACCTCCGGCCTCTTGGTTTTTGCCAAGACCGAGACCGCCAAACATACGCTCCAGGGTTCGTGGCCGGAAGTGAGGAAACACTACCGGGCTCTGGTCGAAGGCCGACCGCGGGAAGACAGCGGTTTGATCGCCAGTTACCTGTACGAATCAAAGATCCACCGGGTCTATTCGATGCCGACCGACACCGGCGAAGGCAAATATGCCGAAACCCGCTATCAGGTGGTGCAGTCCACCGACGACTATACCCTGCTCGACATCACCCTGCTCACCGGCCGCAAGAATCAGATTCGCGTCCATCTCGCCGACCTGGGGCATCCGGTGGCCGGCGACAAGAAATACGGGGCCAAAACCGACCCCATCAAACGCCTTGCCCTGCAGGCCTCTTCCCTCGCCTTCAATCACCCGATCAGCGGTCAACCGCTGGAGTTTACCCTCGATCTGCCGGAAAAATTCCAGTCCCTGCTCAACAGGAAAAAGGCGCCCCAACCCTGACAGGGGAAAGGCGCACGGTTGCGTCCCCTGTTCCCCTGGGAATCAAGACTGTTCTTTCTTCCGGGTGGCGGGCACGATCTCCTTTCTGCCTTCGATAACGAGAAAATTGAGGGTGGTGTGGATGGTGAACAGGGGAAAGAGCAGGGCCATCAGAAAGACGTTGAAGAGCGGAATCATGCTGATCAGGGCCGGAAAGAGCCCCAGGCGGAAGGCTTGCCGGGAGTGAAGCCGCAGCCAGAGGATTTTCTGGCCCAGGGTCCAACGGTAGCGGGAAGCGGGATAGTCGACGAACATCAGGGCCGAATAAAAGGCATAGAGGACAAAAATCGCGGCCTGGCCGACGACCGGAATGAAGTTGGCGAACAGGGCGGCCACAGCCACCACCAACCCCATGGCGCCGATCTTGATTCCCTCCCGGAGATCGACCAGGGCCCCGGCCAGGTTGAAGACGGCCTCGCCCTCCCCGGCCTGGGCGCAATAGCGGTTGCCGGCCCAAGTGCTGAGGAAGACGTAGCCGGGGGTGGTCAGGCTGTAGGCGAGGACAAAGGCCAGGTAAAAGGCGACCACCCGGGAGAGAATCAGAAAAATCCATTTCAGGGCCGTCCATCCCCACAGGAGCGGCCAGTGCCAAAACTGCTCCACCACCGGTGGGGTGGTGAAAAAGGAGCCGGTGAACTGATTGATCAGGTCAACGGTCAGAAGATAGCCCAGCCAGGTCAGCGAACCGGTGAGGACGACCAGGATGAGGCTCCACCCCAAGAGGCGCGGATACCGGAAGAGAAAGGCGAAGGAAGAGGAGAGCGGCACCCAGGGCGGGGTTCCATTGCTGTTGTTCGAGTGGAATGCGGTCGTGTTCATGGATTGAATTCGGTAAAAGTGTCCAAAAGATACAGGCGAAGTTCATACAGGGCTATCCGGATCACAACCGGGCGCCAGGGCCTGATTGCGACGGCCAAAGCTCGTTTTTTTCCTGCCCGCCGGGCAAGGTGCCTACCCGCTATCACCCCTGGTAGACACAACTGACCAAATCGGTCATCTCGTACTCGATCCGGTGGGCGGTCAAGGTGTCGAGGATCCGGGCCAACTGGTGCCGGTGTTCGATGACCACCAGGCTCCCCCGGTCATCCTCGTGGACCGTCACCCCGCTGGACCGCAACACGGCCAGGGCCTCTGGCAGACAGGCCACCGTCATCCCCAACCGGGAAAAATCATTCATGTAGAAGAGCGGCCAATCAGCATGGCACGCCATTGGCTTTCCTTTTTCCATCATGGGCAGCAATCCCATTCGTATCTCCTCGCCACGCGCTTGTTTCCTCGTCCCACGGCTCCGCCGGCGGCTCCCGCGTTCCTCGCCCTGGCGCCTGCCTGCGAAACGTGTCTGCGTCAAGCGGAAAACCGTTCCCCCGCCTGCCCCTCCCGTGCTATTTTGATCACGAAGGCAGGCGTAAAACGCCTGCACCAAAACCACCTTCCCTGCCCAACAGAAAAGGAGGAGCGTATGTCGGCACTGAACGATCCCAGGGTCTTTTTCGCGGCGGAACGGACCTTGCTGGCCTGGACCCGCACTTCGCTGACCCTGATGGCCTTTGGCTTTATGGTGGAACGGTTCGGGCTGTTTGTCTCGATGCTGCTTGTGCAGCACAGCGAAACGCTCCAACGGGGCCTCTCGTTCTGGATCGGCCTCTCCTTCGTCATCCTCGGTTCGCTGGCCGCAGGCGCGGCGGTGGTGCAGCATCGCAAGGTGCTGCAGACCCTCCAGCCCGAGGAAATCCCCAGCGGGTACCTGGCCTCCCTCGGCCCCTGGATCAACCTGCTCGTCGCCGCCCTCGGCCTGGCCCTGACCGCCTACCTCTTCCGAGGGTCGCTGCTTTGACCTCCCAGCCGGGAACGGGCATGATCGATTCCTTTTCCGTTTATCACTTCCCGCCCCGTCCGGACAGGGTCGAGCCGTACCGTTGTTTGCGCTCCGTGGTGAACGACCACCAGGGCCGAGGCTCGCCACCCTCCATAAAATCGATCACCGCCATCAAGGTGTCAAGCACGCACGGGTCCTGTTGCTGACCGGTCAGCTCCTCCAGGGCCTGGAAGAGGCCCAGCGGCTCCCGGCCGATCAATTGCTGCGGTCGTTCGATCCCCAGCAGGCGCAGATCGGTGGCCATGGCCTTGCCGATGTTGGGGAGCTGCTCGAGCCGGGCAACGGTGGTGCGCTCAGGATTTTTCATGGCCAGTCCCTCCGGTGGTGTAACCTGTCCTTGCACGTTGGCGGTGCCTCGCGCTTCTCCGACAAGAGGCCAGAGGCCCGCCGGCCAACCGGATCAGCTCTCCGGTACCCGGCAGTCGACCCCGTTTCCCGTAAGAACCGCTGCACTCCCAGGCAGCTTGCCGGTAACTCGTTGTTCACATCCCACCCTTTTTGCGTTCAGCCGTCTTGACCGCACCATACCCAATGTCGACCCAAAAACCAAGGGCTGCCGCTCTTACGGCCATGCCGCCGCCCGGTCGAGCATGGCGGGCAGGCCACCCCGGTCCTCGGGGACGAAACCGAAGACCTCCCGCCAGATGGTGTCGTTTTCCATGCAGAAATAGAGGCAGGTGCGGGGATGGACATGCCGCTGCAACTCATTGAGGAGGAACCGGTACATGGCCACCCGCTGGGTGCGGACATAGCGGCGCTTGCCGTCAAGGCCGTCGATGCATTCCTGATAGAAAAAACGCGAGGCGGGAAAGCGCTCGGCGGCTATTTGCTTGAGCGCAGGCAGGTAGCGCAGGGCGCCCATGCTGATCCAGGCGATAGCCCCGGCCGGCACCGCGGCAAAGAGCCGGGCGATGGTGGCCCGGTACCCTTCCTGCCAGCCCTCATGAAGGATGATCGGGTCGAAATGGAAAGCCAGGGTGTAGCCCCATTCGGCGCACCGGGCCGCAGCCTCAAGCCGCTCCGCCAAGGTGGCGGTGCGGATCTCTTCCCGGGCCATGATCGGGGGGCTGTTGAGCGACCAGGCGACCACGGTGCGGCCCCGGTGATCGAGCCCTTCGAGGTTGGCGATGTTGACGCTTTTTGATTTCAGCTCCAGGATGGCGTTCGCCTGCCCGGCCATGTATTCGACCAGCCGGGGACTCAAGCGGGTGAGGCTGTCCAGGGCGAGACTGTCGGTGAACTCGCCGGTGCCGATGCGGAAGAATCGTCCCGGTGCGGCGACCAGGGCCCGATCGAGTTCGGCGAACAGGTCCTCGACATTGACGAAAAAACTGAGCCAGGGATTGTTGAGATAGGCCTGGAGGATGCAGTAGACGCAGTCCATGGGGCAGTTCATGCCGATGTTGAGCACCTGGTAGTCGCAGCAGCGGTACTCGCGGGTGCCGGGACAGGGCTTGAAAAAGGCGCCCCGGTTGCGGCAGAGGAGCAGGTGGCGTTTGCCGGCACTGAGGTTGTAGGGGTAATCGCCGGCAACGTCCGGGACGCCCCGCTCGGGAACCACGGTCAGCGGCAGACCGGCACGGGCGATGATCTCTCGGGTATAGGGCAGATCAAGGCAGTCTTCGGCCACATGGAGACGGGTGACGAAACGGGCCGGATCGCCATAGGAAGGGGTCTGTTTCAAGAGGTGCGTGTCTCCGCTGGTTGGTAGTATTGGGCCAGGGCCAGGTAGCGGCCCCCTTCCCCGGGGCGGCCGTGCTTGATACAGCCCTGCCCGTAAATCAGGCATTTGCGGGCCAGTTCGGCAACCGCCCGGTGCCGCTGGTCGGAATCGAGGACATCGGCCTCCAGGAGGTTACACAGGGAACGGATGCGAAACACATCCATGCCCAGGCGGTGGATCACGGACAACTGATCCGGCCGGCCACCGTCCTTGCCGGTCAAGGGTTCGGGCACGAGCAGAAAGGGTTCTTTGCATCCCACCCTGAGCCAGAGGTCGTAGTCCTCGCAACAGGGCAGCGCTTCGTCGAACAAGCCGTAGCGGGCGAACAGCTCGGGCCGGGCCATGACCGTGGACATGCCGACCACGCACATCCCCAGGCTCGCTGCAAAGATGTCGCCGGCGGGCGGGTCGTGCTTCTTTTTCTGGTTGACCCGCTGCCCCCGGCGAAACCAGATCTCGCGGGTGTGCGAAATCAGCACCTCCGGCCGGGCCGTCATGGCCGCCGCTTGCACGGCCAGTTTATCCGGCAGCCACCAGTCGTCGGAGTCGAGGAAGGCGAGCAGATTCCCCCGGGCCCTGCGAATGCCCAGGTTGCGGGCCGCGGCCGCCCCCCGGTTTGCCTGCCGGATCAGCCGGATGGGGACGGCTGCGGCAGCGGCCAGCCGTTCCACCAGGGCGCAGGTGTCGTCGGTGGAGCCGTCGTCGACCACGATCAGCTCGCCGCACCCCTGCCGTTGCGCCAGCACCGAACCGATGGCCCGTTCCAGGTAGGCGGTCCGGTTATAGGTTGGAAGGATGACCGAAATCACTCCATGCCCACCGTGGCAGAGTGCTGCACCCCGTCCCGCCGGGATGCCGGCGGTCGCCCCGCCAATTTACGCTGGCGGTTTGCCGACAGTATAGTATAGTAACATGCTTGTTTCATAAAAACTTCCGCGCCCGGTCCCGAGTGCGCCTCTCCCTTCGGGCGCAACGGCCGGCATTCGAACAGGCTTTCCTATGTACACAGACATTCTCATCAATGCAACCTTCTACGAGAACCGGATCGCCCTGGTCGAAAACGGCCACCTGCGCGAATTCCATCTGGAACGGGTCTCGGAGAAGGGACTGATCGGCGACATCTACCTGGGTCGGGTGGTCCGGGTACTGCCCGGCATTGATGCCGCCTTTGTCGACATCGGCCTGGATCGCACCGGGTTTCTCTATGTCGACGAGGCCCTGTACATTTTTTCCGAGAATTATCAACGGCTGCCACCGGGACACAAACTCCGGTCGATACCGTCGCCTACGCTTCCCGCCACCCCGGCGATCAACGAGATCCTGCGGGAGGGGCAGGAAATCCTGGTGCAGATCGCCAAGGAACCCATCGGTTCCAAGGGTGCCCGCCTGACCTGCAACATCACCCTGCCCTGCCGCAACCTGGTCTTCATGCCGCTGACCGATCATATCGGCATCTCCCGCAAGATCGAGGACGAGACCATCCGCCAGCGGTTGCGCGACAAGATCGAGGTGCTGCGGCCGCCGGGCACGGGCTTCATCATGCGCACCGTGGCCGAACACAGCGGCAATGAGGAGCTGGAGGCGGACATGGAGTTCCTTCTCCTGCTCTGGGACGAAATCCTGACCAAGGTGCAAAAGGCGCCGGCCCCCTGCCTGATCTACAAGGATCTCGACATCATTCTCCGCTCGGTCCGCGACTTCTTCACCGAGGATATCAACGAGCTGGTGATCGACAACCGCGAGGTCTACGAGCAACTGCTCTCGTACGCCAAGACCTTTGCCCCCCAGCTCCAGGACAAGATCACCTACTACGATTCCGACCTGCCCCTGTTCGAGCGCTACGGGGTGGAGACGGACATCAACAATGCCCTCGACAAGAAGGTGTGGCTGCGCTCCGGCGGCTACATCATCATCGAGCCCACCGAGGCCCTGACCGTCATCGACGTCAACACCGGCCGCTATGTCAATGCCACCGATCTGAGCGAGACCATCTTCAAGACCAACATGGAGGCGGTGCGGGAGATCGCCCGCCAGCTCCGCCTGCGCAATCTCGGCGGCATCATCATCATCGATTTCATCGACATGGACAACGAGCAGCACCGCGAGGAGCTGTACACCGCCTTCCAGGAGGCGATGCGCAACGACAAGAGCAAGGTCAACATCCTCAAGCTCTCGGAGTTCGGCCTGGTGCAGATGACCCGCAAACGGCTCTCGGAAAGCCTGATCCAGACAATGTGCGAGCCCTGTCTCTACTGCGGCGGCGACGGATTCATCAAATCCCGCCGCACCATTTGCCACGAGATCTTCCGCAAGATCAGCCGGGACGCGCGCAAGATCGGCGGCTCGCACGTCACCATCAAGGTGCACCCCCATATTGCGGAGATGCTGCTCAACGAGGAGTCCTACACCATCGAGCAATTGGAACAACAAACGGAAAAACGGTTCACCATCATTCCGGTCCCGGACATGCACATCAAGCGCTACGACGTCATCTGGAATGAATAGGGGGTGAGGGCAGGGAATATACTTCGTGCACCACCCACAGGTGCGCGGAGCGCACCCTACTAAACACCTAACAGACTAACAGACCAAACAACCTACAATGCCAAAACACATTCGGTTACGCAGCTCCTCGCGGAGGGGCGGTTTCCTCAAGACCTTTTTTCTAGTGCTGGCTTCGACCGCGGCCCTGGCCCTGGTGGTGGTGGCCTTTCTCCTCTTCGAGTTCGAAAAGCCGACCCTGGTGCTGAAAAAGGAGATTAAATTCCTGGGCGGCACGGTGGAACTGCCCCTGCAGGTCACCGACCGGAAAAGCGGTCTTCGCTCCATCGTCATTACCCTGAACCAGGGAGACAAGTCGGCCCAGCTTCTGGAAAAGACCTTTCCGCGCCAGGCCTGGTTCAAACCCGCCGGTCCGGCGACGCTGAGCGAAAAGGTAGTGATCGACGCCCAAAAAGCCGGAATCAAGGAGGGAAACGCCGAACTGGTGATTGCAGTGCGGGACTTTTCCCTGAACGGTCTGTTCCGGGGCAATGAGACCCTCAAACGGATCCCGGTGACCATGGACACCAAACCGCCGAAGGTGATTGTCGCCCACGCCCAGCGAGCCATCCACCCCGGCGGCAGCGGCATGGCCCTCTATACCGTTTCCGAACAACCGGGACGGCATGGGGTAATGATTGACACCACCCTGTTCCCGGGATTCCCCACCGGCAAGAAAGATTATTACATCAGCTACTTCGCCTTGCCCTGGGATGCAAAGCAGCCGGAAAAAATCAGGGTCGTCGCCTTTGACGAGGCCGGCAACGAAGGTTTAGCGCCCCTGGCCACCGCCTTCAAGAAAGAGCCGATCAAACGGGACAGCATCAATCTCAGTGAACAGTTCCTCCAGCAGAAGATCCCGGAATTCGAACAGCACTATCCGGAGATGAAAGGCACCCTGGTCGAAAAATATCTCTACGTCAACAACCAGGTGCGGCAGAGCAATGGACAGACCATTGCCCAGGTTTGCGCCACCACCGACCCGCAGCAGTTGTGGACCGACCGCTTCCTGCGCATGTTCGGGTCGGGCCGGGCCGGATTCGCTGATCAACGCACCTATCTGTACAACGGGGTGGCCATCGATACCCAGACCCACCTCGGTGTCGACATCGCCTCCCTGGAACGGGCCGAGATCCGGGCCGCCAATCGGGGCAAGGTGGTCTTTGCCGATTATCTCGGCATTTACGGCAACATGATCATCATCGACCATGGCCAGGGTATCGCCAGTCTCTATTCCCACCTGAGCAGCATCGACACCACCGTGGGCACCCTGGTGGAAAAGGACCAGCCGATCGGCCATTCCGGCGCCACTGGCATGGCCGGCGGCGATCACCTCCACTTCTCCATGCTGGTGCACGGCATCTTCGTCGCCCCGATCGAATGGTGGGACCAGCACTGGATCGACGTCAACATCAAGTCCGCCCTCAATGCACTCTGATTCGCTCCAAGGCAGGGCAGAGGGAAAGGGCGGGTTCCGTGCGCGGTGGCGGCCGCCGCTCCTGCTCTACAGCTATATCGCCAACGAATTGCTGGCCCCCTTCTTCGCCAGTTTTCTCATCCTCTACTGCGTCTTTTTCCTGGTCCGCCTCATCCCCCTGCTGGAGATCGTCCTCTCCCTGCGCATCGGCATTGCCGACTTTATCCGCCTGTTTGCCTATATCTTTCCCCACATGCTTCTCTACATCATCCCCATGGCCAGTATGGCCGGGGTGATCGTCGGCTTCACCCGCCTGACCAACGATCGGGAGATCCTGGCGCTGAAGGCCTGCGGTGTCAGCCTCAAACAGATGCTGCCGCCGGTGGTGCTGATCGCCGCCGCCATCGCCTGCCTGACCGGCCTCTTTTCCGCCCGGCTCATCCCCGCCGGCGCCCTGGGGGTCAAGCAGTTGATGTTCCAACTGGCCAAGGAAAAAATCGACAAGGGGCTTAAACCCAAGGAGTTCACCGAGGCCCTGGGCGACATCGTCCTCTATGTCGACGAGATCGACGACCGGCAGCGCTGGCACGGGGTCTATGTCTCGGACATGCGCGGCCGCACCCAACCCCTGATCACAGTGGCCAAGTCCGGACACATGGAGGCCGAAATGGAGCGGATGCTGGTGACCATCGTCCTCAACGACGGCACCCTCCACAACAACGAGGGGCCGGACAACCAGGTGCTGCGCTTCGGGCGCTATCAACTGCAGATCTCCCTCCGGCCGCCGACCCAGATCGGCAAGGAGGACGTCACCAGCCAGACCCGCGGCGCCATGAGCCAGGAGCAACTGCTGACGGCCGCGGCCAGGCAGAAACCCGATTCCAGAGAGGCGAGGATATACCTGTCCGAATACCATCACCGGCTGGTCCTGCCGGTGGGCTGCTTCATCCTCAGCCTGATCGGCCTGCCGCTGGGCCTCCAGGCCTCTCCCGGCAGACGGGCGGTGGGCATCCCCCTGGGACTGGCCGTGTTCGTGGCCTACTACATCACCCTGACCACCAGCCGGACCCTGGGGGAAGGAGGAAAGCTCCCCCTGGTGATCGGGATGTGGCTGCCGAACATCCTCTTTTTCCTCCTGGCGGTCTTTCTCTTTTGGCGGGTGCATCAGGAGCGCCCACTGGTTCCCGAGCGGCTACAGCTCCTTTGCTCGGCCCTCCTCGACCGCCTGTTCAAAACCGCCGGCCAGCACCTCGTTCGCCTGAGCCGGAGGATGACTGCTCCTTGGCGGTCACGGCCACCGGTCCCTGCCAACGAGGAGGCCGGGAGGCCGGACGCACTCCCGATTCACGCCGACGCCACCACCGCCGTTTTTCATCTGCCGCAATGCGCCCAGTACAACTGCCCGGAATGCCGCCTCCAATTCAAGAACGTCCGCATTGCCCGAGAAGCAGGCTTTGTCCCTTGCGAGTTCTGCGCCACCCTTATCGGGAACGAGGAGACACCGCCCCAGTGACCTGAGCCGGGAGGCCACGGTCCCAAATGGATGGTTGCCTCTTAGGCCGGGACCTTTTATAGTTTATCCACGACGATACTCGTTGCCGTTCCCGACACCCGGAGGATGAGACCACCCATGCAACTGGCTTTTGCAGCGCAGATGCGCGAACTCGACCGGCAGACCATTGAAGAAATAGGCATTCCCGGCATGGTGCTGATGGAAAACGCCGGCCGGGGCACGGTTGACCTGATGGCGCAAACCTTCGGACCAATGGCGGGCAAGACCGTCTGTATTTTTGCCGGACCCGGCAACAACGGCGGCGACGGCCTGGTGATCGCCCGGACGGTGCACGGCCTGGGGGCCTATCCCTTTGTCTTTTTCCTGCTCGATCCAGAGCAGCTCACAGGGGATGCGGCCCACAACTTCGCCATCTGCCAACGGTTGCGGCTGCCCTACCAGGTGCTCGACCAGGCGGAGAAAATCCTCACCCTGGCCGAAACGGTTCTGACCCTCAACCGGATGCATCCGGTCCACTCCCTGGTTGACGCCCTCTTCGGCACCGGTCTGGAGCGCGAGGTCAGCGGTCATTTCCTCGATGTGATCACCTGCCTCAACATCCTCCGGGACCGCCACCGGTTGCCGGTGGTCAGTGTCGACATCCCCTCTGGACTCCACGGCGACAGCGGCGCGATCCTCGGCGGGAGCATCCAGGCCGATCTCACCGTGACCTACGGCCTGCCCCAACCCGGCCATTTTCACCACGGCGGCCCCGGTGTCGGCCAGCTCGCCCGCGTCGACATCGGCATCCCCGCCAAGATCGTCGCCCGGATGGCTCTGCCGGGCTCGGTGCTGGACAGCGCCATCGCCGGCCGGCTGCGGCAACGGGACCGGGCGGGGCACAAAGGATCGAACGGTCATCTCCTCATCCTTGCCGGCTCCGCGGGCAAGACCGGAGCGGCCCTGCTCTGCGGCCGAGGCGCCCTGCACAGCGGTGCCGGCCTGGTGACCTTTGCGGTCCCAGGCGATCTCAATCCGATCTTCGAAACCGCCATCGCCGAATCGATGTCCGTGCCCCTGCCCGCCTCGCGCGGCTTTCTCGCGGTCGACGATTACACGCACATTGCAACCGTCGCCGCCGGGAAAAACGCGCTGGTGCTCGGCCCCGGCATCGGCACCGAGGAGGCGACGGCCCAGTTGGTGCTCCGCCTCTACCGCGAAAACAGCAGCCCCCAGGTGGTGGACGCCGACGCCCTCACCATCCTCGCCGGCCAGCCGGACGTGCTGCGCCAGCCGGCGGGACCGAGGATCTTCACCCCCCATCCCGGCGAAATGGCCCGGCTGCTCGGGACAACCGTGACCCAGATCCAGACGGATCGGCTCCAGGCCGCCCAATGGCTCAACGCCGAGGCAACAGCCGACTGGCCGCCGATGATCACCGTGCTCAAGGGAGCGGGCACCGTGGTGGCCGCAGCCAGCGGCGCCTGGGCGATCAACACCTCCGGCAATCCCGGCATGGCGACCGGCGGCATGGGCGATGTGCTGGCAGGCATCATCGGCAGCCTGCTGGCCCAGGGATACGATCCCTGGGAGGCCGCCTGTCTCGGCGTCTATCTTCACGGCCTGGCCGCCGACCGCATCGGCGCCCACCGCCCCTACGGCTACACCGCCACCGAGGTGGCACAGTTCCTGCCGCAGGTCATCGGATCATTGATCAACCAACCCAACAAGGAGACCCTATGCTGACAGCACAAGATATCATGACCCGCGAGGTAATCACGGTTAAAGAAAACGCCACGGTGCGGGAACTGGCCGCCTTGCTGCTCACCAGCAACATCAGCGGCGCCCCGGTGGTCGATGAGGCGGGCGCGGTGATCGGTGTGGTCACCGAAAGCGACCTGATCTTTCAAAACAAGAAGGTGCACATGCCGGCCGCCTTTGCCCTGCTCGATGCCTTCGTGTTTCTGGAACGGCCGGGCAAGATGGAGCAGGAATTGAAAAAGATGGCGGGCTCCCGGGTCGGCGACATCTGTTCGCGCAACCTGGTGGCGGTACATCCGGAGACGGAACTGGAGGAACTGGCCACCCTGATGGCCGAGAAGAAGGTCCATACCCTGCCGGTGATGGCCGAGGGCAACCTGGTGGGGGTGATCGGCAAGTCGGATATCATCCGGACCATTGCCCAGGGAATGTAGCCAGAAGAGGTGGAGGGGTTTGATCGTTCCCACGCTCCAGCGTTGGAACGCACGCCTTGGACGCTCCCGCGTCCAGATGGCGAGACGCCGAAGCGCCTCTTGACCGATTCCCACGCTGGAGCGTGGGAACGATCGTACTATCGGCGGCCTTCCAGACAGTCGCCGTTCGCCCCTAAACCCCTAACCGCCTATTCGTTGTAGAGTCCGTAGGTTGGGCTGACGCAGGAAGCCCAACGCCTCCTGTTGGGCTGCGCTGCGCTTAGCCCAACCTACTTGCTCCTTGCTCCCGAAGAAAGCCCACGGCCCAACCACCTAAACCCCTACTCGCTATAGAGCTGCCAACAGTTGCGGCCTTTTTTCTTGGCCTCGTACATGGCGATGTCGGCGTGCCGGAGCATGGTCTCGGCATCCTTGCAGTCATGGGGAAAGACCGAGATACCGATGCTGGCGCCAATGAAGCAGATGTGATCGCCCGCCTCGATCGGTTCGTTGAGCGACTCGATCACCTTCTGCGCCACCAGGGTGGCGCCTTCCAGGGCCTCGGTGCTCTCCAGGAGGATGACGAATTCATCGCCCCCCAGGCGGCAGACCGAGTCCGAGGTCCGCAAGGCGCTACGCAGACGTTCGGCCACCTGCATCAGAACGATGTCGCCGACCCCGTGGCCGAACTGGTCGTTGATCGGCTTGAACCGGTCGAGATCGATGAACAGCAGGCAGAGGATGCGGCCGTAGCGTTTGGCCAGGGAGATGGCCTGGGGCAGCCGCCGCCGGAAATAGTTGCGGTTGGGGAGGTTGGTAAGCGGATCGTGGTTGGCCATGTAGCGGATGAGTTCGGCCGCCTCCTGGCGCTCGGTGACGTCCTGAAAGACCAACACCCCGCCGATCAGCCGCTGCCCCTGGCGGATCGGGGTTGACCGGAAATCCACCGGAAAACTGGTACCGTCCTTGCGCAGCATCCTGGCCTCGTCAAAACAGGTCGTGGCCTTGACATTCGGCCGGTTGAAATAGGGGCAACAATCCTCGGAAAATTCCTCGCTGCCGGGCAGGGAGATCTTGAACACCTGCCGGCAATCACGCCCCCTCACCTCCTCGTTGCTATAGCCCAGCATTTTCAGGGCCGCCGGGTTGATGTAGCTGATCAATCCCCGGTCATCGACGCCGCTGATGCCGTTGGCGGCGGCATCGAGAATCATCTCGTAGTTGCGGGACAGCAGTTCCAGCTCCTGCTTGGCCCGGTGCGAGCCCAGGATGTAGCGGATACGGTTCTTCAGGACCGGCCAGCGCAGGGGCTTGCGGATGTAGTCGACGGCGCCGGCGCCGTAGGAACGCTCGATGCTTTTCTCGTCATCCAGGGCGGTCACCATCAGCACCGGTGGCGGATCGGACATGGACGAACGGATATGTTCGCAGACGCCGGGTCCGTCGATGCCCGGCATGGCGATATCAAGGATCACCAGATCAAAGGGCTGCTCCGTCAGCTTCCCCAAGGCCGCCTGCCCATCCTCCGCCTCGATCACCACATAGCCCTCGCCCTCCAGAAACTGGCGCATGAGCATGCGGATGACCTCGTCGTCATCGACAATCAAAATAACCGGAGTGGAACCGGCGAGCAAGGAGACCGTCATAACCGGAGATGGAGGCAAGAGGGGAAATTATCGTAAAGCCTTTTAACCATTGTAGGAAATTTCACCAATTAATCAAGCTGTTCGGTAAAAAATTGTTTCACCTGTCCCACGGACTGGACGATCTGGACAAAAATCCGGTCAATCTGCTGGATGTTGCCGTTCTTGCCCATCTGTTCCGCCAGCAGGCAGAGATGCGCCAAGTCCTCGGCCCCGAACTGACTGCTGCTCCCCTTCATGGTGTGCGCCACCTTGTTGATCGCCTCGGCGTCCCGGGCCTGCACGGCCCGCTCCAGTTCGACGATGCGCCGGTCCAGCGAACGAAGAAAAACAGAGACCACCGGGGCAAGGTCCCCGACATTTTCGCGCAGGCGCTGCAAAATCGCCCGGTTGACGACCACATGCACCGGTGGCGTCGCTGCGGTGCCCGCAACCGTTGCCGCGTTGTTGGGGACGATGGAGGAGTTCAGTTCGGGCAGCCAATGGCTGAGCACCGCTTGCAGCTTGTTGAAGTCCAGCGGTTTGACCAGGTAGTCGACCATCCCCACCTCCTGACACCGTTTGTGCGCGGCAGCGGTGACATCGGCGGTCAGGGCGACTATGGGGGGTGCCGGACGCCGGCCCCGGTCCGCCTCCGCCAGGATCACTCTGGTCGCGGCAAAACCGTCGACCACCGGCATCTGGCAATCCATGAAGATCAGGTCGAACCGGTGGGAGCGACACAACTCGACGGCCTCCTGGCCATTGCAGGCCAACACGGTATCGACACCGATCCGACGAAAGGTCTCCGCCATGACAATCCGGTTGGTTTCCTCGTCATCGACGATCAGAAGCCGCAGGGGATCCGGGGTGGTGGTGTCAGGGGCGGGCGGCGCCACCAGTTCCCCGAAAATCGGCACATGTTCCCGCGGGTCCTTCTCCGGCAACAGGGCGGCGCCGGGGGCAGGACTCGGTTGCATCGGGGGCAACGGCACCGTGAACCAGAAAGTGGCGCCCTTGCCGTACTCCGATTGGACCCCGAATTGCCCGTCCATCAGTTTGATCAGCCGGGCGCAGATCGACAACCCCAGACCACTGCCGCCGTAACGCCGGGTCGAGGAACTGTCGACCTGGCTGAAGGGCTGAAACAGTTTGTCGATCGATTCGCGGGCAATTCCCACCCCCGAATCCTGAACCTCGAACCGGAGGATATCCCCCCTGGCGCCCGCCCCCTCCCTGCGCACCCGTAGGGCGATGGTCCCCTGCTCGGTGAACTTGACCGCATTGCCGAGCAGATTCACCAGCACCTGGCGCAGCCGGTAGGCATCGCCCCGATAGTGCGGCGAAAGATGCGGATCGATGTCGGCGGTCACTTTCAGGCCCTTGCTTTTGCCGGTCACCTGGTAGAGCGCAAGCAACTGATCGAGCAGCCCCCGCAGGTCGAAGGGCTCGATGTCCAGACCCATCTTGTCCGCCTCGATCTTGCTGAAATCGAGCAGGTTGTTGATCAGGGTCAGGAGACTGGCCGCCGAGGTGCGAATCAACTGGGCAAAATGTTTCTGCCGCGGTTGCAGTTCGGTGGCGAGCAGGAGTTCGCTGATGCCGATGACCCCGTTCATCGGGGTGCGGATCTCGTGGCTGATCATGGCCAGAAAGTCGGATTTGGCCTGATTGGCGGAGTCGGCCTGGCGGGCCTTGTGCCGCAGGCTCCGGTTCTCCCTTTCCAGCCGCTGGACCTCGGCTTCGAGTTCGGCGATACGTTTCCGGGAGAGGGGCGATCGGTCCATGGCTCAGGAAAAGAGAGAGAGTTGCCGGTAGGCCGGTTTGCGTTTGGCCGCCGGCCGAGAAACGGGCGGAGGGGAAAAGGCGGCGTCAGGCAGTTCGTTCAGGAAAGCGGACGGCTGGCGGCGCTCGGCCGGACCGCCATAGAGGGAGCGCGCCTGACACCAGGTGAGGTAGAGGGTGGCGATGGCCCTGGTCATGCCGACGTACAACAGCCGCCGCTCCTCTTCCACATGTCCCTGCCGGGCCTCGGGCGCGAGCGCCAGGCGCGGCGCCAGCGGCAACAACCCCTCCTCGCAGCCGGCGATGAACACCACCGGAAATTCGAGTCCCTTGGCGGCATGGAGGGTGGAGAGGGTTACTGCCTCGGCGCGCGGGTCGTAGAGCACGGAATCGCTGAAGTGCACGAGATGGGCGGCAAAGGCCGGCAGCGCCCGGTCGAAGGTCAGCGCCAGTTGGCGTAGACGCACCAGGTCGGGATGGGCGGGATCGAGCCGGTAGTGGTCGATGAGGGCGGCCAGGACCGCTGCCACCGGCGCTGTCGCGGCAAGGGTCCGCATCCTTGCCAGAAGCTGGCGGAAAGGGGTCAGGACTGCCCCGATCGGCCCCTCCATGGCAAGGACATCGGCAAGCGTTCCCTGCTCGCGAAGGGCCTGGGCGAGATACGCTTGCAAAAGCCGCAGGGTTTCTTTGCCAATTTCCGGTTCTTTGCCCAGGAGAAAGAGCAGGGGCCCCGGTTCGGCCAGCCCGGCGAGCAGCAGCAGCCAGCAGTAGAGCAGGGAGCAGTCCCCCTTGGTGTAATAGGCCTCGAGATCGACCAGTTGAAAGGGGATGCCGCGATCGGCGAGCACTGCGCCGATGGCCTCGGCCTGGCGCCCGGTGCGGTAGAGGACGCCGATGTCGCGCAAGGCAACGGCGGCGGCGCCGGTATGATCGAACCGCTCCAGGCTGCGGTGTGAGGTCCCGCCCAGTTGGAGTTCGATCTGATCGGCGATGAAGGTGGCCTCCCGTTCGGGGCTGGCACACCCCTGGCGGTGGATCGTCCCCGGCAGGGTAGAACAGGACTGCATCGGTGCCATCGCCAGGGGATGGGGATTGTGGCCGATCAACTGCTCGGCGGCGCGGATGATGGTGGTGCCGCTGCGGTAGTTGCGGACCAGTTGATGGACCTCGGGCTGCAACTCCCGGATAAAGGCATGAAACCACCGCGGGTCCGAGCCCCGGAAGCCGTAGATCGCCTGATCCGGGTCGCCGATGACAAGCACGGTCTCGGTCCGGGCCAGCAGGACGACCAGGGTATACTGGGCTGCGTTGACATCCTGGAACTCATCGACCAGGAGATGGCCGGTGGCGGCACGGACCGCAGCGGCCGCCTCGCCGTCCTGGCGGAGTAGGTCCACGGTACGCGGCACCACCGCGTCGATATCGATCAGGGACCGCTCCGTAAGGATTTGGAGGTAGCGTTGCACTTCGATGGCGTGGGGCTGCGAGTCGGATTGACGAAAAATCTCGGCGAGGGTACGGGCGAAGCCGTCCCGCTCCTTGCCGCTCCAGCCGGGAAACAGTTCCTCCACCAGGGCGGCCCGTTCCTCGGGACCGGCCACCCGCAGATCAGGGTGGGAACGGCGCAACTGGGCCAGACAGTAGCCGTGGAAGGTGGCAACGGTCACCGCTGGGCCGCCCTCCGGCAGATCCCGCAGCCGCTCCCGCACCTCGGCCGCCGCCTTGTTGGTAAAGGTAATCACCGTGCAGGGCCGGTCCGCCTGGGCGGCCAGCCGTTGTACCCGGCTGACCAGGGTGTGGGTCTTGCCGGTGCCGGGTCCGGCCTGGACCAGGATCAGGGGGGCCTGGCTTGTCACCACCCGCTGTTGCTCGCTGTTCAGTTCCTTGCCCACCGGCGTCGCCGCTGCTTCCGTTGAGCTTGCCTGCGGGTTCAGCCGTTGTCTTGTCCTGGATTTTCTGCCCGCCGGCCCGGCAACCGGCCCGAACAAGCTGGCCTGGCCGCAGAGGCTGGCCCGTTCTCCCTCGGAAAACACGGTGATCACCCCGAACTCGCCGTCATAGCCGGGCTGGCGAATCACCCGGCCCGCGCGGACCCGCTCGATCGCCTCGGCTAAGAGGGACAAACCCTTGGCCCGGATCTCCTCCACCGGCGTGTCCAGGAGCAGGCCGAATTCGGAGCCGAACAGATTGATCAACCGAACGTAGCCTTCCACCGCCTTTTTGCTCGTCGGGCCGCAATCGAGCAACTCGGCCACGATCTCCTGCAAGGGGATGAGGCTGTGCACCCGGGGGCTGCCCGGCGGAAAGACCGGCGCGGTCCGGTCGGCCAGCTCCATCACCCGGTGGAGCACGCCAATGGTCAGGGGCTTGCCGCAGACCGGACAGAGGCCGTTTGCTTGCCGGGTCTGCGGGGGTTCCAGGCAGACCTGGCATTTGCGGTGGCCGTCGCAGTGGTACTTGCCTTCCTCAGGATAGAACTCGATGGTGGCGGCGAAAACCTGCCTGCCCGCCGCGTCCACCGGGGAGCGCAGGGCCTGGCGCAGGGCGAAATAGTCGCAGCCGGTGGTGAAGATGTTGGCTTCCCGGCCCAGTTTGGCCGGTGAATGACAGTCCGAGTTGGAGATCAGGGTGAACCGGTCCAGGGCCGAGATCAGCCGGTTCATCTCCGGGTCCGAGGACAGGCCGGTCTCCAGGGCGAAAATGTGGGCGCTGAGATCGCCGAAACACTCCTCGATATGGTCGAAACCCGATTTCGAGCCGAACAGGGAAAACCAGGGGGTCCAGATGTGGGCCGGGACGAGAAAGCCTTCCGGCGCCTTTTCGAGAACAATCTCAAGAAGGTCGCGGGCATCGAGCCCCAGGATCGGCCGGCCGTCGGCAGCGATATTGCCCAGGGTGGCCAGGGTGGCGTTGATTCGGCGGGCCGCGTCGAAATCCGGGACATAGAGCAGGTTATGGACCTTGCGGACCGAGCCGGCCCGTTTGTAGATCGAGCTGATCTCGGCGCTGAGGACAAAGCGGACGGCATCGGGTGGGATGGCGGGCTGCATCCCCGGCGGCAGCAAGGCGGTCAGATCGCGGCCGGGTTCGGCCTTCAATCGGAAAAAACCGGGTTCGGCGGCCTCCAGGCAGTCGTGGAGATGGGCAAACCAGCCGGGGTGGGTGAAATCGCCGGTCCCCACCACGCCGATCCCCTTGACCGCCGCCCAGGCGGCCAGACCGTAGAGATTGCTGGCCTTGCTGGTGGCCCGGGAGTAGTGGGAATGGATATGGAGATCGGCAATGTACTTCACAGGGGTTCCCGAAAGCCGTAGAGACGATGGCGGGTGATGTAGGCCAGCACCGCCGGCGGCAGCATGGCCGGCACCCGGCCCTGGGCCAGGTCGTGCCGGATCGCTGACGAGGAGACCGGCAGTTCGATGTCCCCGAGATAGTCCACGGTCCGCCCCCCCTGCCCGAACCACCGGCCTTGGGCGGGGTCATAGCTGAAGCCGGGCGTGAGCGCGGCAAGGGCCCGGTCGATCGCCGCCCGATCGATCGCCTCCCGTTTGACCACGATCAGGCTGATCAACCTCAGGAGATCGTCGATCCGGTGCCAGTGGGGCAGGTCGAGGAGGGAATCGGCGCCGATGATGAGCACATGGCGGTTGCCGGGCTGGGCCTGGTTCAGGGCCTCCACCGTGTGGATGGTGTAGGAAGGGGTGGGCAGGTGGGCCTCGATGTGCGAACACGCCACCCGCCCCCCGGTCTCCGGGCACGCGGCCAAGGCAGCGGCGATCATCGCCGTCCGGTGGGCAAAGGAGGCTATTGGTTGCCGCTTGTGCGGTGGCAACGGCGCCGGGATGAACAGCAGCCGGTCGAGCCGGCAGCGGGCCAGCACATGGAGGGCCAGATCGAGATGGCCCTGGTGGACGGGATCAAAGGTCCCGCCGAACAGGCCGACGGTGAGGCCTTTCTCGGACGCGGCCACGCTTCAGGCGCGGGTTTCCCCGGCGCCGTAGACAATGAATTTCTGCGTGGTCAGCTCCTTCAACCCCATGGGGCCGTAGGCGTGCAGCTTGGTGGTGGAGATGCCGATCTCCGCGCCCAGGCCGAACTGGCCGCCGTCGTTGAACCGGGTGGAGGCGTTGACCATCACCGCCGAGGCGTCGACCTCGCGCAGGAAGCGCTGGCTATGGTCGTAGGAACGAGTGAGGATGGTTTCGGTGTGCTTGGAACCGTAGCGGTCGATGTAGTCCATGGCCTCGTCGATGCCCGAGACCACCTTGACCACCATGGCGAGCTCAAGAAATTCCCGGCCCCAGTCGCTGTCCGCCGCCGGCTCGATCATCTCGTCGCAGATCAGGCAACTGGAGTGGCAACCGAGCAACCGCACCCCCGCTTTTTGCAGGGCCTGGGCCACCTTGGGCAGGAACTCCTCGGCGATCTCCCGGTGCACCAACAAGCCCTCGAGGGCATTGCAGGCGCTGGGCCGCTGCACCTTGGCGTTGAGGATGATCGGGATGGCCATGTCCTGGTCGGCATCGGCATCGACAAAACAGTGGCACACGCCCTTGTAGTGTTTGAGCACCGGGATGCGCGACTTTTCGGTCACCGCCCGGATCAGCCCCTCGCCGCCGCGCGGGATCACCAGGTCGATGTAGGCCTCCTGCTGCAAGAGGATGTTGATCCCTTCCCGGTCGGTGAAGGACAGTACCTGGACGATGGCCGGGTCGGCGCCGTGCTGGGCCAGGACCTCCTGGAGAACTTTCGCCAGGACCAGGTTGGAGCGCAGGGCCTCGGAACCGCCGCGGAGGATGACCGCATTGCCGGCCTTGAGACAGAGCGCCGCCGAGTCGATGGTTACGTTGGGCCGGGATTCGTAGATCATCAGGATGACGCCGAGCGGCACCCGCATCCGGCCGACCACGATGCCGCTGGGCCGGCGGCGCATCTCGCTGACCTCGCCCACCGGGTCCTCCAGGGCAGCCACCTCGCGCAGCCCCTGGACCATCTCGCCGATCACCTTGTCGGTGATCTGCAACCGGCTGAGCATGGCGCTGGAGAGGCCTTTTTTCTCGGCGTCGGCCAGGTCCTTGGCGTTCTCGCTGAGGATCAGCGGCTGCCGGGCGATCAGGGCTTCGGCCACGTCAAGCAGCATCCGGTTCTTGACTGCCGCCGGCAGGGCGGCGATGTTGCGGGCCGCGGCCTTGGCCTTGGTCACCATCTCCAGGACGGTTGCTTCGATCTGGGCGCGTTCCATCGCTGTCGTCTCCTCTTTATTGGCGCCTGGCCGGTCCACGCCGGCGGTCTGCGCTGGTACTCATTGGGTCCACACTATCCATCCACTATGACGCGTAGCGCTCGGATTGTAAAGCGGCTTTACACCAACCCCTCCCGGCCGATAATCACGAGGTTGTCGCGGTGGATCACCTCGTCGGCATCCTTGTCGCCGAGGATGGCGGCGATCTCGCCGGTTTTCCGGCCCTTGATCCGCTCGATGTCCGTGCTGGCGTAATTGCTCAGCCCCGCGGCAATCACCGTGCCGGTGCCATCGAGGCAGTGCACCGGGGCGCCGACGCCGAAATGGCCTTGAACCCCGGTGATGCCCGAGGGCAAGAGGCTCTTGCCCTGTTCGACCAGGGCGCAGCGGGCGCCGTCGTCGATCAGCAGAAAGCCCTGCGGCTTGAGCACATAGGCGATCCAGTGCTTGCGCCGGTTGAGGGTGCCCTTGCCGGGGAGGAAAAAGGTGCCCACCAGTTCGCCGCTGAACAGGGCCTGGAGGATCTCGGGGTGCCGGCCGGGCCCGATGAAGGAAGAGCCGCCGCAGGCCGCCACCATCTTGGCCGCCCGGATCTTGGCCATCATGCCGCCGGTGCCCAGGGTGCTGGTCGAATGGCCGGCCATCCGCTCGATCTCCCTGGTGATGGAGGCCACGGTGTAGATGGGCCGGGCCTCGGGGTCCTCCGCCGGGTGGCCGGTGTAGAGGCTGTCGACATCGGTGAGGATGATGAACATGTCGGCGCCGATCATGTTGGTCATCAGGGCGCCCAAGGTGTCGTTGTCGGAAAAGCGCAGTTCCTCGGCCGAGACGGTGTCGTTTTCGTTGATGATCGGGACCACCCCGAACTCGAACAGGGTGAGGATGGTGTTGCGGACGTTGAGATAGCGGCCCCGGTGGGAGAGATCGGCGTGGGTGAGCAGCACCTGGGCGACCGGTTGACTGAATTCGGCGAAGGCCAGCTCGTAGGCCTGCATCAAGAGCCCCTGGCCGGTGGCGGCCAGGGCCTGCTTGACCCGGAGTTCCTCGTGCGGGGTCTTGGTCACGCCCAACCGCTTGCGACCGGCGGCCACGGCCCCGGAGCTGACCAGGATCACCTCGCGGCCGGTAGCCTGGAGAAAAGAGACCTGGCGGGCGATATTGCCGATAATGTCGAGATCGAGGCCATTGTCGTCAGTGAGCACGGCGCTGCCGACCTTGAGCACCACTCGCCGGGCCTGATCGAAAAGGGTCTGACGGTAAAAAAGGCCGTCGTCCTTACTCACCTGAAAGGTCATGGCGCACCTCCGCGCGCTGCTTCTCCAACAGATCGCCGAGCAGCTCCTTCAATGGCTCCAGGCCATCGCCCTCTTCCGCCGAGATCGCCACCAACGGCAGGTCGACAGCCGCGAATTGTTGTTTGACCTCCGCCAGCCGCTCCTCGTCGACCAGGTCGATCTTGTTGAGCACGATCACATGGGTGCGGTCGAGCAACTCCCGCTTGTAGGCGGCCAGTTCCCGGGCCAGCACCTGGTAATCCTCATAGGGCTGGCCGTCGTCGCCGGAAACGTCGATCAGATGCAGGAGGATCGAGGTCCGCTCGATGTGGCGGAGAAACTGATGCCCCAGGCCCACGCCCTGATGGGCACCCTCGATCAGCCCCGGGATGTCGGCGATGATGCAGGGATCGGTGTAGGGGAAATGGAGCACCCCCAGTTGCGGTTCCAGGGTAGTGAAGGGATAGGGGGCGATTTTGGGATTGGCCGCCGACAGCTTCGACAGCAGGGTCGACTTGCCGGCGTTGGGCAGACCGATCAGGCCGACATCGGCCAGGAGCTTGAGTTCGATCGAAAGCCAACGTTCCTCGCCCGGCCGGCCCGGTGTGGCCTTGCGCGGTGCCCGGTTGGTGGAGGTGGCAAAGCGGGCGTTGCCCAGGCCCCCCCGGCCGCCCTCGGCGGCGAGATAGGTCTGGTCGGGCTCGGTCAGGTCGGCCAGCACCGCACCGGTCTCGGCATCCTTGATCACCGACCCCAGCGGTACCCGGACCACGCAGTCCTTGCCGCCCCGGCCGTGCTTGTCGCTGCCCTGGCCGCTGACGCCGGGTTCGGCCTTGAAATGGGACTGGTAGCGGAAATCGATCAGCGAACGGAGATTGCGGTCAGCCACCAGCCAGACGTCGCCGCCCTTGCCGCCGTCACCACCGTTGGGACCGCCCTTGGGCACATATTTTTCCCGTCGGAAGCTGACGCAGCCGTTGCCGCCGTCACCACCCTTGACGAAAAATTTCGCTTCATCGACAAAACCCATATGCACCCGCGACCTGCTGGGGGAGATACTACGAAAAAAACCCGGCATCAACGCATGGTGATGCCGGGTCGCAACATGATTCGAGGGGGGCCGCGCCTCAGCTCGGCGCCTCACTTCCCTGGCGGGAGGCGATCAGCCCTGTTCGACGGGATAGACGGAAACGCGTTTCCGGTCCTTGCCGAAATTCTCGAACGTGACGGTACCGTCGATCTTGGCAAACAGGGTGTAATCGCGGCCGCAACCGACATTGGCGCCGGGATGAATGACCGTGCCCAGTTGCCGCACCAGGATGCTGCCGGCCGTGACGACCTGGCCGCCGAACCGTTTGACCCCGCGCCGTTGTCCCGCGCTGTCGCGGCCGTTGCGCGAACTGCCGCCTGCTTTCTTATGTGCCATGGTATGTTCTCCGGAAGTAACTGAAAAATCTGCGGGACAGAATTTATTCTGTCCTCAGCTAACCAAGTGTAGCTTATGCCGAAATCGTCTCGATGGTCAGGGCGGTGTACATCTGGCGATGGCCTTTTTTCACCTGATAACCCTGGCGACGTTTTTTCTTGAAAACGATGACCTTTTTATGCCGGCCCTGCTCCACGATCTTGGCCACCACCTTGGCGCCGTCAACCACGGGTTGTCCGATCTTGACGGTTTCGCCGTCGACCAGCAGCAGAACCTCAGACAACTCTACCGTGTCGCCCACTTCGCCCAGCAGCTTTTCGACGCGAAGGGTATCACCGGCCTCCACCTGATACTGTTTGCCGCCGGTTCGAATTATTGCATACATGCGACTCCTCCTCTCTATCCTCGACTTGAACGTCGTCCAATGAAAATAAATAATCGTAGAACGCGGCATTTAACTCGATTCCATTGAGACCTGTCAAGTCTTATCTTCAGTTGCGGGCCTTTTCCGCCGAGATGCCCCGGATCGGCGGGGCGGCACCAGGCTGTTGGACGTTTCGACGGCTAGGCCAAGTTGACCACTGTACGAGCAATCGAAGGTGTCATCTCGATCTGACAGCCTGCCCATCGCTTGACAACCTCTTGCGACTGTCCTGCCGGCCCCCACAAAGAAGGAGAATTTTTCTCAACAACCGCTTCTTTTTCTTGTCGGAGCGTTGAAAAAAATATAGGCTGCGATTGCTCGTTACTCACCGCCGTTCCGCTTTCCGCGAGGAAAACGCAAGGAACCGGCAATGTCCCATTCTATTCAGGAGAAGTCCGCCATGCAGAAGATGGAATGTCCCTGCGGCTATGTCTACGATCCCGCCGAAGGCGATTACGAACACGGTGTGGCCGCCGGCACCGCCTTTGCCGACCTGCCCGACGAGTGGGTCTGTCCCAAGTGCGGCGCGGAAAAGGAGTATTTCTACGCTGTCGACTGAAACCGCGCGCCACGGGCCACCGCTGCCGGCCGGTCCGTGGCGCCCTGCCACCCTTCTTGTCCCGCTGCCGCCGGCCGTCCCTTTTCCCGTGCGTCCCCGCCCCAGAACCCAACCATTTTTTTCTTGTGCAAAGCAGGTCGATGCAATAGCATCAATAATTCCGGCAGGAAGAAACCCGTCGATCCGTTTTTTGTCCCCAGGAGGTTTCCCCATGTCCTCTCCCCGTCGCTCCACCCTCGCCGCCCTGATCGTCACCGTGGCCCTCTTGCTCCCCCTTGCCCCGGCTCGGGCCGACTATTACGGCGAACCGGCCGAACTGGTGGATCGGGCGACCGCGGTCTACAAGGGGTTCCTGGCTGACCCCAACATGGAGTGGTTCCAGAACAACGTCGGCCGGGCTCGCGGCATCTTCATCGTGCCCCAGATGCTGCGCGGCGGCTTCATCATCGGCGGCTCGGGCGGCCGGGGTGTCCTGCTGGCGCAGGGCGCAGCCACCGCCAAGTGGAGCGGGCCGGCCTTCTACAGCATGGGCTCGGTGTCCGTGGGATTCCAGGCCGGGGCCGACGCCTCGGAAATCATCCTCCTGATCATGACCGACCGCGGGCTCAACGCCATGCTCTCCACCGACTACAAAATCGGCGCCGACGTGGCGGTGGCCGCCGGCCCGACCGGGGCCTCGGCCAAGGCCCAGACCGCCGACATCCTTGCCTTCGGCCGTTCCCAGGGGCTGTACGGCGGGGTCAGTGTCGAGGGGGCGGCCATCTCGCCGCTCGACGACTGGAACCGCCAATACTACGGCCAGCCGGTGCAGGTGTTCGACATCCTCATCAACCAGAAATGGACCAACCGCCAAGCCGACCCCCTGCGCCAGATGCTGCCCAGGCCGGGCCGCAACGCCCAGCCGATCGGCCGATAGGCACAGGACCCGGCGCGGTCCCCAACGACAACGGACGGTACCCCCCGTGATCCGGCAACCGACCTTCACCCTCGAGCCCCTCGATCCGGGGCGTCTCGCCATCCACCTCGGCGGGGCCTGGACCCTGCACACCAGCCCGCCCGGACCGGAACAACTCCTGGCCGTCATGGACGATACCGTCCGGCACCTGGTCTTGATCTGCGAGGAACTGGACGACTGGGACACCCGCCTGCTCATCTTTGTCAAGGCGATCACCGCCGCCGCCCGCCAGCGGGGCCTCAACCTCGACCTCACCGGTCTGCCCGAGGGGGCTGGGCGGCTCTTGGCCCTATCCGAGGCAGTACCGGAAAAAACCCCCTACGCCCAAACGGGTCGCGAATCCCCGGTCGTGCGCATCGGCCGCCTGACCATCGCCCTGTCCGGCCACCTCCGGGAAGCGGCCGCCTTCACCGGCGAAATCATCCTGGCCTTCGGCGACCTTGTCACCGGCCGGGCGCCGTTTCGGGCTCGTGATTTTTTTTACTATGTCCAGGCCTGCGGCGCCGAATCCCTGCCGATCGTCTCCCTGATCGCCGTCCTGGTCGGGGTCATCCTCTCCTTTGTCGGCGCGGTGCAGTTGCAGATGTTCGGCGCCCAGATCTACGTGGCCAACCTTGTCGGCCTGGGCATGGTCCTGGAGATGGGCGCCCTGATGAGCGGGGTGATCATCGCCGGTCGCATCGGCGCGGCCTACGCGGCGCAACTGGGGACCATGCAGGTCAACGAGGAGATCGACGCCCTGCGGACCATCGGCATCTCGCCGGTGGGTTTTCTCGTCCTGCCCCGGATGCTGGCCCTGATGCTGATGCTGCCGTTGTTGTGCGTCTATGCCGACATGATGGGCATCCTCGGCGGCTCGGTCATCGGCGTCACCATGCTTGATCTCTCGCTGGTGGAATACCTGGAGCAGACCCGCAAGTCGATCCAGCTCAGCCAATGCGGCCAGGGGCTCCTCAAGGCCTCGGTCTTCGGGGTGCTGATCGGCTACGCCGGCTGTCTGCGCGGCATGCAGTGCGGCCGCAGCGCCCTGGCAGTGGGTGAGGCCACCACCAGCGCGGTGGTCACCTCGATTGTCCTGATCGTGGTCTCGGACTCGATCATCACCTACCTCCTCTACCGCTGACCGGCCCCGATGAACGCCCCGGTCGCCGCCATCACCGTCAAGGGCCTGACCATGGCCTACGGCAGCTTCGTCCTCCAGCAACATCTCGATTTCACCATCAATCAGGGCGACATCTTCGTGATCATGGGGGGCAACGGCTGCGGCAAATCGACCCTGCTGCGTCACATGCTTGGCCTGAAGGCACCGGCCGCCGGGACCATCTGGTACGGCGAGGAAAACTTCTGGGAGCTCCCCGACGAGGACCGGGCCCGGATCGTCCGCAAGACCGGCATCCTCTACCAGTCCGGCGCCCTGTGGAGTTCGATGACCCTGGCCGAAAACGTGGCCCTGCCGCTGTTGCACTACACCGACCTGCCGCCGGCGGTCATCCGCGACTTGGTGGCCTTCAAGCTCTCCCTGGTCGGGCTGGCCGGCTTCGAGGAGTTCTACCCGGCCGAGCTCTCCGGCGGCATGCGCAAGCGGGCCTCGCTGGCCCGGGCCATCGCCCTGGACCCGGATTTTCTTTTTTTCGACGAGCCTTCGGCCGGGCTCGATCCGATCAGCGCCCGCATCCTCGACGAACTGATCCTGGAACTGCGGGAAAGCCTGGGCGCCACCCTGATCGTCGTCACCCATGAACTGGCCTCGATCTACACCATCGCCACTAACTCGGTCTTTCTCGACGTTGACAGTAAAACCATGCTGGCAACCGGCAACCCTAAAACCCTGCTCCAGGAATGCACCCATCCGACGGTGCTCAAATTCCTCACCCGGGGCACTGGCAATCGGGAGGTTCGAACGGTTTGAGCAAAAAAGCCAACCCCACCATCGTCGGCGCCTTTGTCCTGGCCGCCATCGTTTTGACGGTCGCGGCCATTGTCGCCCTGGGCAACATCAAGTTCAGGGAGTCCAAATTCCGCTGTGTCGCCTTTTTCACCGGCTCGCTCTACGGCCTCGACATCGGGGCGCCGGTGACCTTCCGCGGGGTCACCATCGGCCGGGTCGCCACCATCCGGATCAACTTCGACAAAGAACAGAACAACTATATCATTCCGGTCTATGTCGACATCGAACAATCACCGGACCTCGACGGCAACCGGCCCGAAGGCCGCGACCCCGAAAACCTTCGCCAAATCATGCAGCAACTGATCGACCAGGGGTTGCGGGCGCAACTCAAGATCAGCAGCCTGCTGACCGCCAAGCTCTATATCGACCTGGCCATTCATCCGAACACCGAGGCGCGCCTGCACGGCACCACCGCCGGGCTGCTTGAGATCCCGACCCTGCCGTCGGGGCTGGAACAGATCACCCAACGGCTGGAAAGCCTGCCGCTCAACGAGATCCTCAACAAAGCCGCTGTCGCCCTCGACGGCATCAACAACCTCGTCAACTCCAAGGAGACAAAAAACGCCCTGGGGTCGCTGGAATCCACCCTGGTCAGCCTGAACGCCCTCTTGGCCCGTGCCGATACCGAATTTCCGGCCCTGGCCGCCGAACTGAGAAAGGGGCTGGCCAACTTTGCCACCCTCTCCACCACGGCCACCGCCCTGCTGCGGGCCGCGGACAAGGAGTTGCCGCCCTTGAGCGCCGAGGTCAAGCACCTGCTGACCAGCCTCAATGCCACCGCCGGGACGCTCACCAAGACACTGAACAATATCGAACAGATGACCGCGAAAGACTCCCTGCTCGCCTACCAGGTCGCCGCCTCCCTGCGGGAGATCGAACGGGCCGCCACCTCGATCCGGCAACTGACCGATTATCTGCAACAGCATCCCAATGCCCTGGTCTTCGGCCAGGACGAGGACAAGCCATGAACCACCGTCTGCCTGCCCGGCGCACCCTTTGTCTGCTGGCGTTCTGCGCCCTGGTGCTCAGTGCCTGCCTGACGCCGACCACCACCCTCCACAGCCTGCAACCGGTCCGCCAGCAGCCGTTGGCCCGGGACTTTGCCGATTTTGCCGAAATGATCCTGTTCATGCCGGTGCAACTGGCGCCGCACCTCCAGGGACGCGGCCTGGTCGACCAGCGGGCCAGCGGCGAAGCCCGCCTTTCGGGCACCCACCTTTGGGCCGGGCCGCTCGATCAGCAGATCGGGCAACAGATGGTCTCCAATCTCAAGGACCTGCTGGCCACGGACAATGTCGCCCTCTATCCCGGCCCGCGTTTCGGCACCATCCGCTATCAACTGGAGGTCGAGATGAGCGAATTCAGCGGTGACGACCGCACCTTTACCCTCGTCGCCGTCTATACCCTCAGCGACGCCACCAACAAAACCATGCTCGCCAGAAAGACATTCCGCCAGACGCGGGACATCGACAAACCGGACTATTCCGGCTATGTTGCAAGTGCTTCCCTGGCCCTCGTCGATCTGAGCAAGGAGGCGGCGACCGCCCTGCTGGCCGCCCGCCGCTCGCAACCCCTACCCGCAACGCGCCCATGAAAACCGATCGCATCTTGCTATTGCTGTTCGCCCTGCTGGCCCTCACCCGTCCGGCCCTGGCCGAGGTGTTGGCCAAATGGCTCGACCAGACGGTCTATATCCCCATCTATTCGCACATTTATGCCGAAGATCGCTACCGTGACAAGCCCTTTCTCCTCACCGCCACCCTCAGCATCCGCAACACCGACCCGGACAGGCCGTTCACCCTGAAAAGTGTCCGTTACTACGATTCCAAAGGAGCCCTGTTGCAGCAGTATCTGGACAAGCCCGTAACCATCGAACCGCTCGGGTCGACCCGGTTCATTGTCCCGGAATCGGAAACCAAAGGCGGCTCCGGGGCCAAGTTCCTGGTCGAGTGGGAGGCGAAGGAGGCTGTCGTCGAACCGATCATCGAATCGGTGATGATCGGCACCAAGATGCAACAGGGGATCTCCTTCATCTCCACCGGCCGAGTGATCAAGGGGACCCCGGCCCGTTGAGAGTGGGCACCGCCCGTATTGCATCAAATAACGATTCCGACCACGTCCGTCTCAAGGAAGATCCATGTCCCTCCTGTCCCGTTCCCTGCTTCTGCTCGCGGCCGCCGTTGTCCTGGCCGGCTGTACCGCCAAAACCAAAAACCTGTTCAGCCGCTTCATCGAACCGGCCTCTCTCCGGGTGGGCATTGCCGCGGACTCGCCGCCCCTGGCCTACAGCAAAGACAACACCCTCGTCGGGCTGGAAACGCAATTTGCAACCGGGCTGGCCCAATCGGTCGACCGCAAGCCGGAACTGGTGGAATTGCCGCGGCAGGATTTGGCCGAGGCTCTACTGGACGGGAAGGTCGACATCGTCATGGCCGGCATGACCGTGACTGAGGCGCAGAAACACAAATTGACCACCACCACCCCATACCTTCTCTCGGGCCAAACCACCTTGGTGCGGCTCAGCGACTACGACCGGCTCGGCAACGGCATTCGACACCTCACGGAACCCATGGTCCGGCTAGGAGTTGTTTCCGGTGGCACCGCCGATGCCTGGCTCAAGGGGCTCCGGCCCAAGGGCACGATCAGCCGCTTTGCCTCGACGCCGGAAGGGGTGCAGGCCCTGATCAAGGGGACCATCGATGTCTTCATCTCCAGTTTGCCTGCCAATTTCTATTACGCCGCCCTCTACATCGACAAAGGACTAACCCCCGGCAACATCCCTCTCACCAAAGAGGAACTGGCCTGGGCCGTCCGGCCCGACAACGACAAGATGCTGAAGGCGGCCAACGCCTACCTGGCCGCCATCGAACAGAGCGGCGAGTTGCAAAAGATGCTGGAGCAGACCATCCCCTTCTACCGCAACACCGCCTACAGCCCGAAGCGATAGATTACCGTTTCAGGCAAGCAATCGGTGGGCACGTAAACAGACGTAGGCCGGCAGATGGGGAGATGTTTGCCCCGCCGAGACGTTCTTTTTATCGATGAGGCAAATCCGGGGACAATGGGTGCCCTTGCCATCCTCAGTGCGTTGGTCATCTCGACCGGAGGGAGAGATCTCGGCCGTCTGGAGATTCTTCGTCGACGAAGGAAGCCATCTTCCTCTTGTTGCATCCCCCCTCACTCCCCATCCAACCGCACCAACCCCCGATACACGCTCTCCCGCCCCATCAGCTCTTCGTGGCTGCCCTGCTCGACGATCCGCCCCTGATCCATGACCACGATCCGGTCCACCCGGCGGATGGTGGACAGCCGGTGGGCGATCACCAGCGAGGTGCGGCCCCGGAACCCGGCGGCGATCGCCTGCTCAAGCATGTTCTCCGATTCGGTGTCGATCGAGGCGGTGGCCTCGTCGAGCACCAGGATGGCCGGGTCGCGGTAGAGGGCGCGGACAAAGGAAAGCAGTTGCTTCTCGCCGACACTGAGGTTGAGCGCGCCTTCGCCGATGCGGGTGTCCAAACCCTGCGGCAGGCGGCGGATAAAGGCCTGGAGCCCGGTCTGGTCGAGGATGGCGGCTAGCCGTTCCTCGTCCGGCTCCTGATCGAGGACGATGTTGGCCCGCACTGTATCCGGCAGGATGAAGATGTCCTGCATGATGATCCCCACCCGCCGGCGCAGGGTCTCCAGGGGCAATTGGCGGACATCGCGACCGTCGATCAGGACGTTTCCCTCGACCGGATCATAGAAGCGGACCAGGAGCGCAATCAGGGTCGACTTGCCGGCCCCGGTGGCCCCGACCAGGGCCACGGTCTCCCCGGGCGCGATGGTCAGATCGATATCCTTGAGGATCGGCTGCCCCGGTTCATAGCCGAAGCCGACCCCCCGGAATTCGATCGCCCCGTGAACGGGCAGCGGCACGGCCGTCGAGGCCGACGGGATCGCCGCCATGGCCGAGCGGGTGTCCAGGGTCTGAAAGATGCGCTCCGCCGAGGCCATGGCCGCCTGGACAATCGAGTACTTCTGGGAGAGTTCACGCAGCGGCTGGAAAAAGAGCCGCATGTAGGAGAGGAAGGCCGCCAGTTCGCCGATGGTCAGGTGCCGGCGGATGACCTCACCGCCGCCGTACCAGATGATCAGGGCGATGGCCGCCGAGCTCATCAGCTCGGTCAGCGGCATGAAGGCCCCGAACACCTTGATCTGGCCGAAGGAGCGCACCAGGTATTCCTGGGTGAGGCCGCTGTGGGTGCGGCTGCTCTGTTCCTGGCCGCCGAAACTCTGGATCACGCCGACCCCGGCCAGGGATTCAGCGAGAAAGCTGTTGAGCTTGGCCAGTTGCGAACGAATGGCCCGGAATTTTTCCCGGGCGAAGCGGGAAAAAACCAGGGTGGACACCGTGGCCAGGGGGATGAAGATGGCCATCACCAGGGCCAGCCGGCTGTTCATCAAAAAAAGAAACCAGAAGATGCCCACCAGCTTGAGGCCGTCGTTGAACAGGGTGACCATCACCGAGGTGAACATCTCGTGCATGTTCTCGATGTCGTTGGTCAGCCGGGTGACCAGCCGGCCGGCGGGCTGGGTGTGGAAATAGTGGAGATCGAGGGTCAAGAGATGGCTGAAGAGGTGCTGCCGCAAACGGTGCATGATCGACTGGCCGAGCCATTCCAGCACCACCACCTGAAAAAAGGTGGCGACAAAAATGACCCCGACCAGCAGACCGTAGTACAGGGCCACCTGGCCGAGCCCGGCGATCCGTTCCGGGCCGCTCAGTCCCTCGGCGACGATGGAGTGATCGATCCCCATCTGCATCAGCCGAGGCAACCCCAGGGAGGCCACGGTGATGATCAGCGACAGCACCACCGCCCCGGCCAGCGCCAGGACATGGCCCCGGCAATAGCCGAGGATCCGTTGCCACAGCCGGGTGTCACCGACCGAACCCGGGTGCCCCTCTTCCGAATAGCCGAAGTTATGCATGGTTCTGCTGTTTCTCCACCATGGTGCGGTAAAAGGGGTTGGCCAGCAGGGTTTCGTGTTGCCCCTGGTCGACGATCCGCCCCTGGTCGAGGAGGACGATCCGGTCGGCATGACGGAGGACATTGACCCGGTGGGAGATGAGCAGCACCGATTTGCCGTCAAGGTGGGAGAGGATGCCCCGCAGCACCTGCTGCTCGGTCTCGACATCGATGGCCGAGAGGGCGTCGTCGATGATCAGCATGGGCCGGTCGCAGAGCAGGGCCCGCGCCAAAGCCAGCCGCTGCCGCTGGCCGCCGGAGAGTTTGACGCCCCGCTCGCCGATGACCGCCTGGTAACCGTCGGCAAAGCCCTGAATATCGGCATCGATGGCCGCAGCCCTGGCGGCCGCCTCGATCTCGGCCCTGGTCGCATCCACCCGGCCGAAGGCGATGTTGGCGGCGATGGTGTCGGCAAAGACCACCGGCTCCTGGCCGACATAGGCGATGCAGGCGCGGAGTTCGGCCTGGGAGAGGCGATTGACGTCCACACCCCGGAAAAAGAGCATGCCATCCGCCACCGGATACATCCGCAGCAAGAGCTTGCACAGGGTCGACTTGCCCGAGCCGGTGCGGCCGGTCATGCCCACCAGACCGGGGCCGATCTCCAGGTCGAGGCCGGTGAGCGCCGGCCGGACCCCGGCGGGATAGGTAAAACCGAGCCCCCGGCAGGCGTAGGTGGTCGGTGCGGTCGCGGGCAGGGGTTGGATCGGGCCGATGCTGACCACCGGCTGCTGCGCCAGCAGACGATGGATGCGGCGCAGACTGGTGGTGCCCCGCTGGGCAAGGTTGGCCACCCAACCCACCGCCATCATCGGCCAGATGAGCATATAGAGATAGCTGACAAAGGCGACGAACGAGCCGATGGTGATGTGGCCGTCGATGACCAGCCCGCCACCGTAGTAGAGCAACAGCAGCATGCCGACATTGCCGACCAGGGTGGCGATGGGAAAGAGCAGGCCCTGGATGGTCGCCACCTTGAGGTTGCTCCGCACATAGGCCTCGCCCAAGGTTCGGAACCGCTCCTCCTGGAACCGTTCCAGGGTGTAGGCCTTGATCAGCCGGATCGAGACCAGGGTGGCGCGGGCAAACTCGGTCAGGAGGGCAAACTGCTCCTGCACCAGGTTGAAGCGGTGGTGGAGGCGGCCGGAGAGGATGCGGGTGCAGATAATCAGCACCGGCATGGGCAGGAGCGCGATCAGGGTCAGCTTGACGCTGATCGCCAGCATGAAGCCCAGGGCCGCCGACGACATCACCAGGGCATCCACCGCCGCCACCAGCCCCATGCCGCAGGCCATCTGGATGGTGGCGAGGTCGTTGCTGGCATGAGCCATGAGATCGCCAATGGTCCAGCGCTCGAAAAAGGGCTGGTCCATGCGCAGGACATGGTCAAAGAGCCGGTCGCGCAGCTTCTTCTCCAGGATGCGGGAAAAACCGATGATCAGATAGCGCCAGACAAAGCGGAGCACGGCCACCGTCACCGCCACCGCCAGGACGTACAGACTCAGTTCGACCAGCCGGCTCGAGGTGGCGGTGCCGGCAGCCAGTCCGTCCACCGCCGATTTGACAAAGCGGGGGATGACCAACTGGAGGAGGTCGACCACCATCAGGGCCAGGAAACCAACCGCCAACCGCAGCCAGTGGCTCCGGAAAATAGGATGCAGCAGTCGCAGCAGATCGGCGAGGGGCACCTCGGGGGCGGTGCCGGCGGGACGTCCGGCCTCAACGCCGGCAGGAGAGGTGGTCATCGCAACGAAGGCAACAGCTCTTCGTAGGCCGCGGTCAGACGGATGAACTGCTCGGTATCGCCGCCCTTGTCCGGATGGAGTTCATGGGCCTTTTTCCGGTAGAGCCGGGTGAGGTCCTTTTTGCGCATCGTCGCCAGTTGCTCGGCGCTGAGGCCGAAGATGGCAAAGGCCTGGGCGCGCGACATCTTTTCGGGGGCGGGGGCACCCTGTTGTTGAAACCGCCGGGCGCGGCCGGAACGGCCAAAGTTGGCCCAGGAGACCGAATCTTCCGGGGAGGCGTCGAAATACATGATCAGGTAGCGCACCAGGGGATAGGGCAGACGGCCGGTTCGGGGAAAACCCCGCCAGAAATCGGCATCCGCCGCCAGACGGCAAATCTCTTCGACAAAGTGGGTGTCCAGCCGTTCCCGGTCGAGGGCCTGGGGAATCGAGCGGGCATAACTCTCCCGGAAAAACCGCTGCAGGTCGAAGATGGTGAGCAGATAACTCTGATATTCCCGCGGCGGCAGGGCCTGTTCGCGCTCCAGGATCATCTGCTCGATTTCGTCCCGGCTCTTGTCGAGCAGGACGATGTACAGGGCCGAGGTCTTGGCGACGGTCTCCGCCGAGGTCCGCCCCATGCGAAGGAAATGGATCCGGCGCCGGTCCATGACGTGGGTTTCCTCCAGGGCGCGACGGAGCAGGGCTTTGTTCGCCGGCCGCCAGTTGCGGTAGACATGGCGGTTGCGGAAGGGCTGCAACCGGTGTTTGAGGTAGGGATCGATAAAGGGGAAGAACAGCTCTTCCAGTTCGCCAGAGGAGGCGGTCACCCCCTGTTCGCGCAAATGGCGGAGGAAGTCTTCATCGAAATAAAAAGATGTTTCGCCGGAGTAGACGATGCAGCGGCCGGGATCGGGTCCCAGTTCGGCCAGTTCGCGGGAATAGAGGATGCCGCCGCTGCGGTAGGACTCCCGGAGGACGTACTGATACTGCCGGAAACCGGTCTCCTTACGGGCAAGATACATGGCAAGACCAAGGCAGAGAAAAAATCGGGGATCGGGGCATGCGGTTCACCCCTCGTGCCCCCGGCAACTCACAGGAAACGATTGACCAACTCCTCGACCGCATCGATGGAAAAAGGTTTGGCCAGGGCGGCGACGAAATGGTGGTCGCTGTACTGGAGCATCACCTCGTTGCCGCTGTCGCCGCTGATGGCCACCATGGCGGCCTCCGGGTCCTGGGCCACGATGGCGCGGGCCGCCTCCAGACCGCCCATGCCGCCGCACACCCGCAGATCGAGCAGGGCCAGATCGAACCGCCGGCCGGCCACAAGGTGCTGCCGGTAGAGCTCGACCGCCTCTTCGCCGGAGGTGGCCAGGGTGACCGAGCAGCCGAAGTGCTCAAACATTTTCTTGTTGATCAGCCGCATCATCTCCTCGTCATCCATGACCAGGATCCGTGCCCCCTGGCCCTTGCGGGTAAGGAAATGGGGATCGGTGACCACCACCTCCTGCAGGGGAAAATAGAGGGTAACCGTGCAGCCGCCGGCTGGGGGCATCGTGATCCAGACCGCGCCGCCGTGCTTCTTGACAATGGAATGGACGATGGTCAGGCCCAAGCCCATCCCCTTTTGGGCCCCCTTCAGCTTGGTCGAGAAATAGGGGTCAAAGACCTGATCCAGGATGGCCGGGGCAATGCCGGGCCCGGAATCGGAGAAGGTGATCCGGATCAGCTCCCCGCCCGGAACCGCCTGGCCGGTTCTCGCCGCCTCCTCGCTGCCGTCGACCCGGTCGATGGCCACCTCGACGCCCCCGATCCCTCCCATGGCCTCCACCGCATTTTTGGTCAGATTGGCAAAGACCTGGCGGATAAGATTGGGATCGACGGTGATGGCCAGCTCATCATCGCCGCAGGTAAGGCGATAGCTAATCCCGGTGGGGGACAGGTCCTGGGACAAGACCTCGTCGATCAGGGTGCAGAGCCGCACCCGGGATTTCTGGGGCAGATAATTGTCGGAAAAGGTGGTGAACTGGCGGATCAACTGCACGGTCAGGTTGAGGGCCTTGGCCGCTTCTCCCAGCATCTGGCCGACACTCTCATCCCGGCTGACGTAGCGGGCCATCTCGACATTGCCGCTGATAATGGTCAGCAGGTTGTTGAAATCATGGGAAATACCACTAGCCATCAACGACATGGCCTCCAGCTTGCGGATCCGTTGCAGCTCCTTTTCCAATTGCCGCTGGCGCTGCTCCAGCATCTTGCGCCGGCTGACATCCTGGAGAATACCGATGATGAAAAAGGCCTCCTCTTCGGCCACCGGCACCAGGTTGAAGGTCACCTGCCGCTCTTCCATCAGAATCGGCTCGTCATAGGAGAAGACCAGGGGAACAAAACCGACGGCCCCCTTGAGCTGCTCCATCCAGGTCGCAATCTGTTCGCCGGCGGCTTGCGGCAGCAGGTGGACAAGATGGCTTCCCAGGACCCGTGCTTCGGGCTGGGCAAAGAGGTGAACAGCGGCGTCATTGGCCATGACGATCCGGCCTTCGTGGTTGAGCTCGACCACGCCCTCGGTCATCCTCTTCAGGATAACATCGCGGTGTTTTTTGCTGATCAGGAGTTCGCTGGTGACCTCGCGCGGATACAGCCCCTCCAGTCCCTGGATCATGCCGGTGCCGCCGCGCTGGTTGGTGCGGAACCGATCAAGGGCGGCCACGATGTGCGCCTTCATCGTTGCCGCCGGGCCTTTGGCGATGCAGACATCGGCCCCGATCCGCACGGTGGCGTCGTTGTCCTCAAGGGCGACGCCGGACAGGACGACCAGAAAGACATCCTTCAGTTCCGGGGTGTTGCGGATGATGTAACTGAGCTTTTCCCCGTCGATCTTGGGCATGATCAGATCGGTGAAGAGAATATCGGGGCGTTGTTGGGCGATGCGGTCCAAGGCCTCCAGGCCATCCTCGGCTATCTGCACCGAGCAGCCCTCGGCCTCGAGGACATAGCTGAGAATCCGGCGAATGACCGGGCTGTTATCGACGACAAGGGCATGGATTTCATTCATGGCCGAGCAACTCCTTTACAGCCTCGGCAAGCTCCCGGACATCAAAGGGCTTGCTGAACACCTTGTCCGCCCCCAGTTCCTGGGCTGCCGGCAGATAGGCCTCGGGACCGATACGGCCCCCGCCGGAAATGGCGATGATCTTAATGCCGGGACACTCCTTTTTCAGCGAGGTAATGGTCTCCAGCCCCTCCTGTTCGGGCATGATCAGATCGGTGATCACCAGATCGGCCGGCTGTTTGCGGTGTTTATGCATCCCCTCCCGGCCGTCGCCGGCCTCGACCACCTCATAGCCCGCCCACTCCATCACCTGGCGCAGCAGGGTCCGCATCTGATCGTCGTCGTCAATGACCAAAATTCTCATTCTTCGCTCCCGTCACGATTGGGCAAGATCTCCCGGATGGCGAGCGCCAGCAGCCGCATGTCCACCGGCTTTGCCAGAAAACGGCGGACCCCGGCCTCTTGGGCCTCTTCCAGAGTCACCGCCTCGCTGTACCCCGAGCAGAGGATAATGGGCAGCCCCGGCTGCAGGGTGCTGACCTCGGCGGCCAACTGCAAGCCGGTCATCCTGGGCATGGTCTGATCGGTGATCAGAAGATCGATCCGCTCCTTTCCCTTAGTCCAATATTCCAGGGCCTGCTCCGGGCTGGTCGCCGGCAGCACCCGGTATCCCAGGTGGGAGAGCATGCGGGTGCGCATGCTCACGATATCTTCCTCGTCGTCGACGAAGAGGATGGTTTCGCTCCCCTTGGGCATGACCTTTTCCTGCTCGTCGTCGGTGCCTGCGGCATCGGGAACGCGGGGGAAGAAAACGGTGAAGACCGATCCTTTCCCCAGCGACGAGGTGACATCGATCACGCCGTCATGAGCGACAATGATGCCGTGCAGCACCGCCAGCCCCATACCGGAGCCCTGGCCCACCTCCCGGGTGGTGAAAAACGGATCGAAGATGCGTTCAATGGTCTCCGGAGGCATGCCCCGGCCCGTGTCCTTGATGGTCAGGACCACATAGCGTCCCGGCGCCAGGTCGTGATACCGGAGCTGCTCCGCCTTGCCGGACTCGATCTCCCGCAGCGACAGCTCGATCACCCCGGTATTGTTCTCCAGCGACTGGGCGGCGTTGGTGCACAGATGCATCACCACCTGCTGAATCTGGCCGGGATCGGCATGAATCATGCCGATGCCTTCAGGCACCGCCACCCTGATGTCGATGGTCGCCGGCAAGGTGGCGCGCAGCAGGCGGCAGGACTCCTTGACCACCGGGGCGATCAGGAGATGACGCCGCTGGTTGGTGGATTGCCGACTGAAGGCCAGGATCTGGGCCACCAGATCCTTGGCCCTGGCGCCGGCCCGCTTGATGGCCTGGATATGTTCGGTGATCTCCGTAAGCGTCAGCGGTGGCCCGAGCGGTGCCGCCCCGTTCCGCCCTTCGTTCGGCGGCAGGCGATAGAGCAACAGATCGGCGTTGCCGAGGATCGCACCAAGGATGTTGTTGAAATCATGGGCAATGCCGCCAGCCAGCGTGGCGATGGACTCCATCTTGTAGGCGTGAACCAGACGCTTTTCCAGATTCCGCTGATGACTGATATCCTTGGCGGCATGGACGAAACCAACAATCCGGCCTTCGTCGAGCAAGGGCGAGCAGCTTACAGAAAAGGTGCGGCCCAGGTAACGGTGGGTGACCTCCTGGCAATGCGATTTGTTTTCAAGGTGGATCGTTTGCATGGGGCAGAACACACAGGGGTCATCCGCTCCGGCAAACAGTTGATGGCAGTATTTCCCCTCGATGGGCGACCCGTTGACCGCAAGCAACTGCCAAGCGGCCCGGTTGCCCTTGACGATCCGTCGTTCGCTGTCCAAAATCAGCACCGGATCGATGATGGCATCAAAGGTGTACTGCCACTCGTCCACTGCCCGTTGCAGGACCGGATTCATCCGCAGCCCGGACACCATTTCCGGGGCCGCAGGGGGGGCCTGCCCGCCGGCGGGCAGGGGCGGCGCTGTGGCAGCGGGTGGCCTCGGCTGGAGTCGGGGCTGGAGCCGGAGGCAATAAAAGAGGACCGAAAAGACGGCGTACCCGGCCAGAACCACAGAGATGATGAGAAGAAGTGTACCGTTCACCGCACCTTTCCGGAAAAAAACGGGGAGCGCTGCCGGAAGATCCGCTCCCGAAAGAAATCGATTGTCCGGCGTCGACGATCGACAATCCGCACCTGCTCGGGAATCAGATCCGAGATGGTGTTGCGCATAATCGACATTTTATATTCTATGTTGGCGGCAAAGCGATTGTCCAGGTACCAGGCGTAAAAAAGCCCGAAAAAGAGCCCCGGCGGCGTAAACCCTTCCCCGGGGTTGATCACCCGGGTGTAGACCTGTTCTTCCGGCTGCAAACAGTGCATCCGCGAAAGCCGCAGGTAGGTGTCGATGTCGCTGGAATCGAGGAAGCTGACCAACTGCTCCTTTTCCCTGACCCGGAGCCGATAGGTCCGCCCCACCAGGTCAGCGCCGCACATCAGATCCTCCATCCGCTTTTCCTGGGCATAGTTGCCCAGCAACGATTGGCCCAGGGCCACCAGAAAGACCATCTCAAAGCGGTTGAGATTGGTGACCTGATCCTGACGGATCTTGATCCGCTGATCAACGGGATCGTAAAAGGAATAAATGTTGTCCCACTCCTGACACCGCTTCCACGATTCCGGCTCGACCAGCGTAAGGCCGCGGATGAGTTGCAGGTGCTCAACGGGGATATCGGGGTGCAGCCAGATGATTTCCACCACCCGGTCCAGCAGCCACTTGCGTTCCATTTCCGTCATCTTGACCATGGTCAACGAGCCGGCGGTGATCAACTCCGTGCTGAGATACTGCAACAATGACCGGATCTTGTCGTAGCGCAGACAGGGGGGCGGCTTGGGCCGATACTCGGCACAGGAGATGAAATCGGCGGCCGGCAGTTCTTCCCTGCAGGCAGGCGGGGTGAGGTAGCCTGTCTGCTGCAGGGCCCACAACCCCTTGATGGCCCGCGCCAGGGCATCGGGATTGTGCTGAATGACCCCCCGCTGCCGCAACTGCTCGTCGGAAAAGACCCTGGCCTCCACCGAACCGAATCCCAGGGCCCGCACCCGGTTGCGATCGATATAGATCGGTTCCTTGTCCTCAAGGGCATAGCGCTGGAGGATCGAACCGGGGATATCGCCCATGTCAAGGGCGACCACATGGGAAAAGAGCCCGTGGACCCCGCCGGGAATATTGCGATGATAGGCGCGGATCAGGTCGGAGACGTAAAATTTCCGGTCCGGGGCGTCGCGGGCGACGTCGGTCTCGCCCTTCTGTACCCAGATGTTGGCGATCAGCACCTTGAGCGCGGTCGTATTCCTGCGGATGACCTCGGCCAGACCGGGCACCTGGAGGATGGGAATGATCGAGGTGTAGAGACTGCCCGGCGCAAAAAGGAGGATATCCGCCTGCTGCACCAGTTGGACCACCTCAGGCTGGAGAAAAGGGGTACGGCTGAACTCGACCATCACCCGATCGACCGGATAGCCCCGCCGCGCCTTGCCCGATTTGTATTCGCTGGTGACCAGCACGCCGTTGTCATAGAGCATCTGCAACTGGGACAGGGTGGTGGTGCAGGGCAGGACGGAATGCTGCCGTACTCCCAGGCAGACCGAGAGTTCGCCCAGGCCGCGGATCGTCGCCGTCCGCACTACCTCGTGGGAAGCCAACAAGGGAGTGACGGTCAGGGCGGGGTCCAACTGCTTGTAGATGGCGGCGGCCAACAGGAGATTGCCCAGACATTGGGGCCGGTGCAGGGTCGGGCTCAGACGCGGATCGCGGTAGAGCAGCGCGGCCAGTTCGCCGAGGCAGGTCAGCAGCGGTTCGGGCAGATCGGCAAGAACCGCGCCGGTATCCCGGAGCAACTGGGCGGCCGAAACGGGGTGGGAGATGAACCGATAGTTGAACACCGCGTGCAGGGCGGCCACGCATCGCCGGGCCGCAGTCTTGTCGAGGCCGTAACTCCGGACCAGGTTTTCCCGGCGAATCGAGGAAATGAGCACATGGCGGAGATCGCCCAGCGCAATCAGCGGCAGGTCTTTTTGCAGCTCTCCGGTGGAGCCGCCGTCATCGGTGACGCAGACCACCGAACTGACCTGCGGAAAGACCTGTTTCAGGCCGGCAAAGGGGGTGCGCGCCCAATCCAGCCGGCGGGAATCGCCGCCGACGATATTGGAAAGTCCGGTGCCGCCGCCAAAAATCACTACCTTGGCATTGCCGGCGTCGAACGATTCGATCTGCTGCCGGAGCTTGCCAAAGAGCGAAGAGATGACCGGCGGCAGACCGTTGGCGGTGCTGCCGAGGACAATGGCGGTGACCTTTTCCGCCAGGGTGCTTTCCGGGAGGACATCAAGGACGGAAAACCCCTGCGAGGTCAAAAACTGCAACTGGTTCTTGAGCTGGTGCTGCCCGGCCATTGACTCTCGTTACAGGAAAAAAAGAAAAAGGAGAAACACGATACCGCGACGCGAAGACTACCTCGCGGCCGCCTGCAGCAGGTGTTCCACTCGCTGCAAGTCCTTGGGCGTGTCGACCTCCACCGAATCGTGATCGGTCAGCACCACCCGGATGGTGTAGCCGAACTCCAGGGCGCGCAACTGTTCCAGTTTCTCGAACCGCTCCCACTGACCCTCGGGCAGGCCGACAAAGGTGACGAGGAATCCCTTGCGATAGGCGTAAAACCCCAGGTGTTTGTAATAGGTCGGCCGCTGGGGTTCACCCGGATCGCGTTGAAAGGGGATCGGCGAGCGCGAGAAATAGAGGGCGTTGCCGTGACAGTCGAACACGGTTTTGACATGGTTGGGATCGATGATCTCCTCGGGCCGAACGATCTTGTAGATCAGGGTGGCCATCGGCAGGGAGGGGTCGGCGATCAGCGGCCGGGCCACCTGCTCGACGACCTCCGCCGGAAACAAGGGTTGATCGCCCTGGATATTGACAATGACATCGTGGTCCGAGATGCCGATCAACTGGGCGGCCTCGGCCAGACGGTCGGTGCCGGTGGCATGATCGCGCCGGGTCATGACCCAGGCGCCGCCGAACCCTTCCACCACCCGGGCGATCCGCTCGTCGTCGGTGGCCACCACCACCTGGGAAAGGAGCGGCACCTGGAGCGCCCGCTCGACCACATGCTGGATCATGGGTTTGCCCTGGATCAGGGCCAGGGGCTTGCCCTCGAAACGATTGGATTGGTAACGAGCTGGAATAATGGCGACTATCTTGGGTTCAACGGTACTCATCGGCTATCCTGCGGCTGCGTCCGGAACAGGCAACATATCGTTCTCGTCACAGGCGAGAATGACGTCCCGTGCCGGGAACATACTGCTGTTGTGTCACGCGGTTGTTCGTTCCAAGGGCTGGGACGAGGTTGGCAACATTGGTTTGCTTTTTCAACTCTTTCCATGATACAGTGTGGTCAACCAAAAGGCAATCACCAAACAATCCATCAGGTTATCCAGGATACCCCCCCTTGCCCGCCCCCCCTTGCCCCCTGGCCCTTCTGACCGACCCGCAACAGCCCGGCCCCTGGCAGCGCCAACTGGCCCACGCCCTGGCCATTCCCCTGGTCGAGGCGCCGGATGCCGCCACCCTGCTGCTGCGCTTCACCCCGACAGGGCTGGAACTGGGCAAACCGGGTGACCGGCACCTGCCCGGCGGTCTGCGGGTTGACTTCGCCGGAACGGACGTGCGCAGGCGCCTCCTCCATCCGGGCCGGGAACTGCTGGTGCAGGCGGCCAAGGTGCGCCACACGGCCCTTCCCCTGCTCATCGACGCCACCGCCGGGCTGGGCCGTGACGGTTTTCTCCTCGCCGCCGCCGGGTTCCGGGTGCGCATGATCGAGTGCAACCCGGTGGTCGCCGCCCTGCTGGCCGACGGCCTGGAGCGCGCCCGGCACATCCCGGAACTCGCGCATCCAGCGGAACGCATCCACCTGATCGCAGGCAATGCCCTGGACGATCTGGCCGCCCTGGCCGAACAACCGGATGTCATCTACCTCGACCCCATGTTTCCGGAACGGACCAAATCCGCCCTGGTCAAGCAGGAACTGCGGCTGCTGCAACTGCTCGATCACAAGACCGGCGATCCGGCTGACCTACTGACGGCCGCCCTGGCGGTGCACGCCAAAAAGGTGGTGGTCAAGCGGCCGCTCAAGGGACCGCCTCTGGCGGCCCTCGTCCCCTCGTACACACTCAGGGGCAAGGCTATCCGATTCGATGTCTATGTGGGAACGGGGAGGCGGGAAACGCCCGGCTGATTCGGGTCGCCGCCTGCGGCAACCCGAATCAGGGACATCGCGAGGGGAAAAACGTCAGGCCTGGGCCGCCTTGTTCAAGGCAGCAGCGATGTTCGTTTTCTGTTCTTCCGGTAGCAGGATCGGCACCTGGTAGGTCAGGGCCCGCTCCATGATCGCCGCCGAGGCCGGCAGTGCCTGCGGATCGTACACCACCCGCCGCTTGCCGCCGGCGCGGAAGGGCCAGCCGCCCTCGCAGTAGGTCTTGCCTTCGAGCAGGTGTTCCCAGTTGGGGTAATAGTGCCAGCCGTTTTCGCTCCAGCGGACCGCGCCCACGCCCTGGTCCCGCAGCACCTGGTTGACCGCCGTGGTCCGCGCCGCATCCGGCAGCAGGAAGGTGAGGAAGGTGGCCGAATCGCCCGCCTCGTCGAGAATCTCCCGGAATTGGACGCCGGGGAGCACGCTCGCCGCCTCTTGAAAAAACGCCTTGTTCTTCTTCTGCGCCGCGACAATGCCGTCCAGCTTGGCCAACTGGGCCAGGCCGATGGCCCCCTGGATCTCCATCATCCGGTAGTTGAAACCGATGAAGGGCCGCCCCTCGCCGCCGCGGCCGCCGGGATTGGGCACATGGTCGTGGCCGTGGTCCTGGTACTCGGACATCCGTTGCCACAGGGCCTCGTCGCTGGTGATGCACATACCGCCCTCGCCGGTGGTCATGGTCTTGACCGCGTCAAAGGAGAAGGTGCCGATGGCGCCGAAGCTGCCGAGGTGGCGACCGTGCAAGCGGCCGCCGGCCGCCTGGGCCGTGTCCTCGATTACCGGGATGCGGTGTTGGTCGGCGATGGCCTTGATCGCTTCGATCCGCGCCTGGGCGCCCATCATGTGTACCGGGATGATCGCCTTGGTCTTGGGGGTGATCTTTTTCTCCAGATCCGCAGGGTCCATGTTGAGGGTCAGGTCGACCTCGGTGAACACCGGGATGGCGCCGCAATCGAGGATCGCCTCCCAGGTGGCGACAAAGGTGAACCCCTGGGTGATGACCTCGTCGCCGGCGCCGACGCCGAGGGCGGCCAGGGCCACCTTGAGGGCCGCGGTCCCCGAGGTCACCGCCTGGGCATGGGTGGCATTGGCGTAGGCGGCAAAGGCCCGCTCGAACTCGAGCACCTTCCACACCCCCTTGCGCTGGGCCGCAAACTCGTAGCGAAAGAGCACGCCGCTCTCCAAGACCTCCAGGACCTGCGCTTTTTCCTCTGCGCCAAATATCTCAAAACCAGGCACAATCAACCTCTTCTTTGCGTATGGGGGAAAAACCGGGCCTGCGGCAACCGGTCGCTCTTTTTATATGAAAGCGTTGGTTCCGGTGGTGGTGCCATGCCGGAGATCAGCCCTTTCATCGTTTGTTGTGGCCGGCCAATTTGGTCCAGCCTTGCTGATTAGTCCGCTTGTTGCGGCAGGACAAAGCCGTTGTCGATCAACCGGACCTTGCCCGCCTTGCCGTCAACGTGCACCGCCAGGGCCAGGACGGTGCGCGCGTCGACCTTGTCGACCGACTCCAGGGTATCGCAGTCGACAAAACTGGCATAGTCGATGGCGGTGCCGGCAAAGGAATGGATGTGGCGTTCCAGCAACCGCCCCAGATCGGCCGTGGAGCGAACCCCTTGGGCCGCCTGGGTGCGCGCCAGTTGCAACCCGGTGGCCAGACTGAGCGCGGCTGTCCGATTGGCCGGGTCGAGATTGGCGTTGCGCGAACTCATGGCCAGCCCGTCCGCCTCGCGAACGATCGGGTGGCCGACAATCCGCACCGGAATATTCATATCGGCCACCAGACGGCGGATGATCGCCAGTTGCTGGAAGTCCTTTTCGCCGAAGACCGCCGCATCGGGCTGGACGATATTGAACAGCTTGCTGACCACCGTCGCCACCCCGGCAAAATGGACTGGCCGGCTCTTGCCGCAGAGATGGGTGGCCAGATGCTTGACCCGCACCTCGGTCTGAAACCCCTGCGGGTACATCAGGTCCGGGGTCGGGGCAAAGACCGCCGCCACCTTCTCCCGGCGGACCAGCTCCATGTCGCGCTCGAAATCGCGGGGGTAGCGGTCCAGATCCTCGTTGGGCCCGAACTGGGTGGGGTTGACGAACAGACTGACCACCACCACATCGCACAGCGTTGCCGCCCTCCGCATCAAGCTGAGATGACCCTCGTGAAAATAGCCCATGGTCGGCACCAAGCCGACGGTTTTGCCTGCGCGCGCCTGAGCCCGGGTCCAGGCCTGCATCTCTTCCGGTTTCTGAATAATTTCCATTATTTTTTTAACTGGTTGAGTCTCGATTGCACCATATCCCGCAGCGGATCGGCCTTGCCCTGCCCCGCTTGCGCGTCGATCAGTTCGAGATATTTGCCGTACATGGCCACGGCTGCCTCTTTCTTGCCCAACTGCTCGTTCAAACGTCCCATGATCCGGTAGGCCTCGGGGGCAAACCCCTCCATCGTCGCCAGTTCGGTAGCGAGCGCCAGCGCCTTGTCGAATTGCTGCTCCTGCTCATAGAGTCCCGCCAGTTTGGTCAACACCAGCGGCTTGAGTTGCGATCCGGACAGGCCGGCATTGATCTCTTCCAGCCGGCCGATCGCCTTGGGCCGCTGCCCCTCCTTTTCCTCAAGCAGGGCCAGCTCGATCTTGGCCCAGAGGCCGGAGGTGGTGGCGCCGTATTCCTGGGCCATCTTCTCCAGCAACTGCCGGTTGTCCTGCTTGGCGATGAGGGCGGCGTCCAGGGCGGAGGCCGCCTTTTCTTGCTGATACTCGCGCCAGGTGGTGAAGCCGGAGACGGCAAGGGCGAGAACGATGCCGGCCGCCAGGGTCAACCAGATGGCCCGCTGATTGCGCCGGATAAAGCGGATCGCCCTGGGGGGGAGATTGAATTGTTCGAGCAGCCCCATGGGCGGGCCAAGCGGCTGTAATTTGATTGCGTTTGGATCAAAGGTATTCTGTTCCGCCATGCAGCTCGTGCTCCCCTGGAGGTGAATGCGATGAAAGAGTAAAACCAGGCACGGGTGTGGAGACAGGAGGCCAGAGGCCGGATACCCCAGCCCGCACCCGAACTGCTCCGGGAAATACCCGTTGCGCGCCGCCGGACAAGACGGTAAAAATGGATGCCTTCCCGGCGTCAAGGTGCCCGATTATACCCTGGCGACAAAAAAAAGCATCAGGCAATCCATGGCAACATCGCAAAAAACCTTCCGGCAATGGGCGTTCCGCCTCATCTTCCGCGCATGCCGCTCCTGAATCCGAGAAAGCCATGGATGACCGCCGTATTTTGACTGTCTCCGAACTCAACAGCACCATCCGCAGCCTGCTCGAAGGACGATTCCCCTTTGTCAGCGTTGCCGGCGAGATCTCCAATCTGCACAAACCCTATTCCGGCCATTGCTATTTCACCCTCAAGGATGCCGCCGCCCAGATCAAGGCGGTGCTGTTCAAGATGCAGCAGCGCTACCTGGCCGAGATGCCCAAGGACGGGACCCATGTGGTCTGCCGCGGCCGGATTTCGGTCTATGAACCGCGGGGCGACTATCAACTGATTGTCGACACCATCGAGCTGCAAGGCGCCGGCGCCCTGCAGCAGGCCTTTGACCAGTTGAAGCGGCGGCTGGCGACCGAGGGCCTGTTCGACGAGCATCTGAAACGGCCCCCGCCGCCCTTCCCCGCCCACATCACCCTGATCACTGCCCCCGAGGGCGCAGCAGTGCACGACTTCATTCGCATCGCCTGCCGCCGCTTCCCGCCGATCCGGCTCGCGGTCTATCCGGCAGTCATGCAGGGCGAGCAGGCCGCGGCCGGCATGATCCGGGCGCTGGAGGCCATCAATGCCCACGGGGGTACCGATCTGATCGTCCTCTGCCGCGGCGGCGGTTCCGCCGAAGACCTCTGGGCCTTCAACGACGAACATCTGGCCCGGGCCATCCGCGCCTCCGCCCTGCCGGTGGTCAGCGCGGTCGGCCATGAAATCGATTTCACCATTGCCGATCTCGCCGCCGACCTGCGCGCCCCCACCCCCAGCGGGGCAGCGGAACTGCTGACCCCGGATGGCGAGGCCCTGCGGGCACGCATCAACCAGCAGCGTGCCCGGATGCGCCGCACCCTGCACCACCGGCTCGACCGGCTTGAGCAGCGCCTGCGGCTGGCCCGGCAGCGGCTTTCGACCATGCCTCACCCCCTGGACCGGCTCCTGCTGCGGCTGGACCACTTGGCCGTCCGCCTGGAACATGCCCTCACCACCGCCCTCGCCAACCGGGAACAGCGACTGGACCGGGCCACCCTGCATCTGGCGCGGCTCCATCCGGGCCATCGGCTTGCCCTGCACGGGCAACACCTGCATGCCCTCCGCAACCGGCTGGCGCAAGCGGTCCAGTCCCGGATCCTGGCCAAGGAGGAACAGTTCGGTCGGGCGACAGGCGTCCTCCATGCGGTCAGCCCGCTGGCGACCCTGGCACGAGGCTATGCCATTGTCCGGACTGCCGAAGGAAAAAAACGGATCGTGACCGAGGCGGCTCAGGTCCGGCCCGGGGCGACAGTGGAAGTGATCCTGCGCCGAGGCCAATTGGTCTGCCGGGTGGAACAGAGTGGGGAAGGATGCCGGGAGGGCGAAAACGACGATCAGTCGAGCACAGCGTCGACTTCCTGATCGATATAGGCGATGGCCTTGGCTAATTGCTGCGGATTCTTGCGGGCGGTCTTGCGCAAAATGTCCCCCCATTCGACGAGCATCGAGGAGTCGACCTTGCGGACCCTATTGGGACGGCACCATTCCATGCCGATTTTGTTGCCTAGATTTTCCAGGGCGGCCTTCTGCGTCGACCGCTGCTCCGGAGGAGTCTTGGCCATGATCTCGGCGGAAATTTCCTGCCAGCCGATAGAGAGAAAATTCCCTTCCTGAAAGACCTTGAACCAGGTCTTCTCCTCGGGACTGAGGTTGGCGGGTATCTCATAGTGGTACCCGGCTCCGCGACTCAACGTGGACGCTTGGGCCTCGCCGGCCGCCGCCTGCGTGACGTTGCCCACCAGCAGCCCGCACCAAAATGCCATACCCACAACGACGATTCTCACAGCTTCTCCACAGAAAGCTTGGTGTGTGTTAGCCATGGCTACAACGTAACATGTTCAGGCATTGGCGTCAAGAACCAGTCTCACAAGAATACAATTTTTTGTACCCCGCCAATTCGATCAGATGGCGTCGCTGACCCCAGCCTCGGCAAAGGTGGCCACTTCGGTGAGGATGCCCACCGCTGCCTCGACCAGATGCATCGCCAGGGTCGCGCCGGTGCCTTCTCCCAGCCGGAGATGGAGATCGAAAAGCGGCCGCCGCTGCAACTTTTCCAGCAGTGCGCCGTGGCCGGGCTCGACGCTGCGATGGGCACAGATGAGGTAATCGCGGACAAAAGGCTCCAGGCTCACGGCGATCATCGCCCCGGCAGTGGCAATAAACCCGTCGACGATCACCGGCTTACGGTGGGCCGCCGCCCCGATGATCAGGCCGGCGATGGCCCCGATCTCAAAACCACCCACCTTGGCCAGGACGTCAAGCCCATCCTTGGCATCGGGCCGGTTGACCTGCACCGCCTTCTCGATCACCGCGATCTTGTGCCGCAGCCGGGCATCGTCTATGCCGGTGCCCCGGCCGGTCAGCTCCGCCACCTGCTTGCCGGTGAACACCGCGGCAATGGCCGCGCTCGGGGTGGTGTTGCCGATGCCCATCTCGCCGGCGCCGAAGACGTCGGTCTCCGCTGCCAGTTGATTGGCGACTTCGATGCCCGCCTCCACCGCCATCACCGCATGGGTCCGGGTCATGGCCGGCCCCTGGGCGATGTTGGCCGTGCCCCGGCCGACCTTCTTGGCGATGATCTTGCCCTCGCGCACCAGGTCGGCAAAGTCGTCTTTGGCGCCGACATCGACCACCCGGACCTCGGCCCCGGCCCGCCGCGCTAGGGCATTGATCCCCGCGCCGCCGCGGATGAAGTTGTACACCATCTGGGTGGTGACCTCGGCCGGATACCGCGACACCCCTTCGGCGGTCACCCCGTGATCGCCCACCATGACCACCACCTGCTTCCGGGAGACCTGCGGCTGCATCGACCGGGTCATGCCCGCCAGGTCGACGGCCAGGTCCATCAGATCGCCCAGGGCCCAGTGGGGCATGGTCAACCGGCCCAAGCGCTCCTCGGCCCGTTGCCGGTACTCATAATCCTGGGGGTAGATTTTGCGAAAGGTGCTGTCGAGAAAACTGAGGCCGTTGCCCTGCATAGCTGTCTCCCTCTCACTCGCTGCCGGCCAAGGTGCGGTCGTAGAGCTTGCCGACCCCGTACTCCTTGCGGCGCTGGAATTTTTCGTAGGGCGGACCGATCAACTGCATCTCCGGATAGTGCTTCTGGATCTGCATGGCGATCTCCATCTCCTTGGTGCAGCCGGTGGAGTAGGTGGCGTCCTTGCCGGTCCACTCCGGCGGCACTTTCTTGCCCATCAGCTCAAACGACTTGACGATGTCGTCGACGCTCTGAAAGCGCCAGATGTCGATGTTGCCGGAACGCTGAAAGATCTCCCACATGTACATAATGTCGTCGGCGTCCATGCCCTCGACAAAATGCTCGCCCGGATTGATGATCACCACGTCGTTCAGCGACGAGCGCAAATGCTCGACAAAGACGCCCAGGACCTCCTTGGCGGTTTTCAACTGGCCGGGGATCGAGCCGACAATGGCCGAGTAGAACATGATGGCCTTGCCCCGCGCCTTTTCCCGCTTGACCATGTCGATCAGGGTCTCGGCCTTGCGCCGCAACGCCGCCCGCGAGAAGCGGATCGCCTTGGGGTGGTGCGGTTTGAGCAGGATATCGATCTTACCGTCGTCACCGGGGATGATGGAGACGATGTCGCGGGTGAACTGGAAATGGTTGCAGATGTTCTCGCGGCCGCCGGGATTGCGGTAGACCACCAGATCGGCCTCCTTGAAGGCCCGGGCATAGGTAACCGAGGTCAGGAGCGGATTGAAGGGTTCGCGGGTGCCGTCGGAGATGACCAGGAAGCGGTTGTCGCTGTCGAGATGGCGGAGCAGTTCGTTCTTGGAGATCTTGGCGTCACCGATGATGACCGCATCCTCCATCAGTTCGTCCAAGGTCGGATCTTCCAGCAAATCGGCAAAGGAGACCCGGTGATAATAGAAATTCTGCTTGACCGCCAGGATCACCTTGATACCGATCTTCATCAGGATGCGGAGGATGGCTAGGTCAAAGACGATCTCGCCCGACCGCCCCCCCACCCAGAGGATGCAGGGCCGCCGCCGGCCGGCGATCACGTCCTGGAGCCAGTTGCAGATCCATTGCCATTCCGGGGTGTCCAGCGGGGTGTTCATCACCCGCCGGAGGGTGTCGATGTCCGGGGGCTGGTCCTGCCGCCAGATCGGCCGCATCGAGCTGAGCAGCAGCAACCGGCGCAGCCGCAGCAGGTGCAGTTGCAGGTCGATGTCGGTGAGGGTGGTCTCGGCGGTGATCTCCAGCCCCTCCGGCGAGTTGAAGGCCTGCTCGAAGGGTTCCGAGCGGAGGAAGGCGGCGACCCGCTTGTTTTCCCGCTCCCGCTCGGTGGCCAGTGGCCGGTCGATCTCGCTGATGGTGGTGAAGATGCCCAAGAGCCGTTTTTCGATCCGGCCCGGCAACTGGACCTTGTGCGAGGTCTCGTGGTTGTATTTGATGGTCAAAAGGCTAAGCAGGTAGCGCTGCTTGTAGGAATCGGCCACCACCTCGCGCACCAATTTCTCCAGCCGGGTCCAGATGCCGATATAGGCCGAGGTGAGCACCGTGTCCGCCCGTTTCTCGATGATGGCGGTGAACAGTTCGTCCGAACAGGGGTAGTAGATCTGCTCGTCTTCGAGATGGACGATAAACTTGAGCTGTTCCGGCGAGGCCACCATGTCGGGAAAGGTCTCGTAGGCCAGATGATTCTCGGTGAAAAAATTGGTCAGCCAGGCGTCCCGGTCCGGGTCAACCCCTTTGACATAGCGGGTGATCTCGCTCACAGTCGTCTCTCCTCAGTTTGCAAGGTGCGTCCCAACCCACCCTCGTTCACTTTGCATTGAAAAGTCTTTGGGATGTCTCTGTTTCCAGCGGGTTATAGGGGTGTGCTCCGCGCACCATTCCGCTGTTGCTGGTGCGCCGAGCACACCCTCACAACAGGCCATCCTGGATCAGGAGCGTCTTGAGGGCCGCCACCACCTCCGAGGTCTTCCGTCCCTCGACATCGATCTCAATATCCGCCGCCTCGCGGTACAAGGGCAGGCGGGTGCGGTACAGCTCCTTGGCCTTGGCCATGTCCCGAAGAAGCGGCCGTTTTTTGATCTTCCGCTCGGCGTCCGGATGGCGCCTGAGGGTGGCGATGATCCCTTTGAGGCTCGAATGGAGATACACGATCCGGCCCAGGCAGCGGAGATTGTTGACCATGAAAAACCCGCCACCGGTGGAGACGATGCTGCCGCTGACGTGGTGTTCCAACCAGTCGGCTGTTTGCTGCTCGATCCGGCGAAAGGCGGGCTCGCCCTGCTCGGCAAACAGGGTGCGGATTTTGGTTTTGACAAACGATTCAATCAGATCGTCGGTATCGATGGCAAAGCGGCTGGTCTCCGCGGCCAGGGCACGCGCCGTTCGCCCCTTGCCCACCCCCATGAAACCGATCAGTACGATGTTGCCGGCCATCCTGTCCGCCCTGTTTTTTTCGTATGTTCTTCGCCGATTGAGAGGGGTGATCTTCCGTTCCCCTGCTGCCGCTCTGCCTGACTGCTGTTCAGTGTTCAGTGGCCAAGCCAGCAGTGCCCTATATACTGTGCGCACGAAAAAAAATCCCGAGCCTTTGCATTGATCAATCGATTTTTCACCGAGGAGTCGGAAATTGGGGACAGACCATGGTCTATCCCCAATTTCACGGAAGAAACAAAGCGAAGGGGAGACAAGCGGTGCGTTCTTTGCATAAGAGCCTGTATGCACAGCAACGATCCCCCTCACACCGGCAAGCGGCCACCTGGCAAAAAACGGATGACAGGGTGTTGTGCGTGCCCGCACTGGGAGCCCGAAAACCGCTCCTGCCTGCTGGTCAAGGATGGCCTGTTCCTGCCGGTAGAAGAGCATGTTGCCACCTATTGCCTGTCCAGCCAGTATACCCTGTGCCGTCACTACGAACTGCTGGCCGGGGAGGCGGAGCGAGCGGGCAGGAATGCAACCCCGCCGGTCAACCGTCGTCGCTCTGTCCGTATTCCCAATCGCCATTTCTTCCGTTTTTCCGAAATCACCGGTTCCGATCAACTTCCCTCCATCCGGGAAGACGATGCCTGGACTATCGACCTCAGCGACCACGGCATCCGCTTTGTCACCCGGCAGAAATTGGCCCCGGAAACCGCTGTCCGCTTTGTCGTGGACACCGGTGGAACAGCCAAGTCGCTGCAGGGGATTGGCCGGGTTGTCTGGTCTGAGCCCCTTGAAAACACTGCCCTGTTCCATGCCGGGATCGCCTTTGTCGAGCACCCCGTCCCTGCTGTTTAGCCCACCTCTTTTTGTCCCCAAAACCCACCGATTCAAGTAGCGTTCCCTTCCTCTTGCCTCGAACGAAGGCGATATCCGGCAGGGGAAGCCTCCCTGGGATCTCTTGCCATCCATCCCCTCGCCGGGCCTCTCTTTCCGGCATTCCGGAACACGGCAAGCAATAGAACATACCGAAATAATAAGAATAAATTTACACTTTCCCGTTTTTCCGGTGCCCGGCAAGGCCCCTGGGTATTATTTTCCGGAGCACACCGCATTTTCGCAAAAATCAAAAGGGAAAACAAAGGGCAAATGACCATTTCGGTTAACCGACCGGTGAACGCGCCTTCACCTAACACTTTGTTTTTTTGGCGATAATCAGGCGAAGATCGCCAAAGATCGCAATCGGCCCGCCCAAACTGGCATGAAAAATGAAAAGAGAATGGCAATAAAATGTTTACCCCGCTTTCTTACACATACCTTTAGGAGGGAACGATGAAGAAGCAATTATTGAAAAGCGCGTTGATCGCAGTGGCAGGAGTTGGGTTGATGGCTGGGAGTGCTATGGCGAATGCAATTGTAACCGGTCCATGGGCTGATTATGAATATTACCAAAAAACATCATTAGATAACAACGGATATGCAGGTCAATTTGTACAAAACGGTGAAACCTATACTTTTTATTTTGACTTAGCTTTCTTAAATAATGGAAGTACCAATTCGCAGTTAACCCGTGAAACAGACGTTCAAGGTTACGCTTCTTATCTTACACCTATTGATAAAATTTGGACAGGAATTGCACTTTTGTCAGCTGACGATGAATGGGAACAGTTTGATTTATATGTTGACGCTTATATTAATAACACGCAGTATCATTTAACAGATTATGCTTTTACGCTTGGAAATGATGGAAATAGTGACATTGCTCGCATAACCATTCAATGGAGTGGCCAACTTCTTGATGCATGGAAAATTGACCCTTATGGAATTGTTACGATGAATATTACTACATTTTACACTGGAGGCGGGTATAACGACTTCAATCTTCTCGAAGTTGGAACTGGTGTCACTCCTGTTCCAGAACCCGCAACTATGCTTCTTTTCGGCACAGGTCTGGCGGGTCTGGCCGGAATTGCCCGCCGGAGAAAAGCCAACTAAGGCTGATTTTCCGCATAACTAAAGTGTTCCCAAGCCCGGCAGCGTTCGCTACCGGGCTTTTGCTATTCCTCCCGGCCCACAAGAACACAAGAGAACAAAAGGGGAGGGCTGGGTACGTCCCCAGTTTTCCGAACAACACGCTTGAGCTGATTCTTCACCCCTGCTTTTCCGCAAAGACAAATTCCGGCTTTCCTTGCTTGCGGCGCACCCAGTTCAATGCCTTTTGTATATTGGGAATGCTTGCCAGCCGGTCGAGGAGGCGGCGTTTGCCGGGAACATCCATCAGGCAAAGGCCGATGAGCATGGTCAGCAAGCCTTGGCCCGGCAGGACCAGCATGGCAATGCCGGCGACGAGCAGACAGAGACCGACGCCGTTGCGTCCAAGCCAGATCGCCAGGGCCAGGGCCGGATGGCGACGGTGGCGGGTGTCGACCCTCTGCCAGTGGGTGAGGAAATAATCGGGTTGCATCCGGCCGATCAGCCAGGGCACGGCGATCAGGCTGCCGACAAAGGTGACCAGGGAAAAGAGGCCCAGAAATTCCAGCATAAGCGGACCTTATTCCTCCACCGGCGGTTCCACCAGGATCTCCGCCAGCAGTCGCTTGGGCACATGGTGGACACCCTGTTCGTCGTGCCAGTAGCGGATGTCACCGTCCGGGCCGACCTCTTCCAGCACCACGGTTTCAGCCGGATAGCCAAGGGCCAGCACCAGCAGCACCTTGAACCGGTCCGCCAACCGAAGCAGCCGGTGAACCGCGTGGGGGGAAAAGGCGCCGATGCGGCAACCGAACAGGCCCTGTTCGGCCGCACCGAGCAGCAGGTTCTGGGTGGCGATGCCAAGATCGAAATGGGCCTCGGCCTCCGGACCACGCAGGAGAGTGGTATCGAGCAGGCAGATAATGTAGACGGGCGGCCGCTCGCCCGGACCCGGCCCTGGCCAGTCGCGCAGGTACCCGGCCCAGCCGAGCAGGGGAAAGAGTTGCTCGCGCAAGGCCGCTTCGGTAATCACCATATATTTCAGCGCCTGGCCGTTCCGGGCCGAGCCGCCCAGCCGGGCGAGATCGAGCAACTGCCGCAGCACCGCGGGATCGACGTGTCGCTGTTCCTCAAAGCGCCGGACCGTCCGTGTCCGCCGCACCAAATCGTTGAGCATGGTTTCGCCTCCGGCGCATGGCCTTTAGACTGTAGGTTGTTGGGCTGTAAGTGGTTAGAGTGCAGGGCTTTCAATCTCCAGACCGTGATCGGTTACCAATTGCGAAAACCGCCGGTGCTTCCGTCGCTTCATCTCCAGCTCCGAAACCGACATTTCCCTGTTCAATCGGCAGCCGGCATGCTACATATCAGGGAACCGATCCCATTAACCGGCCTTTTCCCTGACCCCGGCATGCTTGACACCATCCATTCCATCCGGCTGCTGGATATCCTCGATATCCTGATCGTTTCCTTCATCATCTACCGGACCATGCTGCTGATTCGCGGCACCAGGGCCGTACAGATGTTGGTCGGCATTGCCCTCATTATTAGCATCTATGTCCTCGCGGGCAAGTTTGAACTGCAAACCCTGCACTGGCTGCTCAAGACCCTTCTCGGCTCGATTCTGGTGGTGATCGTCATCCTCTTCCAGACCGATATCCGCCGCGCCCTCACCCAAATGGGCAAGACCCCCTTTCGCAAGGTTGACGACGTCGCCGACAAAGATATCGAAGAGATCGTCCGCGCCGCCACCTACATGGCCCGACGCCGGATCGGCGCGCTCATGGTCATTGAACGCGACACCGGTCTGCGCGACCTGGTCAGCACCGGCCACCGCCTCGACGCCCGGCTGCGCTACGAGCTGCTGGTGGCCATCTTCCTGCCGGCCTCACCCATGCACGACGGCGGCGTCGTTATCCACAAGGGCCGCATCCACTCCTCCGGCTGCCTGCTGCCGCTGTCACAGAATCAGCGTATCGACAAACGGTACGGCACCCGCCACCGTGCGGCCCTCGGCCTGTCCGAGGAGACCGACGCCATCGTCATCGTGGTCTCCGAGGAGACCCAGGAGATCTCCCTGGTACAGCACGGCAAGATCACCACCTTTCACGACGACAAATCCCTGACCACCACCCTGAAGGAATTGCTGGCGCCGCGCACCAAGGCCGGCCGCTGGACCTCCTGGCTGGCCGGGACCGCGAAGCCATGAGAAGCAAGCCCGACCTTTCCTTCTTTTCCAAGCACTGGTTGCTCAAGCTGCTCTCCCTGATCATCGGGGCCAGCCTCTGGTATTTCGTGACTGCCGAAGACCGGTTGGACCTGACCGTCACCATCCCCCTGGAACTCCGCAATCTCCCCGCCAACCTGGTCGTTGCCAACCAGTACCGCAAGGATATCGAGGTGGTTGTCAGCGGCCCCCGGCGGCTGATTCAGGAGATGCGGCAGCAGAACATCTCCCGGCCAATCGATCTGGGCAAGGCGGAACCCGGGGCCATGGTGGTCAAGAACGATGCCGAATCCATCCCCTTGCCGCGCGGCATTTCGGTCCAGCGGGTCCAGCCGGCCAACATCACCCTGTTGATCGACCGGCTGGCCAGCAAGGACTTTACCATCACCCCGGTGACCAAGGGCAAACCGGCCGCCGGTTTCGTCCTCGAAAGCCTGACCCTCAACCCGCCGCAGATCACCATCACCGGGCCGCAGACCATCCTGGAAAAGGAAGATGCCCTCAAAACCTCGGTGATCAATCTGGAGGGCATCGACAGCTCCAGCACTGTCCAGGTGCATCTCAACCTCAACGAAGCGCTGCTCAAGCTCATCGGCGAGACCGTGATCGAGGCCAACGTCACCCTCAAGGAGCTCATGGTTAAAAAAACCGTGCGTGCCATTCCGATCACCAGTAAGGAACCCGGGGTACCAATGAAATTTTCCCCGGCCACGGTGACCGTGGAGGCGGAGATCCCGGAACGGATCGTCCATATCACGCCGGAGCTCTCCGCGCTATTCCGGGCCTTGCCCGGGGCACCCGTGGACAAGAACAGCAACGACGTCCCGGTCCTGGTCCACGGCGTCAACCTGCCGGGCCATGCCGCCATCGTCATTTACACCATCACCCCGGACAAAGTGCGCATCGTACCCTGACGGGGCCACCTCCTCTTTTTCGCAATACATTTGCTCTCCACCCCCTCTCAACCACCACAGGAACAACCCATGAAAAAACTCTTCGGAACCGATGGCGTGCGCGGCGTGGCCAACATCTACCCCATGACCTCGGAGATCGCCATGCAGATCGGCCGGGCAATCGCCTTCATCGTCAAGAATCAGGTCAAGGGCAACACCATCGTCATCGGCAAGGACACCCGCCTTTCCGGCTACATGATCGAAAACGCGCTGGCCGCCGGCATCTGCTCCATGGGGGTCAACGTCCAGTTGGTCGGGCCCCTGCCCACGCCCGGCATCGCCTTCATCACCACCTCGATGCGGGCTGACGCCGGGGTGGTCATCTCCGCCTCGCACAACCCCTTCCAGGACAACGGCATCAAGATCTTCTCCGCCGACGGCTACAAATTGCCCGACGAGTTGGAGGCCGACATCGAGGATCTGATCTTCTCCCAGAAGATGGCGGCGCTCCGGCCGGTGGCCGACGAGATCGGCAAGGCCTCGCGGATCGAGGACGCTGCCGGCCGCTACATCGTCTACCTCAAAAACACCTTTCCCAAGGATTACGTCCTCGACGACTTCCACATCGTCCTCGACTGTGCCCACGGCGCCACCTACAAGGTCGCACCCCATGTCTTTTCGGAACTGGGGGCGCGGGTGACCGCCATTGGGGTCGAGCCGGACGGCAAGAACATCAACCATGAATGCGGGGCGCTCCATCCGGAGGTGATGGCCGCCAAGGTCAAGCAGTTAGGGGCCGATATCGGCCTGGCCCTGGACGGCGACGGCGACCGGCTGATCGTCTGCGACGAGCACGGCGCCATCGTCGACGGCGACCACATCATGGCCATCTGCGCGAATGAGCTGATGCATCGGCGCAAGCTGAAGAAAAAGACCCTGGTGGCCACGGTGATGAGCAACATGGGGCTGGAGCAGGCGATGACCGCCATGGGCGGCCAGATGGTGCGCACCCAGGTGGGCGACCGCTACGTGGTCGAGGCCATGCGCGCCAAGGGCTACAACTTCGGCGGCGAGCAGTCCGGCCACCTGGTCTTCCTCGATCATAACACCACCGGCGACGGCACCCTGGCGGCGCTGCAACTGCTGGCGATCATGATCAAGAAAAACAAGCCCTTGTCCGAGCTGGCCACGATCATGGCCACCTTTCCCCAGGTGTTGCAGAATGTGCGCATGGGCTCAAAGATCGCGCCGGAGCACATCCCCGGTTTTCCCGAGGCCTTGGACAAGGCAGAACGGAAACTGGGCGACCGGGGTCGCATCCTGGTGCGGGCCTCGGGCACCGAACCGGTGATCCGGGTGATGACCGAGGGCGAAGACGAACAGGAAATCGCCACCATCGCCCATGATCTCTGCGAGGTGATCCGCAAGGCGGATCGGGGATGAGGGTGGCCTGTGACCACCAGGGTGATAGTCTGTAGGGGTTTAGTTTTTCGCTCAATACGACGACTACCTTAACCACCTAAAAAGGCCGTCCCCCGCCAGCGGGGGACGGCCTTTTGCTGTATACATTTCGCCAGGATACGCCTGCGCCTCATTTCCTGGCCAAGGCCATCGCCTTCTTGAAGCCCTCGGCCGAACCGGCGATCACCTTTTCGTCGACGCAGAAGGCCAGGCGGATATAGCCGGGCAGGCCGAAGCCCCGGCCGGGAACAGCCAGGATCTTCTGTTCGGCCAGCAGGCGGCAGAACTCGACATCGTCGATCGGCGATTGCGGGAAGAGATAGAAGGCGCCCTTGGGCCGGATATAGGTCATACCGGCCTCGTCCAGCACCTTGCAGAAGACGTCGAGCCGGCGGGCGTAGATCGAATTGTCCGCCGACACATCCTGCAACTGGACCACCGCCCGCTGCATCAGGGCGGGGGCATTGACAAAGCCGAGGATGCGGTTGGCGAGCGTCAGCGCCCCGATCACCGCCACCTTGTCCGCCATCTCCGGATGAACGGCCAGGTAGCCGATGCGCTCGCCCGGCAGCGACAGTTCCTTGGAGTAGGAGGAGGCGAGAATGGCGTTGGTGGTGGTGGGCATCAGCGGCGGCACCTCATGGTTGTCAAAGACGATGTTGCGGTAAGGCTCGTCGGAGACCAGATAGATGGTGGTGCCGAACCGCTGGCCCGCCGCATCGAGCATCGCGCCCAACTGTTGCAGGACGGCGGCCGAGTAGATCTGGCCGGTGGGGTTGTTGGGGGAGTTGATCAGCACCACCTTGGTCTTGACGCTGAGGGCCTGCTCAATCGCCGCCAGGTCGAGATTGAACTCCGCATCCGTGGGCACCACCTTGGCCACGCCGCCGTGGTTGTCGATATAGAAGTGGTATTCGACGAAAAAAGGCGACAGGATGATCACCTCGTCGCCGGGATCGAGCAGGGCCTTGAAGATGACGTTGAGGCCGCCGGCCGCGCCGCAGGTCATGAGGATGTCTCCTGCCCCCAACTCGACCCCCTGCTCGGTCCCGAGCCGCTTGGCCAGGGCCTCGCGGACAAAAGGATAGCCGGCGTTGGGCATGTAGCCGTGGATGCCGGGCTGCTCGTTTTGGGCCAGTTCGCGCAGGACGGTGTAGAACTTGGCCGGCGGCGGCACATCGGGGTTGCCGATACTGAAATCAAAGACCTTGTCGGCCCCGAATTCGGCCTTCATCCTCGCCCCTTCCTCGAACATCTTCCGGATCCAGGAGGAATTTTCCGCAAACGTCCGCATCTTCTTGGCCACACCGCTCATTGCATGTCCTCTCTTGTTAAGGTTGTAAGACTGTAACCTGTTAGGTTGTTAGGGGTTTTGGCTGTAGGTCTTTCCCTCAACACCTAACCGTCTCCAGACTAAAAGACTATCTGTTGTTGGCGAATTTCTTCTCGAAATAGCCGTAGGCCACATTGATTTCCTTCATCTTCTCCTCGGCGACCTTCTTGAACTCCTCGCCCAGGTGGCCGACCTTATCCGGATGGTACTGCATCGACAGCTTGCGGTAGGCCTTCTTGATCTCGGCAAAATCGGCCCCTTTCTCCAGGCCGAGCACCGCATAGTACTGTTCTTCCAACTGACCGGAGCTAGCTGCCTCCTGCCGCTGGCGGTACATGTATTTCGCCTCGATGGTCCGCTGATCGTAGACCGAGATCTCCAACAACTGGGCAATCTCGCGGGCCAGCCGTAACTCGCTGTCCGGAGGCGGCTGCTTGGTGTGGATGAGCTGATAGATCAGCTCCAGCAGGATCAGGCGCGGTTCATAGGCAAAACCGGCCCGAAATTCCTCCAACAACTGCCGCAGATCGGTGGGGTTATCCCGCGCCTCCCTGACCAGTTGTTTGACCCAGTACATCTGATCCTGGTTATAGCGGAGACCGGAGTGAAAGAAATTGAGAATGGCATTCAGTTCGGCCCGGGTGAAATGACCGTCTCGCTCAGCGATCTTGACCAGGATGTTGACCAGGAGAACAACAAAACGGTTATGGCTTTCGGTCTGCGTGGCCTCGTAGGTGGAGACCCGCCGCTGGACATAGTAGGAAAAGGCCCAAAAGGCACCGATCAGCAGGAGGATACCGGCCAGACCGGAATAAAAGATAAACCCGAGGAGATTGAGCAAGGCCGGCGCACCGCCGGTGACTAGGGCGAGCATGACGAGGATCAGCAGACAGCCGCCGCAGCCCGGTTGATTATGTTGTCGATATTCCATTTTTGGAAGGTTATTTAGGTGGATAGTCTGTAGGGAGATAGCCGAACAGACTGTTCGTGGTTTAAGGGGTTAGCGAATGAGTTCTGTAGATATCCGGATTGCTGGATTTTGAAAGTACGCAGCGAAACAAGTCGTTCTCTTTCCTAATAGACTAAATTGCTTCAGGAGGCTCTCACCCCTCCTGGCCGGCAAAAAGGGCATCGACAAACTCGCGGGCGTCAAAATCGCGGAGATCGTCGATCTGTTCGCCGATACCGATGAAGCGGACCGGGATTTTGATCTCCCGGCAGACATTGGCGACGATCCCGCCCTTGGCGGTGCCGTCGAGCTTGGTCAGGGTCAGACCGGTGACATCCACGGCCTGGTGGAAAAGCTTGGCCTGGGAGATGCCGTTCTGGCCGGTGGTGGCATCAAGCACCAGCATCACCTCGTGCGGCGCGCCCGGCATCTTCTTGCCGATGACCCGCTTGATTTTTTTCAGTTCTTCCATCAGATTGACGCTGGTATGGAGGCGACCGGCGGTATCGATGATGATGACGTCGTGCTGGTGAGCGACGCCGTGGTCAAGGCCGTCGAAGACCACCGAGGAAGGATCGGCGCCGGGCTGCTGGGCGATGACCTCGACCCCGACCCGTTCGCCCCAGATCCGGAGCTGATTGATAGCGGCGGCGCGGAAGGTGTCGCCGGCCACCAGGAGCACCGATTGTCCGGCGCGGACGAATTTGGCGGCGAGTTTGCCGATGGTGGTGGTCTTGCCCACGCCGTTGACCCCGACCACCATGATGACGAAGGGCCCCTCCGCGGGCAGCACCAGTTCGGCCGGCTGTTCCGAGGCCTCGATGTAGGCGAGGATCTGATCGCGGATAATGGCCTTCAGGGCCTGGGGATCGCTCAACTGGTCGCGCTTGACCTTTTTCCGGGCCTCGTCCAGCAGCGCCAGGGTGGTGGCCACGCCGAGATCGGCGGTGATCAGGATCTCCTCCAGTTGCTCGAACAGCTCCTGATCGATCTCCTTCTTACCGAGAAAGAGCCGGTCCAGGCGATAGACCAGGGCGTCCCTGGTCTTGCCCAGCCGTTCCTGCAACCGCTGGAACAAGGACTTGGCGGCCGGCTTCTCCTGGGTTTTGGCGGCGATCGGCTCAGCCGCAACGATGGATTCGGAGGGTGCCGGTTCAAGGACAGCCTCGACATCGCCTTCGACCATCTCCCCGGCTGCCGGTTCTGCGCCAACAGCCTCTTCCGGCTCCTGGACAACAGCCGCCTCCGGCTCGCTAGCGGGTTCAGGTGCGCTTGCCGCCGGGGCTGCGGCTGCCACCGGTTCCGGCACAGGCGGTTCCGGCACAGGCGGTTCTTCGGCGGCAGGCGGCATTGGCGGCTCTCCCTCTGCCCCCGCAACCGCTTCTGCTCCGGCAGGCTCATCGGCAACGACTGCCGGCGCCTCGGACTCGACGACCGGTGGCGCACCAACAGGTTCCGGCGGCATCTCCCCCGGAGCGGTGGCAACCGCCACCTCCTCGGCGGACGCTTGTTCGCTCGGTTCGGGCTCGATCGCCTCGGACGCGGCTGGCTGTTTGCCGAATTTTTTCTTGAACCAGCCCAGCATCAGCCTTGCGCCTCGGTTTTCTCCATGGCAATCTCCAGGGCCTCACGGATGGTTTGGGGATAGTGAAAGAGGACCCCCTGACGGATATCCTCAGGAATCTCCAGGACATCCTTTTCATTGAGCACCGGCAGGATCAACTCCCTGATGCCGGCGCGGAGCGCGGCCAGGACCTTCTCGCCGATACCGCCCACCGGCAGGACATCGCCGCGCAGGGTGATCTCGCCGGTCATGGCCACATCCTGGCGGACCGGCCGGCCCAGGATCACCGACACCAGCGACGAGACCATGGCCACGCCGGCCGAGGGACCGTCCTTGGGAATGGCGCCCTCGGGCACATGGACATGGAGATCGATCTCGGCAAAGACATTCTCGTCCACGCCCAGATCCTTGGCGTGCGACTTGATGTAGGTGAGCGCCGCGGTGGCCGATTCCTTCATCACCTCGCCGAGTTTGCCGGTCAGGGTCAGACCGCCCCGCCCTTTCATCCTCGAGGTTTCGATGAACAGGATCTGGCCGCCAACCGGGGTCCAGGCCAGTCCAGTGGCCAGACCCGGCCCCCAACTGCGGGCCTTCATCTCCGGGAAGAACCGTTGCGGCCCGAGGAAATCGTACAATTTCTCCGGCGTGGCCACCACCTTTTCGACCCGCCCCCGGGCGATCTCGGCGGCCGTGCCCCGGCAGATGGCGGCGAGCTCCCGTTCGAGATTGCGCACCCCGGCCTCGCGGGTATAGGAAGAGATCAGGGCTCCGATGGTGGCCTCCGGCACCTCCAGGTTGTCGCCGGTCAGGGCGTGGGCCTCCAACTGCTTGGGCAGGAGATGACGAATGGCGATGGCCACCTTCTCCTGCTGGGTGTAGCCGGAGAGTTCGACCACCTCCATCCGGTCGCGCAGGGGGCCGGGGATGGTGTCGAGCACGTTGGCGGTGGCGATGAACATCACCTTGGAGAGATCGAACTCGATGTCGAGGTAATGGTCGGTGAAGGTCGAGTTCTGCTCCGGGTCCAGGACCTCGAGCAGGGCCGAGGAGGGATCGCCGCGAAAATCGGCGCCCAGCTTGTCGATCTCGTCGAGGAGAAAGACCGGGTTGTTGGAGCCGGCCCGTTTCAGGCTCTCGATGATCCGGCCGGGCAGGGCGCCGATGTAGGTGCGGCGGTGACCGCGGATTTCGGCCTCGTCGCGGACGCCGCCCAGGGCGATGCGCACAAACTTGCGGTTCATGGTTCGGGCGATGGACTGGCCGAGCGAGGTCTTGCCCACGCCGGGGGGGCCAACGAAGCACAGGATCGGCCCGTGGATGTCCTCCTTGAGTTTACGGACCGCCAGGAACTCGAGGATTCGTTTCTTGATCTTTTTCAGGCCGTAATGGTCGTGGTTGAGATCGGCCTCGGCCTGGATCAGGTCGAGGGTATCCTTGGTGGAATCGGTCCAGGGCAGGTCGAGGATCCAGTCGATGTAGTTGCGCGATACCGTGTACTCCGGCGATGAGGGCGGGATGCGCTCCAGCCGGGTCAACTCCTTGTCGACCACGGCCCGGGCCTGGGCACTAAGCCCCTTTTCCGCCACCTTCTCCTTCAGTTCCTTGACCTCGACCTTGTCGTCGTCGCCTTCGCCCAGTTCCTTGCGGATGGCCTGCAACTGCTGGCGGAGGAAAAATTCCCGCTGGCGCTCGTCCATGTCCTTCTTCATCGAGGCCTGCAACTGGTTGCTCATCTCCACGGTTTCCAGCCGCTTGGCCAGTTCTCTGGCCACCCGGTGGAGGAGATCGTGCAAGGGCGTGATCTCCAGGATCTCCTGCTCCATCTCGATCTTCAGGTTCAACTGGGAGCTGACCAGATAGGCCACGTAAAAGGGGTTGGCCAGGCTGTTGATGGTGGCCACCAGTTCCTGGGGCAACTCGGTGGCGCTGACCAGTTTCTGGAACTGAGCCCGAATGTTGAACAACAGGGCCTCGATCTTCTTGTCCTCGACGATCTCCATCGGCACCTCGACCACCTTGGCCCGCATGTAGGGGGTCGAGTCGACGAACTCGCTGATGGCGAACTTCTTGGTGCCGCTCACCAGAATCTGATAATAACCCTCATGGGCCTTGTTCAACTTGTGCAGGTAGCCGACCACGCCCACCTTATAGAGGTCGTCGGGCCCGAGGATGTCGTCGTCCCTGGTCTGTTCGCGGCGGCTCGGCACCAACCCCATCATCCGGTCGCCGAGGAGGATGTCGTCGACCAACTGTTTCGAGGCCTCGCTCGATACCTGAAGCGGAAACCCCATGCCGGGATAGAAGACAAACCCGTGCAACGGCAGGATGGGTAGGGTCTCGGGGAGCTTCAGCTCGGAGGGGTCCAACTTCTTCTGGGGCGCTTGTTGTTCGTTTTCCATTTTATTCTCCTGGCGTTATCCTGATCTTCACCTTGCCCTTCCTGGTCCGTTTCGGCAGGGTCACCATAAGGATGCCGTTGATGTAGGTCGACTCGACCCCCTCGACCTCCACGGCCGACGGCAGGGGCAGCGTCCGCTGAAAATCGCCCAGCTCGATTTCGAGCTGATGGATGCAGGCAATCGACGGGTGTGGCGGCAACTGGCGCTCCCCGCTGATCCGTAATTGCTGACCATCCACGGTCACCCGGAGGCTGTCACCCGTCACTCCGGCCAGTTCGGCATAGATATAGATAGAGTTTTCCGCCTCATAGATGTCCACCGCTGGCTGCCAGCCGTCCATTTCCACCGGTATCATCCGGGACAACGACATGGAGCGCAAAATACGCCCCGTGTGCTGCTGCATCTGTTCCAGTTCTTCCAACAATTTTTTGCTGAACGGATCCATCAGGTCCTCCCTTGCGTCTCTCTCCGGAAAGCATCTGGTTATCGCGGCCATTCCCGCGCAGGTGGCACGACACGCGCAACCGGCAACCGATACCGGTTTCGACCGGCCCGGCAATGCGATACAAATAAGCACTATAACTTTTCCGGCAATTATAAAGCAAGAAAAACACAGGGCAAAAGGTGGGCGGCCCCCCGGCAACAGCTGTTTGTTTTTTTCATTGCTTTTCAATTCGCCAGCATTAATGTATAGCGCCACATTACGATGAACTCGCACACCCGTGGCATCCCCGGATTCTTTTCTCCGGCCGGCAATGCGCGGGCTCATGTTTTCGGTCATACCGATTTCCCGGTGCACGTCGGTTTCCGGGCGGACCGGTTCGGGAGTGACGCCTTGCGGGTTCTCCCCCTTCTTTTTTTAGCACCTTTCTTTATCGTTGGAGGCAAATATGAGCAGTTCTTGTGGAGGTTCCTGCGGGAGCGATCAAAAAAGCAGTTGCGGTTCAGGCGATGCCCGCCTGGCCCAGCAGGATATCGCCATCACCCGATCTCTGGGCAAAATCAAACACAAAATCCTGGTGATGAGCGGCAAGGGCGGGGTCGGCAAGTCGACGGTCGCGGTCAACCTGGCCCTGTGCCTCGCCAAGAAAGGCCACAAGGTCGGCCTGATGGATGTCGACCTCCACGGCCCGGACGTCTGCCGGATGCTCAACCTCACCGGCAGCCTGGAGGCCCCGGCCAACCCCGACGACCTCATCCCGCCTCTGACCTTCAATGACAATCTCAAGGTGGTCAGCCTGGAATACATGATGAAAAATCGGGACGACGCCATCATTTGGCGCGGCCCGCTCAAGATCCAGGCCATCCGGCAGTTCGTCGCCGACATGGATTGGGGCGAACTCGACTATCTGATCGTCGATGCTCCTCCCGGCACCGGCGACGAGCCGCTGTCCGTGGCCCAGACCATGCCCGGGGTCCAGGCGGTGGTGGTCACCACCCCGCAGGCCGTGGCCCTGGCCGATGTCCGTAAGTCGATCAACTTCTGCAAGGCGGTCGAGATGCCGATCGTCGGCGTGGTCGAGAACATGTCCGGTTTCGTCTGCCCGCACTGCGGCGAGACCGTCGACATCTTCAGCAAGGGTGGTGGCGAGCAGACCGCCCGCGACTTCGACCTGCCCTTCCTCGGCCGGGTGCCCATGGACCCGCGCGTGGTCATGGCCGGCGATTCCGGCACCCCCTATCTTTCCGCCGACGAAGACAGCCCGGCGATCAAGGCATTTGACGCCGTGGTCACCGCGGTCGAGCAGCGTCTGCCGCCCGGACCGGTGACGGTTAACCCCTTTGCCGGCGGCGGCGGCTGCGCCTGCGGCCCCAGCGGTTGCGGCAGCAAATAGGAGATCAGGTGGTTAGGCTATTAGACTTTTAGGCTACAGTCTAACCACCTCCAGACTCACAACCTACAGACTAATCCACCTGATATCATGGCCATGCTTGTCAAACAACTCACCGTCGGCATGATGGGGGTCTGCTGTTACATCGTCTCCTGCGAACAGACCAAGGAGGCCGCGATCATCGACCCCGGCGGCGACGAAGACCGCATCCTCGACTACTGTACCACCAGCGGCCTCAAGGTGGTGTACATCATCAACACCCATGGCCATCCGGACCACGTCTGCGGCAACGGTCGCATCCGGGAGGCCACCGGCGCCAAGATCGTCATGCATGCCGAGGACGCCAGCTATTTCAGCGAGCCCCGCATCAAGGACTTTTTCTCCGCCCTCGGCCTGCCCGAATCGCCGCCGGTTGACGTCATCGTCCAGGACGGCGATGTCATCACCGTTGGCAAGGAACAGTTGCAGGTCATCCACACCCCCGGCCATACCCCCGGCGGCATCTGCCTCTACAGCCCGCCGCACTGCTTCACCGGCGACACCCTCTTTGTCGGCGCGGTCGGCCGTACCGATTTTCCCGGCGGCTCCCTGCGCCAGATGATCGACGCCATCAAGACCCGGCTGATGACCTTGCCGCCGGACACCATTGTCTGGCCCGGCCACGGCTACGGCGGCTCGCAGTCCACCCTGGCCCGGGAAGCGAACACCAACCCCTATCTCGACCTCTAGGCCGGTCCTCCCTCCCCCAGGTCAGGAACCGGCCCCCGTCCATGCGCGAAATCATTCTCGGCACCGCCGGCCACGTCGATCACGGCAAAACCAGTCTGATCCGCGCCCTCACCGGCATTGAGACCGACCGCCTCAAGGAGGAGAAGGAACGCGGCATCACCATCGAGCTGGGATTCGCCTACCTCGACCTCCCCTGCGGCCATCGGATCGGCATCGTCGATGTGCCGGGGCATGAAAAATTCATCCGCAACATGGTGGCCGGCGCCGCCGGCATGGATCTGGTGGCCTTTGTCATCGCCGCCGACGAAGGCATCATGCCGCAGACCATCGAACATTTCGAGATCTGCCGCCTGCTCGGCGTTCGCGACGGCCTCGTCATCCTGACCAAAAAGGACATGGTCGATCAGGAATGGCTCGACATGGTCAGCGAAGAGGTGCGCGATTTCTTCAGCGGCAGCTTTCTCGAAAACGCCCCGATCATTCCGGTGAATTCGCTCACCGGCGAGGGCATCGACGAAATCGTCCGCCTGCTCGACGCCAAGGTGACGGCCATCAATTTCCAGGAGGAATTCGGGCCTTTTCGCATGGCCGTGGACCGGGTCTTTTCGATGAAGGGGTTCGGCACGGTGATCACCGGCACCTCGCTCTCCGGCCGGATCGAGACCGGAGCGGAACTGATGTTCTACCCCGGCGGCCTCGCCGCCAAGATCCGCGGCATCCAGGTGCACGGCCAAGATGTCGACCTGGTCGAGGCTGGTCACCGCACCGCCATCAATCTCCAGGGCATCGAAAAGGAACAGATCAACCGGGGCGATATGGCGGCCACCCCGGGCAGCATGCTCGCTTCCACCCTGGTGGACGCCGAATTCCACTGCCTGCGGTCGACCCGCAAAGAGCTGAAAAATCGCACCCAGGTGCGGGTCCACCTCGGTACCCGGGAGATCGTCGGCCGCATCCTGCTGCTGGAGTCCGACACCGTCGCGCCCGGCGAGACCACCCGTATCCAACTGGTCCTCCAGGAACCGGCGGCGGTCTGGCCCGGCGACCACTATGTGATCCGCAGCTATTCGCCGATCACCACCATCGGCGGCGGCGTCATTCTCAACAGCGGTCCCAGAAAGCGCAAACGGACCCTGGAGCGGGACCGGGAGGCGAACCGGACCCACTTTGCCGCCCTGGCGGCCGCCGACAACGAGGGTAAACTGCTGATGCTGGTGGAGGAGTGCGGCAGCAAGGGGATCACCGCCGATCAACTGGCGGCCCGCACCGGCGTCTTCAGCAAAAAGTTGAAGAAACAGTTACAGCATCCCATTTCTACCGGGGCGCTGTTGGTGATCGACTCGGAAAGCCAGCGGCTGCTGGCCGCTGCCGTGGCCGAAGGAATCAACCAGCGGATCACTGCCTTGCTGGCCGAGTTCCACCGGCGCAACCCCTTGAAATCCGGCCTGGCCAAGGAGGAATTGCGCTCCCAACTGCGGCCGGCGGTGGACCCCAAGGTCTTGCAGGTGCTGCTGGCCGGCTTGGTCAAAAAAGGGGTGATCGAACAGGTAGGGGCGGAGATCAAGATCAGCGGCCACACCGTCACCCTGCAGGTGAACGAGCAGGAAATGGAACAGAAGATCGGCGCCCTCTACCGCGCGGCCGGCCTCACCCCGCCCAATCTCAAGGAGGTACTGGCCGCCTTCGGCGAATTTCCCGAGAAGCAGATCCGCCAGGTGATCGATCTGCTGGTTGGCAAGGGAGAACTGATCAAGATCAACGAATCGCTCTGTTTCCACGCCCCGGCCATCCACGCCCTCCAGGAGAAGGTGATAGCCTTCATCCGCCGCGAAGGCGAGATCGACGCCCAACGCTTCAAGGACCTCACCGCCCTGACCCGTAAATTTTCCATTCCCCTGCTCGAATACTTCGACAAGATCAAACTGACCATCCGCATCGACGACAAACGCGTCCTGCGCAAGGGTTAATCCTGCCTGCTGAACCGACCGTTGTTCAGAAAAGAGACCACCTGTTCCTTGACCTGCCGGTGACGCATGATCAGCGAGTGACCATACGGCAGGACGAGCAAATCGGCCATGCCGGCCAATTGCGCCCGCGCCACCGAGACCTTGCCGTCACTGGGGCCGGAAAAAAAACCGGCCAGACCGATGGCCGGCCTATTGCCGGTGAGGATGCCGACCGGAAAGGAAGCCGGGCCGAGACGGGCGGGCAGATCCTCCGGACCGGTTCCCAACTGGCAGCTCGCCGGGCCGAACAGCAGGCGGAACCAGGCGAAGCGGCCGAGGTGGTCGACCAGCTCGCTGCCCTGATTGGGCGGGCTGAGCATGACCACTCGGCCCAGTTCGGGCAGGGATTCTTGGGCAAGGAAGGCACGGAGCAGGATGCCGCCCATGGAGTGGGTGACGAAATGGATGACGCCGACCCCCTGGTGGCGGAGGGCGGCAACGGCCGGGGGGATGACGGTTCGGGCCAGGATTTCAATGGGATGGCGGCGGGAGGGATAGCCGACATTGACCACCGCATAGCCTCGATGCTTGAGCAGGACGGCCAGCGGCCGCATCGACCGGCGGGTCCGGGCCAGGCCATGGAGCAGGATCACCCCCTCGGGTTGACCGGTTGCCACCGTCTCCTCCTTTTTTGACCGGGTCGGGGCCGGGAATGATTCCGGCTCCCGACCCGAAGAGAGAAGCATTTATTTGACGAACCGCAATCCGGCAATCTTCAGGGCTCCGCGGTGATAGCCGTCCGGGAACAACTGTTCAAAACTGTCCAGATCGAGATCGCAGCTTTCACAGGTTTCGTAGATATTGGGAATCCGATGCTGCACCTGATGGACATCGCGGAGATAGTAGATAATCCGCCAATGTTCTTCGGTCAGTTTGCCGCCCGGAATCCGCATCTCCATGGCCCGGTGCACGGCAAAATTCTCGTCCCAGGAATTGGGATCGATGAGAAAGCCCCGGACATCGGTGGCATAAACCTTATCGCCGGACAGGGCCCGCAGATCGGCGACCGACTCCCGCAGGTGGACGCCGTAGGGGATGTTGCTGATCCGGTAGTGGACGCCGGCAACCCGGCATAATCCCCGGTGGTAGCCGGTGGGAAAAAGCTTCTGCATCTCCTGCGGCCGGAGGCCGTTGGCCTTGCAGGCAGCAAAAATGGTCGGGCAGATACCGGTCTGTTCATAGGTGTCACGGACATACTGGATCACATCCCAGTGCTCGTTCGAAAGGACCGGAATTTCGCACTCCCGTGCCATGCCCTCGGCAAAATCCTTGTTCCAACAGGTCGGATCAAGCAGACAGCCTTGATCGTCCAATTCGTAGGTGACATCCTTATAGCTAAACGACTTCATTTTCTCTCCTTGTTAGGGCCGGCGAATGCAGGGCGAACCGCCCCCTTGTCCTTCGCCGGCCGGATAGTATTCCGTCACAACCGACAAAAAACTGCGCTGCCCCCTCACCGGGGGGCAGTTCTACTTCACGAATCGCAGGCCGGCAATTTTCAGTGCCCCGCGATGATAGCCGTCCGGGAACAATGCTTCCAGTTCCTCCAATTCAAGCTGACAACTCTCGCAGGTCTCGTAGATGGTGGGAATGCGTTTTTCCCGTTTGTGCACATCGCGCAGGTAGTCGATCACCCGCCAATGGGCATCGGTGAGCTGCCCCTGGGAAATTTTCATCTCCAGGGCCCGGTGCATGGCGTAATAGGGATCCCAATTATCGGGATCGATTAAGAATCCGCGCACATCCACCTGGTACTGTTTTTTTCCGGAGAGCGCTTTGAGATCGGCAGCCGCCTCAAGGACGTGACTGTTGTCCGGCAGGCGGTACAACAGATAATCGACGCCGGCAATCCGGCACAGGCCACGATGGTAACCGGCGGGAAAAAGCACTTTCATTTCCCGCGGCCGCAGGCCGATAGCTTTGCAGACAGCAAAGACGGTGGGGCAGGCGCCGGTCGCTTGACACAGCTCCCGCAGGGAATTGATCGCATCCCAATGTTCGCCGGTCAGACTCTCGACGCCGCATTCCTTGGCGACGCCTTCGGCGAAGTTCGCATCCCAGAACCTGGGATCCAGCAAAAAACCTTGATCGTCAACTTGATAGGTGGTGTCCTTGTACGAAAAGTGGTGCATACTTGTCCTCCTTGGATTGAGCAAAACGTAAGCCTTGCTTTTCCTGGTACAAGCCGGCGACTCCCCCTATCGATGACTTTCCGGAAAAACCCCTTCTTTCATCAACTGCTTTGGCACACCGAAAAAAAAGATACCATCGGATTATTTTTCCCGCAAGAACTCTCTCAATGCCCCTGACAGCTTGCCAAAGCCTGCGCCGCCAGCCGCATGTGCTCCTTTTCCGCCTCGGCGATGGCGCTGAAGACCGCCGCCATGGGCCGGTCCTGGCAGCGATGCGCCATATTGCGGCAGAGGTCGTAGGCGGCATATTCGATGGTCAAGGCCATCTCCAGGGTGGATCGGCAGGGTTCCATTGGCTGCTCCTCCAAGAGGGCCACCAGAGCGGTGCTGGAAAAACCGCCTTCGACAATGTCCCCGGCCAGACCGGCATACACCGTGGCAAAGGACGGCGGATCGACCTGCCCTTCGGCCCAGAACCGGTAGATCGTGCGGGCGTGGGCCTCCTCGGCCCCCGCTAGATCCGCGAGGCCTGCAACCCAGGGGGCTGTGCCGTAGCGCCGGCACAAGGCCGTGTAAAATCCATCCGCTCCCCGTTCCAAATCCATGGCCCGCAGCAGGATCTCCTCATCGCTCCCGGCAAGATCGAACACCTTGAGGTTGGGGACGACGGGCAGGAGATGCCCCTCCCAGGCGAGGATACCGCCGGTCAGGTTAAACACGGTCCCGGCCACATAGGGCAACGATCCGATAAAGATGGCGGCAGCCTTCGACCGCTTGCCGGAGCGACAATAGACGACAATGTCCTTATCCACCGGCAACTCCCGCAGCCGCGCGGGGACTTCTCCCAAGGGAATGAGGATGGCGCCGGGGAGATGCCCCTTGGCGTACTCGTCGGGCTGACGGACGTCGACCAGCAGATATTCGCTCTCCTCGTGCCGCGCCATATAATCGCGCAGCCGTTCCCCGCTGACCTCTTGGTACTCCTCGCCCATCTCCGTCTCCCATGCTGTCCTGACAGGTTTTTTGCAGTCACTGTTCCGGTTATAGGAGACATGCCGCTGTTTTTCAAGCTCCTCGTCCGGTTTTCTCTCTGCCTGCATCGACGCCACGAACTCCCGGTTCGACAGAATTGTCGAACCCGTCCCACCGCCGAACCTGCAACAAACGGGTTCTCCTCCGGCAGGCAAGGAAATCCTACCGACAAAGGCAACTGGCATGTATACTGCTTCAGACAAACCAACCTGCCTTGGCTCACCGCTCCGAAACCTGGCCGCCCTGGAGTGTTGGTGCCCACGGAATCGATCCCTATGAACTTTTTGCCCTCAGCCATGAAGCCGTCGCGCGGAATCCCCCCCCTTCTTGTCCTGCTTCTGCTGACTTTTTTCCTGCCGCTCGGTCCGCGGGCCTCCGAGAGGGACACCCGGGCAGGCGCTGAGGCGGCGACAACCACAGCGGCAACGCCTCCTCCCGCCACCGGCGAGGCCTTGCCGGCCCCGCCTCCCGCGGAAGCGGCGCCCCCTCCCGCCGGCTGCGGCCAGGCCGATGACCGGGAGGCGTTCCGGACCCTGAAACAACGCTACCGCCAGGACCCCACCGGCGTTCGCGCCCGCCTGGGCATGTGCCGCAGGGGGCAAGACGACCACGGCGGCTGGCGTCATCGCCACCGCCATGGAGGCGAACAGTGGCAGAACCCGTGAAGCCCCCCCGCCTCCCCCTCCCCTCCTGGGCCATGAACCTGGTCGGATTCGGTCTGCTCATCGCCCTGGTCCTGGTGATCTTCTTCTGGCAGATGGTGGCCATCGACCACGACCTCCAGCGCAACACCCTCGGCCGTTCCCGGATGATCGCCGCCATCATCGAGGAGAATCTGCGCAATGCCGCCCTGGCGCGAACAACCATCGATGCCGTGGTCACCACCCTGCTGCGCGACAAGGCCCGCTTCGTCGATTATCTCAATTCGATCGACCCGCTCCAGCCCGAGGAGCTGGCGGCGCTGGCCCGGGAGACCGGCCTGCTCGGCATCGCCCTGGTGCGGACGAACGGCGAGGTCAGCGCAGGTCCCGAGGACTGGCGACCGGGAGACCCCACCTGCGCCCTGGAGCCCGAAACGGTCCGCTACGACCCGGAGCAGCGGACCGGGCTTCTGACCGCACCGGCCACCGGCACTGGTCTTCGCTGCATCCAGATCGGCCTCAATGCCGAGACCATCGTCCATCTGCAATACCAGACCTCGCTCCCCACCCTGCTCACCACCCTTTCCGGCCTGCCCGGCATCCACTCCGTTCGCCTGGAAGAAGATGCCGCCTCGACCACCGGCGACACGGTCCGCCTGCTCGCCGAGGGCGGCAGACACACGGCGGAGGCGCGACTGACCACCCCCATGGGCACCCTGGCAGTCGGGCTCGACGCCGCCAACCACCACCAGCGGATCGAACAGATGCGGCACCAGTTCTTTCTCTTTGCCGCGCTGCTCCTGGGGCTCGGCCTCTTTTTTTCCTGGCTCCTCTACCGCGCGCAGCAGGCCGATCTCCTCCGGACCCGGACCTTCGAACGACTGCTGGCCAAGGAACACGAGGCGGCGGCCCTGGGCCGGGCCACGGCCACCATCGCCCACGAGGTCCGCAACCCGCTTAATGCCATCAGCATGGGCCTGCAGCGATTCACCCTGGAATCACCCCACCTCGACGCGGAGCAGCGGCAACTGCTCGATGCCATGGAGGAGGCGGTACGCCGGGCCGGCTCCATCATCACCGAGTTGCAGCGCTTCACCAGAAAACTGGAGCCCCGGCTGCAACCAGTCGATCCGGACCAGCTTCTCGGTCGGCTCCTCTCCCTGTACCGGCAACGCTGCGCCGAGCAGCAGATTGAAGTCACGGTCATCGGCTCTGGCCCCGCCACCATCGAGGCCGATCCCGATCTACTGGCGGAGCTGATCGAAAATCTGCTTAAAAACGGCATCGAGGCCCAGCCGGACGGAGGTGTCATCCGCATCGACCTGGCGCAGTCCGCTGCGGCAATGGCATTGACCATGACCACCGGCGGCTGCACCCTGAGTGCCGAGCAGACCGAACGCCTGGGAGAGCCCTACTTCACCACCAAAACCAGAGGAACCGGGCTGGGTCTGGCCCTCTGCCGCCGGATTGCCGAGGCCCATGGCGGCAGCCTGCGGTTGAGCGTTGACCGGCACCGGCAGCAACTGACCGTGGACGTCCTTGTACCCGGGAAAACGCACAGCCCCCGGGCGGAAAGCCACGCCACCGGGCCGGAGAGGCGAGGAGGAACTGCGCCGTGAATATTCTGATCGTCGATGACGAACCCCTGCAACGGAGCCTGCTGGCCGGCTTTCTCGCCAAACAGGGTTACACCGTGGTCGAGGCGGCCACCGGGGAGGAGGCCCTGGCCCGGTTCATGCACCATCCGGTCAATCTGGTCCTGCTCGACCATCGCATGCCGGACATGAACGGCGATGCGGTATTGGCCCGGATGAAGGAGTTGAATCCCCTGGTGCGGGTGATCATGATCACCGCCTACGGCGCGGTCGAGACCGCGGTGCGGGTGATGCAACTGGGGGCGGACGATTTCCTGGAAAAACCGGTGGACCTGGAACTGCTGCTGGCCCGGATCAGGGCCATCGAGGAGCGGCTCTACATCGCCGACGATGTCGCCCGGGTGGAGGCAACCATCGATACCGAGGCCCTGCCGGTGCGGATGATCGCCACCGGCCCGGCGATGCGCCAGGTTCTCTCCCTGGTGCTGCGAGCCGCGCCCAGCCCCTGGACCGTGCTCATCCAGGGAGAAACCGGCACCGGCAAGGAGCTGATCGCCCGCCTGATCCACCTGCTCAGCCCGCGCAAGGAGGGGCCGTTCGTCACCCTCAACTGTGCGGCCGTGCCCGAGGGCTTGTTCGAGTCCGAACTGTTTGGTCATGAAAAAGGGGCTTTCACCGGGGCGATCAACCGGCGGCGCGGGGCCTTCGAGCAGGCCCACCAGGGGACGCTCTTGCTCGACGAGGTGGGCGAGTTGCCGCCGGCGGTGCAGGCCAAGCTGTTGCGGGCCTTGCAGGAGCAGACCATCTGCCGGGTGGGCGGCGAGCAGCCGACCCCCGTGGATGTCCGGATCCTGGCGGCCACCAACCGCGACCTCAAACAGATGGTGGCAGCCGGCGGATTCCGCGAGGACCTCTATTTCCGGCTCAACGTGATCACCGTCGAGATGCCGCCCCTGCGCCGGCGCAAGGAGGAAATCCCGGAACTGATCCGGTTTTTCCTGCACAAGTTCAAGAGCCCCGCCGTCTTTGACGATCAGGCCCTCAGCCAACTGGCCAAATACCACTACCCCGGCAATATCAGGGAACTGGAGCACATCCTCCAGCGGACCATCACCCTGGCCCGCTCGCCGAACATCGGCCGGCGCGACCTGCCGCCGGAAATCCGCGACTATCGGGGACCGGTCGTGGAGGGCGATCTCAACAACCGCCTGGCCGAGGTTGAACGGCAGCTGCTGATCGAGGCCCTGGAGCGCCACCATTGGGTCCAGACCAGGGCGGCGGAAGACCTGGGCATCAGCGAGCGGGTTCTGCGCTACAAGATGGAGCGGCTGGGGATCGGGAAAAAGGGGTGAAGCCGGCGCCGCCTTCGCGGCAACGCACCAGAGGCGCCGGCTTGAATAGGAGAGGGCCTACTTGCCGGTGGCGGGAGGAGCGGCCCCACCCGCCGGGCCCTGGCCGGCGGGTGCCGGACCGCTCCAGCAGGGGCACCAGCAGCCCCGCCCCATGCCCTTGCCCATGCCTTTGCCCATACCGCGGCCCATGCCCGGCCCCATGTAGTGCTGCCGTTCTTCCGGGGTCATCTGGCTGAGCCGCTTCCACCACTCGGTATGAAAGGCGTTCCACTCCTCCTGGCTGGCGTTGGACATGATGGCCCCGCGCTTCGCGCTCAGTTCATCGTTGGACATCTTGGAATAATCCACGGCCCAGGCGGCTCCGGCTGCCATCACCAGACAGCAGACGGCCAACAGACTTTTTTTGATCGTGTTCATGGTGTCACCTCATGTGCTCATTTTTTCTTCGGCTGATTCCCGGCACGGGAATCACAGCCCTCTTGCCCTTGCCTATCAACATCCATGCCATCACAACAACAGGAAATTGATCATATATTCAGCAAGATACAACAATGACCAGGAAAAGGCCTTGGCATGATTCGACATCCCCCGCTCGCGGGGTCGACAGAATTGTCGAATAAAGGGGGGGGAAAGGAAAACGATCAGCGACCGGCAAGACGGCCGCGCCAGGGGCCTTTGCCCTGCGGATAGGCAAATTCCAGGGAAGCACGGCGAACCGTCACCCGCAAGCCCTGGCTGAGATGGAGTTCGCTGCCGGTTCGGCCGGAGCAGGCGGCAGCAAGCACGGCGAGGATCTGTTGGTAATGGGCGGGACTGTCGAGGGTCCAGAGCAGTTTTTCGATCAGGCGGCGCTGCAGGGCGGGATGGAGGCGGGCAAGGGCGGCACGGTCGAGGCGACAGGTCGGGTGACTGTCGGTGTCAGGCTGGAGCGGGGCGACCACCGCATCCCAATGGTCGGCGAGCAGGCGTTCGAGCAGGTCCTCGTCCTCGCCGAGATTGGCGGCGGTTTTCAACAGGGCCCCGCGGATGCCGGGGTCATACTCGGCCTCCAGCAACGGCAGTAGGTCAAGGCGAATGCGGTTGCGAAGAAAACGCCGGTCGTCGTTGCTCGAATCACGACAGTAGGCGATGCCCTTGTCATGCAGATAGGTGAGCAGATCCGCCTTGCCGATACCGAGCAGAGGGCGGAGCAGGTGGCCCGAGCGGAATCGCATCCCGGCCAGGGCCTTGCGACCGCCGCCCCGAAACAGCCGCAGCAGCACCTCTTCCACCTGGTCGTCGGCGGTATGGGCCACAACCAGCCAATCGGTCGCCCATTCTTGAGCCAGTTCGGCAAAGGCCTGATACCGCACCTCCCTGGCTGCATGCTCCAAGGAGAGCTTGCGCGCCGCGGCCGCGCCATGGACGTCCACGGTCGTCCGGACACACTCGATGCCCAACCGGAGCGCCGCCGCCTGGACGCAGGCCCACTCGGCCGGAGTTTCTCCGGGCCGCAGGCCATGGTCGATATAGGCGGCCACGAGCATGAAGGCAAATTCGTTTCGCAGAACAGCCAGGACATGGAGCAAGGCCATGGAGTCAGCCCCGCCGGACACCCCGACCAAAAGACGGCTGCCCGCGGCCGGCACCGTTTCGCTGCGGCATATCCGGCGAATGGTATGCTCAAAAGGATGGAGCACTCTTTTCTTCCTTGACCAAGACGGGAATCAGATGAGAAAATGCGTTATGCGGGCCGACAAAGTGGCCGGGAATACTCATTGCACAGGGAGCGAGCCGGGATGGATCGAGCAGCCTATCTGCACATCATGAAAGAGCATCTCAAAACCGCCTACCTGTTGAGCGACGAGAAGACCGAGGCCATGATCCCGGTGTTCGTCACCACCCTGCGTGCCCACATGAACCAGTTGGCCGAACTGGCGACCGCCGGCGACATGGAACAATTGGGTCGCGCCAGTCATGCGGTCAAGGGTGCCCTGCTCAACATGGGCCTGGCCGAGCTGGCCGAAACCGCCCATACTATCGAAAAGCAATGCAAGGATGGCAACCGGACGTTCGATTACCTGGTCATGATCACCGAACTGCAATATACGGTCGCGCTCTTTTGTGAGGATTGACGATTCGCCTGCCCCCCGCGCGTCGAACCCTCCGGCTCATCTCCCCGACTCCTGAGCCACCACCTACGCCGCTCTCAGTGTCGTCAGCCCCACCCTCTCACTTTCCTTCCTTGAACTCCGCCACCAGGGCCTGAATCGAGGCCTTGGCGTCGCCGAAGTACATGCGGGTGTTTTCCCTGAAAAAGAGCGCGTTCTCGATCCCGGCGAAGCCAGGGCTCATCGACCGCTTGAGGACGATCACCGTCTTGGCCCGGAAGGTCTCGATGAT
>Ga0074193_1000202_pt1 | contig 109809 bp, 89 predicted proteins | sample EPASupsiteHSE605_FD_64523 | JGI IMG/M metagenome (GOLD analysis project Ga0074193, IMG submission 64523) | Bioremediated contaminated groundwater from EPA Superfund site, New Mexico - Sample HSE6-05 | ecosystem: Environmental > Aquatic > Deep subsurface > Groundwater > Contaminated ... | reverse complement strand
CATTGAAAAATATGATATTCCAGGTCGCCAAAGCCGCATAAGTGAGCTTACTGGCAAGCAAAAAGAAATTTACAAATGGTTAGGGGTCGAGTTCCCTACCTAGTTACACATTGGTCGGGAATGCAGGGTTTGTATTCTTCCTTAAACTTCGAGTTCATAATAAAACCTCCCTGCTAAGATAGATATAGGATTAAGCTATAATGGTGTAGCAATTCACGTTAGGGATAAATATAAGCAAGATTTATACCAAATTTACCAATACATCATTAATAGTTCACAATAAATATAATAAGTCCGAATTTACTATCTAATTAGTAAATTCGGACTTATTATATTTATTGAACATATATTTTCTCAAACCTTAATTGTGAACCTATCAAAATATCTGCATAGAATCAACCATATGGTTGCATTTTAGCAAAATTGTATCAGTTATGCACTCGAAGCTTTTTCCCGATACTTATTGAAAAGAAGGGGCTAAGCCTAGGCAGTCGTGAAATATTGATAACACGACAGAATTTTAAACTATACCGGAAATTTGAACTTTGTCACCACATTGAAGTCAACCCTTGAACAATGGAAGCTACCTTTAAGAAGCTTCATCACATGAGTAAGAAGAGGATTAAGTTTTAACAGCCGATTAACCTTACTCATTTCTCATTGTTTCGACAAACCTCTACCCTTTTCCTTTTACTAAACGTCCAATTATCAAAATAATGGTATTTGATTGAATATTTGAAGAACTCCCATCTCCCTGAAATCCCACATTTGAAACCTTGGCTAGCGCCCGAAGACACTGTCTTCGCACGTATTAGTCATTCTGTCAGCCTCAGGCGAAGGCGGTAGCCCTAGCTGCCCTTATGCCCTGAAAAATAAATTTTCCATTCATCAGTGGTGCCGCATAGCGGCATGAAAGTCCGACTAATATAAAAAAAAGAAGGCTTATCCAAATAAAAGAGATAGGCCTTCTTTTCTCAGTTTTACGTTATAGTACAGGATTTAGCATTTAGCTAGTTTCAACCTTCGCTATAGTTTTAATAATCTCGACCAGTAATTCAGCTGTCTTGTACAAATCTTCTTCCTCAATCCATTCCTCTGTTGTATGTGGCTTTTGCATACCGGTTCCCAAAACAGCGCACGGTACACCATAACGGTTATAGTAATTGGCATCACTACCTCCGCCAGTTACCCCAGTGATTACTTTTAGTCCAGCAGACCTTGCTGCCTGGCTAGCAATGGCTACCACTTGAGAATCCTCCGCTAGTGTATATGGTTCATATAATCGGATGACTTCGATTTCAGCAACTGCGCCCATTTCCTCCGCACAGTGTTGAAACGCTTCACACATCTGAGTCGTTTGGTGTTCTAGCTTAATTAAGTCTCTGCTTCTTGATTCACAAGTTATGTCAACTTCATCAGCCACTATATTCGTAGCCCTACCACCTTGAATCGTTCCGATATTCGCTGTCGTTTCCTCATCAATTCTGCCTGATGGCATACTTGAGATTGCCTTCGCTGCCACAACAATTGAGTTGATTCCATCTTCTGGAGCAAAACCAGCATGTGAAGCTCTGCCTTTAATCTTCACATTGAGACGATCCTGTCCTGGAGCCGCAAGAATAATTTCACCTGGTCCACCGACACAATCCATTACAAATCCAAGGTCAGCTTTCAATAGCGTTTTATCTAGGTTCTTAGCGCCGTTGAGACCCCCTTCTTCTGCTACACTAAGAATAACCTGAATATCGCCATGTGGAATATTTTGCTCTTTGATTGTTCTTAGTGCTTCCAAGATTGGCGCAATCCCGGATTTGTCATCCGCTCCTAAAATTGTCGGTCCGGCTGAAGTGATTTTTCCTCCCTTCAGTAGCGGCTCAATATTTAGGCAAGGGTCCACCGTATCCATGTGCGCCGAAAACAAAACCACCGGAGCTTTCGGCAGGTTTCCTTTTAAGAAGGCAAATACATTGCCGCAGTTACCTCCAAAAGCTTGACCAGCATCATCTTCTGATACAACCATACCGATACTATGCAGACGATTCTTGAGTATATCTGCAATTTGTCTCTCATCCTTGGTCGGAGAATCAATTCTAATAAGTTCCAAAAACTCAGCCAACAATCTTTCCCGATTGACCATTTTTATGTATGCCACCTCACAGTACCTGCGTCTCCATTATATCGAGGGATAACATGTATATGCCAATGAAAAACTGTTTGCCCTGCAGCAGTTCCTACATTTGCTCCGACATTGTAGCCATCAGGATGGAACCGCTCATCTAACAACTCTTTAACTTTTGTGAGAAGTTCTCCGACACAAGCCATCTCCTCCCTAGTCGCATCAAAGAAACTTGAAGCATGTTTTTTAGGAACAATAAGAACATGTCCTTCACTGACTGGATACTTGTCATAAAATGCCCGGGCTAGTTCGTTCTCCACAAGGTTGACTCCCTCTGGCAGTGTACAAAATACGCATTCGTTCATCCGTATCCCCCTTACTGTTTTACCCCTGCTCAATAAATGACTTTTATTGTAATATTGCCTGTTTTTAGCACAAAGTCAAGTAACTTTTACAAAACAATTTCTGCATTATTATTTAGTTCTGCTATATACTGCCCAACCAAACAGCATGGATGCTACGATAATAAAGGCCGGGTGGATATTAAGGAAATAAAGCAGCGTTACCGTTACAACTGCTATTCCCCATGTACTGCTGGATGGGAAAGCCTTCTTACCCATGTCATAAGCAGTCTCTGCAACAAGCACAACTACCACTGGCCGAACTGCCTTCAGCATTGCTTGGAGCTCTGGAGAATCGGAATATTTCACAATCAAACTTCCTAATAAAACTACCACAATTATCGTAGGAGCTATTGTTCCTATTATGGCTGCTAAAGCTCCCAACCAACCTGCGACCTTATAACCGATATAAGCTGCCATCTTCGTTGCAATTGGCCCTGGCAAGGCATTGCCGATAGCTAGGGAATCCGCAAACTCTTCGTTATCCATCCAATGATATCGATCCACTGTTTCTGCTTTAACGAGAGGAATTAGTGAAGGACCTCCACCAAATCCTAGGTTTGAAGCCCGGGTAAAGGCAATAAATAGGTCCCATATTTTTCTAAGCACGAAGAGCACCCCTTTTTAACACCGTATTTATAAGAGCATATTGTAAACTTACTCTGAAATATCTTCATCTGAAATTCAGTCGGATCCAAGGATTTAGCGAAATACCAACAATCCAAAGCCCATAGATACTAAGATAATTAGCGCGGGATGCAATTTTAACCAAAATACAGAAACCACCGTAGCCAAAGCAATCCCCCATGTTATTAGGTTTGGAAAAGAGCCAATACCCATGTCAAATGCAGTTTGCGCTATCAAGACTACGACAACGGGACGCACTCCTTTCAGCATTCCTTTTAAGACTGGGGAATTCGAATACTTCATTAAAACCCGTGCCAATAAGATGACAGCGAGTGCGGTAGGTAAAATAACCCCAATGTTGGCCACCAAGGCTCCTAACCATCCAGCTTCTTGATAACCAACATAACCGGCTAATTTTGTGGCGATTGGGCCTGGTAAAGCATTTCCGACGGCAAGCGCATCGGTGAATTCAGCGTTAGTCATCCAGTGGTACCTCTCCACAACTTCAATTTTAATGAGAGGAATAACTGCTGGTCCGCCTCCAAAACCTAGATTACTAGCCCTAGCAAAAGCAATTAACAGATCCCAGAGTTGTGATAGCATTGTGCTCTCCTTTCCCTAAGCATTTCCCAAATCCCTTTGGGAAAGCATACCTGACTAGTTAGCATGAATTTCTTAAGTAAGTATATAACTTCAAGATCATTAATTCAACCCATTTGGTATACCATATTAACAATTTTTGTATACCAAATATGTTTAAGAAACTAGTATAATTTCTTTAAATTGAAGACTCCCACTTCTTATAAGCGTATAATCAATGCGTTAATACTCCTTTTACCCATAACAACTTTTAAAGGTTATCCCCCTTAACATTCTCCATTCCAATAAGCCATTTCTAAAAACGCTTTGCTCGAATTTTCGGCGTGCCTTTTTGCTACGACCTCTGCTTCTGAGCTGTCATGTCTACTTAGGGCCTCAATAATCGCATTGTGTTCTACCCTTACTTCTTCAGGGCGACCAGGTTTAGAATAAGCGACTTGAGTGAACTTGGTTATATACTCGTGTAAGGTATTAAGAAAATCGTAGACTCTTGGGCTTTCAGCCGCCCTATAAATTATCTCGTGAAACTTATCGTTCAATTGGTTAGACTTTTTTAGGTTACCTTTTGCCTGTTCGTCTGAAATCTGCTTTGCTAGCGATTCCAAACGTTTTAATTCACGAGGTTTTATTTTAGTAGCTGCAATACTACATATAAGCGCTTCCAATGATGTTCTAATGACTAGAATCTCTACAATATCTGCCTTAGTGAATCCAGAAACCACTACCCCTTTGCGCGGTATATGGGTTACCAGCCTTTCCAGTACGAGCTTGTGAATTGCTTCTCGGACAGGAGTCCTGCTAATCCCAAGTTGTTCTGCAATATTACGTTCTACGAGCCTCTGCCCCTGTTCTAACTTTTTGTCTAAAATCGCATTTCTCAATATATCAAATACCGAATCTCGGATATGGCCTTTGTCATCAATCTTAATCGGTGAAAAATGATACGCCATTTTCTTCTCCCCTTTTAAAATCTTAATTGTCTACGTTTCAAAGCAATTATAATTCCTAATATAGGACAAAGGCAAGAGATCAATAGTATACCATATTCCAAAATTGTGTCATATTTATGTCTATAGCCGATTTATATCGCCATAATAAATTATACTTATCGTTCTCTGTTAATGCCAACGTAGCAGGTTAACAGAAAAAAGTAAAAAGACTATAGAAAAAAATCAACTCTGTTCTATAGTCTTTTTACTTTTATGGTATTAATAAAATTACCCTATTTATCTTTTAAAGCTAATTGTACTGCTTCAATTATTTTCTGATAGCCTGTGCAGCGACAGAGATTGCCAGATAATCCTCGGCGGATGTCTCCCTCACTAGGATTGAGATTTTTAGCCAAGAGTGCCTTAGCTGATAAAATCATGCCCGGCGTACAGTAGCCACATTGCACAGCCCCAACTTCAATGAACGCATCTTGCAAAGGATGGAGATTACCTTCTCTTTCCAAGCCTTCAATCGTGCACAGGTCCTTTCCTTCCGCTTGCACGGCAAGGACTAAACAGGCATTTACCGCTTGTCCATCGAGTAATACTGTGCACGCCCCACAAACCCCCTCACCGCACCCTTCTTTGGTCCCCTTAAGTCCGAGCACTTCCCTAATTAGATGAAGGAGAGTTTGGGCTTCGTCAATTTGAATCACTGTTGGCCTGCCATTGACGGTTAAACTCACTGTGGTTTCGGACATTTGTACGCCTCCTTGTCTCTTATCAAATTGAAAATCGACTCTCCTAGTAGCTCTTTCGCTAAGTATTTACGATAGGTAGCAGAAGCTCGAAGATCAGTGATTGGAGAAATCTCCTGCTCGACAATCTCTGATAATGCTATAATTATGTCAGATTTTATAATCTGTCCCTCTAAGAAAGCTTCGACCCCTTTTACTCGAATAGGGGTCGGAGCAACAGAACCAAAAGCTACGCGTGCTTTGCGACATCGTTGATCCTCATCGAGTTCTAGACTAACTGCTAGATTCACTAAAGAAATTGCCAAGGCCTTACGTAAGCCTGTTTTTCTAAAGATCGAAATTTGTTCAGGACAATTCCTTATAGAAATTTTGCTTATTAATTCATTAGGTCTGAGGACTGTTTTTCCTGCTTTCAGAAAAAAATCTGCTGCACTTACTTCACGCTTTCCAGAAAGACTTACAAGCGTCAACATAGCATCAAAAACAAGCAGCGGCGGTACACAATCTGCCGCTGGGGAGGCACTCTGTAAATTCCCCCCCAATGTCCCCCGATTTCTTATTTGCGGGCTACCTACAGCCGCTGCCGCCATGGCTAGCGCCGAGAATGATTTCATAACCAAGTGATTAGCCTCAAGTTCCGAATGAGTAACAAGGGGACCTATTTCCAGTCCTCCTTCCGTCAACTCTATCTTCTTCCACTCTTTTATTCTAGATAAGTCCACCAAAACTTTTGGAGTAACCTTGTGTTGTTTAATATCCACCAACACATTGGTCCCCCCAGCGATTGGAAGCATTCCTTCTGAATGATCGTTTAACAAAACTAAGGCCTCAAGCTCACTTTGCGGAGAAAAAGTCCTAAAACTCATATGCCCCATCCTCTACCTAACATAGTTTCCATTTGATAGCGTTATTCCTAATATGCACCAGTATTGATAGTCTAACTTTTAATGTTTTGGAACTTTAATAGATAGCTGCCATCAGCAATATCCCGAAATGCATCAATATAATATTGTCCGCTTATATAAATGAGGTTAACGTTCATTTTTTGTCCAGGTAACCGTGCAGCTACCGTGGAGATTGCTTCACCAGATCGTTGATCCGCAGAGAGTTTTACTTCATCTAAGTACACATACAATGGGGACAAATAGGGATATGATCTTTCCTTGACAAAATTCTGGATAAACTCTTCCTGACTGAGCATTCCTCTGAGTTCTGGTATTAAATACGGATAAATATCTGCTGGCCTGTTAGCATTAATAGCCTGATTAAAACCATTGACCCGCATTGTAGCATGCCACTGACTAGGCACATAATAAATCCCTACACTTATAGTCAATAAAAGCAAAATGATAAGTAGTCCTAACCAAGGCCTAGTATTTCGCTGCATATAAAAAACTCCATTTCCCTTATCGTTCGGCCCTAGTATAAGGAAGAGTATAAGCTGCCGGGAATTCCGCTTTCTTAGAGACACTTACCAACACAAGAATTGTCAGGACGTAGGGTAAGGCAAGCAAGAATTGGTGAGGAATAGGAACTCCTATAGCCTGCAACCTCATTTGCAAGGCATCGGCCCCCCCAAACAAGAGGGCAGCAGCTAAGGCACGGTAAGGATTCCACCTGGCGAAAATGACAACGGCCACGGCAATAAAGCCCCTTCCAGAGACCATCCGATCAAGAAATGTACTCATAAACCCGATGGAAAGAAAGGCCCCTCCCAGTCCGGCGTATGCACCGCCAATCGCTACGCAAATATAACGAATTAATTGAACATGAATCCCTTTAGAGTCAGCAGCCTTTGGATTTTCTCCAACAGCCCGAACCTTCAAGCCAAAGGTCGTTTTCTCAAGAACAACCGCTGTGACAATAACTAAAATTAAGGTTAGATAAACTAGAATATTGTGGTTAAAGAAGATCTGTCCCAGAACCGGTATATCCGTGAGGATAGGAAACTTGAGAGGTTGAAACGACTCTACCTGGGGAGGAAGTTTTTGAATACCGAAAATCGCCCGAAATAAAAAAGCAGATAGACCAGTACCCAAGATTGTCAAGGCGGTTCCTGCGATAACTTGATTTGCCTTAACCGTGATACTAAGAAACGCCATAATTAGGGAAAATAGTATACCGACAAGCACCGCACACAATAGACCAATCCACAAATTGTGCGTAAAAAACGTTCCTGCAAAGCCTCCTAGGGCGCCCATCAACATAATCCCCTCTATCCCAAGGTTAAGTATCCCCGAGCGCTGGGTAAAAATCTCTCCTAAAGCAGGCAAGAGAATTGGAATACTCAGTCTAATGGCTCCTGCCAGAAGACTGACCAGAAACCCTACTGTTAAAACGTCTGATTGCAAGTCGATCCCTCCATTGGGTGTAAACCACCCGGCTAATCACAAAGATGATCACCAAACCCTGAATAACGGTTACCAAAGAAAATGGAATCCCTACCATAAGTTGCATAGTATTGCCGCCGACCATTAATGCTGCGAAAAAAAATGCGGAGATAACAATACCCAAGGGGTGCAAATTTCCAAGCAGAGCCACAACAATAGCCAAATTGCCAAAGCCCGATGAAATATCATCTAATAACCGGTATTGCACTCCAAATACTTCATTCCATCCGGCAATTCCAGCGAGGCCTGCTGAAATAAACATGGTCAGGATGATCGTTTTCGGTACCTGTATACCGCAGTAGCGAGCAACATGTTCGCTCTCCCCCACCAGTTCAATTTTAAGACCGACAGTCGTCCGCCAGAAGAAATATCCTGCTCCCATGATCAGTAAGCCAATAATTAAGCCAAAATGTAATCTAGTCCCGTCAAAAAGAATGGGCAAGTGCAAAGGTTGCGCGAGCAGGGCAGTTTGTGGGAAACCCTGTCCATTGGGATCCATCATCGGTCCTCGGATCAGCCATGATAAGAGATGCATAGCAATATAGTTAAGCATCAAGGTTGTTATAACTTCATTAGCATTAAACTTGGCACGCATTAACCCCGCTAACCCTCCCCACAAGCCTCCTCCTAAAAAGGCTGCCAAAAAGGTAACTGGCCATAAAAGCACAGGCGGTAAATTAAGGTTAAGACCTACAAACACCGCACAGGTTGCACCCATCATAAACTGGCCATCTCCGCCAATGTTCCAAATTTGACTCTTAAAGGCAATAGAAATACCTAAAGCTAAAATCATCAAAGGAACAGCCCTTACCAACGTTTCAGCTATGCGATTGGGGGAACCCAGAGCGCCCATAAATAAAGTCGAAAAAGCTTCGCCGGGATGCTTGCCGGCTACAAGAAGTAAAAGCGCACCCACACCAAAAGCTAAGGCAACCGCGACTACCGATGGAAGAATACTGACCAAGATTCGTTTTGTTACAGTCCAGACTTTCCGCATACTTCCACCCCTTCTGCCTTAACACCCGCCATTAAGAGTCCGATCTGTTCAATGCTAGCCGATCTATCGAGAACTCCCATAATCCGCCCTTCATAAATTACGGCAATGCGATCAGCTAGCTGCCTGATCTCCTCAAGATCCGCCGAGATCAATAAGACTCCAACTCCTTTGCCTTTTTCTTCAAGAAGTTTTTGTCTTACATACTCAGTAGCTCCAATATCTAAACCTCTTGTAGGTTGATTGGCAATGATAATTTCCGGTCTGGAACTTAGTTCACGAGCCAGAATAACTTTCTGCTGATTCCCCCCCGAAAGGTCTTTCGCCTTGACGCTGTGTTCCTTAGCTTTAATTTTATACTCGGCCATGCGCAGCTCAGCATTTTCCCTTATCGCTTTAAAATTCAGGAATCCTCGCCGTGAAAAACGCGGGCTGTCAAACTCTTTGAGAATAAAGTTTTTACTAAGAGGAAAGTTCAATGCCAACCCAGTTTTGTGACGGTCTTCGGGAATATGAGCAATACCCGTCTTAATGAACTCTTTTGGATTTTCCCCTGTGAGGTCCCGGTCATTAAGGATTATCTGGCCCGACAGCAAAGGCCTTAAACCCGTTAAAACTTCACAGAGTTCTTTTTGACCATTCCCATCAACACCAGCAATCCCTAATACTTCTCCTGCATGCAAGGTAATACTTATTCTATTTAAAGCCATAAGCCCTTTGTCATTCTTTGCGCTAAGCCCTTCAGCAACCAACTTTATCTTACCTAGGGCGGTATCCTGGTTATCAAACTTGAACAACACATCCCGACCGACCATCATGTTGGTTAAGTCGCGCTTAGTTGTTTCCGCAGTGACTTGTGCTTGGCCTACCAACCGGCCATCTCGCAAGACCGTCACTTCATTGGCAATCGTTAGGACTTCCTCTAATTTATGACTGATTAAGATGATTGATTTTCCATCTGTCCGCATGATCCGCAAAACCTCAAAAAGGTGATTTGCTTCCTGAGGCGTCAAAACTGCCGTCGGTTCATCTAAGATTAGGATTTCCGTACCGCGATAAAGGGCGGAGAGGATTTCGACCCTCTGCTGTTCACCAACGGAAAGCTGCCATACTCTGGCTTTGGGATCGACTTTTAGGTTATATCGACGTGAGAGTTCGACCAACTCACGCTCAACTTTAGCAGTATCTAAGAACGGCCACCGCTTTGAAGGCAGGCCTAACATGATATTTTCTGTAACAGTCATGGGGCGAACAAGCATAAAATGTTGGTGGACCATTCCAATGCCTAAGCTCATTGCTTTAGACGGGCTGTCTATGACGACCTGTGTACCATTCACAGAAATCGTCCCGTTTTCCGGCTGATAGAGGCCAAACAAGATATTCATTAGCGTCGTTTTCCCTGCCCCATTTTCCCCTAACAGGCCATTGATTGAAGCCCTTTTTAGCTGGAAATCCACACCGTCGTTGGCGACAACTCCCTTAAAGACTTTCATAATATTACTCATCTCTACTGCTAGCTCTTGCAAATTTCTCACCTCCTAAACGAAGACAACGAGTTCTCTTATCTTCGCAAGTTGTAGTGCGAATTCGAGAACCGTCCCGAACTTACCTTCGAGGATGGTTCTCTTTCCTGCACTCGTTCTTGCATCCATTAACTATTTATCAAATTTAGGCATTTCTATCTTCTTATCCGCAAAATCTTTTTTAACTTGTTCGAGTTTTTCCTTTACTTCAGCAGAAACTTGGCTATCTAAGCCATGGAAAGATGCTACGGTTACCCCGCCATTAGCCACAGTCAACCAATAATGTTTGTCGTTACGATTCTCAAAGTTGTTGTTTAAAATATCGTCGACAATTTGCTTTAGGACTGGGTTCCAGTTGTAAACAATTCCTGACAACACATTGTTTGGCGCTAAGACATTTTGATCTGCAACATTGCCTAGGACAAGTTTATTTTTCTCTTTGCCAGCGTCAACAACGCCTAGACCTATCCCATCTCCAGAATGCCAGATAAGGTCTGCACCTGAATCAAACATAGAGATAGCACCTTCTTTAGCCTTAGCCGCATCTCGCCAGTCACCAGTGTAGAGTTCTTGAATTTGAATACTTGGGTTAACTTTTTTAGCAGCATACTTATAAGCTTCATGTCCTCGATAAATTTCAGAGACATCTGCTCCGCCAACAACTCCAATCTTGTTGCTCTTGGTTAGAAGTCCGGCCAGAGTTCCCATCAGGTAACCCCCGTCCTCCAACTGAACATCGTAGATTGCGGTATTAGACAATGTCTTAAATCCTGTTCCTAACGCAAACTTCACTTTAGGAAATTCGCCTGCCACCTTAATAATAGGCTCTTGGAATTGAAAACCATGTCCAATAACCAAATCGTATCCTTGAGAAGCAAACTCTCGTAATGCTGGCTCGATATTGGATACCTCGTAGACATTTTCGGAGTAAGTAACTACAATTTTTCCGGCATAATCCTTTTCTAACTCTTTCATGCCTTCATGCATTGCTTGATTCCAAGAAACATCATCAATTTTACCCGGAAGGATTAATGCTACTTTTAATGGTTTAACAGCATCCTTGTCTCCTGTCGCTTCCGTAGGTGTGGATTTAGCTCCACATCCAGACATCAGCAGTGCAAAGACTAGCATTAGCGCTAGCAATAAACTGGCTTTCTTTTTCATTTTAGGATCCTCCTCATTTTTTCTAGATTTTTGCTACTAAACACTCTCTTTTTGCTAGTTTCCCCCCATAACCACCACCTTTGCTGAGTTTGATAGATAGTCTATTATTCTTTGACGTGAAATCGGAAGTTCAGAAATTGGCAGTTCGATAACCTCATTGACCGCAGCTGCAATAGCCGGGGAAATCACAATCGTTCCTACTTCGGCCGCCCCTTTTAGTCCCAGCGGACCTGATTCTTCAAAAGCTGAGACACTAACTGCCTCAATATTAGGTGCATCCAGGCTGGTAGGGAGTAGATAAGTTGACAGACTGGTCTGTTGAGGTTTTCCCTGCCGGAAATCTATTTGCTCTGTGAGAGCATATCCCGCTCCCATTACCACACCACCTTGAATTTGGCCTTCAAGACCAACTGGATTGATCACTCTGCCTGCCTCAGTCACTGCAAAGACATTAAGGAGTTCTATTTCACCCGTCGCTCTGTTAACTCTGACCTTTACGGCCTGTGCAATGAAAGTATACATACTATGGGGCCAGCCGATGCCTAAGTCCAGCTGTCTCTCCTCTGGAAAGACAGCTTCCCCAATTCCTATAGGATTGAGAACTCCTATTTTCTTTTGTCTCTTTAAATCATCAACAGCCTTCAAGAGAGCATTGCCACAAATATATGATGTACGTGATGCTGCAGTAGAACCACTGTCATAAGTAAGAGCCGTGTCCCCCATAATGAGTCGGATTCGTTTCTTGGGAACATTTAACTTTTCAGCCGCTAATTGAACAAATAACGTGCTGCTTCCTTGACCTATTTCCACAGTACCAATTCTCAAGTCATAGGTTCCATCTTGCAAAGCTTCAATCTCTACTTTGGCTGAATCAGGTATCCCCTTACCCATTCCACAGCTTAGATAACCAGCTGCCATTCCATAGCCAATTGTTGGATCTGTATTCTGAACCCGTTCCTGCCAAAGCGAGGAACTCTCTAACAGTTTTAAAGCATCTTTAAGCCCAACCGTATGTTCCATTTTTTGACCAAGGCTACCTTCTGCACCCTTGAACAAGGCATTTTGCCATCTCAATTTAATAGGATCCAGACAAAGAATTTTAGCCGCTCGATTAAGTAAGGTTTCAACTGCAAAAGCCGCCTGAGGTACTCCGAACCCTCTCATAGCACTTGCCGGGGGTTTATTTGTGTAATATAGATATCCGTCAATCTGAACATTGGGAATTACATAAGGACCGGATGCATGTTCAACCCCCAGACCTAAAACTGCTGGCCCCAGAGCTGCATAGGCACCTGTATCATATTGGAGGACAGCTTGATAGGCTTTAATCAGACCCGCAGAGTCTAAACCCAGCTTAACCTCTATCTTGGCTGCATGCCTTTTATAAGAAGTGCTGAGAGATTCTTTCCTAGTAAATACTAGTCGGGCTGCACGCTTCGTTTGCCAAGTTACTAGAGCTAGAAAAAGCTGAACCGTATTGCCATCCTTGCCTCCAAATCCGCCTCCGATTGTAGCAGAACGCATCCGTATTTTATCAAGGGGGATATCTAAGCAACGTGCAATTTCCTCTCGATCGTTGAAGGGGTTTTGAGTACCTGCAATAATATTCAAAACTCCCATTTCATCTAAGAAAGAAACTCCAGCCTCCATCTCTAAGTAGGCATGGTCAACTACTGGGACAGTAAAAGTATCTTCCATGATTAAAAAACTCTGACTAAAGGCTTCTTCGACCTCTCCTTTGCGAAACGGCAGGTGCAACAAGAGATTTCCCTTGTCGTGAACTGATGGTCTGTAGTTAGCCTCAGATGCTTCCTTAAGATTATTGATCACCTGGAGAGGCTCATACTCCACCCGAACTAATTCTGCATATCGATCTGCTTTTTCCGGAGTATCAGCAGCAATCAAGGCAACTGGCTCTCCATAGAATCGAACCTTATCTTTCACAAAAAGCGGCTGATCCTTGATTATATTGCCAAACAAATTCTCCCGAACATCCGCCGCACTAAAGCAATACACCCCCTCAATACCTAGGCAGGGATTGATATCGATCTTGTTAATCCGTGCATGTGCTTCAGTAGCTCTTACTATTCTTAAGTGCAGCATATCAGGAAAGGAATAATCACTGGGGTAAACTGCCTTTCCAGTTACTTTTTCCAGAGCATCCACTCTAGGAACTGAACAACCTGATACATGTGGCATTTCTTTATCCCTCACTATTTGATATTTCAAGAACAGATGGAATTACTTTGTGCTCAAGTACATCAATCAAGCCGTAATCCGTTAACCCAAGCTCTGGTACAGTGGGTAAAGAAATAAAGGATAAAGTCATAAAGGGTGCTGGTAAGTCACATCCCAGACCAATCGCAAACTCATTCATATTATTAAGTTGCTGCATAACGACATCAGCTGACAGTGGGCTCATGAGCCCACCTATCGGCAAAGGCAGTACACCCAGAACCTGACCGTTTTGCACAGCAACTAGCCCTCCTTGGTTTCTTGCGATCTCTTGTGCGGCCAGATACATATCCTCATCATTGGTACCCACAATCACAAGATTATGATGATCATGCGAAACCGAAGATGCCAGTGCACCAGATTTAAGGTTAAATCCTCGAACAAAGGTTGCCCCCACTCTACCATTCTTTCCGTACCGTTCGACCACTGCCAATTTCAAAATATCCTTACCTAAGAACGGTTTAACTTCACCATCGGAAATATCTAACCACTCCTGAGTTCCAAAATTGATGATCTGATCGGGGTAGAGATTAATGACTTGAACTTTTGCACGCTTCCCATCTGCCAAGACAGCAAAGTCTTTGGGGCTTAACTCTGGTGATAGCTTGATCGTTGAATTTAGAAATTCTGGAAATCCATCGCCTATAAGTTCCTGCTTGAGCTTCCCAGATTCCGCCACAATTTTGCCATCTTTAAAAACACAGACTGGTTTGATCTTATCCAAACTATCCAGTAAAACAAAGTCTGCATAACGCCCCGGAGTCAAGGCCCCCATCAAATGATCTAAACGAAAATGTTTGGCTATGTTGATCGTCGCCATCTTAATCGCTTTAATAGGTTCCAGACCTAAATCGATACTCTTTTGAATGTTGTAGCTGATATGCCCTTCACTGGCTATATCAATAACATGTTTATCATCCGTACAAAACATTAAGTTCTCCGTCGACAAATGGTTTTCAATAACTCCCTTGACCAGGGCTTCAACATTACGCTCGGTACTTCCTTCACGGATTAGTGCCTTTATTCCCAAACGCAGGCGCTCAAAGAGTTCATCATAAGTGACGGATTCATGATCGTCAGAAAGCCCTGCAGCGGCATAAACGTTCAATTTATCCCAATTAAGTCCTATGGCATGCCCATTAGCTATCTTTCCATGGGCCCTTGCACTTAAGACCTTAGCTAAATACTCTTCTCGAATACCTAAAATCTTTGAGGGATCTAGCTCTCCCAGGCTAGAGGAAATGTCCAATTTTAAAAGTTCTTCAACTTCCTCGAGGCCCAATTCCCCACCAGTAGTCTCTAAACCCGGCGCAGTGGGCACTCTAGAGGATACCTCTAAAAAAATTCTATAGGGCAACTCTTCAATATTGCTTAGCAAGGCTTGCAGGCCTGAAAGTCCAGCAACATTGGCGATTTCCATAGCATCAACAAACATTACTGTTGTCCCCCAGGGTACAATAACACTGGACAAGGCCTGTGGTGTTAGTAAGGTCGGTTCGATATGAACATGAGCATCCATAAAACCTGGTACAGCATATCTTCCCATAGCATCAAAAACGTTGCTTGCTTTCACTTCCCACGTGGGATTAATGGCTACAATTTTTCCGTTCTTAACCACCATCGAACCGGGGAAAACTGTTTCCGTGAAGACATCGACGATTTGCAAATTAGTAATGCATAGATCAGCCCGTTCTTTACCAGAGGCCACTCTAAGTTCTTGAGCAAGAGATTCAACACTCTCTTTCATTGACGACACCTCAAATCTTTCTTCTTAGTACTGTGAATTCAAAAATTCCTGGCGCATAAAACTCCTTTGACCATAGAACGGGTTTTTGGTGGATATCATAGCCGAGTTCATCAAGATATAAGATGGGAGTGCCTTGAGAAATTTTTAGGATTTTTGCCAAATGATTATCCGTCAAATAAGGTGCTATCTTCGTCAAATCCATTTGGACGGAACAGTGACAATATCGTTCCAGAAAGCTAAAAATTGGAGGTTTTAAATCGTTTAGTGAATAACTGTTATCGATAATCAAACTTGAGGATAGATGATCGATACAATAGATAGCAGGCTGAGCATTAGCTAATATAAGCCGTTCTACGACGATAAGTTCTTCCCCCACCGGGATTTCGAGACGCTCCGCAGCTTCTGCATCCGCTTTAATTATTGAAGGGGTCACAAAACCTACCGAAGGGGTGTATCCACAATCGGCCACCTCTTCAAGGAACTCCTTTTCCAGGTCTAAGCGAGAAGTGACTTTTAGTACATGTTTATTAATAATCGTTCCAATTCCCCTTCGCCGGGTGATAAATCCCTCACTTTCAAAGGCAGCCAAAACATCACGAACCACCGACCGGCTGATCCCTAACTTTTGGGCCAAAATTTCTTCCGGAGGCAATTTCCCCAACTGATCAAAAGCGCCTTCACGGAGCATTGCTAACAAGATTTTATGAGCTTTAGATGACAGTTGTTCACTATCAAGCTTTGGAATATCCGGCATAAAGCACCTCTCTAAGTATAATTCTTCAGTTTCTTATGAGAGGATGAACCTCAGATAAGCCTGAATGAATCTGGATTCATTCAGGTTACAAGTAATAGGTAATAAGTATGACTAATAACAAGACCTATTTTATCACTATAAGTCTAATAAATCACGCTAAAGTTAGGTTATATCCATAGACTTTTAGTAAAACTTTAGCCTAAACAGCCTTACTCTAAAAAACTGCTAAAGATATAAATAAAAAGTGCCGTTGAAAATCTAGTGATTCCTAGATCTTCAACGGCACCATTGCCGCAAAATTTTTTACGGAGATAAAACTAATTGTTCTCTCGTTAGGCTTCCAAACAATTGCTTGTACTAATTATAACAATGATATTAGTTTTGTCAACTGTGATACTATAAATTGATAAATTCTGAACATCTAAACTAGTATTTACTTAGAAACAAGCGAAAGGTCTAATTCTTTTTCTCTAACTAATTTTCGTTTGATTTGGGATTGAACTGCCACTTCAAAGATTATTGGGTAGATCTTCTTTACTAATTCTGAGGGGAGTTTTAATTCTTCGCCCAGATTAGTAAGTCGTTGAATAACTTCCTTTTCCCGAGTATTATCCTTTACCCGATCCATACGTTTTTTATCTGCAACTTTGCTTACTATTTCCATCCGAGCTGCTAACCGTTCAATAATCGTTTGATCAATGTCGTCAATTTGATTGCGCAGAGATTCAAGGGTCTCCTCCTCATTTTCCCTGCCACAAGCAAAGATTCTATCCACAGCTTCAGCCACAACACCCAATTCCCCTGCTAGTTGAATAAATTGTTCAGGATGCAACGATTGAGCTCCATCGCTGACCGCTTCTGCGGGATTGGGGTGCATTTCGATCAACAAACCATCCGCACCAGATGCAATTGCTGCTTTAGATAACGATGCAATCAAATCTCTTCTACCCGCTGCATGACTTGGATCGACAATAACTGGCAGATGTGAAAGCTCTTTAGCTACTCCGACGGCACTTAAATCTAAGGTGTTGCGTGTACTGGGTTCATAGGTTCGAATTCCCCTTTCACAAAGGATAACATGAGGATTGCCTGCAGATAAAATATATTCAGCTGCCAAGAGCCATTCTTCGATCGTGGCTGATAGACCCCTTTTAAGGATAATCGGTTTATTGATTTTACCGACCATCTTTAGAAGCTCAAAGTTTTGCATATTCCGTGCACCTATTTGGATAAGGTCGATCTGGTCAACCACTAACTCAAGACTTGGAGTATCAATTACTTCAGTAACACAAAGCAAATCCTGCTCTCGAGCGGCTTGCACTAAATAATTAAGTCCCTCCCGACCCAAGCCTTGGAAACTATAGGGAGAAGTACGCGGCTTGAAAACCCCACCACGCAGAATTTTCCCTCCCGCCTTTTTTACCGTCTCGGCTGATTGACTCATCTGGATACTTGATTCTACAGCACAGGGTCCGCCTATGAGGATGATTTCTTTGCCTCCTAAGGTTACCCCGTTAATCTCAATGATACTACGTTCTGCCTTGAGCCCTGCTAATTTCAAATCTTTCATAATTATTGCCTCCCTTAAATTTTAATCAAAAAAGTCCACGGCACATCCCATTAACAGGGACGAAAGCCGTGGACTTCCGCGTTACCACCCATTTTGGCCATAATTGGCCCGCTCACTAAAGGTACAGTTATATTAAGACTCGTATTTGTCGAATTTTAGTTAGGTCCACTTAAAATAAAAAGCTTCTCATCCCTTGCAGGGACGAGAAGCTATATCTCGCGTTACCACCCAACTTAAGCCAAAAAGGCCACTCAACAAAGGTACGGGAATTAATATCCGATACCCCCTTCCTTTTAACGGTGAAGAACCGTCCTAGCCTACTTGATATAAATAACGTTCAGCCGGCAGCTCGGGAGGGAACTTCATCTATCACTACACATAGAAGAATTTACAGTCAAGATTCTTCCTCCCTGAAAGGTAATAAACAGACTACTTTTCTCCGTCTTAGCCTTTAAAGATTTAATTAAAAATTATTATAACACTCCTCATTATTTTGTCAACTATTTGCTCAAAGTTTCTTTCAGAATTTGTATCCTCAATTGAAGAGTATTTACTAGTTAAGCTACTAATTACTCTTTTTAGTAGGGTAAAAAAACAGAGCCCGGTATACCGAACTCTGTTGGATGACTTATTCACGTTCTACTTAGGATTTGGACCAAGCCAAAGTGGCTGTAGCGATTGTAATCAATGCCAAGGCGGTAATATAACTTGTCAATCAGTCGGAATTTGCCATGAACTTCATCTCAAAAAATATTATAACCCATTTTTTTTAGTTTTATACAAGAGTTCCAAAGTTTTTTCTCTAAGTCTTTAAAATTCTCTAACTCAACTCATGTATAAATAATCCGCTTCTGAGTTTGGGTTCAAACCAAGTCGATTTTGGTGGCATCAATTGATCAGCATCAGATACTTCAAATAACTCATTTATTGAAGTCGGAAACATTGAAAATGCCACCTTCATATCACTGTTAGCTCTTTTTTCGAGTTCTTTTAGCCCTCTTATTCCACCGACAAAATCTATTCTTTTATCTGTTCTTATGTCTTTAATATTGAGCACTGAAGTTAATAAATGATTTTGAAGCAATGCTACATCCAGCCCTTCTACAGGGTCCTTTGAACAGATTTCAGTTTTTGCCGTTAACTTATACCATACTCCCTCTAAGTACATCCCAAATGTAGCCTTCTTTATAGGTTTATAGGGTTCGGATCCAATTTCTTCAATTAAAAAGTCTTTGGAAATTTTTGTCAAAAATTCATCTTTGCTATAACCATTTAAATCTTTCACTACGCGGTTATAGTCTAAAATCATCAATTGGTCATGTGGAAAAAGAACAGAAAGGAAAAAGTTAAATTCCTCCTCTCCTGTATAGCCTGGATTTTCTTCTCTTCTTTTTAATCCTACCTTCACCGCTGAAGCAGTTCTATGATGCCCATCTGCAATATAGACACTTTTTATTTTTTTAAATTCATTATAAAGTGTCTCTATATCATTTTGACGATCGATTTTCCAAACCCTATGTCTAACTCCATCAGGGGCTACAAAATCGTATAATGGAACGTTCTTCTTGATGGCGTCTACGACTTGGTTAACTATTTCCTGAGAACGATAGGCCAAAAAGATAGGGCCAGTTTGAGCATTACAAATATCAACATGGTTTATCCTGTCAATTTCCTTTTCTTCTCTTGTCTTCTCATGCCTTTTTATAACATTATTGAGGTAATCATCAATCGCTGCACATCCTACTAAACCAGTTTGGGAACGACCATTCATTGTCAGTTCATAGACATAATAGCAGTCCTGACCTTCTTTAATTAATATGCCTTGATTCCTCATATCATGAAGAGTATCCCTAGCTTTTTCATAAACCTTAACATCGTAAGGATTAAAATCTTCATTAAATTGAGTCTCTGCTCTATCAATTTTTAAAAAAGTTAAAGGCTCCTTTAAGACTTCTTCCAAAGCCTCTTGACGATTATAAACATCATAGGGGAGTGCTGCTACTTTACTTGCAACATCTTCTCTTGGTCTTACAGAATTAAAAGGCCTAATAGTAGCCAATTCCCTTCCTCCACTTCACGATGTATTTCCAAGATAATAAACAAGGGACAGAACCTTGCCATAAAAGTGTTAAAAATATGAAACAAGTATCCATCCCTTGTTTTCAACTACTTGATGATTCTAACTTTTAAGACTCCGTCGATTTCACTGATTTTCTTTGCTAGTTCAGGGGTCGAAGGGGATTCAATATCGAGAACAGTATAAGCATACTGTCCCTTGCTTTTATTAATCATGTCGGGAATATTAATGTTTTCTTTAGCAAACGTTGACGTGAATTGACTAAGCATGTTTGGTATATTTCTATGGTTAATTGCGATACGTCCGGCTTGATTACATACCCCCATATCACAATTTGGGTAATTGACCGAATTTTTGATATTCCCATTCTCAAGGTAATCGATTAATTGCTTTACTGCCATAACTGCACAGTTATCTTCTGATTCACTCGTTGAAGCTCCTAAATGTGGGATGGTAATGACTCCTTCAACGCCGCACACCTTGGGATTAGGAAAATCCGTTACATATCGAGCAACTTTTCCTGAATTCAAGGCTTCAATTATATCCTCGTCAATAACCAAAGTATCCCTTGAAAAGTTTAATATTTTAACTCCATCCTTCATCATCGCAAATGTTTCTTTGTTAAACATTCCTTTGGTTGAATCGGTTAACGGTGTATGAACCGTAATAAAATCACATTCTCTATAGATCTCTTCTAAAGACTTAGCATGCTTGATAAATTTCGAAAGTTTCCAGGCTGCATCCACAGAAATAAACGGGTCGTATCCATATACTTCCATATCCAGCTTATTCAAGGCATTAGCAACTAAAACTCCAATCGCTCCAAGTCCTATGACCCCTAGTTTTTTTCCTTTGATTTCTGTTCCAGCAAACTTTGATTTATTTTTCTCAACGAGTTTAGCAACTTCTGGATCTTGTTTACAAGAATTTACCCAGTTAACTCCTCCAAAAATGTCACGTGAAGCGATGATCAGTGAAGCAATAACAATTTCTTTTACTCCATTAGCATTGGCACCCGGAGTATTGAAGACTACGACCCCATTTTCAGCACATTTATCTAGAGGAATATTGTTAACTCCAGCTCCAGCTCTTGCAATCGCCTCTAACGAAGGGGGTAACTCTAATTCATGCACACTTGAACTTCTAACGAGTACTGCATTGGCATCATTAAACTGATCAACAATTTCATAATGATTAGTAAATAGGTCTAAGCCCACATTGGCTATAGGATTCAAACAATTAATTCTAAACATAATAAATCCCGCCCTTAAATTTTTATTTGTCCGATGGTAACAGTCACTAGACCTTCCGTATACTAAAAAATGTTAAAATGTCCACAAGCTCCTTGAGTGGTTCAACTAGACTTTTAGTTGGAGTTCCACTAAAGTGACTTTCATATATTTTCTGCTTCAAATTTCTTCATGAATTCAACCAATGACTTGACACCATCAATCGGCATTGCATTGTAAATGCTTGCTCTCATGCCACCTACAGTTCTATGCCCCTTTAAGTTTTCAAATCCAGCGGCCTTAGCTTCTTTAATAAATTTAGCATCTAATTCATCCGAACCCGTGACAAAGGGGACATTCATTAAAGAACGATCCTTCTTTACAACCGTACCTCGAAATAGTTTACTGGAATCAAGGTAATCATATAAAATAGTTGCTTTTTCTAGATTAATCTTCTTCATCGCCTCGAGTCCACCTAACTTCTGAACCCACTTGAATACTTTACCGCAAATGTAGATCCCATAGGCTGGAGGGGTATTATAAAGGGATTTGTTATCAGCATGAATTTTATATCGTAACATCGTTGGAGTCCCTGGCAAAACATCCTCCGTAATTAAATCTTCACGAATGATAACTACCACTACTCCTGCAGGACCAATATTTTTTTGAACCCCGGCAAAAATTAGACCATAGTTTGTTACATCAACTGGTTCAGATAATATATCAGAGGACATGTCAGCAACTAAGATTTTATCCCCAGTTTCAGGTAGTTGATTATATTTCGTACCGTAGATTGTATTGTTATGGCAGATATAGACATAATCAGCGTCATCAGAAAATTTTAAGTCCTTCAGATCCGGTATATATGAAAACATTTTATCTTCCGAGGAAGCTATAACATTGACCTTTCCAAATATTTTCCCTTCAGAGATCGCCTTTTTTGCCCATTGTCCAGTGTTAATGTGATCGGCGACTCTATTTTTCATTAAGTTCATAGGAATCATAGCAAACTGTTGGGATGCTCCTCCTTGAAGGAACAAAACCTTGTAATTATCCGGAATCTTCATCAAATCCCTTAGAGTTTTTTCAGCATCACTGATAATTTGTTCAAAAGCTTTGGAGCGATGACTCATCTCCATCACAGACATTCCTGTACCATCATAGTCTAGCATTTCTTCAGCTGCTTCTTTAAGTACCTCTTCCGGTAATACTGCTGGACCTGCCGCAAAATTGTAAACTCTTGACATAAAAAATCCTCCCATTTCTTTTGTATTTAGTCTGAAAATTATAAATCCCTAATCAAGTCCGAACCAAATGCCATGATATAATTTTTTATAAAATATTCCTCCTTTTAAATATTCTTTATTAATTGTATAATATTGGTCTAATGAGGAAAAATAAAACCCACCCCATCAATTTGGGGCGGGAATTCCGCGGTGCCACCCAAGTTTTAACTGATTACGGACACATGAAACACACGCTTAAAAATAAATAAAACCCCTCATCCCTATTAGGGACGAGAGGTTATTCCCGCGTTGCCACCCATGTTGCCGAATCGGCCAACTTATGTCCGCTTTACCGGGCGGAACCCGTCACAATTCTTCATTGGCCACTCCAGGACGGAATCCTTCAACTCTGTAGACTGACTTGCACCAACCGTCAGTTCTCTAAACTCTATGAGTTGGGGACTTCCCTTCATCGTGTTAGACATATCCTTTTGATGATTATGATTCTAAACGATTAATGTTATCGTGTCAAGTCTTTCCTTGTATTTTTTCTCTTATTTTCTTCTATTTGCTTCTATGATCCCACGTGATGATTGATAACATCTCGATGCTCTGTGGATGATTATAAAAGGCAGGCATACCAGAGAGTTTCTCGGAGTGTTAATGATAAGTTGTCTTCTCTATCTGGTTTCAAATGTATACTTAATTTTTTAACAATTAGCTCTTGCATTAAAGTTTATTCTTGCGATACTATTATAACTATAAGAGTGATATTCGCACTTTTTTCGATTATACAGCAAAGCAACGGCGCTTTGAAATTACTCGGGACAAACGAGTGTTTCTATTGCGCCTTTCTTTATTTGCTCTTTAAGAAAATCCTACCTCATTACTACAAAAGGAGGTATTTGATATGGAAAAATCTCAAAAAGTAAGTACTGGCTTTACTACTTTGGATAATGTGCTTCAACATCTAAGAATGGGAGATAATGTGGTTTTTCAAGTCAGGAATATTGAAGTATACAAGAAATTCGTCTTGGCATTTATCCAAACAAATATGGATTTATCAAAAAAGATTATTTATATTCGCTTTTCACAACACGATCCGCTCATTAAGGATATCGCTGGTGTTGAGGTTTTTCCAGTCAATGCTGATAACGGATTTGAAGAGTTTTGTTCCCAAATCCACGATAAGATCACTCGTGAGGGGCGAGATGTTTTCTATATTTTCGACTGCTTATCTGATCTTCTAGATCGTTGGGCTACAGATTCCATGATTGGAAATTTCTTTAAGGTAACGTGTCCCTATCTTTATGAGCTTAATACAATTGCATATTTTGCAACCTTCAAAAATCATAATTCCTTCCATACCACAGCTGTTATTCGTGATACAACTCAAGTCCTATTTGATGTTTTCCAAGTTGGTGCCAAAACCTATGTCTATCCTTTAAAAGTCTGGAATCGCTACACGCCGACATTATTCCTGCCCCATGTTGTCCAAGAAAACCAATTTATTCCTGTCACCAGCAGTGGGGATGTTGCAGCACTCTATTCCCAACTTGGTGAGAATGATGAAAACCCTGAAAGAGATCTTGATTATTGGGACCGTTTATTTATAAAAGCTGGAGAACTTCGCTCTTCCTCATTAACTACAACTCAAATGAAAGAGCACATTAATCGGTTATCCCGAATATTCTTGACTAGGGATGAGAGGATTCTTGAACTGATCTTGGTACATTTTTCCCTTCAAGATATATTATCCATAAAATCCCGTTTAATTGGCTCCGGATTTATCGGTGGTAAAGCAGTTGGGATGCTTCTAGCACGAAAAATTCTAATCGAAGCATCTGGCACGTGGAGAAGCATCCTAGAACCTCATGATTCATTTTATATTGGATCAGATGTTTACTACTCTTTTCTTGTTGACAATAATTTATGGAAACTCAAAATGGAACAACGATGCATACCCCAACAAAGTCTTGAAAAAGCCTCCTATCTCAGAAAGAAAATTCTCCAAGGACAGTTTAATGACACGATAAAGAGCAAATTTCTTAGGATGCTAGAGTATTTCGGTCAATCCCCAATCATTGTTCGCTCTAGCAGTCTCTTGGAAGATAGCTTCGGAAATGCCTTTCCTGGAAAATACGAAAGTGTCTTTTGTATCAATCAAGGTACCCTCGACGAACGCTATAACCGCTTTACAGAGGCTGTTAGAGAAGTTTTTGCTAGTACATTAAGTGAAGAAGCATTGGTTTATAGAGAAAAGCATGGTCTAACCAATACAGAAGAGCAAATGGCCCTTCTTGTCCAAAGGGTCTCAGGATCAAATAAGCAGGACTATTTTTTCCCTGATATCGCTGGAGTAGGGTTTTCCTATAACACTTATGTTTGGGACACTCAGATAAATCCAAACGCTGGCATGATACGACTTGTTGTTGGTCTGGGGACCAGAGCCGTAAATCGACTTGAAGGGGATTATGCTAGAATCGCTGCTTTAGATCGGCCCCAATGTTTCCCTTATGATGGACTACGGAGTTTTAAAGCCTTTTCGCAGAAAAAAATTGATGTGCTAAATATCCGTCATAATCGTGAAGAATGTCTTTCAATTCAAGAATTAATGGATAAACCGATCGATTTGCATCAAAAGATGATTGCTGAACGGGATTACGAAACAGAAGATAAAATGAAACAGCTCGGTCTAAATCGCAGAGAATCTTGGGTTTTTAGTTTCAATCCATTTTTTTCCGATACCGATTTCCCTTCAATCTTCTCTAAAATTCTCAAAACTCTCGAATCTGCGTATTGTCATCCAGTCGACATTGAATTCACCGTCAACTTTAATAGCAATGGAAAATATCTAATCAACCTCTTACAGTGCAGGCCTTTACAGGTTCAAGGCTTGAAAAAACGGGTGGAATTCCCCCAAGCACAACTCCTGAACCAAATCCTTTTTAAAAGCCAGGGTTGCTTTATGGGTGGTAATATATATACAAATATTCATAAGGTAATCCTTGTCGAGCCACACGCTTATAACCTACTCAGCCAATCTGACAAATATGAGGTTGCTAGAATCGTTGGAAGGCTCAATCAGCAAATCAATAAGGAGACAACGACAGCCCTTCTCCTAGGTCCCGGAAGGTGGGGATCGCGTATTCCCTCCTTGGGAGTTCCCGTTGCTTTTGCGGAATTCAATCATATTTCGATTTTAGGCGAAATCGGCTATCATAATACCGGATTCCTTCCTGACGTATCGTATGGAACTCATTTTTTTCAAGATATGATTGAAAGTGAGATATTTTATCTAGCCCTTTTTCCCGAAAGAAAAGAAACTATTTATCACCCAGATTTGCTAGAAAAATTCGCTCAGAATTCACATGAGATGATTCCGGAAAAATCAAATCTAAGAGATGCTTTGAAGGTATATAACCTAATTGCTGGGAAAAGAGGCTTACATTTGATTTCAGATATTAGTAAGCAAGAGATTCAATGTTTTTTTTCAACTTGATCTAATGCTAAAGGGTCTGCTCTAAAACTTGTAAATGTTGTTTTCACATCCCCACTTTCGCTTCTATAACCACAAAACACAAGCGTTCTCACTCCACTTTGACAGTGAAATGAGAACGCTTTTTGATTGCTGTAACCACTTTGAATTTTGGGGACTGTGTTTCACACAGCCCTTCTTATTCGTACTTCTTAATGATTTCTTCTGCAACCAGAACTTGAGGAAGACGCAAGTCCATGGCTCTTTTCTGGATAAGGCGGAAGGCTTGCGGCTCGCCCATGTTTAGCTTTTCCACAAGCATCCATTTGGCCTGTTCAATAATCTTGCGCTCATCCATCCGCTTCTTTAGATCATCCCGCTCATTAATTAATTGGGTCATCGAATTTCGTACTGATAGTGCGAATCGTGCAGTTTGCAGCAATGTTAATCGATTAATGGGCTTAGGTAAGATCAGTGCATTAGTTTTCTCAAGACTGCATTGCATATCAAGTAGATGTTCTGGTCTTGCGATTACGACTATTCCGGCAGATGTTTTCTCGTGAATATCAAAGACCAAATCTGTACCATGTTCATCGGGTAGCGGAGTGCTTATAATTACTAAATCTAATAAGGTGTTAAAATAATTCCTGCGCGCTTCACTGGCTGAATGAGCGCAGCTAACCGGATAAAAGCCTTCTTTTATAAGCATTGTCTGCATGCTGCTCGCCATTTCAGCTTTTCCGCAAACGATTAAAACACTCCCTGCGCTCACTACAATCACCCCTTTAAGCAGGGAATCAATGGTTAATAGGATTTTAGATACTTTTCAATCTCCCATGAATGAATAGAGTTATCGTAGGCTTCCCATTCCAAAGCCTTGGCAGCTAAGTATTTATTAAACGTATGGTCACCAAGTGTCGATTGAATCAAAGGGTCTTTCTTCATCTCTTCAAGAGCGAACAACAGGTTTGAGGGTAACCGCTCAAGCTTAAGCTTCTCCTCCTGTTCAGCAGTCAAGTTGTAAATATTGACGTTAATTGGATCAACCAGTGGCAACCGATTGTTTAATCCATCAAGCCCTGCCTCCAGTACTAACGCTAAGGTTAAATAAGGATTGCAGGTAGGATCAGGACTTCTGAGTTCGAGCCTTGTCCCCTCTCCCCGAGGCGCAGGAACCCTTAGTAAAGGACTCCTGTTCATATGGGACCATGCGATATGCACTGGAGCTTCAAAACCTGGTTTTAACCGTTTATAGGAGTTCACAAGGGGGTTGGCAATTGCCGTAATCCCTTTAATATGGCTTAACAGCCCTGCTGCAAAATACCTAGCCGTTTCAGATATATCAGTCGTACCTTGACCCCCATTAAAGAGGTTGATACCATTTTGGGTTAAGGACATATTAATGTGCATCCCTGAACCATTGACGCTAGGCAGTGGTTTGGGCATAAAAGTAGCATGCAAACCATTTCGTTGAGCAATGATCTTGACTACCATTTTAAAGGTCATGATGTTGTCTGCGGCTGTGAGAGCATCCGTGTATCTGAAATCAATCTCATGTTGCCCCGCCGCTGTCTCATGATGTGATGCTTCGATTTCAAACCCCATTTCCTCTAAGATCATGCAAATCTCACGACGGGTATTTTCCCCCTGGTCAATCGGTGCCAGATCACAATAACTAGCCGAGTCATGGGTAATCGTGGTTGGCCGACCTTCATCATCGTTGTAAAACATAAAAAACTCACATTCTGGACCAACTTGAAAGGTATAGCCTAAGTCTTGCACTTTCTTTAAGGTTCGTTTCAGAATATAGCGGGGATCTCCTTCAAACTGCGAACCGTCATGGTTTTTAATGTCACATATGATTCTCGCAACTTTGCCCTGTTGTGGCCTCCAAGGAATGACTGAGAAGGTATCTGGATCAGGAAAGAGAAACATATCTGACGATTCAATACCGGAGAATCCTGCTACGGCTGAGCCGTCAAACATGACTCCATTTTCGAAAGCGTTGGCAAGCTGTTTATCCATGATCGCAATGTTCTTCATATTACCTGCAATATCCGTAAACTGTAGACGAATAAATCGAACGTCATTTTCCTTTACAAATTTAAGACAATCTTCTTTTGAAAAATGCAATTGAGGTGCTCTCCTTTCTCAAAGTAAAAAATATGAACTAAAAAGTCGTTATCAGACTTATTATATCCCAAATAAGTCTCGTTTGTAGTCATAGTTCACAAACCCTTACCAACTACAGTAAAGATTGCCATACGGTCTTTTATTATAAGGAATCAGCTTCGAAAATGGTTTGGCTAAAATCTGCTCATAATCTCCACCAAAATATCCAACATAATCTTTAATATAGTGGCTAAGCTGTTCTTGATCTTCCTCAGAAAGCTCTTCTACTTTCACTTCTTTTCCCAGTTTATAATCTTCAACTTCACCGCGAATATACATAACTCCGCCATGCATCCCTGTACCACAGTATGATCCTACGATTTCTTCATGTTCTTCAAGGCCTAGACCGAGAACGACAATGACTCCACCGGCCATGTATTCTCCCAAGAAGTCTCCTACTTTTCCACCCAAAACAATTGCTGGAATTTTTTCTTGGTATTCCTTCATATGAATTCCAACCCGGTACCCACCGTTTTCACGAATATATATTTCTCCACCCCGCATAGCATAACCGACAGTATCACCTGAACTTCCATGAACCACAATTTTTCCGTCATTCATAGTGTTTCCAATACTGTCTTGAGTATTTCCTTCAACATAAACCTCTAAGCCATTCATAAAGGCAGCCATATCATTTCCAGGCGTTCCTTTGAGAGTTAAACGTGCCTTGCCTGTGATTCCATCTCCAATATAACGTTGTCCATTCACATTTTTAACCACGATCTCATCGGAACCAGTAGCAATTTCCTCACGAATCTTGCTATTCAGTTGTCTATAATAAAGTCCTTTAGCATTGAGTACTATCATCTGTTTCACTTCCTTAGGGTAAGTCTTTGGCTACGTAGTTCCCTTGGAAAATGGATATATCCAAAATCCTCTTTCAAAAGATGCTCTTGAAAGGGAGTCACATCGACTTCTTGGTCCATGAGTCCTGTAAGAATTCCTGCCCGATCTACGGTATTTAAGGCAATATACCCAACAAGCTTTCCCGCACGCAAAACAATCTTTTTATAGTTGCTCTTGCTCTTGCTCTTATCATATTGAATGTACTCTTGAAAATCAGGAGCAGTAGGTTTAATGATACCTGCTGTAAGCATAGGAAGATCGAAAAAGCCAATAGCGTTCATAGCGAACCCGCCTTGATATTCAGAGCTGCCTCCAGCCATATTCACCCCTGCAGTAAATCCCTGCTTATAGGCATTTGGAAGGATAGGTAAAACACGGTTTTCTTGATAGATCTTGTCATATCCCTCCGAGACATCGCCAGCTGCATAGACATTGGTTACACTTGTTTCCATCTGTGGAGTAATCAAAATACCCTGATTTAGCTTAATATTGGTATTCCGGACAAGATCCATATTTGGTCTTACTCCGATAGCTAAGATAACCCGATCACAAGCTAACTTTTCTCCATTCTGCAGCCGAACACCCGTTACCTTGCCCTGCTCACCCAAAATCTCGGATACCGTATTATTTAACTGAAATTTTACCCCTTGTTCTTCAAAGTGATCCTGGACAATTTGAGCCGAATCTTCATCTAAAATAGCGCTTAAAATGCGATTTGAAAGTTCTGCAACTGTCACAATCGCTTCCCGTTTAACTAAGGCTTCAGTTGCTTTAAGGCCAATGAGTCCTGCTCCAATGATAACCACTTTGATTCCCGGAAAGAGCTCCTTTTCTAATTCCTTCACATCATTCCAAGTCAAAAAGGTAGATATTCCAGAATACTCTCTACCAGGAATGGGGGGAGTAATTGGATTACCGCCAGTTGCAATCAACAGGCGATCATAGTGAACCAGTTCTCCGGTAGGAAGTTCTACTTTCTTTTCTTCAAGCTTAAGAGCTTGAACCTCAGTCCCAAGATTAGCATCTACTTTTAAGCGTTCATAAAAATTTGGATCTCGGTAATACATCTTCTCCGGCGTGACTTTACCAGAGAGATAATAGGAAATAAGAGGACGGGAATATGCCGGATACGGTTCTTTAGAAAAAAGTGTAATTTTTCCTTCTTTATCTACGCTACGAATCCCTTCCACCGCCCCGACTGCTGCAGCAGAGTTTCCAACGATTACATAATCCATGCTACTCCTCTCCCTCTATAGCACTATCAATAAACTGTAGTGCACGATTAGGACAATTCTGAACGCAAACCGGTACATTTGACTCATTAGCCGAATCTAAGTCTTCTGTTCCATTAGAACAAAGGTCGCATTTTGAGGCTACTTTGTGTCCTTTGTTATCTCTCCGAATCGCACCGAAAGGACAAGCAAGAATACAGGTCCAACATCCTACACACCGGCTTTCCTCGTTATGCACAATTCCCGTAATCGGATCTTTTTGCATAGCTCCAGTGATACATGCCTTGGTGCACGGCGCTTCTTCGCAGTGCCGACATTGGAGCGCAAATGAAATTGATAAATTGTCTTCGACCAGAATTCTCGGCAAGGGCTTCGTCTTCTGATTTAAAAAGGCTTTGACAATGTCCTTCGGATACTCTGAATGGGCCGTCGCACAATACACTTCGCAGAGTTTACAACCCAGACATACCTCTTCTCGGGCATAAACACGTTTCATCCGAAATCCTCACTTCCTCTCTCCTGAGCTTTGAAAATTTACTCACCAGCTGCTAAGACTCCCAGAATGTTCAACTCACGATCCGATAGTCCAATACCTCGGAGCATCAAGCGGTTTCCCCGTAAACTTTCAATGGCGTTAATACCCATGCCGCCGAGTAGTTCCTTAACCTCGTGCTCCCAGGCTCTTATAAGATTTGTAACTCTTTCTGCTCCGATCTCAGGATTAAGTCGTTTGACTAATTCAGGCTTTTGCGTAGCGATTCCCCAGTTGCATTTCCCAGTATAACATTTCTGGCACATATGACAGCCGAGGGCTAGAAGAGCGGCACTGGCAACATAAACTGCATCGGCACCTAGCGCAATCGCCTTGACAATATCTGAACTATTCCGGATACTTCCACCGACGACAAGTGAGACTTGATTTCGAATTCCTTCCTCGCGTAGACGGTTATCCACTGCTGCTAAAGCAAGTTCGATAGGAATTCCGACTGAATCACGGGTCCGAAGTGGCGCAGCCCCAGTTCCTCCACGAAAACCATCGATAGCTATAATATCTGCACCTGCTCGAGCAATCCCAGACGCAATTGCTGAGACGTTATGGACAGCGGCAATCTTTACAATCACCGGTTTCTCATAATTTGTGGCTTCTTTTAAAGAGAAAATAAGTTGGGTTAAATCCTCAATGGAGTAAATATCATGGTGGGGAGCCGGCGATATAGCATCCGAACGTTCCGGAATCATCCGAGTACGGGATACTTCTGCTCCGACTTTTTCCCCTGGCAAATGCCCGCCAATTCCCGGCTTCGCTCCTTGCCCGATTTTTATCTCGATTGCAGCACCCGCATTCAAATAATCCGAATGAACCCCAAAACGACCGGATGCCACCTGAACAATCGTATTCTTCCCATATCTATAGAGGTCTTCATGGAGACCTCCCTCTCCGGTATTATAGAAAATTCCTAGATCTTCAGCCGATTGAACTAAGGACTTAGCCACATTAAGACTTACCGAACCAAAGGACATTGCCGAGTACATAATTGGCAGGTCCAGCTCAAGCTGTGGTGGCAGTGGATCAACAAGCTTTCCATTTGCCACATGAATACGCTCCGGTTTACGTCCTAAAAAGGTTTTAAGTTCCATTGGCTCTCTGAGTGGATCAATCGAGGGATTCGTAACTTGGCTGGCATTAAGCAGCAAATGGTCCCAATAAATTGGGTACGGGCGATCTGTCCCCATCCCTGTCAGTAAAATTCCTCCGGTATCAGCTTGTCTATAGATAGCTTTCATCGTACTGGCTGTCCAATTCGCGTTTTCACGAAATTCCAAAGGGAACTTTCGAATTGAGAGCGCATGGGTGGGACACATAGTTACACACCGATGGCAATTCACACATTGAATATCATCTGAGACAACTTTTTCTTCTTCTGAATCCCAACGATGGGCCTCATTCGCACATTGCCTTACGCAAACCTGACAATTAATGCAGCGTTCTTTGTTTCGTTCAATAAGAAACTCCGGCGTATTCATACTTAGTGCCATACCGTTGTTCTCCCCTCTTCTCGAGTGTTGCAATTACAGGTTCTCCACCGCGGGGAGCCCAGACCTTTTCAGGATTAGGACAGACTTCCCTGATAGCTGATTCTTCAGAAGCAAGATAAAGGAAATCCCCTTTTGTTGCCGCGACCATGGATCGTAATTTGAGTCGATCATTAAGTGCGATTAAGCCTTGGCTTGAACCAAGAATTATGGAAAAAGGACCATTCATTAATAAGTTGCCATACATAGCTCGTACGGCCTTAAGCAAAACTTTTTTTTCTGGACTCATTCGTTCAATATCTTTCCAAAACGGAGCCGCTAAAGTTGCAATTGCCACATCCATCGGCAGTTTCTGCTTTCGAACTAGGAAGTCAAAAGCATAGGTAATTGCTTCTGTGTCGGTTTGCATGGATAACTTATAGCCGTACATTTCCAAAAAGCGTCGATTTGCTCCATAGGAGGATATTTCACCATTATGCACAATTGACCAGTCAAGTAGGGTAAAAGGATGTGCGCCCCCCCACCAACCTGGAGTATTAGTTGGGAATCGTCCATGCGCTGTCCAGCTGTACCCCTGATACTTCTCTAAGCAAAAATACTCTCCAATATCCTCAGGATACCCCACACCTTTAAAGGCCCCCATATTTTTCCCACTTGAAACAACGAACGCTCCCTTGCACTCAGAATTAATGTACATAACACTGCGCACAACGAATTCGTCTTCATTTTCCTCTTCCAACAAAAAGCCGGGTTTAGGTCGGACAAAGTAGCGCCATGCTAGAGGAGGATTTTTAATTGCCCGGGTTTTCTTTGTCAAGATTTCACCGCTTTCTGCAACATGGAAAAAGCGATTAAGATAATCCTCCGTTTGTTCTTTTCCTTCTGACCCTTCATAATACAAGTGAAAAGCATAGTAGTCTTCATACTCAGGATAAATGCCATAGGCAGCAAATCCTCCACCTAACCCATTGGAACGGTCATGCATCAAGGCAATGGACTGAATTATATCTTCTCCGGAAAAAACCTGTCCGCTGTGGTTGATAATCCCACTGATCGCACAACCGGACGGGATTCGGACTTCACCTTCTCTAAGCATCTTTGTCTCTCCTCTCATTACATGTAAAACTTATTAATTTTTGGACAAACTTCCTGCAAATTCTGTCGTTATAAAGATACATCCCCCTAAATCCGTCACCACTTTAATCCCCCTTCGTTATAAAAAACAAAAAAGACGCTCCTAAGAAACTGTACTTGAATCAAAGTACAAAATTTCTTATGAGCGCCTTTGCTCTATTCATTATTGGTTTATACACTTAAAGTAACATAGAGACTGGTTCACATTCAACCGTTTCATGTCAAGTATACAATATTAAATTTTCTAATGATCATTTGGAAATTATTTCTTAGAAACCAACTTTTAATTTACTAATTTAACTCGATATCTATGATTTCTTCTGAAAAAACAAATAGAGAGCGCTACAATACATGTTTAAAATTTAAGCATAAATATAATTATCAAAATTATAGCCTATTCTATAAAAACTTCCAACGGTTCTTATGGCGCGTAAATTAATAATGCTACACTTTACTACTCCACAGGTGTCAATTCTTCAATGATGGCCCTAAACGCCACTGGAAGAGGAAGCAATTCTAGATCATTCATGGAAACCCAACGTCGCTTATCAGGCTGCTTTGCTTCCCTTGATTCTACCTCATACTCTCCATGCATTTCTTTCAGGAAAAAAGCACTCTTCGGTTCAACCCTAAACGTTTCCGGGAGATCAATGATAGACCAGATTATCTTCCAACGGCGGTGGCTAAAGGTATACCAGACTGGACCATGAAATTCTATGCCTTGCTCGAATTGGTCCTTCACAAGACCATCAAACACTCTTTCAAGTACCGCTTGTTGAAAAAGGTCAAAGCACTCATCTATAGCAATGACAGGAAGACTGTCTTTCAAGCTATGAATATCCCCATGACTCAATTCTACACCTGGGAACTCCCACAGATCAGCCAATAACCCGTGATGAGGACGTTTTTGTATGTAAAGCTGGCTCCCTTTGCGCAGAACAAAGGTCAAACGAATAACCTCTAGGCGCTTAGTCTTGAGCTTCTTTACAGGGTATCGTAGTAAGTCGCCATGTAAATACCCTTTGCAAACTTTGGCTAAAGGACAACTTTTTTTACAATCCGGTTTCGTGGGGGAACAAACCATTGCGCCTAGTTCCATCAACGCCTGATTGAAATCCCCTGGTTTTTGAGCTGATTGCCATGCCATTAGATGGTCTTGAAAATGGCGATGACTCCGAACTGTCTCTACCGGCTCCGGCCAAGCTAATAGACGAGATACTACCCGCTTGACATTTCCATCTATGGCCGTTACTCTTTGTCCGAAGGCAATACTGGCTATAGCCCCTGCAGTATAGTCACCGATCCCCGGAATTTTCAGAAGGGCATCATAATCGCATGGCATTTTCCCACCCAGTTTTTGAATTAGATAGTTAGCCCCTTCCCACATACGACGGGCTCTAGAATAGTATCCTAATCCACTCCAAATCGTTAAAACATCATCAAGACTTGACGTTCCCAGTTGTTCAACGCTGGGAAAGCGCTTTAGAAATCGTTCATAGTAAGGAATGACCGTCTTCACCTGAGTTTGTTGGAGCATGACTTCAGACACCCAAATTGCATATGGATCTTTAGTCTTCCGCCATGGCAAATCTCTTTGTTCTGTTGTATACCAAGTTAATAATCTAGTAGATAAACTCTGATCCTGTGCTATATCGTCTAAGCTTTCATATGAAAAATCCATCTTATGTCGTCTCCTATAGTTGTATATAGAACCCTCAGCGTCATTCTTTAAAGAACAACGATATTACTTATTTATTAGTATCAATCCAACCAGGCAAAATACTACTCCAATAATTTGGTTAATCGCAAATCCCTCTTTGTAAAACAGTATCCCAATGGGAATAAGCATAATAGCAAGAATAATATTTGCTACCAAAGATCCAACACTCAAATTCCATCCCGCTCTATACGCTAGCAAATACCCTAATTCAAGGCCTATTATCGCAACACCTAAGGCAAAGCTAGTCCAATTTAACTCGTGAAAGGATTGAAAAAAACCCTTATCCGTTTTATAAAAAGGAAATGCAATTAGAGTCAAAACAGCTGCAGTTAAGTAGGTAATTAGCAAAGCCGAAAAAGGGTTAGCACTGTGAGGTGTAGACTTTTGACATACATTGTAAATGATATTTGATGTTACTATAAGTACGATAGGGAAAAAGTACATTATCATTATTAAAAAACCTCATTTATTTCGCATATTTGTTCCATGTATATTAAACCATAAAAACAAGCATTAGGCCTAGTACCTTTAACGCTTGTTTTAGCAACAAATTTATATCTTTCAAGAAACTTAACAATTTAATCCTATGATATACTTTTCACATAAGGCAAAAATACTTTAGAATAAATATCACCCATCTAGTAAACTTTATAAATGGTGCATGATAAAGGAGGAAAATCTAAATGGGAAGCCTTTCTTCAAAATTTACCCCGTAACCCAGAAGTTTTTAATGGAAGCGATGATATTATCTACAGTTCCAGCATTACATACCTTTTTCCATTCATCAGGAAACAACTTTTTATATGCTGCTTTTGAGAAACGTTCATCAATAAGTAACACGATACCTCGATCTTTTTCTGTTCGAATCACTCTACCAACCGCCTGCAAGACTTTGTTCATTCCAGGAAACAGATACGCAAATTCGAAACCCTGACGACTTGTTGTTTCATAATATGTACGAAGAATTTCTCGTTCCATACAAACTTGTGGCAAACCAACTCCTACCACGATCGCTCCCGAGAGCCTGTCCCCAATAAGGTCGATACCTTCGCCAAAAATTCCGCCCATTAAAACAAAACCAACTAACGTTTGCTCGGGATTATGAGAAAACCTTATTAAAAAAGCCTCCCGTTCCTCTTCTGTCAAGCCTGAATTTTGGCATATAACCTCTACTTGTGGGTTTTGTGCCTTAAATCTTAAATAGACTTCATGCATATAGTGATACGAAGGGAAATAGGCTAAATAATTTCCTTTTTTGTATAGAACCGCCGCGGAAATGGATTCTGCAACTTGCTCATAAGTCGCAGCCCGCTGCTTAAACTTTGTAGATATACGATCATTTATCATCAAACAAAGATTCTCCGGGGGAAAAGGAGACGCAAGTCTGAGTTTATAAGATGTTGCGTCGCCACCCAAAACGTTCATAAAGTAATCCATCGGACTCAATGTAGCCGAAAAAAGTACAGCGGACCGCCCTCTTCCCAGGGCTTCCTTCAACCGCACTGAAGGATCTAGGCAGAACAACTTAATTTTAAAATCGTCCTTTGTAATGTGCTTATAAGTAACATATCGCTCATTATAACTATCTGCTGTTTTGGTAAAACTTAACGCCTGGAAATAGTGTTCCACCAGTTGCTCACGCCAAGAAAACAGCTGATCATTCGTTTTTAGGAAATATTCGGCTTCTTTAATAAAGCGCCTTAATGCTTGGATTAGTTTGGTTGGTGATTCTTTTTCAACACTCTCTCCATTTTCTCCAACTTCTGTGCAGCCCTTTTTTTCTTTAACTAAAGCAGAGTTAACTTTTGACAGACTTTTCGTCAGCTTAGAATCATCTTGTTTCGTAAATTTCTTCAAACTTAGCCAAGATTCCTTTCCCAGCTCTGCTGAAAACATCTCCCTTGCTCTGTCCACTAAGTTGTGTGCTTCATCCACTAAAAAGGTGTACTCTCCTCCTTCTAGAAAAAAGCGTCTTAAAAAGACCCGTGGATCAAAGACATAATTATAATCACATATCACCACGTCCGCCCAATTTGCCATTTCCAAGGAGAATTCGAAAGGACAAACAGAATGCTTGCGAGCATATTGCTCGATCACTTGTCGCGTCCATGCAACCTCCTTAAACATGTCCTTTACAGCCTCATTCACCCTATCGTAATATCCCCGTGCAAATAGACAATCTTCAGGCAAGCACGACGATTCGGCGAGAAAACACAGTTTACTTTTAGCAGTTAACGTCAGAGGTTTAATCTCTAACCCTTGGTTTTGTAAATTAGTTAGGGCTTTTTCGGCAACCGTCCGAGTTATCGTTTTCGCCGTAAGATAAAAGATTTGTACCGTAAAACCTTCGGCCATAGCCTTTAAAGCAGGAAACAGTGTGCCAATAGTCTTTCCAATACCCGTAGGGGCTTGGGCAAATAATTTCTGACTTTGTTTAATCGTCTGATAAACGGCTACCGCCAATTCTCTCTGACCTGGTCTGTAGGTTCCGAAGGGAAATTGCATTTTTCGAATGCTGTTGTCTCTCTGCATTGCCCACTCTTGCAATTGACACGCCCAAGTCAGATACTGCTCGACCAAGTTAAAAAAGAACGCTGTTAGTTCTGCCCGAGAAAAACTTCTCGAGAATTTCTTGGTTTGGGCGGTATCAAGCTGAACATAAGTAAGTTGTGCCTCCATTATTTCTAAGCCTTCTTGTACAGCATACATGAAGGCGTAACACTGAGCTTGAGCCCAGTGTAAATCGTTAAATGATTCATCGATTAGTATTAAATCTAAGGAGGTAGTTTTGATTTCATCAATACAAGCACCGGATTCCTTCATTATAATACCGTCGGCACGACCTTTTATTTCTAAACAGAAGTTTTCACTTATGCCCCTGTCTTGCATAGAAGAAGAGATCCACCCGTCTTGAGTTTCCTGATTAGGGTAGACGTAACTTAGAGTCACTTCGGGTACATAGTCCGCCCCACTAATTTTCTGGATATATTGATGGGCTTTGATCCCCTCCGCTGCACGTGAAGCGCCAATAGATCCCGGTTGTAAATCCCCACGCCTAAGTACAAACTCAACCAAATTTCGCACCGAAGTTTTAATTATCACAATTGATTAGATCCTTCCTATTAAAGATAAAGACCCACCCATAGAGTTTTAGTTTAGAACTCAAAACATTTTTCTTTTCGCTAAAAAAATTATCCCCCCAAAGCAGAGGACAACAGACATCCCAACAATAATCTCAAAACCATAGTCTGATGTCTGAAATGGAATTTTTACGTTCATTCCAAAAAAGCTGGCTAGCATAGTGGGTAGAGCTAAAATAATCGTTATTGACGCCAAAAACTTCATCACCATATTTAAGTTATTCGAAATAATAGAAGCAAAAGCATCCATCATACTACTCGAAATGTTGCTATAGGTTTCCGCCATCTCCACTGCTTGTTTATTTTCTATAATAACATCTTCTAATAAATCCTGGTCTTCTTCATAGACTTTCAGGACTCTAGTCCTTAACATCTTTTCCATAACTTTTTCATTGGATTTCAAGGAGGTTGTAAAATACAAAAGACTTTTTTGAAGATTCAACAACCTGATTAATTCCTTATTCTTCATCGATTTGTGAAGTGTTAACTCAATTTCGTTAGTCTTCTTTTCAATCTCTCTTAGTAAGGCTAAATATAACGTAGCACTTTTATAGAGGATTTGAAATAAAAATCTCGTCTTTTTATAAGTTTCCATACCACGGACTTTTCCGCTTGTAAAATCCTTCAGAACATCGACATCTTGCAAACAAACTGTCACAAAATGGTCTTCTGTCAATATGATTCCCAGCGGGATCGTATCGTATATAACGGTCGCATTTTGAATAATCGGCACATTTATAATGACTAAAATTTGGTTGTTCTCTGTTTCAATTCGGGGTCGCTCTTCATCATCTAACGCATCTCTTATGTACTCATTTTCGATTTTTAATTCCCTTGTGATAAGAGCAATTTCTTCTTCAGTTGGATTTATCAAATTTATCCAAGAACCCTTTTCTTCTGGTTTGTCAGTTTTTACTAAAAAATTGTTGATAGTATTATAAACTGCTAACATTTATTGCCCTCCACTTTCGCTCTTCCAAACAAGTCTTATCCCCTAAAGAACATTTGACTTTTGTTCTTAAGGAAATCAAACGCCACTATTAACTATTCCGTCAGCAAATCATAGTATATAGGTTACCATTGACTAGGTTTCTTTACAATTTTCTTATAGTTTTTATCATAAATGCGATTATTAATCTTACAATCCAAAAAAGATACATAAACCGCAGGAATTTCTTTGCTTAAGTCGAATTTATATTAAGATATTCGAAAGAGAGTAAGAGGTTAAACAATATGTGGGGGATAGAAAAAAGAGATTTTGTATTATTTTTATTAGCCAGTGCCGTAATAGGCATTACGCAAAGTATAGATACTTCTTTTTTTAATAACTTTTTGAATGATAATTATCAACTGTCCATATCCCAAAGAACATTTCTAGAAATACCACGCGAATTTCCAGGGTTTGCAGTTGTCTTTGTAACTGGTCTATTGTTTGCCATCGGTGACGTTCGAACGGCTGCTGTGGCAAACCTTCTTGGAGGATTAGGGGCCCTCGGACTGGCATTCTGGTCACCTGAATATCTGCCTATGATTGGTTGGCTAACAATTTACAGCATGGGCCAGCATTTATTTATGCCAATGTCTAACAGTATTGGAATGAACCTAGCAACGGATGGACAGATGGGAAGACGGTTAGGTCAGATCAACTCGGTAAACACCGCAGTCTTTCTAGCTACAAGTCTGACCACCGCATTTTTATTTAGGTTTATTAAAATAGACTATCATTTGGCCTTATCTATTTCGGCAGGTGCCTTCTTTTTATCCGCCATTCTTATATTATTAATGAAACCTCACTCTGGCAAAAGAATAGGAAAACGCTTTGTTCTACGCAAGGAATATAAAGTTTTCTATGGACTTAGTATCCTCTTTGGGGCAAGAAAGCAGATCTTTATTACCTTTGGACCTTGGGTCCTTATTAAAGTATTTGGACAGGGAGTCGCTACTTTTGCCATTCTTAGTTTTCTCATCGCCGGACTAGGAATTGTCTTTAAGCCTTTTATTGGTTATTTAATTGATAGTGTAGGAGAGAGATTTGTACTGGCTGGAGAAGCTGTGTCTTTGATCTTTATCTGTCTAGGTTATGCCTTTACGCAAGGGATATTTGTAAATATAGGAATGGAAAAAATAGCTTTATACATTATTTGTGCATTATTTGTTGTAGATCAAATGCTCGCATCGGTTAGTATGGCCAGAGCAACCTATGTCAAAAAAATAGCCTTGAATGCAGAGGATGTTTCTCCCACATTGTCTATGGGAATAACCCTTGACCACATTGTCTCTATGTTTGTACCGTTTCTTGGTGGATTTATCTGGACTATTTTCGGCTATGAATATGTCTTTGTGGTCGGCGCCGCTATTGCAACATTAAATTTGCTCTTGACCACCAAAATGAAGCCGTATTACCAACTACCTGATAAAGGTTCTGCCACTTAAAAAGTGCTTTTTTCCAAGTTTTAGTACAATCTCGTTTATGAGTTCACTTCTATTCAAAACGCGAGCCTGACACACACAAGAATGCTAAGAACATTGGCTGTGAAGATCATTTCCTTGAAGACAGTTGAGGGCCCGCAACACCAACTTTTCGGTGTTGCGGGCCCTTTACTATCTTATTTAATGACGCTTCTACCCATCAGGTATTTATCGACTTCCCTTGCGGCAAGCTTTCCTTCTTGGAGAGCCCAGACGATAAGACTCTGACCTCTTCTCATATCCCCTGCGGTGAATACCTTATGCACATTGGTCTCAAAAACCTCATATTCCGCTTTCACATTGCTTCGGGGGTCTCTATCAAGCTTAAGCTCATTCACAATTGTATCTTCCGGACCTAGAAATCCCATAGCAAGAAGTACCATGTCAGCCTTCCATACTTTTTCGCTCCCTAGAACTTCCTCAGGCACCATTCTTCCTGAGGGGTTCTTGACCCAGACGATTTCTACAGTGTGAACTTCCGTGACCTCACCGTTCTCGTTTCCTATAATCTTTTTAGTGGATAAAAGGTAGTTTCTCGGATCCTTGCCATACAGGCTTATAGCCTCTTCTTGGCCGTAGTCCACATTAAGTTTCTTCGGCCATTCCGGCCAAGGATTAGACTCTTCTATTCTCTTGGCAGGCGGTTCAGGCAATATTTCAAACTGGTAGACGCTCTCACAGCCATGCCGTATAGAGGTAGCTACGCAGTCTGTGCCTGTATCCCCTCCCCCAATGATGATAACATTCTTGCCTTTGGCGCTAATGAAATTGCCGTCCTGAAGATTTGAATCCAGAAGGCTTTTAGTATTAGCCTTTAGAAAATCTACAGCAAAGTGAACCCCCTTAAGGTCTTTTCCTTCAACATCAAGTCCTCGCGCCTTGGTTGCACCGGCGCACAGCACAACCGTATCATACTGATCAACCAATTCTTGGGCACTGATGTCTTTGCCCACCTCTGTGTTAAGCACGAATTGGATTCCTGATTCCTTCATCAGCGCGATCCGTCTTTCCACGATGCGTTTTTCAAGCTTCATGTTGGGAATTCCGTACATCATTAAGCCGCCGACTCGGTCACTTCTCTCATATACAGTTACGTCATGCCCCACTGCATTTAAATAGTAGGCAGCAGATAATCCTGAAGGGCCAGAACCGACAATAGCAATTTTCTTTCCTGTGGCTTTACCCTTCCTGGGCACTACCCACCCTTCAGCAAATGCTTTCTCGATGATTTCATATTCAAGACTGTTTATAGTAACAGACTCCATGATATAGCCTTCTGTGCAAGCGCCTTCACACGGTGCAGGGCACACTCTGGACGTAAATTCCGGGAAAGGGCTGGTTCTGGTCAGCCTTTTGTAAGCTTCTTCCCACTGACCCTTATAAATAAGCTCATTCCACTCTGGAATAAGGTTGTGCAGAGGACATCCTGAGGCCATGCCATTTAAGAGCACACCACCGTGACAGAAAGGAACTCCGCAGTTCATGCAGCGCGCACCTTGAGTTTTTATTACCTCCGGATCCCGTGGAAGCCTTATCTCATTCCAGTCTTTAATTCTTTCTTCTGGAGATCGTTTCTTCGGTTTGATTCTTTTATACTCTAAAAATCCAGTAGCTTTTCCCATTTCAGTCCCACCTCACCCTTAAATCCTGGAAACATCTTTAAAATTCTCTTCAAATGCGACCATCAAGGCCTCTTCGCCGCTTAAGCCTGCTTTGTGAGCCTTATCAATGTTCTCAAGCATACGTTTGTAATCTTTAGGAATGACCTTAGTGAATCTCAGTGAATAGCTTTTCCAGTTCTCAAGAACTTTCCTGCCCTGAGGACTGCCGGTATTCTCGACATGTTTTTGAATCATTCCCTGGATTTCGTTCATTTCTTCTTCAGATTCAATTCTTTCCAGTGTCACCATTGACTTGTTGCAGTATACTTCGTCAAAGTCTAGAATGTAGGCTATCCCGCCAGACATTCCGGCAGCAAAGTTTCTTCCTGTTTTACCCAGGATAACTACTTTACCTCCTGTCATATATTCGCAGCCATGGTCACCTACACCTTCTACTACTGCTTTTACCCCACTGTTCCTTACACAGAATCTTTCCCCTGCTATCCCGTTGATATAAGCTTCCCCTGAAGTTGCCCCATAGAAAGCGACATTTCCGATAAGGATATTCTTCTCAGGCTCAAAGTCAGACGTTTTGGGAGGATAAACCACAATTTTAGCGCCTGAAAGGCCTTTCCCTAAATAATCGTTTGAATCTCCTTCCAGTTCTAGAGACAGCCCTTTTGGAGTAAATGCTCCAAAGCTTTGTCCGGCTGATCCGACAAAGGTAAGCTTGATTGTATCCTCAGGAAGTCCTTTTTCACCGTATCTCTTGGATATTTCACTTCCGATGATTGTGCCGACAACTCGGTCTACATTATTGATCTTCAGTTTAGCTCGTATTGGTTTTTGATTTTCAAGTGCCGGTTTACAGATTCTAAGAAGCATTTTTATATCCATTGATTCTTCCAGCATATGGCTCTGTGACTGAGTGTTGAATCGACTGACATCGGCACCAGCGTATGGTTGATAAAGAATCTGGGACAGATCTAAGTGCGTTGCCTTCCAGTGTTTCACATTCTCTTTGGTTTTAAGTCTATCCGAACGCCCAACCATTTCATTGATTGTCCTAAAGCCAAGTTTAGCCATGGTTTCACGCATTTCTTGAGCGACAAATCTCATAAAATTCTCAACATGCTCAGGCTTACCTGTGAAGTTTTTCCTTAGATTTTCATCTTGAGTAGCTATCCCTACAGGGCATGTATTAAGATTACAAACCCTCATCATGACACATCCCAATGCAATTAGCGGTGTAGTCGCAAATCCGTATTCCTCAGCCCCAAGCATTGCCGCAATGACAACGTCCCGACCTGAAAGCAGCTTGCCGTCTGTTTCAACAACCACCCTATCTCTCAGCTTGTTTAGTACCAAGGTCTGATGAGTCTCAGCAAGCCCGAGCTCCCAAGGAAGTCCTGTATTTCTGATACTTGTTCTGGGGGAAGCACCGGTTCCTCCATCGTATCCACTGATAAGAATAACGTCTGCTTTTCCTTTAGCCACTCCTGCAGCGATTGTCCCTACCCCAACTTCAGAAACGAGCTTGACGTTAATCCGCGCATCCCTATTGGCGTTTTTTAGGTCATAAATTAGTTCAGCTAAATCTTCGATCGAATAGATATCATGGTGCGGCGGAGGAGAAATAAGATTTACGCCCGGGGTTGAATGCCTTACTCTGGCAATCTCTGGATAAACCTTTCGTCCCGGAAGCTGGCCGCCTTCACCGGGCTTTGCTCCCTGAGCCATTTTAATTTGAATCTCTTGAGCATTCACCAAAAAGTTGCTGGTAACGCCAAAACGACCTGAGGCAACCTGCTTAATGGCACTATTTTTCGTGTCTCCATTTGCCATAACCTTGAATCGTTCGCTGTCCTCTCCACCTTCACCCGAGTTGCTTTTACCTCCCAGTCTGTTCATGGCGATGGCCAGACACTCGTGGGCCTCCTTGCTAATAGATCCGTAGGACATAGCTCCGGTCTTAAACCTTCTGACGATTGAGTCAACCGATTCCACTTCTTCAATGGGAATGGTGTCGCCGGTATTAACCTTAAAGTCAAGAAGATTCCTTAAGGTGTAGATTTCGTCTTCATTTATCTTTTTAGAATAATCCTTATAGAGGGAGTAGTTTCCTTCTCTGCATGCTCTTTGAAGCATGTAGATGGTTTCTGAATTGTAGAGATGGATTTCCCCATCATCCTTACATTGAAAATATCCGCCTATTTCAAGGGAGTCAGTATACAGTGAATTCTCATCATAAGCGCTTTCATGCCGCATTTGATTTTCTATTGCGATCTCTTCAAGTCCGATTCCTTCCAGTCTGGATGGTGTCATCGTGAAATACTTATCAATAAGCTCTTTTTTAAGGCCTACCGCCTCAAAGATTTGGGCTCCGTGGTAACTTCTCATAGTAGAAATGCCCATTTTAGTGAGTACTTTGAGTACCCCTTTGACCGAAGCCTTAATGAAGTTCTTTTTAGCCTCTTCATAACTCAGTCCGTCTAACAGTCCTTTTTCAGCAAGGTCTTTAATAGTTTCATAGGCTAGATACGGATTGATCGCCGTGACTCCATACCCAATCAGAGTACAAAAATGGTGTACTTCTCTCGGCTCAGCAGATTCCAGCACGATTCCCAAATTAGTTCGAATTTCTCTTCTGATCAGGTGGTGGTGAAGTCCTGAGGATGCCAAAAGGGCAGGGATTGCTGCAAGCTTCTCATTGGCACCCCGGTCAGAGAGGATAATGATATTAGCTCCTTCACTAATAGCCTTGTCCGCTTCTCTAAATACTCTATCTAAAGCCCTTTCCAGAGACTTTGCCCCTTCGGAGGCTTTATAAAGTATGGAAAGGGTAGCAGCTTTAAGCCTGCCATCATTTAGTTGCTTAATGGTTTGAAGCTGTTCATTAGTTAGTATCGGGTGCTCAAGAAACAGACTGGCTGAGTTTCTTTGATCTGGATCCAGAAGATTTCCGGTATCCCCAAGCAACATGCTTCCCGAAGTAACTATTTCTTCCCTTATTCCGTCAATCGGAGGATTGGTAACCTGGGCAAAGAGCTGTTTAAAGTAAAGATACAGCATCTGGGGTTTCTCAGATAGTACCGCCAGCGGCGAATCCATCCCCATGGCTCCTATAGGATCTACACCTTCTATTGCCATAGGCTGAATAGTCTTAGTAATATCCTCATACGTATACCCAAAGGCTTTCTGAAGCTTAATAAGGTCTTCCCTTATCTTCTCTTCCTTCATTTTCTCAACAGAAAGATCGCTGAGCTTGACGATATGGCGGTTGTTCCATTGTTCATAGGGATGCAACATTGATACACTTTGCTTTACTTCATCATCTGAAATGATTCTCTGCGCTTGGGTATCAATAAGCAGCATTTTACCCGGTTCCAGCCTGCCTTTATATTTTACATTTTCAGGCTTGATGTCAATTACCCCGACCTCTGAAGCCAAGACAACTTTGTCATCTTTTGTGACGTAATACCTTGAAGGTCTGAGTCCATTTCTGTCCAGTACTCCACCGATAACCACCCCGTCAGTAAAACCCATGGCAGCGGGACCATCCCAAGGCTCCATTAAAAAGTCATGGAATTGGTAGAAGTCCTTTTTTTCCTTAGACATCTGCTCATTCTTTTGCCACGGTTCTGGGATCATCATCATTACTGAGTGTGGAAGCGACCTCCCGGTAAGGTGAAGAAATTCCAGGCTGTTGTCGAACATCGCAGAATCACTGCCTGATTCATCAACGATAGGGTAGACTTTTGAGAGATCATCAAACAGCGGGGAAGCGATACATTTTTGTCTTGCCTTCATCCAGTTTACATTACCTCTAATGGTATTAATCTCGCCATTATGAACAATATATCTGTTGGGATGAGCTCTTTCCCAGCTTGGGAAGGTGTTGGTGCTAAACCTTGAATGGACCATAGCAAGTGCTGATACAAAATCAAGGTCGGAAAGATCGAGATAAAAATCCCTCAGTTGCTCTGCCGTAAGCATCCCTTTATAAACGATGGTTTTGGAAGAAAGGCTGGCAACATAGAATGTCCCTCCCTTATCTTCACACATTGGGCCTATGACTTTTTCAGCTTTTTTTCTTATGGTATAAAGCTTTCTTTCAAAGTCCATCTCAGCTGATATGCCGGCATTCTTTTCGATAAAAACCTGAATAAATCTGGGCATGACAGCCTTTGCACCTTCGCCAACTGTTGTCTTATCTATGGGAACTTCCCTCCAGCCAAGGATCTTCTGGCCTTCCTCCTGGGCAATTTTTTCAAAGGTTTCCATCTGCGTTTTTCTGAAATCATCATACTTGTGCGCAAAAATCATACCTACGCCGTAGTCGCCTTTTTCCGGCAAATCAAAACCCAGGACATCACATTCCCTTTTGAAGAAATCGTGTGGTATTTGAATTAGTATTCCGGCGCCGTCGCCTGTGTTTTCATCCGCTCCGCTTGCCCCTCTGTGACTTAAGTTTTCCAATACAGTTAATGCTTCATCTATAATGTCATGAGACTTCTCACCCTTAATATTCACAACGAATCCCATACCGCATGCATCATGTTCTAATGCTGGATCGTAAAGTCCCTGTTTCTTTGGCAAACCATAACTTTGCATATTACTCACCCTTCGTTGCGAATTTAACATATAAAACAAAAAAGCACCCAAAAAGCATGTACCTCACCCTAGAAATACAAAGCTTTTGAGCGCCTTTGCTCTACATTATTTAATTTAACTTGTTTAATTTAACTTAACATAAGAACTCCAATGATTCAACTATTTTTATTAACTGGGATCAATCATAAATTGTGCATAATGTGTTAACGTGCATTGAGAGAAACTCTGGTTAAGATCAATTAAGACACTGACCATTTGGCCACTGTCTCAATTTCATTCAATATTTGGATATAGTAATCTCTCATTTTGACTTGGTTAGACGAGGCAAATCCCAGAATTCCTTTTTTAGGGGGACTTCATAGGTAATTTTTGAATATTGTTCTTTGTCATAAGTTTGCCCCCTTAAGAGATCAACTAGAAAACGTTCACCACTTCTTTTGTCTTCAATAACGACCATACGACTCGGATTGCTTTGCTGTTTTTCCAAAATAAAATCCCCTTATCTACTTAAAATTAGATTAAAAAACATTAACATTGGATTAATCTCATTTATTTCTATTCGATAAATATTTAACCATTCCTTCTTAGATTTGTCGAGAAATGGATCATAGTAATTAATCTAATATATGATTGCCAATCTGGAAATAATATATTAGTGAATAGAATATAGCACTTGCTTATTGAAGTAGTGCCTAGAATATAAATAATACTCGGAAAGTAGGGTATTCATGGAAAATTCATGGGTTTCACTATTACCTTTTACAGTAGTCATTCCAATCGCCGTCCTTACCAAACAGGTTCAACCGGGATTGTTTGCGGGGCTGATCTTAGGAAGTTACCTTATACAACCGGATCTCTTTGGAGGAATAAACAAACTAATTTCCTATTTAATAAACAATTTGGTGAAGCCTAATAATATACGAATTATTATTTTCCTTTATGTATTTGCTGGCCTTATTAACTTAACCAAGATGACTGGCGGAATAAAAGGATTTGTTGACCTAGTGGGTCGAAAAGTAAAGACAAAACGCTCAGCAATGTTGCTCATATGGCTTTCAACAATTGGGACGTTCAATAATCCAAATTTTCGAATTGTAACCATTGCACCCATCATGAAACTACTCAAAAGAAGATTACCCATTTCTTCGCAGAAGATAGGTTTCATGATTGAAGTTACGTCAAATCCTGTTGTAGCACTTGTACCTATTGCAACTGCCTTTGTGGGTTATATGGTGTCTTTGATAGAGACAGCGCTGCAACAAGTTGGCATACTTGAATCTCCCTACAGTGTTTACATTAGGAGTATACCGTTTAATTTTTTCTCTCTTGTGATCATAGGAATAGGAATTTACTATAGCTTCTTTAAAGAAATGAACAACTCATTGAATGGGGATTTGGTAGAAAACTCTGATGCCCAGAGAGAAGAAAAAGAGTTGCAAAAATGTATAAAAGCCTTTGAAAAGGAAATTCCAAGTAAACCAATAAACCTTTTATTGCCTCTTAGTATTGTCTTGATTATGACTCTCTTTTTAAGTTGGTGGGATGGACACGCCCAATCAGCTAACTTTTTTGATGCCTTTATTAAAGCTGATGCCCTCGGAGTTATGCTTGAGGCTTTGTTTATAACATTGATCTTATCCTTAATTTTTTTCTTTATGCAACGTTACACGATTGCCAAATTAGTAAATCATTTCATTGCCGGGGGCAATGAATTAATTTCCGTCATCCTTATGCTTTCCTTAGTCTGGGCCTTGTCCTCAGTCTCAGAAGATTTAGGTTTTTCTAATTATATTACGTCAAATTTGGTCGGCTGGATTCCCCCAGCCTTCATTGCGCCTGTTGTTTTTATATTAGGAAGTTTACTCGCTTATTTTATTGGTTCGTCATGGGGAACATGGGGGTTGTTAATGCCCTTAGCAGTAACCCTAGCGCATCAGACTGGATCTAATATAATTCTAGTAATCGGGGCTGTGTTTGCTAGCGGCACGTTTGGAGCTTTCGCCTCCCCCTTAAGTGATAATTCAATAACGCTCTGTGCGATCCTTGATCAACCCGTAATGGAGTATGCCCGCTCCAAGTTAAAGCCATCGTTAGTTGCAGCAGGAATAACAACGATTTTATTTGGGGTTGTGTCATTATTAGTCGGGTAATTTTGAAAGTGCTTTTTTATTGCAGACAATCACCAAAATATCCTTTTCTTCAATGACAGCATTTGCCCCAGGCGCAATATAAATCTGATCTATACCTCTTTTGATCGCCACAACATTAATTTTATAAACAGCACGCAAATTCAGTTCTCCTATTGATTTATTGACAAACTTGGATGAAGCAATTATCTCAAAAACACTGTAATCTAAGGACAATTCTATAAAATCCATGACATTTGTTCTAATTAGGTTGTTGGCCAGGCGAATCCCCATATCTTTTTCCGGATATACAATCTTATCAGCGCCAATTTTCTCCAATACCTTCCCGTGCAGGATCGTTTGAGCCTTTGCGACAACATAGGGTATCCCCATTTCCTTGAGCATAAGAGTAATGAGTATATTTGCTTCAAGATCATCCCCAATCGCTACTACAGCTGCATCTAAGTTCCGCACTCCTAAGGCACGGAGCGTCTCCTCCTCACGTGCATCGGCTTGAACCGCTTGAGTCACATCATTCATTATGTCATGAATAGTATGTTCGTTCTTATCTAATGCAAGAACTTCGTGACCTAATGAAGTGAGGGTTTTAGCCACACTGGTTCCGAATCGTCCTAACCCAATAACCACAAATTGTTTGCGCACTAATATATCCCCCTATCCAATCATAATTCGTTCTTAATTTATCCAAAAGAAGCTTATCTATTATCCAGCTTAGACCAACCCTTGTATTTCCCGCAAAAACAGCTTCAAATAAACAAATCAAAGCTATCTTGAAGTCGCTTACCTCACAACTATCATCATAGTACAGTTACGATGACAATGACAACCGTGCTTACTTGGCTTAATCATCCCCCTCCCAGTATTTCTGTATTTTCAGCGCAAGGAAAAATCCAACCTGTCTAACATTCCGTCTAACCATTAACCTCCTCTGTCATTATGACCGGAGAGGTTCTTCTTTTTTAGGTATTCAGTTGCTAATTTTTTATTTATTTTTATTTTGAAGTATAATCCAAGATAGATACGTCTAAAGGATAGTAAGGGCGGTGAACGGTATTTGCATGATTACGAAGCTCAAAACATCCTTAAAGAGGATGAAGTAATAATTCAAGCTATCCTAAAGGGGAATGGTGAGCGGTATGATGATATCGTGGAGCGCTATCAAACAGGATTATATAGGACCGCCTATTATTATACCCAGAATGTTGAAGATGCCCGAGATCTCACCCAAGATATTTTCATCAAAGCTTATAACAATCTTGCTCGATTCAAACAGGGCTCGCCAGTGTCTTGAACAAAACCTCAGTTTCACTCCAATGCCAACAGCTTTGCCAACGAGCATACCAAGAAAAACCTTTCTGGAGAAATTCCTGTTTCTATGTTTTAGTTTGATTCCTGGTGCCGCTCACATGCATTTGGGACTCTTCCGACGGGGTCTTCAGTTGATGATCATCACCTTTGGCGGAATAGCCTTGATCAACTTTATCGGTTTAGATTTCTTCATTCCTTTTATAGTGATACCCGCTTGGTTCTTCAGCTTCTTTGAAAGCCACTATTTAAGGAGGCAGGCTGAAAAAGGTCAGTGTATCAATGATCAGGATCTTTTTGACCGTCAGTTGTTTGATTACACCCCACTTCTAAAGAACAGCCGCTTAATCGGATCTAGCATCGTTGTTATCGGCGTTCTCAGCCTCATGCGCGAGCTTGATCACAGTAGAGTCCTAGATCGCTTGTTCGGGGATTATTTCTATATACTTAGAGGCAGTTTTGTTCCACTCTGCCTAATCTTAGGCGGTATATATTTGATCGTCAAAGCGACGCGTCCACAACCTCCTAAAGTGATAGCAGAAATACCTGAAATATCTGAATAACAATTAAGCATATAAAATAAAAAAACTGTGGTTATACTTATATCATCGATATCCACTACGAACTAAAGAGGTGTTTTTATGTTTAATGACAAGATTTTGACTTGTCGGGATTGTGGTCAGGAATTTGTTTTTTCAGCGTCAGAACAAGAGTTTTTTGCTGAAAAAGGGTTTACTAACGACCCTGGGAGATGCCCCCAATGTCGTGCTGTTAAAAAAGCACAGACAAGGGGTTCAGGCGGTTATAATAACCGTCAGGAACGTGAAATGTTTCCTGCTGTTTGTGCAACCTGTGGAAAAGAAACAACAGTACCGTTTCGACCGTCTGGTGAGAAGCCAGTGTATTGTCGGGAATGCTTCCACCCTGCGCCACGTAACAATTGGTAAATCTTTATATAGGAAAACCTCCCCGGTAAAGACCGAGGAGGTTTTGTTCCCGTTCACGACAACTTCGCCTTCTTCCCCAAGTCCTAACTCTTGCAAAGGCTCGATGTCGATAATCCTAGCATTCACGTCGAACGATAGAATGCTCAAACATTGTAGCTTGGAGCGTCCGCCGGATTGAAATGGGTTTGAGAAATTGTCTCAGGATTCCGTAGTGGAAGCCGTTTGGAGTTTTGCTTTTTCCTCCTCAACTAGCTGACGGCGCAAAACTTTTCCGACGATCGTCCTAGGCAATTCATTCCTGAACTCCACAAGGCGTGGTACCTTAAATGCAGCCAACTTGGTCCGGCAAAAAACAATAATTTCTTGTTCTGAAGCCTCCATATCCGGTTTCAAAACAATAAATGCCTTAACCGTCTCGCCACGGTAAGCGTCGGGCACCCCAGCCACAACAACTTCCTTAACTTTTGGATGTTCATACAAAACTTCTTCAATATCACGAGGATAAACATTGAAACCGCCTGCAATGATTATGTCTTTCTTACGATCAATTATATAGAAGTAACCTTCTTCGTCCATTCTGGCTATATCGCCAGTATGCAACCATCCGTTGCGTAAGGTTTCGTCTGTCGCTTCTGGCTTTTCCCAGTACCCAATCATAACTTGAGGACCTCGGACGCATAATTCTCCTATTTCGCCCACGGGTAGCTCTCTATCACCTGTCTCCAAATCCATAATTACGCAATCAGTGTCTGGGAATGGAAGACCGATAGAGCCGGAGCGCGTAGGGCGATCGAGCGGGTTGCAATGCGTTATCGGGGAAGCCTCAGACAAGCCATACCCTTCAACTAAATTTCCTTTGCCTTGCGTCACTTCGCTGAATTTCTGAGCCACCTCTAAGGGCAGTGGGGCTGAACCACTAGTGCATACTTTGATCGCAGCTAAGCTTTCACTGTATTCTGCGATGCGGGGATGGCTGTTAAGGGCCATGAACATGGTTGGAGCTCCAGGGAAGAGACTCGGCTGATAGGCTCGAATTGTTTCCAACACTTGATCAACGTCAAAGCGGGGCAAAATAATCTGAGTTGCTGCGATGGCCACGGCATTATTGAGGCAGTCAGTCATACCGTAGACATGAAATACTGGCAATATGGTGAGTATACGTTCCTTTCCATATTCCATGTTAACCGACCATTCAAGAACTTGGAGGGTATTACTTATTAGATTACGGTGAGTGAGCATAACCCCTTTGGCGACACCCGTCGTGCCACCAGTATACTGCAAGACTGCCAGATCTTCTGCGGGATTAATGGGTACTTCAGGTAGAGCTGCCTCGCACTTGATTAGGTCGTCGTATGAATAAATCCCGAGTGCTGACTTGACCGGCGCAAGAAAGTTAAAAACGATGACCCTTTGTAAAGACGTATCCTGTAGCACATTCTTTACCCGAGGATACATCATTTCAAAGACAATGATCGTGGTTGCCCCAGAATCATTCATTTGGTGTGTAATTTCTGGTTCGACATACATGGGGTTTGTTTGGACAACAATTGCGCCTAATTTAAGCAAAGCAAAGAAAGCGACTTCCCATTGGGGGCAATTCGGACCCATTAGCCCCACCCGTTCCCCCTTAATAATACCCAAATCGGCTAAAGCAGTGGCAAAACGGTTAACCTGATCCCCAAACTGTCTATAAGTAACCGTATGCCCAGCAAAAATCATGGCGGGGCTTTCCGGCATTTTGGCGACTGTCTCATCAAACATTTGACCTAGCGACTTATCGGGATAATCAATGTGGTACCTAACATTGCTTGGGTAGCTTTTCAACCATAGTTTCTCGTTTTCCGTCATCCGATTTCCTCCTCTTTTTTACTTAAATATTTGGCTTACATATGCAAATGTTCTCTAATGTATATAATCCAATATATCAATAGTACGTACGCTAACTCATAACTTTTAGCGTTATTTTATATAATTATGAATTTTCTGAATATTATATGCTTAATAATCCCTCTCTCGGTTATGTAGTTGTTCCAAGCCTACCGAATATAATTACGTGTTTTTTACTGGAAAGTAAAATATGCACCTACTAAGAGGCCTCATCGGACGAGGCCTCTTAGTGTTTCTCAACTTCATTATTTATTGCTTTTTTGCCATACGTTTAACTTTTGTGCTTCGCGGATTAACTCCTCTCGGAAATCGGGATGGGCAAGGCTGATCAATGCTTCCGCTCGTTGCCAGGTCGTTTGCCCCTTGAGATTAACCATCCCATACTCTGTCACAACATATTGAATCGTGGGCCGAGTATCCGTTACTACCGCTCCAGTTGTCAATAGGGGGTTAATACGGGAATGCATTTTTCCTTCCGGGTCTGTATACGTTGAAGACATACAAATATAACTTCTTCCGCCCTTTGAATTGTAAGCAGCATCAACAAAGTCCAATTGTCCTCCTGATCCACTAATCATGCGAGGACCAACAGTTTCCGAACACACTTGACCGGAAAGATCGATTTCGAGCGCATTATTGATCGAGACAAGATTATCGTTCTGACTAGCGATGATCCGGTCATTGGTGTAGTCCACAGGATAACCCGCTACTTGGGGATTGTCGTCAATAAAATCATAGAGTTTTTGAGTCCCTCCGGCGAAGGTATAAACAATTCGACCGGGATCAATTTGTTTTTTCCGTCCGGAAATTCGTCCAGCTTCCACCATATCCACGAAACTGTCAACCAGCATTTCCGTATGAACCCCTAAATCCTTTAAACTGGACTGAGCAATCAACTGCCCTAAGGCATTCGGCATCGTACCGATCCCCAGCTGTAAACAGTCCCCATCTTTTAAATTTTCGAGAACATACTTCGCGATTTCATGATCTACTTCACCCGGTTCCTCTGACGGGGCCTGAGGAATTCCAGAATGACCGCCTTCAACAATATAGTCAACTTCAGAAACATGAAGATAATGACCATACCCTCCGTGGGCAATTGGCATATCTTCATTGATCTCTACGATAATAATTCTGGCCTTGTCCGCAGACGCGCGGTAATGGGAAATCGTAGGCCCCAGATTGAAATTTCCGTGTTTATCCATAGGGCTAACTTGGATCATGGAGATATCAACGCGAACATTCTCGCGAATATAGCGTGGAACTTCCGAATACTTCAGGGGAATATAAAAGGCTCTCCCCATTTCATAATACTTACGATCAATTGCAGAAAAATGAGTACAATTCCAATTAAAATGCTCCCCTTTGGGGTCTGCTTTGATCACGGCATGTGGACGCATCGAAACTCCGGCAAGAAGTTGAACATTATAAAGCTCAGGGGCACGTGCAGCTAGGGCCCGGTCTAGGACAGGCAAACTGTTAGCAGCATAAGAATAGCCTATCCAATCCCCACTCTTAACGACACTCACTGCTTTCTCAGGGGAAACGAGCTTACTTTGGTATTCTTTAACCCATGCGGACATTTCTTCCTCTTCCTCCTCATAATCGAAGCTCGAGGTTCGATGCTCGATGTTCGATAGGGACGTTCGCGTTCGCGTTTTCCAACTTCGAACAACTAAACTGCGTTCTTCGTACCTACTACCTACTACAACTCTACAGTAATTCGTACACACCGGCAGCTCCCATGCCGCCACCGATGCACATAGTAACCATGCCGTATTTCTTCTTCTGTTTTGTCAATTCATGTAATAGAGTAGCTGTAAGCTTAGCTCCAGTACAGCCGAGTGGGTGTCCAAAAGCAATGGCACCGCCGTTAGGATTAACTTTTGCCAAGTCTATGTCCAACGTCTTAATGATCGCCAGCGATTGTGAGGCAAAAGCTTCATTTAGCTCGAATAAATCGATTTGATCAAGGGTCAGCCCCACTTGTTTTAAAACTTTAGGGATAGCCTTAATCGGGCCAATGCCCATCAGTTCGGGTTCCACACCAGCGACTGCAAATCCACGCCAAACGGCTACTGGTTTCAAACCAAGAGCCTTGATTTTTTGCTCAGACATAAGAAGGGTGATTGCTGCACCGTCACTGGTCTGGGACGAGTTCCCTGCCGTGACCGCGCCCCCATTCAAGAAGGCTGGTCTGAGTTTAGCCAACGATTCCATCGTGGTTTCCGGCCGAATTCCCTCATCTTTGTTGAACCATTTTTCACCCGGTTTTCCCCAAGTGGGTAAAGGAACCGGAACAATCTCGTCATCAAAGCGTCCGCTGCTTTGGGCAACCCATGCTTTTTGATGACTAGCGACCGCGAAAGCATCTTGCTGTTCACGCGTCACCTCATATTTCTTAGCCACGTTTTCAGCAGTAATGCCCATCGATATATAGACTTCCGGAGCATTCTCTATCATGTAGGGATTCGGTGCCGGTTTATTCCCAACCATAGGGACTGAGGACATACTCTCCGCTCCACCACCGATCATAACCTCCGCTTCGCCTAAACGAATCCGGTCCGCTGCCATGGAAATCGCCTGTAGCCCAGAAGAGCAAAAGCGATTGATAGTCACGCCTGTGACGTCGAACGGAAGACCAGCGCGCAAAGCCATAATTCTGGCCATATTCATCCCCTGCTCAGCTTCTGGAAAAGAACAGCCAATAACGCAATCATCAATCTCGTTCGTTTTAAGAGAAGGAACATTTTTGAGAATATCCTGGATGACATAAGCACCTAAATCATCTGGACGAACCAGGGCTAAGGAACCTTTTCCCGATTTTCCAATTGCAGTCCGCTTGGCTTGTATAATGTAGGCTTCTTGCATGCTTTTCCCCCCTAATTCCGTAATGGTTTGCCTTTAGCGAGCATATGACGGATGCGATCCTGGGTCTTCGCTTCCCCAAGTAAGCTCATAAAGACTTCTCGTTCAAGATCTAAGAGATATTGCTCGTCCACGAGCATTCCAGCCGGACGATCCCCACCAGTAATGGCATAAGCCAGTTTATTGCCAAGCTTCTGATCATACTCTGAGATATAACGTCCTTCGCGCATTCCATACATTGCCAGTTCCAAGGTGCCGCGAACACCGGAACCCCCTATTTTGACCTTCGTTGGCAAATTAGGTCTGAAGTTACGAGCCAAGTCGATAATCCGTGCCTTAGCATCCATAATGATATGCTCCGGATTCATGCTATAGCGGTCATGGTCACGCAAGAAGCCGAGCTGACGTGCTTTTTCCGCACTCGTCGAGACTTGGGCCATGGCAATCACTTCAAAACGTTTGGCAAAGAAGTAATCTGGAGCAACTTGTACGCCCGGCAGAATTCCTTCCATCGCCCGAACAGCCAATTCCTTCGTCCCACCACCAGCCGGAATTAAGCCAACACCGAGTTCCACCAGTCCCATGTAAGTTTCCGAAGAGGCCTGAATAGCATGAGTGTGTAGACAAATTTCCGCCCCACCGCCGAGGGTCATTCCGAAAGGAGCAGCTACGACAGGTTTCGTAGCGAATTTCAGGGCCATCGTTGCATTCTGTAATTCACGCACTCCCAGATCAAGATCAGTCCAGTTTCCTTTCTCGGCTTCCTGGAGAATAAGCATGAGGTTAGCACCCACGCAGAAATTCTTTCCTTGATTGCCGATCACAAGTCCTAGATAATTTTTCTCCACTTCTTCCAACGACTTATTGATCATCTCTACAACATCTGGGTTGATGGAATTGTTTGGAGAGTGAAATTCCAAACAAGCTACTTCGTCTCCAAGGTCCACTAGGCTTGCACCAGAATTGCCCAAGATCACCTTGCCTGTCTTATGGGCTTGTTTCAACGAGAACGCGTACGGACTGACTGTTTTCTGATGATAGGTTCCAGCATCATAGAAAGAGGTCTGTCCTGCCTCAGTCTTCTGATAGAAGCTCTCGTACCCTTTAGTGAGTAACTCTTCCACGAGGGGGGGCAGTGTGCCGCCTTCCGCGACGATACGATCAGCAGTTGCCTTTACTCCAAGGGCATCCCAAAGTTCAAACGGACCCATTTCCCAATTGTAGCCCCAGCGCATGCCCTCGTCGATTCCGGTAATATCGTCTGCTATATCTTTGACTAAAGTAGCTGCATAAAGCAGAGTCGGTTTTAAAACATTCCAAGCAAACTCTGCCCCAATATCATCTCCGCTAACTAAGGTGCGAAGTTTCTCGGGCAGGCTTCGTGCCGCTTTTGCTTTTTCTAGGGAAGCAAAGTTTACACTTTTTTGTGGACCATAGGTCATCGTTTGAATATCTAGAACTTCAATAACTTTACCTTTAGGACCTTTGGACTTTTTGTAAAATCCTTGGTTAGTTTTATCTCCCAACCAGCCGTTTTCCAGCATTGTGGCTATGAAATCTGGTAAAACAAAGTTATCTTTTTCCTCAGGCACTCCATTGGCTACGTTATTGTTTGAATGAATAAAGGTATCCAATCCGACGAGATCTATCGTACGAAACGATGCGCTTTTCGGACGTCCCATAACAGGTCCCGTCAAGGCATCCACTTCGTCAACGGTTAACCCAGTACGGAGCATTTCCTTAAGTAATACAGGAGAGCCGATGGCACCAATACGGTTCGCAATAAAATTGGGCGTATCTTTGGCCAGGACAACCCCTTTGCCCAAGACTCGCTCTCCAAATTCGCCTAGGAAAGTGATGACATCTGAATCGGTATCGGGACCAGGGATAATTTCTAAGAGTTTCATGTAACGTGGGGGGTTGAAGAAGTGCGTCCCCAGAAAATACCGAGTAAAACTCTCCGGGAGCCCTTCTACCATAGATTTCAAAGAGATCCCCGAAGTATTAGAAGTGACAATCGTACCTGTTCGGACCTGTGCAGCTACTTTTTTGAAGAGATCCACCTTGATATCGAGGCGTTCCACAACAACCTCAATCACCCAATCCACTTCGCTTAAACGCTCTAAATCATCGCTTAAGTTCCCAACCTCAATCCGATCAGCAAATTCCGGGACTAAAAAAGGGGCAGGATTCATTTTTAACAATTTTCCCTTATTGATTTCCGCAATGCTATTTCGAACCTTATGGTCCTCAAGGGTTAATCCGGCTGCTTCTTCTTTAGCCGTTAGTTTGGAAGGGACAATATCTAACAACAGGCTTGGAATTCCGGCATTGGCCAAATGTGCAGCAATGGTACTCCCCATCACGCCTGACCCTATTACCGCTACTTTATTAATCTGCATTTTTATCCTCCTCTCGTTTCTGTAGGCGGCGAGTCGTTTTATCTCTTTCGGTCTTTCCTTAACCGAAGTGCGCCTTCAAACATATTTGGCTTACATCAATTGTACCCAGTCCTCTTAGAAAGCTGCTTCTGGTATATCGATGGCCGAAGTATCAGCTTCTTTAATAATCCGCACAGTCGCCACCACATCAGGCACTATATTGAGTACATAAAATTTAGCGCTCTGTATTTTGCCGTTATAGAAGTCTTGGTCATCATTTCCTTGACCCAGTTTTTCTTGGGCAACTAAAGCTTGTTGCATTAGCAAACATCCGCAATAGAGTTCGGCTGTAATCCGCAAAATTCTTGTACTATACAACGGAACTAGTCTGATATTTTCCTTAAAGTAGCCTAAGACTGTAGCCAAAAGTTCCTTGTATGCCAATAATGCTTTACCCAGCACCCCGAACTCACGGGCAAAGTTGGCATGATTTTGGTTAGCCTGTACGAATGTAGCCATCTCCATCAGCCATTCCTTGAAGACACTGCCTTTATCCAGACTCCACTTTCGACCCACAAGGTCCATCGATTGTATGAAATTAGTGCCTTCCCAGATGGAGTAAATCTTGACATCCCTAGCTTGACGCGCCACTGGGTATTCCTCGGTAAACCCGTAGCCTGCGAAGACTTGAATGGCTTCGGTAATCATCAACCACCCTTGGTCCGAGCAATAAGCTTTGACCAAAGGAGTGATAACTTCAATAGAGCGTTTAGCAGCGGCGATATCTGCAGGATCATCCCCGAATTGGATTAAGTCTAAATAGTAATAGCCTTTAAAAATCATGGCACGCATAGCTTCCAGCGTGGCCTTCTGGGTTAGCAGCATCCGGCGGACATCTTCGTGTTGAATAATGGGAACCCGGTTCCCTTTAGGATTGTGAATAGGTCGACCCTGAATTCGCTCCTTAGCATAATGAACTGCATTGTTATACGCCACCGTCGCCACAGCCAGAGCACTGTGCCCCGTATCCATCCGCGATCCATTAATCATCATAAACATTTGAGCCATGCCCTGTCCGATCCCTTTTTCATCCGGCGCGCTACCTAACAGGATACCGCGACACTGACCCTCTTCTCCAAAGCTGAGCACTGCCGTGGCCGAACCCTTGAGGCCCATTTTGTGTTCGATCCCAACAGTTGAGACATCGTTAGGTTCTCCTAAGCTGCCATCTTCATTAACCCAGATCTTTGGCACAATGAATAACGACAAACCTTTAGTACCAGGCGCCGCCCCATCAACACGGGCTAGAACCAAGTGGATGATGTTTTCAGTGAGATCGTGATCTCCTCCGGTTATAAAGCATTTTGTCCCTTTAACCTTGTATATTAATGGGTTATCTGTGGCGTAGGTCTTGGTAGTCATATCCCCCACATCGGAACCGCCACCGGGTTCAGTAAGGCACATTGTGCCTTCCCATATGCCCTCGAACATTTTCGGGGTGAAGAGGGCGATCTGTTCAGCAGATCCGAACGCCTTGATCACGGACGCTATTCCACCGCACAACCCAATATAGGGGGACATTGCCGGGTTGGCTCCAATAATATATTCACGGACAGCTTCGTTCAGGATCTCAGGAAGCGCTCCCTCTCCGTCTACGTCATTGTTGCTAGCACCCCACCCGTTTTCTTGTAAAAATTTAAAGGCCTTATGGAAAGATAGTGGAACCGTAACTTTGCCATCCTTAAAGATCGCTCCAATCGTGTCGCCATCATCATTGGTGGGAGCAACGACATCTCTGCACACTTTTAAGGACTGATCAAGAATTCCATCGACATCCTCAATGCTAAGATAATCCTGAAAGCGCTTTAAACCAAGAATTTTCTTTCCATCTAGCCATTCTTTAATAATAAATTTATGGTCCCGGTTGTTGTAAATAAAGTTACTAGCCAAAAAATCTCATCCTTTCAATTCAAGTTAGCAATTATTTATACCATGTACTACTACACAGACATATTCCAATTGGATTCCAACTAAGTATTTTGTCTGATCCCTTTTTGCTTTCAGCTATAATGACCTGTGACCGCAATGCGTTCCCTAATTTTGCTTATTTCTTCTTCAGATTAGGTGCCATTCCAGCAATAGCCCTGACGATGTCCTTCTTGGACTCCATGTCGTACTGGGATGTGATGGCAATTTGTTCCATGATCGGGGAGCCACCGCCATGGTACGCACCATACTGTGAAGTACCAGAAAATCCGGAGAGCCCGAAGTCAACAAAATTCAACCAGAACTTAATTTGGTCCTCAATGGGGATTTTCGGGTTTCGTTTAATGTACTTCTCCATCAGAAGTTTGGTATCAGAGTTTGTAAGGTCATTTTCATAAGGGAAAGTCGCGGGCATGCCACCTGCGATGTTGCATAGAATCTCTTGCTCGTGGAATACGGCCTCACCTGTCAAGCACCTTCCAACGTTGGCATAGATTGAGTTCGGGATATAGCTGCCAGGACCATACTTCATTACGCCTAAACCAGGCATGTAGACCTCGGGCTTGCCGAGGGCGGATGCTGTGTAGCCCGCTGCGTATCCTAGTTCACCGGTCATGATCAGCTTGGACTGCATCTCACGCACGTGCGGGGTATTCTCAATGCCGTTAATTTCTGCTGCCAGACCACTCAGACCGATAACATAGTCGAGCATGGCAGGCTTGCAGCCAGAGTAAGAATGACGGTGGAACAGGGCAAACAACAGGGCTGCGATACCACCGTGCTGAGTTTCCCCACACAAGAACACGCGTTCCCATGGAATGAAGCAGTCCTCAAATATGATATAAGAGTCTGTATAACCGTATTCAATTCCCCTTTGATAATGCTCGCGCTTGCGGACATTGTGTATATGAACTACCTGCTTTATACCTTCATAGTCCGAAGGAACAGCGAAGCATAGTGCATACTCTTCTTCGCCCTTTTTAAGGGCCCGGTTAGGCACTACCAAGATCTCGTCGGAGATCGAGGCTTCAGAAATATGGACCTTGGAACCCCGGACGATAATTCCGTCGCTCCGCTCTTCCACCACGTGCACATACATGTCAGGGTCATCCTGCTCAGATGGCCGTTTCAGACGCTCACCCTTAACGTCGGTCTGCGCGCAGCTCGCTACGAGATCTTCTCTCTGGAAGCGTTCCAGCCACTTTAGCCAGTTATCATGGTATGCAGTTTTGGCCTTAGGGGACTTCTGCGCCTCGTAAGAAACCGCGTTGATCGCGTTGGCAGCATCAATACCCATGCATCGTTGAATGCACTGCCCGACCTTATTGCACATAAAACGAGTCATGTCTTGCTTCTTGTGCAAGTCTTCTACGTTCTGGTGAATGTGGTTGAAACGGTTGATGATTTCTCCAGTGATATGGGACGTCGCCGTGCAAAGATCCTTGCTGGCAGGATCCCAAGCCGCGTCAAAGGTCAAGCCCATGACGTTAATAGTACCTTCTTGACGCTCATCTAGCCTCTCCATCTTCTGTCCATTGCAGTAGAGGTTATTGTTCATCTTACCTAATCTCTCAATATACTGAGCTCTAGTTCTCATATTCCATCTCCTTTTGTTTTAATTACCCTATCTTCCTCGAAAATTTGGTGAGCGTTTTTCTACAAAAGCTCTCACACCCTCTTTTTGATCTTCAGTAGCAAAAAGAAAACTCCTTTTTCAATCTTCTACTCTTGTATTAGCAAAAATTGTGCCAACCCAATAAAAAACAAAAAAAACCTCCAGACAAACAAATTAGTTCGTTGAAGGGTTCTGTACATGTATGGAATTAGATACAAAACCACCATTCCTTAACTGTCTTTTTGTGCGTAAAACATACACTTGATAGTTCCAGTTGAATGCTAAATGGGCAAGAAGAAAGCGCTCCTTCAAACTTAATCAAAGTGAGCGCAAAACCTGAAAAGAGCTCGTTATTGGTCTAACTTACCCTTTTATATCTTCTTGAGAAGGAGCTGGAGCACCAGCAAGCTTACCCAGCACCTTGACAATCCCATAAACACCAGCAATAAAACAGGCCCCACCGATCAGTTCAATTCCTATCCACAGATTCACATTGGTGATCGGGACAGTTGCAGCTACTGCTTTGTCTGTCACAGCTTTCATTGCTGCTATCGCAGCAGGATTAGCTTCAGCCTTAGAAACATTCCATCTGAATAACAATTAAGCATGATAAAATAAAAAAACTGTGGTTATACTTATATCATCGATATCCACTACGAACTAAAGAGGTGTTTTTTATGTTTCATGACAAGATTTTGACTTGTCGGGATTGTGGTCAGGAATTTGTTTTTTCAGCGTCAGAACAAGAGTTTTTCGCTGAAAAAGGGTTTACTAACGACCCTGGGAGATGCCCCCAATGTCGTGCTGCTAAAAAAGCACAGACAAGGGGTTCCGGCGGATATAATAACCGTCAGGAACGTGAAATGTTTCCTGCTGTTTGTGCAACATGTGGAAAAGAAACTACAGTACCGTTTCGACCGTCTGGTGAGAAGCCGGTGTATTATCGGGAATGCTTCCACCCTGCACCACGTAACAATTGGTAAATTTTCATATAGGAAAACCTCCCCGGTTTAAGACCGAGGAGGTTTTGTAATTTTATGCCAAACTATTTGACTCGACGCAGTTTAGTCTTATTCTTTGCTCTTGATAAAGGATAGACTTTGGATACATGTGATTTTTGTCTTTTCTCTGTTTTGAGACGACGTCTTCCTGACCAATAACCGAACAATACTATAACTCCGATGGCAATCATTAATGTCAAATAGTCCATATGCACTCACCCTTCTAACGACACAATAAGTCATTAATTTAAAGTGTCCACCAGACACTATTTTACTAAGAGACTTACGAAACTGGAGACTATCGTATCTTAAGCAGATGTTCAACTTTCAGCTATAATAAGATTTCTTTTAACGTACTACTTATTTTATAGTATTATCAAAGATTCTTAAATAGTATTGTGAAAAGAACCCTTGGGATTTTTATTCCTATGGGTTCTTGTTTATTATTATTCGAACTGGATCGCAGCTCCCACCGTTCCCGGCCCAGTGTGCACTCCAATAACGGGACCCACCTGCGTAAAGACAGTCGCTTGAAGTTGAAAGGCATATTCTAAAGCTTCCTTGAGATATAATCCAGCCTTTTGGGCAGCACCGTGAGCTACCATCAATCGGATCGGTTTCCTTCCTTTCGTTAAATCTTGATAAGCCTGAACAACACTATCTAAAGCCTTCTTCTGACTGTGTGCTTTTCCATAGGTATGATATACTCCGTCATCTCCAACTCTGATAATTGGCTTTATATTTAAGAGCGACCCCATGAACCCTTGAATCTTTCCGATTCGTCCTCCCTTTTGCAGATATTCCAACGTATTTAACGTGAAAAGGGTTTCTATATTTTTTCTGGCCTTCTTGAGATTTTCAAGAATCCACTCAATTTCATGTCCCTCTTTAATATTTTTTGCAACCTCCATCACCATTAACCCTGCACCTAAACTGATGGTTTTAGAATCTACAAGATGAATCTTTTCTTTAAACTTCTCTTTAGCCAGATATGCCGCATTGAACGTACCACTCAGGGCTGAAGATATATGCACTGAGATTATTTCTTCATATTCCTCTAGTAGATTACTGTATAATAGGCTAAACTCCTCGGGAGTAGGTTGTGATGTTTTAGGTAGAATCTTCCCTTCCATTAAACGTCGATAGAAGTCTTCACTTGTAAGCTCCCCATCAGAATACTCCTGCTCTCCAAACCTCACTTTAAGAGGGATTACGTGGACATAACAATCCCTCTTAACTTCTTCTGTTAAGTCAGCCGTACTATCCGTTACCAGGGCAATCCTTTTCATTTAAAAACCTCCGTTTAAAGCTCAGTAAACTGAAATATGTATGATATCTTTTAAATTCGATAAAAACCTTTAAAATCCTTTAGTTTATACAAATAAACGCAATTTAAGCACAAAGCATGAAAGTTCCCGCCTCCAGCTTTGTGCTTATTAAGTCTTGACTAGGGATTTTATTTTTCACAACCTTAAATAGGTTCATAGCCAATCAGCTATTAAAATCACGTGACTTTAGATCGCTGCGGAGATTATGGGATATTTCCCTTAATAACGCAAAAGCGTGGTCGATACTGGTCGTTCCATCTCCATTAATAAGACAACAACGGGAGGGAGCTAACCAAGCGCGGTCAAAAATCAAATCATCTTCCAGTCCATGCTTATTAAGAAACTTCCATAATTCTTGCAATCGTGAAGTCAGAGATTCCGATGTCTCCGAACTTAATTCGCTGGTTAAAGTAGGAATAATTCCCCAAGCTATGATTTTACCACGCCGCAAAAATTCTTTTACTTCATCAATATAACGCACAAAAATGTGTCCCCAGCTAAAAGCATCCACTGAAAGGATATCAATATCCGCGTTTAGAAGAAAAGCCCAGTCCGGATTACCGCATAAATGAACTCCCTTTGGGCCCGGAAGTTTAGACAAGAAAGCTCGATATTCTAGTTGAGCAACTTCTGAAGTATAGGCACTTAATGAGTTGAAAATCATTTCAAGTCCAGGCTCGTCCATCCAAACAAAGGGATTAGGATGAACTTGTTTTAAAAGATTATATTGCCAAGTCATTTTATTCTTAAGAAAATCGTAAAGAATTTCGCGAACTAAATCATTATAAATCATAGGTTTTCGTTCTTCATCGCAAATTTTGAGCCCAAAACTAATTGGACCAACCGTCTGTCCGTGAACCATTTTATAAGGGGACATGTCCTGCGTTAAAAATCCGCTAAAAGCAGCAGAAGATTCCTCTGACAAAGCAAAGTGATCAGGAATAATGCTAGCCTCGAGGTATTCATCAAGTTCTTGTGCAAAGAGTTGGTGGGAGAACTGGAGACTTTGCTTTTCTTCATCAATTCTAATTCCGGGGAAATGCTCAGCAAACTGTGCATACATATCTTCCTTGAATCGAAATCGAGGTAACTGAGGCCAAAAGGGAATATCTAAACTAAGCGCCAATTTCTGTGCCTCTGCTAGATTTGTGTGCGGTAAAATACCCATGGCGGTTGTTAAAGCTTGACCTGGTAGCATTATATAACAACCTCCTTCCTTATTAGTCGAAATAGTTTTTCTATTCCTTGTCTCGATTTTACCAAACCCTAAGCTAACTTATTGTGACTTGAATCACATAAGACAATAAAGTAGCTTAAACCTCAACAAGACTGGAAAAAATCCTTTCAGCCTTGTTCATATTTGTCGTCTTATTGTCTACCCCAATACATTCTTGTCTTTGTCTTAGCCTATATAACAAACTCTGTTTCGACCGTCTAGTTTTGCCTGATACAGTGCGGTATCGACGTTTTTAATAAATTCCAGAATTAAGTCAGACGGTTGGGGAATGATCTCCGCAACTCCTATGCTGATTGTAACACAAGCCGCTGACTCAGAATATTCATGCGTCAGGGCTAACTGCTCAACTCCTTTTCTCATCCTTTCAGCCACTAATAATGCGCCTTCCTTATCCGTATCAGGCAATACAGCCATGAATTCTTCACCCCCATAACGGGCGACAAAATCAATAGGTCGTTTAATACTTGAAAGTAGCGTTTTTGCTACAAGTATTAAGCAATCATCCCCTTTAAGGTGCCCATAATTATCATTGTAGTCTTTAAAATAATCGATATCTACCATGACTAATGCTAAATGTTCTTGTTCTCTCATAGAATTCTTCCAACTCGTCTCGATAATCTGATCAAAGTAACGCCGATTAGGTATTCCTGTTAACCCATCTAGATTGGAAAGGTTTTCTAAATAACAGTTAACCTGTTTAAGATCCATTAATTCTTTAACTTTAATTTCAAGTAATTCTGCCTGTTTTTTGAGCAGCCTTTTTTGTTCTTGAAGTTCTAAGAAAACCTTAACTTTACTCTTCAGAACAATTGGTTCTATAGGTTTAAATAAATAATCAACCGCACCTACCTCATACCCTTTGAAGATACACCATTGTTCTTTACTAATTGCCGTTACAAAAATTATTGGGAGAACTTTGGTTCGTTCGCTTCCCTTCATAAGTGTAGCGGTTTCAAAGCCATCCATTTCCGGCATTTGCACATCTAGAAGCACTAGGGCAAAATCATATTCCAGCATTAGTCCCAAGGCGATGTTACCAGAGCTTGCCGTAATTATATTGCACTCCAGAGTTTCTAGTATGCCCTCTAAAACAAGTATATTTCCCGGTTTGTCATCCACTATCAGTATGTTAACTCGTTCACTAATATCCACTTTTGTCCCCACTTTTTTCTTTTAATAATTTATTAAGCAGTTGCCCGATTTCTGTCAGTGGCGTTATATGATCTATATTTGTTGCACCTATTGCCGCTCTAGGCATAGCCTCTGCCTGGGCGGTATTCGGATCCTGAACAATGGTTAACCCTCGGCACTCTTTGATCCTTTTCAGACCTTTACTTCCGTCAGAATTCGCTCCTGTTAAGACAATTCCAATAAGGCCTCTGTTATAAGCCTCAGCTGCAGATTCAAAAAGTACATCAATTGAAGGACGAGCATAACTTACCCGTGCTTCAACCGAAAGTGAAATAAATCCATCTTTTTCTACAAGTAAATGATAATTAGGAGGCGCAAGATAAACATGACCTGGGATTGCTTCTTCCTTTTCTTCGGCTTCCTTGACGCAGACCTTGCAGGCGTTATCAAGAAACTTTGCTAAATAGTTGTCTGAGTGTGGACTTATATGTTGAGCTACTAAAACAGGAACGGGGAAATCTTTTGGCAATACTTCTAGTATGATTCTTAACGCCTCCATGCCCCCTGTCGAGGACCCTATCACGATTGCCTTATATTCCACATGTACCCTCCCTCACACTTAAACCTCAAATTTTTTTTGGTATATCTTGAGATTTTCACTAATGGTATCAAATTTCTCCATATAATCCGAAAATCTTAAGCTTTCTTTGGTTCCTATGCCCAAAAATCCACCATAACGTAAACTTTCATAAAAAAGCTTAAAAACTTTATTTTGAAGTTCTCTATTAAAATATATTAGAACATTCCTGCAGATAATAACATGCATTTCGCCAAAAACACTATCGGTTACAAGATTATGATCCGCAAATATAATCTTTTTTTTAAGCGAATGATCAAGAATAACTGAATCATACCTAGCAATATAGTAATCTGCAAAAGAGGTTAATCCACCGGATTTTTGATAATTGTAAGTATAGTCTTTTATATCATCAATTGGGTAGATTGCTTGTTTAGCTTTTTCAAGTACCTCCACGTTAAAATCCGTTGCATAAATTTGAGTACGATCATATAAGCCCTCTTCTTTTAATAAAATGGCCATCGAATAGACTTCTTCCCCGCTTGAACATCCCGCGTGCCACACTTTTATAAACGGGTATGTTTTCAAAACAGGTACTACTTCCTGACGAAACGTTTTATAGAATGACGGATCTCTAAACATCTCAGTAACATTTATCGAAAAGTCGTTGAGCAAAGTCTCTAAGAACACCCTATCATAGAGGACCTTATGTTGCATCTGCGAAATACTGTTAATTTCTGAGAGAGATAATCTGTGCATTATCCGCCGTTTCAAATGCGCCTTAGAATAATCTCTGAAATCATACCCATATTTTAGAAAGATTGCCTCCAGTAGGAGCCGAATTTCCAAATCTTCATTTTCCAAATTACTTAAATTTTGATCATAAATCATTTATATAACCATACCCTCAAGAGTGAAATGAGTTTATCTAACTCAATTGGCTTCGTTAGATAATCATTAGCCCCAGCTTCAATACATTTATTTTTATCCTCCTTCATTGCTTTAGCTGTAAGAGCTATAATAGGGGTTTTACGGAATTTCTCTTCTTTTCTAATTTCTTTCATAGCGGAATAACCATCCATCTCCGGCATCATAATATCCATCAATATTAGGTCAACATCTTGATTTTGATGAAGTTTATCAATTCCTTCTCTACCATTCTTGCCTATAATAACGATCATATTTTTTTCCTCTAAGGCACTCGTGAGGGCAAATACATTTCTCATATCGTCATCTACGATGAGTACTTTCTTATTCTTTAAGGACTCTTCCTTCTCTTGGTACTTTTTTGTTACTTTGTGTTTCTTATCTGTTATTTTCGAATCGACACCATGCAAGAACAAGCTTGCCTCAGCTATAAGCCTCTCCATGGAGCGTGAACCCTTAATGATGATACTTTCACCATAGTCTAGTAATGGACCTTCATCATCCGCAAGAAAATCCTTATCGGTATAAATTATTATTGGAACTTGGTCTCTTTCTTCCTTAAGTTTAGCTAACAGCTCATAACCCGACATATCTCTTAGTTTAATATCGAATATGATACAATCGAAGCGCTCCAACTTCAAAAGATTATACGCCTCTTGTCCTGTATCAACCGTCGAAACTTCGATACCCTTGTTGCCGATTACTTCCGTAATGACCGTTTTCTCAAATTCATCACTAGCTATAATGAGGAGTTTCTTCAAAGATTTTTCTTCTAAGCCTTCTAATCGTTTGAACATGTCATTTATTTTTTCTACGCTGACTGGTTTTCGGAGATATCCGACAATCCCCTTCTCACTTTCGTCCGATATAAAATTCTCATATCCGGAGAGAATGTGGACAGGGATATCCCTCGTCTCTATGTGGTTCTTCAATTCTTCTATGACTTCCCAACCACTTATTCCAGGCAAACCTATATCAAGTAAAATTGCCTTTGGTTTATGTTTAATCGCTAATTGGATACCGGTCTCACCGTCTTTGGAAGTTAGACAGGTAAACCCTTTTTCATAGGCTAGGTCAGCTAAAATACTAGAGAAATTTTGATCATCGTCAATTATTAGAAGCATTTTATCACTCAGATTGATAATACTACCATTCTCTTTAGTATTAACTTCGCTTTTAGCACCTTCTATTATTTCATCTATGTCTTTTATCTCATTACTCTTTTGTTGAAGGGAAGCGGCTACCTGCTCAATAGCCTTTGGGATGACCAGTTCTTCTGGAAGAATCAAGGCAAACGTACTCCCTTTTCCCTCTTCACTTTTTAAATAAATTGTTCCGCCGAGTAACTGAGCAAGTTCTTTGGAAATGGAAAGACCCAATCCCGTACCACCATATTCTCTACTTGTAGTACCATCGGATTGTCTGAATGCTTCAAATATGAACAACTGTTTCTCTGCAGGTATTCCAATCCCTGTATCACTGATGGCTATACTAATTGATTTAGCATAATCTATATCTAGCTTGGGAAAATCATTCTGGCTCGGGCGACTGACATTTATCGTAACTCCACCCTCTTTGGTGAATTTAAAAGCATTGGAAACTAAGTTGTTAATTACTTGTTGAACCCTTTGGGCATCGGTTGAAATGCTTTCAGGAAGTTGTTCTTCTATATTTATAGTAAATTCAAGTCCTTTATCCAGGGCAATTTGTCTGAATGATCTATCTACATAATCAAGAAATTCTTCTAAGTTCATGTTTTCATAATTGACATCCATTTTCCCTGCCTCTATTTTGGATAAGTCGAGGACATCATTAATAAGTTTAAGTAGATCCGTTCCAGAACTATAGATCGTTTTAGCAAATTCCAGCTGTTTATCGGTAAGAGGAGAATGGTCCGTCTTATTAGCAAGCAATTGAGATAAAACCAGTATGCTATTTAAGGGAGTCCTCAACTCGTGTGATACATTAGCCAAGAATTCCGACTTATATTTACTTGCAACTTGAAGATCCTTAGCTTTATCTTCAATTTCTTTTTGAGCACTCTCTAAATGTTTATTTTTAATGGATATAGCATTCTTTTGTAGTTCGAGACTTTTTGTACGCTCTTCCAACTCCTCATTAATCACTCTTAATTCTTCCTGTTGGGCAGTCAAACCTGCCTCAGATTCTTTTAATGCCCTAGCTTGTTCTTCAAGTTCTTCATTACTTTGTCTTAACTCCTCTTGCTGTGCTTGAAGACGTGCTTCAGATTCTTTCAATGCCCTAGCTTGTTCTTCAAGTTCTTCATTACTCTGTCTCAACTCTTCTTGCTGAACTTGTAATTCTTCTGATTGTTCGAGGGTTTTGTCCAAGAGCGTCTTCATTTTAGATCGTGCTTCAGTGAAATGAATAGCTATAGCAATGCTTTCACTAATTTGTTCGATAAATTCCTGTTGAATATCACTAATTTCCTGAAGTGAACCGAGTTCGAGAACACATTTTACCTTGTCATTAAAAATGCAAGGAGTGACAATAATATTGCGTGGCACCGATTCAAAGGTCCCAGAGTGAACTTTTATGTAATCATCCGGGACATTGCTGATAACAATAGTTTGCTTCTCTAGTGCCGATTGCCCAACTAATCCTTCGCCAACTTTGATTTCGTTGGAAAGATTTTTGCGTCTGGAATAAGCGTAACTTCCCATCATGTTCAGTGTATTATCCCCAGTCAAAAGATAGATTGCTCCTATTTGTGCATTTAGGTACTTGGCAATATAGGTAATGATCATATTCCCTAAAGCTCTAAGGTCCTGATCTCCACGAATTTTTACGTTTAATTCTGTCTGACCCGTTTTTAGCCAGGTTTGATTCCTATTTTCGGTCATAATGACTTGAAGCTTCTCCATGAACTTATTAAAATAAACCGCCATATCTCCTAACTCATCAGTCGAACCCACCTTTAACCTGACTCTCAAATCCGCCTCTCCCTCGGAAATATCCTTAAACGTATTAGTTACCGTTTTTACGGGTACAACAACCATCTTTAAGATTCCAATGGAAATAAGCACACCTAAAATAATCGCAAAAGAAGATAAAACTATCATTACATAAATTGAATTATTATTATTTTTTTTCACTTTCGGGCCGTAGCTATCCTGTTCTTTAATGATTAATTGCTTGATTTCTTCAGCACTACTGGAGATTTCCGGGCCAATCAGATCTAAGGTTTTAACTATGCTTTTCGTACTTTCAACCATTGAAACAATCTCATTGAAACTGTCGAAATAATTTGTTTTATCTTTTTTAACGAGATCGAGAAGTTCCTTGTTCTTTATACCGCTTGGCGATTTCCCATATATATCCAAAGACTTGTCCAATTCGGAAAACTGTGTTTTAACTAGTTCTATTGATTTTTGGTCATCACTTTCTAGATACTTCATGACTGATAACCGTACTAGGAGTAAATTCCTTTCAGCATTTCCAGCCCCAAAGACCGCCGCTGCATCCTGATCATCATAGGCTGCTTGCATAATTTTGGAGACGTTCTGTTCCATTTCGTCTCCCATTATGCACAAAGTGTTATATATAGTATCTCTTTTGGCTTTATATTCAACTACCTTTTTAAAGCCATCTTTATATTCGTTAGCCTTCTGTGAAATAGTATCGACACTTTTAACCCGATCTTTATCATCCGTAATCGACTTAAGTTCCTCGGTATATTTTTGCATCATAGAAAGGTGTTCTTCAAAAACTTGTTGTTGGGAATTATCTCCTAATTCGTTGAAGTTTTTAAAGGCCATCTGACTCTCCAATAAATTTGACTGGATTCTTCCGGCCAGCACTTCTTCATTGGCTATTTTTCCGAATTGGTAAAAATCATGACTGTTTTGTGTTAAACCAAAATATCCAAATGAAGTTGATAACAATAGAAGAACCAAGATTGTCCCTAAAAAAATAGTTAGTTTTGTTCCTAGCTTTAAGTGTTTCAAAATGGACATAATGCACCTCTGTTCATTTTTTTAACTTAGTTTTCACCTTGCTCAATCCATCGCTGAAACCCAATGTTAATGACTCCAGTGAACGTCTACTTTCACCTTTTTTGTATCCCACACAATTCGCCAAAATCCAATAAATACCTCCCGGTCATAGAAAAAAAATTCAGTATAGGCTCTCCCTATTTCCTGCCCTATGCAGAATTAAAAAGATTAAGGACCTTAATCACAATATCCTTTATGTCTTAATTTTGTTAAATGTTCTTTCAAAATAGCTTCCAAATCTATCCCATATTGCTCTTCTAGGACAAACATCATTGTAACGGCTGTCTGAGCCACATCAACCAATTCCCTGGCTACCATCTGCATGGCTTCTTCCTCTTCCAAGCGTTGTCGCTCCCCACTGAGCCCTCTAAGTTTGCCTATGGCTTGAGCTAACTCCCCGGATTCTTCCATGATCTTCAGTGCTGTGCTTTCCAAGGAAGGACTTAAGCGGTTCAAGCGAGGAAGTGTCACGGTCTTGGAAACGTGCAGGCCTTCTCTTAATTCGTTTTTCAAAGTCATTTTCCCATTACCTCCCTGACTCTTGAATATCCATGAATAACTAAATTTCAAGTTATTATAGCATTCCTCTGACGAGAACGCATTAAAACCCAGTCAGCGATTTGGGATAGGATCAAATTTCTGCTTAGCGCAAAAACAAGGCTGAAAGCACTGCTTTCAGCCTTGTCTCGTTACATTTCATTCTCCTCCCCCTTCTAACTTAAACTATTTAAAAAATAATAGTTTTCTAAGTTTCACAATTTCTGCATCCCTAAAAATATCTTTTCCGGGGTAATAGGCAAACGGTTCTCTCTAACTCCAACTGCGTTGTAAATCGCATGGGAAATGGCAGGCGGTGGGGTATTAGCCACTACTTCCCCAATTGATTTTGCTCCAAAAGGCCCCGTGGGCTCATAGCTCTCCTCAAACGCTATACGCACTTTCCCTACATCCTGACGAGTGGGTATTTTATATTGCATGAAAGTGTTAGTGGCCATCTTTCCAATCTCGTCATATCTTACCTGTTCATAGAGTGCCATCCCGATTCCTTGGGCAATTCCACCTTCTGCTTGAATACGCGCGAGATTGGGATTAATCACTGTACCACAGTCTATGACTGCGACATAGTCAATTAAGTCTACTTTCCCAGTCTCTTGATCGACTTCCACCTCAGCAAAGCCTGCTACATACGGTGGAGGGGATACTTCACTGCCATGTGTAGCATAGCCCACCAATTGAAGTTTTCCTGCGCCAAGGATGGTGAGTTCAGCCAGCTTAGCAAAAGTTATCTCTTGATCTTCGTTTAATGTGCGTACTGCTAAGCCATCCAATTCAACATCCTCTAGAGAAACCCCTAAAAATGCTGCACTCTGTGCTAATATTTTACTTTTTAACTCCTCTGCAGCCTTTACAACCGCACTGCCCGCAACATAGGTTGTACTGGAAGCATAAGATCCTGGGTCATAGGGAGAAGTATCCGTATCTCCCGCGTTAACAGTGATTTTCTCCATGGGAATTTCTAAAATATCCGCTGCCATCTGGCTGAGAATCGTATCGCACCCCGTTCCCATATCTGTTGCCCCTGTGAGCAGGGTAAAGTTTCCATCATCATTTAAACGAATTTCAACCGAGGCAGTCCCGATATTGGCAATCCCTGAGCCTTGCATTGTAATCGCCATACCTACTGCTCTCACTTTATGGTGACCGACTTCACGACGCGGGAATTTTTCCTCCCAGCCAATTAGCTCCTTGCCCTTAGCAATACACCGATCTAATGCTGAACTACCCAGCCTAACTCCCTGACCTGTAAGAAAGGTTTCCCCGACTTTACTAATATTTTTAAGACGGATTTCCGTCGGATCCATCTTTAGACGTTCCGCTAACTTATTTACGGTCGATTCCAGAGCAAACGTTCCCTGAGTTGCTCCATATCCTCTAAAAGCCCCTGCAGGCATTTTATTAGTGTACACGGCTTTCCCGTCAAAGCGTACGGCTTTAGTTTTATTATAAAGTGGGAGAGTGTAATGGCCCACACAGCTTAAAACTGTTGGAGCATGCTCTCCATACGCTCCAGTATCTGATAATACCTGCATATCGATCGCTTTAATAATTCCATCTGGATCAGCGCCCAATTTGACCTTTAATCTCATCGCATGACGGCTTGTCGTACAGCTAAAGGTTTCCTTCCGGTCATAAATGATCATTGCTGGTTTTCCCGTCTTCAAGGTTACAATAGCAGCAAAAACATCCCCTGCCCCGGTCTGCTTTCCGCCAAACCCACCACCGATTCTAGGCTTGATCACCCTAATCTTACTAGCGGGAATCTGAAGCGCTCGGGCTAATTGTCGTTTGATATGAAAAGGAACCTGTGTGGAACTAACCACGATCAGCCTTCCTGTATGATCGAGATAGGTAAAGGCCCGATAGGTTTCCATCATGGTATGCGCTTGAGCTTGCGGATAATAGACATCCTCTACCACCACAGCACAACGTTTAAATTCTCCATCTACATCCCCAACTTCTTCATGAGAGGTAGATGTGATATTGTTCTCCTTTTGCAGTCCAATGTCAAAGTTACAGCTTAAGTCCTCTTCAGGATGAACAACTGACGGATGCCCTATGGCTTGCTCAAAATCTAAAACTGGCTCCATCACTTCATACTCAACCTTAATCTTTTTCAGGGCTAAGAGGGCCGTTTTTTCATCTACCGCCGCTATGATAGCTACTTCATCCCCTACATAGCGCACAATCTGATCGAGGATTAGACGATCGTAGGGTGAAGGCTCAGGATAAGATTGCCCAGCTAAAGTAAATCGTGCGTTTGGAACATCTTTAAAGGTTAGAATACACTCCACGCCCTCTAAAGACTCCGCCTTAGAAGTGTCAATTGATGTTATCTTGGCAAAAGCGTGTGGGCTTCTTAAAATTTTTACCACCAAAGCCTTAGGCATTGCTAAATCTTCAGTATATACCGGTTTACCTGTAGCAATAGCCATTCCATCTATTTTACGAATGCTTTGACCAACACTTTTCATCCTATGCCACCCCCAGAAAGGTCTTTATCGCTCTAAGCTGTCCCATGTAACCCGTACAGCGGCACAAATTGCCCGTTAAATAGTGAATAATTTCTTCCTCTGTAGGATTAACCAGTTCTTTTTTCATCGCTAAAACACTCATGATAAAACCAGGGCTGCAAAACCCGCATTGTTCAGCCCCTTCTGCGCTGAGTATTTGAGCAAATTCCTCGGCTTCCTTGGGAAGTCCTTCTATGGTTGTGATTTTCTTACCATGTGCTCGTATTGAAAGGATAGAACACGACAGCATTGATTTGCCATCTATCCAGATGGTACAAAGTCCACAACAACTTGTGTCACAAGCCTTCTTAACACTCAAAAAGCCATGGGATCTTAGGGTGTCTGCTAAAAACTCATCGTTAGCGATTTCCCATTTGACCATTTTATCATTAATCGTTAGTTCGATTTGCATGCCAATACCTCCATTATTCCCCGTTTGACAAGCGCTTTGCAAAGGGCTTTCCGATAGGTGCCTGTTCCTCTCGTATTAGTGCCAAATGATAACTCTTCGGATGTCCTCTTCGCCACTTCTTCAATCTTTTCTAACGTCAGCCCATCCTCAGCTAGCATTGAGGAAGCACTTACTGCAATCGCGGCTTTACTCGGCCTGGCGCCCACTGCAATCGTCCAGTGCTTATCAAGCTTAGAGACTGCCACATTTAAGACTGCATAATCGCTGGCCGAATTTCTAAAACTCAGGTAGGTTGCTTGATGCATGGTTATCTTGATCCATAATCTAACGAGGAGGTCCTTTTCATTTGACCTAGCCAAAAAGTCTCTCAAAGGCATTCTGCCAGCTTTAAATAACTCAACTTCCGTGTCCAAAGACAATAATGCCGTGATTAGATCAGAAAAACCGTACTTCGAATACACTGAAGCACCCACAGTAACACCATTTCTAAATTGCACTCCGATAATGTCACGAACAGATTGAGGAATCACCCCGCAATAATGGTCCTTTAACAGAGGATGAGTTTCAATGTCTCTCAGGCTTGTCATAGCTCCAATCTCAATAAAACCATCCATTTCCCGAATATAATTAAGCTTAAGGTTAGTAAGGTCTATCCCAGTATCAATTCGCTTTTTGCCCATTTTAAGAAAAGCACAGCCTCCAAGAATGGTATTATTTCGTTTATCAGACAAGATCTGATAAGCTTCTTCTAAGTTATTTGGTTGAACAAAATTCGATATGGTAAACACGCTTACCCCTCCTCATATGACTCTAAATCATTTTTGCAGAAAAAACAAACCCAAGCGGACAGGTTTCAACTCAAATTGGTGAGAGAAATCTGCCCGCTTGGGATCTGACCTTGCGGTATAATCCAAAAACAAAGTTAGACTTCGTAAAAAGTCTTTGGATCTGTACAATTTGGGCTTACACCCTTCGTACATCTTTCGCTCATAGTCGGACTGTTTACGGCAGTCCGGTAGAAACTTGCAGACCATATCTCTGCTACTATATGAACACTATTCATATGCTGATCTAGAGTTTATTCTACAAGAAACTTAATCATTGGTCAATACATTTCCGAACATTAACTAAGTAATTTTGTATATTGTTCGATCATTTCATGCAGGTTAACCTAAACATGGCCATCGGAAACTAAAATTGATTAGGTTGTGATACCTTTTGCTTATTAAACAAGGGCTGTAAGTAATTCTTACAGCCCTTGTTTAAAAGCAAAAGGTATCATATTAAGGCGTTTAAACATATATAACGTCCCTTTAGTCCGTATGGTAAATACCTTTAAACTCATCCACCGCTGCGTTTATATCAGCAGTATATCCCATCTCTTGAAGAGTCTCTCCAACGATTTGGAGTGCTTTTACAAACATCTCTTCGGTGGCATTTCCCATATGCCCAATCCGAAAAGCCTTCCCAGCTAAAGCCGCTAAAGCCCCAGCAACGACAACGCCTTTCGAAGCTAACTTCGATCGGAACTCTCCATCATTTAGACCATCAGGATAGATTATGCAACTCAAAGTTGGAGCGGCAACCTCTTCTTCTGCCAAAGGCTTCATACCATAGACTTTAAGAGCAGCTCTCATGGCACGTCCCAGTGCAAAATGGCGACGATAACGGTTCTCAAGTCCTTCAGCCATAACCAACTCCATGCCCTTATTGAAGGCATAAATCATGTTAACCGGAGGCGTAGCAAAGTATTTCACAGGCTCATTCATAACCGGAAGCCAATTCTTAATATCTGTATAGTACCCCATAACAGAAGGCATCGCTTCACGTGCGGCCAAAGCTTTTGGTCCAAAGGCCACAATCCCAAGTCCCGGCGGAACCCCGATCGCTTTCTGAGATCCAGTTAAGACAACATCTATCTTGTAATCTGGATGTCCATATGTTTTTTGCATATCTTCTTCTAAGGCAGCAGAAGCACATACTCCATCAAGAATAAAGAGTGCACCTGACTTTTTAACAACTGGAACCAAATCTTCAACATTTGCCATAACTCCAGTCGACGTGTCAACATGAGTCACGGTAACTGCCTTGAACCCACCCTCAGCTAATTTTTCTTCTATTAATTCCTTACTGATCTGCTGGCCCCACTCTGCTTGAAGAGTCTCAACTTTGATGCCAAAGACCTTTGCAAGAGGAACAAAGCGGTCACCAAAATAGCCATGACTTACAACTAGCAACTTCTCACCAGGAGCAACTGTATTGATAATAGCCATTTCCATCGCTAAGGTCCCTGAACCCGCAATAACAAAAACCTCACCATCAGTGTTGTATAATTGCTTACTTAACTCTAAGCTGTTCTTAAAAATCTTTGCAAATCGAGGATCTGTGTGTCCCATTGTCTCACTAGATAGAGCATCATATATTTCATCCACAACTGGTGTTGGCCCTGGAACAAGTAACATTTCTTTATTACGCAAAGTATCCATCTCCTTTTACTATTAAACAATTTGTATCCGTTGCTAATTCTAACTAAAATTAATTACTCTTAATATTGGTACGTAAATGAATTCACAAGTGCTAGGTTACTATTGATTATCGACTTCTCTGATGTCCTCCCTTCGTTGCTTACACCCATTATAGAATTATTACCAAACAAGTGCTGGTTAAAACGGATACACTGATCTGTGTCACGGATGGCAAGGCGCCGAGATGGCCGAGTGTCCCTGTAGCCATGGTCGGCGAGAAGGGACCTTCCAGAAAGTATCTAACGATAAGTTATACTTTCTGACTAGTACAAAAGAAGACCCCAGCGAACAGATTCTACTCAGATGGAGTGAGAGAACCTGTCAGCTTGGGGTTGCAGATCGCATTTTCCCAACGGAATCATCCAAATACAGACTAACTTCACAGATGTGATCTCTGCTACTTGGACTTGATGCCTAGGACACTTTCGCTCATAGTCGGACGATTTACGGCAGCCCGGTAGAAACTTGCAGACCTTATCTCTGCTATTATATGAACTAATATTCACTTGTCATAATTATATTTTACAAGAAATTTTGAGATTGGTCAAACATTTTTTCGAACGTTTATTGTATTGATTGGAGGAATGTTCGATAGTTTAAGATTTGGGCTCAGAGATTAAAGCATATAAGATCTCTAGTCCTAAAATAATTTTTTCCATTTCTTCTTTACTGGCGTTATTTAGAGTATCGTAGATGTATTTATTCATTAGGTCATGTAGTGCATTATTTTTTTGCCATTCTGGTGATAATGAAAGACGCACAATCCTCCGATTATTTTCTGGAATTTCTCTAATAACTACGCCCTGACAGACCAAGCGATCCACAATTCCTGATACAGTACTCTTCGAAAGACCTAAACAGTCACTCAACTCATTCAAAGTTGAAAAAGGTTTTTTATGCAAACCCATAATTAAACCGATCTGAGGTCCAGTAAAACCATATTGCTTAGATTTTTTGTAGAGATGATCTCGATATACCTTGTGGATAGATTTAAATAGAGCTACTACTCGTTCAGAATCTTTACTCCAGGATTGTTGCAATTCGGGTTTCTGATCCTGTTCCATTTGATACCTCCCCCTTGACGGGACTTTTTTCTGGTTCTTTAGTCTTAGACTTCTTACTATTTTTCATCATTTGAACCAAAACGATCGCAATAACTACAGCAAAAACTGTAATTGCAATAGCATAATTCATTGCATCTAGATAGGCCTGCGCATAAATCATTTTCACAAGACTCGACATTGCAGACCCTTGAGCATCCCCTTGTGATAACCCATTCTTCATATATATCCCTTGTAAACCTTTTAGAAGGGAGTTTGCAGTTTGATTAAACGGAGTAATCTGCTCTGTAAGTCGAGCGTAATTATCACTCGATGTTGTAGAAATCATGGTCGTCATAAATGTAATCGCTAAAGCACTCATGATACTTCGAACAGTCGTGGACAAGGCCGTTGCTTTCCCAAAGAGATGTCTAGGCACATCATTCATACCGGCCGTATTTACAGGCATCATTGAAAAGCCAAGTCCAATCCCTCTTATCGCAGAAATCAATGTTATTGTTGCCACAGTTGTATTCATGTTAAACTTGGACATTTCATAAGTAGCAAAGGCAACAATTATAAGTCCTGGAATAGTAACGACTTTTGCCCCAAACTTATCAAAAAGCGCCCCACTTATGGGCATCATTAATCCTGAAGCGATAGCTGATGGAAATAGAATTACCCCTGTTTCCATTGCTGTATACCCTCTAATATTTTGCAGAAACAGTGGTAAAACATACATTCCACTCATTAAAGCTAAAGTTGTTACACCTGTTATAAATTGACTTAGGGTGAAATTATAAACTTTAAAAACCCTTAATTCAAGCAAGGGTTCTGGATGGGTTAATTCATTCACCACGAATATGAGAAGACTGAATAACCCAAAAGTAAGGATAAGTGGAAATTTAATATTTCCCCAGTCAATCGAATTACCTTCACCAAAAACGTACAAAAGGCTGACAATACCACTAATCGAGGAAATAAATCCAATGAAATCAAAATTACCTTTATATGGTTTCAGGGTTGTTTCCCTTAGTAACAAAGTTGCCACCATAACGCCAATCACACCAACTGGAACATTAACATAGAAAATAAAGCGCCAATCCATATATTGAATAATATATCCGCCCAGTGTAGGTCCAATGGCAGGGGCCGACATTGAGGCAATACCCCAAAAGCCCAAGGCCTTGCCACGTTCATTAATAGGAAATATCTGCATAATGTAAGACATTCCAACAGGCATGATAGCACCGCCGCCTACCGCCTGTATCACGCGAAAAGCGATCATGCTATTAGTACTCCAAGCAAAGCCGCATAAGAAAGATCCAATGGTAAAAAGGCCTAAGGCTCCAATAAAGAGCTTTTTAATTCCAAACGTATCACTGATGAAGCCTGTTATAGGCACTACGGCACCCATAGTCAGAGTGTAACCTGTTAGTATCCACTTTACTGTTTCCAAATCAGAGCCAAAAACATTCATCATTTTAGGAATCGCAATATTAACAATACTACTGTCCAACATCACCATAAACGTACCGATAACGACTACAAGCAAAGCAGACCACTTATATAAACTGTCACCGGCACCTTCTGGTGCGTCATGTCCAGTCATACTACATACACCTCATTACTTAATATGAATCTTTACGACAGCATTGGTACCTGGCAGTAATGTAGAATCTTTTTTATCAAATTCAATTTTTATAGGGACTCTTTGAATAACCTTAGTAAAAGTTCCGCTTGTTGATGAAGGGAGCAAGGCAAATGTAGAATTTGAAGCTTGTCCAACATACTTAATTTTCCCCGAAAATGACTTGTCAGAATATTGATCAATCGTAATATCTACCTGCTGGCCTTCTTTTATCTTTGTTAGCTTTGTTTCTTCAATATTGGCACTGATATAAAGCTTATCCTGATCAACTAATATTGCAACGGTTTGACCAGCGGAAATGTACTCTCCGACGGTTCCTTGCTTTTTGATCACCATTCCATCAATAGGTGCCCTAAAAACTGATTGATCTATATTGGTCTCCTGAGGATTACTTATTCCCTGTCGTCCAAGGATCTGATCCTTAATAACCTTGTCTCCTTCCTCGATACTTAGTTCTAATAGCTTTCCCGAAATCTGTGGGCTCACGTTCACTAGATCACCCACCACTCGAGCATCCTCAGTTGAAACAAAATATGAATTTTTATACCAGTAATAGCAAGCTACACTTGCTAACGCAACCACCATCACAACCATAATTAAAGAAATTAGTTTTTTACGTTTATCAGCCATATTCTTCACCTACCCTTATTTAATAAGACCGATTTCAGCTAGCATTCCAGGTATTAAAATTGAATCTGGATTTTCTATATCAATCTTCACTAAAATACTTTTACTTCGGGAATCGATAACAGGATTAATCGTCGAAATTTTCCCCTTAAACTTTTGATCTTTGAGTTCCGCTACTTCTACAATGACTTCCTGACCAACACTTACATCTCCAATAAAACCTTCAGGTAAAGAAGCCTTGATATTTAACGAATCCACATTAACCATAGAAAGCAGGATAACCCCAGGCGAGGCTAATTCCCCGACATTGATATTTTTCGCACTAACTATTCCCGAGATAGGTGATACTAAGATACCATTAGCCAACTGAGTTTTTGCAAGCCCTAACGCTGCTTGGGACTGTGCAACCTGTGCCCGCAAGACATTTAGGGACTCTTGCGTTTCACCCTTAGTTAACATGTTTAGCTGGTCTTGTGCCGATTCGTACTGGGCCTGAGCCGCTGCCAACTGTGTTTGAGCTGTTTCAAATTGCATTTGGGATATTGCACCGACTGATAAAAGTTGTTGGTTTCGCTCAAAATTAGTTCTGGAATTGGAATAACTGGTTTTTGCACTATCCAAAGATGACTGAGCCTGTGCTATTTGCTCAGGTCGTGCTCCAGCCTGCATCTTAATTAAGTTTGCCTGAGCAGTATTAACACCCGCCTGTGCCTGTACCACTTGAGCCTCAATATCTTTTGTGTCTAGTATAATCAAGGAATCACCTTTTTTAACTACTGAACCCACTTCAACGGAAATATCAGCTACTTTTGCTGATATTTTAGTAGTAATCTGGGCCTTTTCGTTAGCGTCGATGATTCCTGCCATTATATACACTGGTTTAGTCACTTCAACAGTAGGTTCGATTTCAACCTTTTGATTTGTATCATTACATCCTGTAAGCAAAACACTCATAATCAATAAGATACCGACCACTCTTTTCATTACAATCCCCCTTTTTCATTTCTATAAGAATTGTTCGCATGCATACAATTTAAACACGATTTAATTTACAGCGATTTTGGAGCTATGTCAATACCTCTTTTCCATTATTGTTTTTCATTATTTTTTCACACTTTATCCATTTATACTGAGGCAAAGTTCATGGCAATAAGAATAAAAAAAGCGTTCCTTAAAATTTATTTAAGTGAACGCAAAGCAATATGAGGAACGAGACAAATTACTAATACCATATAATGGATTGTAAGTAAATAAACAGCATTTTAGGAGCTTATATAGCGTTTAACTAGCAAAAGACTATTAATTCTTATGCGAAGGAGTGTTTTTTATGGACAGATGGCATCGTTGGCATCGTAGGCATCGCAGGCGTTTTTGGCGTCGGAATCCTTGGATAGTAATTATTCCAGTTCCCCGCTGGGGACGCCGTCGCCGTTGGTAAATTCATCAGGAATTATTGGCATCTGCGCTTTTAAAGCGCAGATGTTGATCTATATTCTATTGCCCAAGATTTCTTGTACTTTGGCATATCGGGCCTCAGCCTCGTCCTCTTCAATAAACCACAATGACCCTTGTTCTGTTGATTCACTGTTAAAGGTATGGATTAATCCAGCTGATAGAGCCCCTATACCCCAAGCTACAAAAAACTGAGCAGGAGAGTTAACGGGATTAGCCCCAGAACCATAATAAACTGGGATCCCATTAACCTCAGTTTTCTCAAAAATATTGGCTTTTGTCATACCACAAGGGTTGCCCATTGATTTCCCTTCTTTCTGCAATTGGTTATTACTTTATTCTATCATGAAAATAGTCTATAATTAAACATAATAATAGGACATAAAGCGTTAAGTGAATTGGGGGAGTTCTATGTTTACACAGGCTTATACACCTGAACAATCTGCTTTTGGCAAACTTGAAAATGGTCGCGATGTACTTATTATCTATGTCAAGGAATTCAGCGAACAAGTCCGGGCTATCCACCAGTCCGGCCTTTCTAAATATACCTATCACTGGTTTGTAACAGAACATAAGGATGCCTATGTACTCCAAGTAACTTGGGAAAATGAAGTTCACATTGCTATCCGCTTCAACACCCAACATTTTGGACTAATTGACCAATTACTTCAACCCAAAGATGTTATCCTCACAACAACCCCCATATCTCTTCTTATGGAAAAAGCTCATACTAGTAACTATAACTTTATTCAATTCAACGATGTACTTACCTTTAGTAAATTATCGTTTGAAGCACCCAATTCCGAATGCTATAGTTAAAATAAAATAAACTTTTTCAATATTGTTTCAAAAAAGAATCATTTGCAATTTCCTAGGACTATCGTATAATGAGAAAAGATTGGCAAAGGCGCCTACCTGTTTTTTCAGGTAGGCTATTCTTATATAGAGGTGATCTACATGGCAAACGAAAATCTAGTTATCGATACTTCAATCCTACTAAGCGAACTTAAAGACGCCAACCACGAAATGGGTCAGGTCATTGAATCCATTCGGCAAATAGCCCAGCACACAAACCTCTTGTCTCTAAACTCTGCCATCGAAGCAGCCAGAGCTGGTGAAGCAGGTCGTGGCTTTAGCGTAGTAGCAGATGAAATTAAAAAACTGGCTACACGAAGTTTAGCTTCAACAAAAGAGAGTACTGCGATCATTGAAAATATCCAAAGCAAAGCGAACGAAGTAATGGCCGTACGAATGGCTGATGTGGCTTATGACACAATTGATAAGATTGATAGAAACCTCTTTGAACGCAATTGCGATGCCCAAGCTTGGGCTGGTTTTGATAAAGTTAAGAACTGCTTCGATTCGAACGTTAGTGATCGTACTTCAATCGCTAATACATTATTAAAGAAACTGGTAGATATTTATGAGGTCTATAATGACCTCTACGTATTAGACCCTGAGGGAAAAATCGTTGCAGCTGGAGTTCATCACGAACTTATCGGCCAGAGCATGGCAGATCGAGACTGGTTTAAAGCTGCCAAGGCCAAAAATACCATATCGGTAAGTGACCTTTACTATTCCACGGTTGGTAAATCTCATACCGTAGCATATACATGCCCCATTCGCAATGATGAAGGTCAAATAATTGGATATTTTTCTACCCGATTCAACTGGAACTATATCTATGACATTATTGATTCCGCTCGCATAGGTAATAATGGCGATATATTCATTATTAACAGCGCTGGATACATTATTGCCTGCCGAAATCGCAAGGGTATTCTTACGGAAAATATAAAGCATCTTAAGGCTGCCCAATTAGCTATTAATGGAGAAACTTACGGTTATATTTTTGATAAAGATACTATGGGTACTAAAATTTACGGGTACGCTCATACACGTGGCTATAACGCCTATAAAGGTAAAAACTGGTCTGCTCTTGTTAGTGAAACCTTCTAAATTAAATTAAACGAAAGAATGAAAACCTCCTCTTCTATAAGAGGGGGTTGTTCTTATTGTCGAAGTGGTTAACAAGTTCACTACACACTGGAGAATGGGATTTTATTGCCTTAGACATATTTAGACGCGAGTTTTTAGCCGTCCCTTGACGCTAGGATAACGATCCAGTTCAGTGTGGGGAAGAAATTTACTGCTTACGAACTTGTCCATAAAAACAGAATTCGCATTTAGCTCAAAATATGTCACTTTTCCTGCAATCCCTTCTGCTTCCAGGCGCTTGGAACGGGATAGTAGCACCTGACGAGCTGCCTCACCTGAACTATTTCCTAAGCGCACAATCGCTGTCCGTGGAAGATCAGGGTAGAGACCTATCGTAACGGCAGACTCGATTGGCAGATACTGACCAAAAGCCCCGGCAGCATAGAAATGCTTAATTTCTCGCCAGTCACATCCAACATTTTCTATTAATAGATCCGTAGCCGCGTTCACCGCCCCTTTAGTTGCCATAAAATTATTGATATCAACCTGTGAAACAACAATGTCCTCCCCAGATGCCGCTTCATGGGCAGGGACTACAACAAACTCCTTCTGCTCGTTCTGAAAACGGGCTGTTCGATTAATAAAACCACTAAGGAAAAGTCCGGCAAGTGTGTCCACCAAGCCTGAACCACAGATACCACGCGCAGGAAGATTACCTACCGTTGAATAATCCACCCAGCCTGTCTTTGGATCGATGGCAACATGATCAACCGCTCCCTGTTCCGCCCGCATACCGTAGGTTGTAACCCCACCTTCCAGAGCTGGCCCGGCTGCACCAGCACAAGCCACAAGCCAATCTTCATTACCTAACACAATTTCTCCATTTGTACCAATATCCACGAAAAGGGAAATGTCAGATTGTTGGTGCATACCACTAACTAATATTCCTCCTATGACATCTCCGCCCAGAAAACTTCCTATACTTGGCAGGCAATAGACTGGGGCTAAAGGGGCAATGTCAAGGCCTATTTCTATTGCTGGAATCAACCCAGGATTATTAACAACCGGAGTATATGGAGCGCGACAAATAGAAGTAGGGTCCAAGCCTAACAAAAGATGAATCATGGTCGTATTCGCCCCTATTGCTGCAGCGGTAATTTTACTTGTCTCAGTAGGTAGCGGATAAAGGCGCTTTATCAAACGATTGAGGGTATTCAAAACCGCCAATTGCAGACTTTCTAGACCACCCGGCTCTGATGCATGGCGAATCCGGGTCAGTATATCCTCACCCATGGCAATCTGATCATTATAATCAGCGGCATGCTTAAGTACTGTTCCATTACAGAGATTAATAAGGTATATAACAACGGTTGTCGTTCCAATATCTATGGCCAACCCGAAGTGTTCTTGTGTAGTATCGCCAGGTTCTATGTCAATTAATTTCCATGCTTGTCCAGTGTCTGCTAAGGTTGCTGTAAGCTGCCAATTGGCACTCCTGCATATGCTAGGTATCTTAGGCATAATTGCCAGAGGCACATTGATAAAGCCGTAGCTGCGCTCCAACATTTGGCGTATTTGATCGACATCTGCCCTGTTATCTTGTGGGCCAGGTGGTTTGAGAGATAAGAATACTTTCTTGGTTAGGGGCTCAAGATTATTTAGAGGGGATTGAACCTGATCAGCAAGAATCACAGGCTTCTGATTATTGTTCGACATAATTGTTACCTCTTTTAAAATTTTTCAATTTGATATTAACCGGAAATTAAAACTACTATTGCAAATAAAACGCTGAGTTTAGGCCTAAGTATGCACTAGTTCAAACTCATGACTAACCTCAATTGAGTCTTTCTGTCCAGGGAAAAAACTTTTCTCCGTAAACGTCACATGATTGTTGCGATCAATTAATAGCACTGTAGAAGACCTCGTTCCATAATCCATACCTTTGATAAAGATTGAGGATAGCTGTTTCTCAATCTCATAATTGATCCCTGTATTTGGCAATTCGGAATCCAGGGCCTTTTCGTCGTCTGCTAAGATTTCAAAAAGAGCTTGTGATTTGATAAAAGCATAGTTTTCTATGTAATTGGCTATTGCTTGTTTACTCTTTAGGACTTTAGGCCAAGGAGTATCTAAAAGATGGTTACTAAGGCCATATATCCCCGGTTTAAGTTCCTTGACCTCTGATGTTTGTTTAGAATAGTACATAAGACATGATGAATCTCCTACAATGAGATTAAAAGGATTATAAAGTTCTCGATGATTGACAACATCTTGCAAATATTTAATTGGATATTCGTTCATGCATAAAAAGTTACTTACTAGCCTCCCTCTCGATTTTGCATCCGTAAGCTGTTGAGAAGGATCTCGAAAGTTTGTGAGTGCTGCAAAACGCCCTGAACGGGTTATTCCCATCCAGGTTCCCAACATCTCCAAATCTCTACCCGCTAATACCCAAGGATGTGACTCCCAAAACTGAGCCCTTTCTGTTGGCCGATGGAAATATTCATCCCTATTTCCAGCGAGAATTAAGCGATAATGTGGGTGGCAGTTATATGCAAAAAAGATCAAGCACATTTATTCTACCTCCCTTCTCTTTTAATGAAATAGTTCATCTTTCTGTTCCTTAACATTTGGACTATTGACTACACGCCTCTAGTTATATCACATTGCAAGTTTTTTTTCTTAATTTCTCCTATTTCCATTCGGTAATACTCATAAGCAACTTCTATATGAAAACCAGTTTTTCTATACAGCTCTAAGGCATCGGCATTTTCGCTATTTACATCAATTATAATATCAGATCTCCCTCTTTTCAGAAAGCTCTCTACAATTAGGTGAAGTAGTTCTTTCCCATACCCCTTGCTGCGATATTCAGGTACTATACCGAACCCAAATATTGACACGTCTTCTGCCTCCAAATTCACTGATACTACACCAATAATCTCATCCTCCAAAACCGCAAGATATTGTTCACGTGTATCCAATTCGTAGCAGTTTTTAATTTGACTCTTAGTTTCTTCGTGGCTGTCACCGAACACTTTCATATAAGCGGCAATCGCCTTTTCAAGCTCCTTTCGCTCGGTCTTTAACAGTTTTAAACGATAAGTAGTAATACAAGAATAACTAGCCCTATCAAATCTCATAAAATACTCAGTATGATCATAATTAGCCTTTAGAGCATTAATAACCCGTTTACCAGGAATTGATGTATTTTCACATACAAAAAGTAAGTCTGGGATAAAAAATACCCTTAATTCTTCAACTGCCTTTTCCAATAATGACTTGAAGTATCCTTTCTTTCTATACTTTGGCAGAGTATAGGCAGTAATCTCTGCCTCATGTTTTGTTGGGATAAACATGGATAACATACTTATCAACTTGCCGTTTTCATAGACAAGGAAAAAGCTTTTAATCCGATGATCGAAGTTTAACGACGGATCTAAAAAAACGCTTCCTCTGAGATTGTCATGGTCAATACAAATCCTTTCTAAGTTAAGTACTTCCTCAACTGCTTTCTCACATAAACTTATATAAGCTCTTACCGTCATTTTTTCCCAGATTGCCTCCTCACAATTTAAACCCACTTCTTCACCCATACATATACTTAAAGGTACAACTTCTGGTACCTTCTATATTTTTTAGGCAATCCATACAAGAGACGATACCAAAAAGTTACTAAACCTACATATATTATAAAGTTATTTTATTGATTCGAATAGACCTTTCTCATTTAGCATCCAAAAGTATATAAAAACAAGTTATACTCTTTGAATAGTGCTAGAAAAGGAGTCCACCCCTCTAGTATAAGGATATGGACTCCCTTATATATACTGCCCTCTCTTTGTGCTACTTAGGCTAAACATAAATACCCAAAAAAATCATTACCATCGCTGCAGTTACTGCAGTTAATAGTAAGGCAAATATAAAGGCAATTCTAATAACCTTAGTCTCTTCACCCAACTTATCGATTGCCGCTGCAGCATTCTGCAACTTTGCAGGTGAAATAACACTTGCTAGGCCTCCTCCAAAGGCTAACCCTGCAGTAATGATGAGCATTCCTATCAATCCTAGATTAAGCATATTTGAAGTTTTTAGAGTATACGTTGCAAACATGGCTATGGTGGAAGCTTCACTCCCTGTAATAAATCCTCCTACTAAGCCGATAAATGCAATTACTGCACCATAGGCGTCACTAAAGATCTGAAACGAGAAATTCGCCAGGACTTGGACCATACTTGCTACAGCATACTTATTTGAAGCCATATCAAAGCCGGACATATTCATAATCTCCCCAATAACGAAGAAAATAGCAGCAGCAAATACGGGTCTAGGAGCCCTCTTCCACCAGAGGCTAAACGTCTCTTTCAATTGAGTCGTGGTCGGTTTAATAAAGATCATGGATAGAAAGGTACTTACAAAAATCCATGTATAGGCATTCCACAAGGCTCTTGTCACAACAGGCTTACCATCGGCGGATAAGCCAGCTATAGGAAGAGTTACTTTCCTATATAAAAGATTAAACATGTCCGTTGGTAGGTTAAGTCCCAAAATTAAAATTATAAGAAGTCCCCAAGGTGTTAGGGCTTTCCAAAAAGGATATCTTTTCTCGTATTCCAATTCCTCATATGTTAATCGGCTCTTATCAACTATCTTTTTTCCTGTGGCTAAAAGATAAAATGCCATAACCATAATCACTGCTGAACCACACATAATTCCGGTTAGAACCACTAATCTATCAACTTTATTAGTAAAATATGAGACAACAGTGATCACTACTCCAGTAATTATAACAGGCAACCAACCATTCTTTATTCCCTGCCACTGTCCAACAATCCAAAGCATACAAAATCCGATCAACGTTGAAATGACCGGTAGGAACATGAAAAAGACGCTGCCCGCCTGAGATAAACTTATTTCATGACCCTGTCCCAGAAATGAATTGGCTACGTCAACAAAGACGACAATAGGGGCTCCTAATAAAGCATAAGTGCAAAGAGCATCATACCCGATACAGGGAAGAGCAATAGAGACATAGGTTGAATAACCTAGTGCTAACATAATAGGTGGCAGAAGTGAGACCGGAGTTGCCCCCACAGATACCATTAGAGTACCAAAGCCAATGTTAATCATCATGATCTGTACTGCTTTATTATCGCAGGCAATCGTTTTAATAAAAATAATAATTCTTTTAAGTGCTCCTGTCTTCTCCATATAGGCCATTTGCAGTAATGAAGCTGCAACAACTAAAGAAACTGCGAAGGATCTTACTACCCCTGTTATAGTAGACCTAATAATTACTTCAAGGCTCGTCTGGAAAAATAAGAATGCGATAACTGAAACAACAATCCAACCGACAATACCACTTACATCCGCAGGTTTTTTCCAAATTACTAGCATTACTATAATGACTGCAATAGGCGTTAAAGTTAATAAAAGTGAACTAATGGGCACTACAGTAAAACCCCACTTCCTTTATTATATCCTAAACTAACTTCTAAATAAGGAGGTTCAAGTATAAACGTTCTATTTGGAGTTTTTCCGGCTTACTACGATTCATACATTCTTACTCAATGTTCCAGATCACATAAACAACTATATTTTTTGATAATTTGACTTTAAAAAAATAAAAATAGCTACCACAATAGAGGATAGCTATTATACACAATTACTAAATGCATCATACTTTACCATCCTTCCATCCTATGTATTAAGATTCAAAGTCTAGTTCTCGCAAACCATCGATCCACCTTACTACAACCTGTGAAACAGATCACAAGTTTTCTACATTATATATTCTAACTAACAATAACCTAATTGTCTAGAGTTTTTTAACCCTATTATTTTTTTATGTATTTACCCTATTTTTCCACAGGAAGGTTATTTACGTACTGATATACATCGAGCACACGACCAGCCGATAAAGCACTTCCCAGAATCCCTGCACTACTGCCAAAAATATACCCCCTCCCCATAGCTTCTATGGAAGTCGCATTTAATAACTCTAAAGCTTTTTCAATTCTACTGTCCTCTTCAAACCAGCCTAGATCGTATCCGCCCATCAAGCAAAGTCTATTTTCGGTTGCCATTCTGACTTTCGCTATATTGTCAAGCGAAGAGAAATCCAGGGAATGTAACCCGTTAAAACCTGAATTAATAATATCATCTAACACCGGCAATAAATCCCCATCTGCGTGGAAGAAAACTGGAGCTTTTTGGCCGCTTAAAATCTCAACCTGCTCCGCAAGACCAGGAAAAAAGTTATTTCGTAGAGCAGTAGGGGATATAAACGTTCCACCTTGATAAGCTATATCATCTGCAACAATTATTCCGTTTGCCCCCAAAGTCAAAGCATCTAGTCCAAGTTCAATATTAGTAGCTACAGATTTAGCAACAAGCTCTGGAATTATAGGGTCACGTTTTGCAATTGCCAGCAAATAATCCGTAAAAGAAGCGAATAGCTTAGCTGTTCCTTGAAATGGACCATCGATTATTCCAAAAATAAAATAATCTGTCTCTTTCCGCCATTGTTTGAGTCCCTCCCAAGCCCGCGCTTTGTCTTGATGAGCGAAAGAAGGAGAAAAAGCTAATGCATCGAGCCCACAAAGTTCACAGGCCTCTACTCTGTCTTTAAACGATACGCTCTCTTCCAAGCCTAATAATTCTGTAACAAAATCATCTTCAAGATGAAACTCCCCTTTAGGTATGCGATCAACCCTCTCAAATCGGGTAGCTGCCAATATTCTTTCAATTTTTTTCACTTACATTACTTCCTTCTCTATAATGATTGGTTTTAATGGTTCCTCACTTAATCTTCTATTCTCGATTTTATATTCTCCTAGAGGTTATTCAAGAGCTCTATTCTTTTAGATTTAATAATATTATAAGCTCTCAGTCACATTAATACTACACGAACTCGATTTAGAACTATTGATACCTTATCCCAATTGAAGGTATAAGAACTCTCCCCATACGAAGGATAAGTTGATAGGGTAAAGTCATCATTTTGATCAAGCAATAACTATCTCATCGCGATCCAAATAGTTCCTTTCTCCTAATAGTAAGAGCTTATAAGGAAACCCAAGCCAAGCTTAGATTAGCGTGGATTGGGTTGACAGTCCATTAATAGAAGAGGCGATTGGTGTATCCTTGGTACCCTTGAAAACCTTGACCTAGGAAGCCTTGACCTTGAACACCCTGACCTAGAAAGCCTTGATCGACAACAACGTTTCTTGTAGTCTGTTGATAAATATGCTGAGGAACATCGATAATATTCTGACGGTTAATATTGACTATTGGATGAATAACGGGGACCATTCGCTGAGTGTAAAAATCTCGAACACAGTATTGTGGGGGGCAACAAATTGGTTTACAACCATAACCATTCATTTAGAAACTCACCTCCTTAGCTTCACTATATGCACGGAGCTAATATTTTGGGATAATATTCCATTAGCTTTAACTCCCTTAAAATCCAATACAAAATATTATCTGTGAAAAAGACGTGCATAAATAGGCCCAAGCAAATTTAGCGTTTGCCTGGGCCAGAATACATCTATCAATGTTGTGTAATTTTTCTATATATATATCCTCTCCAAGTCGACCTTTGGTACTAGTCCAACTTGAGATGCTCTACTTAGCAAGGATGCCACGGCTTGATATCCAATCTCGCCAATATTCTCGGTAAATTCGTTAACATAAAGCTTAATGTGCGCTTGGGTTACTTCAGTAGACAGCTCTTGGCTATGGTCAAGCACGTATTCACTCGACTCCTTCGGATGTGCCCACGCATATCTGACGGATGACTGAATCCAACGGGTGATTGCCGATAGATCGAGAGAACGTCGAGCAATAATCGCTCCCAGTGGGATCGGCAAATTAGTATCTTGCTCCCACCAACTTCCTAAGTCTGCCATGAGGGTAAGCCCATATGCAGGATAGGTGAAACGAGCCTCATGGATAACAAGCCCCGCATCGACCAAACCATCACTCACCGCCGGCATAATCTCGTGGAAAGGGAGAACTATTATCTCGCCAACTCCCTCTGGCACATTTTGAGCCGCCCATAACCGAAAAAGTAAATAAGCGGTTGAGCGTTCACTCGGAACCGCTACCCGACTACTATGCAGCTTTGCTGGATCATTGATACTACCTGCTATATTTGAGTTCAACAACAATGGCCCGCATCCTTTACCCAACGCACCCCCACATGGCAGCAGGGCATACTCAGACAAAACCCACGGTAGCGCTGCGTACGAGATCTTAACCACATCTGGCCCGTTGTAACCAGCTGCCATACTATTCGTAATGTCAATATCTGCATAGGTTACATCAAGTCTTGGTGCACCGGGTATGAGTCCATGTACCCAAGCATGAAAAATGAATGTGTCATTGGGACAAGGAGAGAATGCAATTTTCACACTAATACCTCCCTTAATACTTGGCAAGCAGCTTGCAAAACGTCTAGAGCCTCTTTAATCCTCCATGCAGACCGATCCCGCGGGCCCACCATGTTTGAGATCGCGCGTATTTCCATAACAGGCAAACTGCGATCAAGCGCTGCAAATCCAACGCCAAAACCCTCCATCGCTTCAGCTGAGGCACCCTTGATCCGTGCTGCCAGTTCTTTAGCCGTCTCCTCCGTACCTGTAACTGTTGATACTGTAAGCACTGGGCCGGAATTTACGGGCAGTTTAGCCACTCGTAAGCCCGTAGTAACACGCTCTACCAAACTAGGATCAATCTCAATACGGTTAAAACCGAAGCCCAATTTATGTAAACTATTAAAACCATCCGAAGTCTCTGCCCCCAAATCGGCGGCAACGATCTCTGTCCCTACCACAAGTGAACCCACCTCGGCTTTTCCAAAGAAACCTCCTCCGATACCAGCACTAATAACCAAACTGTATTCGGTAATAGTAAGCGCCCTAGAAGTGTTCACCGCAGCAGCGACCGCACCGACACCCCCAACTATAACATCAAACCTTGAATCACTTTCTAAAGCATTACATACAGCATCCCTTTCAGCTGAGACCGCTGTCACTATAAGGACATGTAATTTGGATGGCTGTCCGCAAGGGTTTACATGTTGAAGTTTTTCTAATTCTTGTTCCAATTCATAAATCCTACTCTCTACAATGTAATTGAAACGGAGATTCTCAGAAAAATAATAGAGAAAAAGGGTGGAGATCCTTAGCATAGAATCTCACCCCTTAGTTTTTTGGGTAGATTGAGAGTCGCCAAATGCAATAGTTATCGGAGTTAGATTGCTAGGAAGCTTGCGACTGTCTCAAAACCAATTCTTTCCACTGTATTAGCAAATCGTTCTCCCTTTTGACCATTTTCACGATAATAGTCCATTGCCTTTCCAACAATATCAAGGGCCTCACTGATTGAATATAACCCTGGCAATTCCCTTCCTACTTGGTGTTCTTTACTGAACATTCCCCCGATAGTAATAGCTACTTGGCCTGGTTTTCGCCCCTGCAATCCAATACATCCAAGCTGTGGCTTTGAGCAGCCATTCTTGCACCCGCTAATTGTCACGCGAAATTTATTAGGTAGAGCGACATCATATCTCCCATTGTAAAACTGTTCATTAATTTGTCTTGCCACTTCCTCTGTGTCCAGATAACTTACTTGACAAACATCCCCTTTACAAGTAAGCGCCGGTCTGGCCCTCATTCCTGTACTTCCTATAGATAAACCCGCTTCTTTAAGCTCCCGAGCAACAATCTCTAGATCCTGATATTTAATCCAAGGAATTTCTAAGTTTAGGCGTTGGGTTAAGGTAAAATAACCTCTGCCATAGTTCTCACAGACATCTGTGATCTTTCTTGTTTCTTGGGCAGTCATTCTCCCAGCCTGTATTAAAACTCTACAGGAAAAATGGACACCATCTTTATAGGCGATATATCCTTGCCCTTTTAATACCTTTTTCTGTTCTTCAGTTAATTCCATCTTTAGTACCTACTCTCCTCCGTACTTTCATATCTAGTCCAAGTTTAATTGCATCGATTACTTTATTGAGTTGATATCCAACGGAAACCCGCCCCTTGTTCCCTGAAGGAACCTCTCCAGAGCTTCATAACTTTGGGCACCATGGACTGCACGACCATCGACTATAAAACATGGAACACTTTGAATTCCTAGACGCTGAGCTTCAGCTACATCTTGTGATACAGCTTGTTCGTATCTCCTAGCTAAAAGAGCCTGCTTGAATTCTTCCTGATCCAGTCCGATCTGTACCGCTAGCTCGATTAAAACGTCCAAGTCATTGATGTCTCTTTGTTCTTGAAACTGAGCTGCAAAAATTGCATCATGATATGCATTGCCAAGCCCTTGTTCTTCTGCATATTTAGACCCTTCCAGAGCTAATCTCGAGTGCTTACTCTTTTCATTAAAGTTCATTTGAAGTCCGTACTTTTGACCTAAAGCTTTAATCCCAGCTTTTGCTCTGGCTATATATTCCGGCGATTTCTCGGGGAGTTCAACACCCACTGGCCTAAGCTCAAAAGCTTTCCATTCTATGGTTAAATTTTTATCCTTGGCCAACTGGTCAAGGGGGACTTTCCCTATCATACAAAAGGGTCATAAGAAATCTGAGAAGACCGTTATTTTATTTGCCATGACGATTACAACTCTTCATAGAAGGGCAATTGCTCGCCCCTGATAGCTGCTATTCTCCACAAATAATCATTACCCATACCTTCTCTCTTATCTTCAATGAATCCTTTACTTTTCAATAGATTCAAAGTGCTTCGGTTAGCAGCATATCCCGATAAATACTTTGCCCCTTGTTCTTTAGCAAATAGTCGCAAATTATTAAGTATTTTTTCCATAGCATCCTCACTTAATAGGTCGAAGTCCTCATTCTTAACTAAAACGATGTCATTGATGAAGATTTCCTGTTTGTTAAGCTTTGTAATATGAAGGCTAATTAGAGCTTCTTCAAAGCCTAACGTATCTATCCACATAAGCTGAGGTAATTGAATCCCAAGTAAACCTGCAAGTTCGGGACTCTTACAGTAAGTATTGTAATACTCCTGTAAGAGTTGAACTAGTTGCTGGTTATATGCTCTAGCTTGGACAGAGATATTATATTGTCCAGGATACTGAAGTCTAATTTCATCATCACGAAGCACCTTTATGCCAGGGTCTCTTCCGATTTCAGCTTTCAACTCATCGATAGGAAAAAGACTCTTAATATCTTCCTCAGAAGGATTCCACTGTTCAGAATAGATACGCTGTGCCTTAACTGCCATCTTCCACCTTCACGCCTTTCAACATAATACTTCCAAACTTCCTTCAAATTTTTCAAAACCAATTAATTTCGAGCTTGTATACATACAATAATACAGTATTTATCATCAAACGCCAACTTGAACCCTCAATAGTTACTTTGGGATTTGGCTTTTTCTTTCGGTTGGGGAATTGGACTGCCCATGAAAAGCTTACCACTGAAAGCACCTGCCATGGTCTTTAATAAAACATAGCTCCAAAGCCAAAGAAGGAGTATCGTTAAAAACGCACTAAGTCCAAAAGTGAGTGGGGAGTGAAAAATTGAAGCTATCTTTTGACTTGCTATTGTATACGCTGCCAATGGAAAGATAAACGCCCACCATCCCAAACCAAAAGGAATTCCGCCTCTGCGTAGATGATGAATGGAAATTAGGCCAGTAATCCCAATCACCCAAACACCAAATCCCCAGATGATCGTTGCCCCCAAGTAAGCCAGATCAGCAGATGTTATTATTCCAAGGTTTTGGGCACTTTTTGCAGTATCAATGATGGCAATAGCTGCAAGACCAACTGCACTTAACAAGATTCCGAAAGACGGCGTCAATTCTGCTGGCGGAAGCGCATGTTGGACAAGACGAATAAAGATGACTGCACTTATAAATATAAACAAAAAGAAACCTATCCCCAGCATAATTGCATTCATAATAAGAATAGACATGCTCCAAGTAAGCTTATAGCTTAAACTTTGAATTAAGACAACATTCCCTAACAATAATGTAGCCATATTAGCAATCGGTGCCATAATCCATGAGAAATTAATTGTTTCTGGCTTGGGTGCCACTTCAAACTGAATAATCCTAAAAGTCGTATAGAAAGAGAAAAAGGTGACTCCCGCTAACCCTATCATCCAGGCAAGAGTAGTAATAACGAAGGTCAGGGATCCCCCTAGATATTGACTCCAAAAAGTAGAGATATTAGTTCCTACAATGATGGTAGCTACGGGCATTGTAACGAAGAAGTTGCTTGCGACTGGATGATGAAGATCCCTTCGAGCATACTCAAAAAAAGAAATCCAGCGAATAACCCATGGAACGAGAATCAACAAATAAAGAACATCAGCCAGTGCTGCAACTACTAAGCCCAGCATGTTCCCTACGGGAAAGACATATTTCCATTGATATAAGATATTTGCAAGTCCCCCTGTACCCATGACTACAGCGAACCATCCCGGTGCAAAGTATTTTATGACGTGACGCTCAAGCATATCCTTAAATCCCCTCAATAATGTGTATCCTTTTAATTTAACTTTAAAGTCAACATCTCTCTTTTTATATAGTAAATTTATTCGATCTCCCTTCTTGCAATCATTTCAATCTCCACTTGGGCCCCTAGCGGCAATGAGGCAACACCAATTGTAGTACGAGCAGGATAAGGAGAAGTAAACTTAGCTAGATAGACTGAATTCATAGCCTCAAAGTTTACCATATCTGTTAGAAAAACATTCACCTTAATAACATCATCCGATGTCAAACCCGAAGCTACTAAGACATTGAATAAATTCTTAAAGCATTGTTCAGTCTGAGTAACGATATCGCCCAAGACAAGTTTCCCAGTTGTGCAATCTATAGGAGTTTGCCCGGAAAGATAAATCAGATCACCTGATTCAACTGCATGGGAATATGGACCAATCGCTGCTGCCCCTTCAGCGGTATAAGCTTTTCTTGGCATTTTAGAAACCCCCTTTATTTCTCAAAAACATAAAGTAACAACAAGAAAAATCCAAATTGGATTTTCATTTGCAAACAAATATACATGTAGCTTCGGCTTTTAAGAACAAACTAATTTTTTCCTTCTCAATTATATAATTCAAAGAATAAGGGAACTATAATTTTGTTGCTATCTAGAAATGAAAGATTAGAGCTATTAACTTTAAGAAGGAGCTGAGAATTTTGACCGATGGTAAAGATGCTGAAGATGCCTATAAAGAACAAAGGCTAAGTCGAAAAACTAAAAGGGTGGTAATAGTTTCTTCTTTGGCAGTGGTTCTACTAGGTATATTAGCCTATGCAGGTATGCATTACACCTCTCAACCAAACTTTTGTGCAAGCTGTCATCAAATTAGTCCTTCCGTAACGTCGTGGGCTCAGGGAAAACACAAAGATGTTACTTGTTTAAAATGTCATGCCGACCCTGGAACAATCGGTTACGTTACGCGAAAAATCGGTGGATTAAAGGAAGTATATTTGCATGTTACTAACCAAATTCCTAACAAAATAACGGCAAGGCTAAATCCTGAAGCTTGCGTAGCGTGTCATACTGATAGCGGCTTTCCCAAGGCAAAGAATCTTCTCCTGACTTCCGGAGATCTTGCACCTAGGGTCCCGCATGCTGAAATTTTGACGAATAAGACTTCGTGTCTTATGTGCCATCCGAATGTTGGGCATAGTCAAGAATCAACCCAACAGTGATGCTAGTCGGATTGTTTTAACTATAATTGCCTTTACTTGGTAAAGCAAGTAAAGGCAATTATAGTTTAGAGAATTCAGACCCCTCATTGCCTTATTATATTTTTAACCACTGATACATCACAAAAGCATCTACCAACCCCTTTTCTTTGTGGTTAAATGCTTTGGGAAGTGTACCGACAATCTCAAAACCACATTTCTTCCATAATTCAACGGCTACTTGATTTGTACTTACTACACAATTATACTGCATTGCTTTAAATCCATAAGCCTTAGCTTCGTTAAGAGAATGCTCACACATCAGTCTACCGATACCTTTACCACGGACATTTGCGCTGACAGCATAGCCAACATTGCAAACATGAGAACCTAAACCCGGTTGATTTGGTTTCAGAAAATAAGTCCCTAATATGAGGTCATTTTCGGTTGCAACATATGTGTTTAAAGGGATCTCCATCCAAATATGGAAGACTTCCTCCCTCGTGATATCAGGTGAGAAAGCATATGTATCCCCTTTTTGAAAAACCTCATGTAAAATAGTCCAAATTCTATCAAAGTCAGAACCTTCAACTTTTCTTATTACAATCATATTTCTTCTTCCTTCCACAAAACTCTCATACTACCACCCTTTACGGCTACGCCAAAATTCTGGCTGTATGAGTACCAACAAGGTAAAGAGCTCCAATCGCCCCAGAAGCATGCATAGAATAAGGACGCTTTCACCAAAGGCGTTAATCGAAGAAAATGTGGTGGTCGGACCAACCACCCCAAAACCTGGACCAACATTCCCCAAAGTTGCAACCACCGCACTCATCGCATCAAACGGTTCCAATCCCGTTGCCGCTAACAGTAGCGTAGCAATCGCAAAAATGGCAATAAAGAGAAAGAAAAAAACCGCTATTGTATTTAAAACGACAGGGTCGACTGTCTTTTTCGTAAAGCGTACATTAATTACCGCTTTGGGGTGGATTGCCCTTTTCAACTCTGCCCAACCAAGTTTAAAGAGAACGATGACCCGAAACACTTTTATCCCACCGGAGGTAGATCCCGCACTTCCACCGATAAACATCAGGCAGAAGAGAATGATCTTGCTCACAGAAGGCCACTGATCAAAGTCAGCTGAAGCAAACCCCGTTGTAGTCATGATCGAAACAACCTGAAAGAGTGCCTGCCGCAGTGAATTGCCGATCCCTGCACCTATAGTCCACCACAAGCTTAGGGCAATCAAGAATGTTGACACTGTAATAATAAGCAGGTAGAACTGAAACTCGAGATCTTTTAAAATTTTATTTATCCCAGAGCGCCAAGCTTGGTAATAAAGTCCAAAGTTACCTCCAGCGATGATCATAAAAATTATAATAATGAGTTCAATCCCTAGATTATCATAGTACGCTATACTGGTATTTTTCGTTGAAAAGCCACCTGTAGCCATCGTTGCAAAGGAATGGTTGACTGCATCAAACAAGTTCATACCGACGAGTATCAATAGAATAATTTGAACAAGGGTAAGGCCTAAATAGAATTGCCAAAGTTTTAGTGCATTATCCCTGATTCTGGGAAGTACTCGTTCAGAAATCGGTCCGGGTACCTCAGCATTAAACAAATGAACTGCACCTGTCAAGTTCGGAAGAAGGACAATAAATAACACAATAATCCCCATGCCCCCGAGCCAATGGGTTAAGCTGCGCCAAAGAAGAACACTCTTAGGGAGAATTTCAACATTGTCAATGACGCTGGCACCTGTAGTGGTTAATCCTGAAACTGTCTCAAATAATCCATCAAGATAAGTAGGTACAGCCCCACTAAAAACATAGGGTAATGCTCCAGTCACAGACGTTAATAGCCATGCACCGGCAACAATGACAAATCCTTCCCTCACACCCATGCGTCCGTCTTTCTGTCCATGAGTTATCAGTATGGATCCGGTTAGTAAGGTTATAATTATTGAGAGCGAAAACGAAAACAAGCTCCCCTCCTGCCATATCAAAGCCACCAGAAAAGGAATTCCCATAAAGCCTGCATAGGCAATCATCAAACGTCCAAGGATATTTTCTACAAATGAATAGTTCACTATTTTACCTGCCTTAGAAAATTTTACTAATCTTTTTAACTAAGTTTGGAAGTGTAAAGATGACGACGCGATCTCCAGGTTTGAGGATAGTGTTTCCGTCAGGAATAATAAGTTCATTATCTCGAACAAGAGCACCAATTAATATATTGTCAGGTATCTTCGCATCTTTAAGTTTACGCCCGATAATCGGAGACTTTGAAGAGACCACAATTTCCATTGCTTCCGCTTTGGCACCTTCCAGTAGCGTCACAGAAACGACTTCTCCTTGACGCACTTGGCGCAAAATAACTCCGGCAGTTAAGAGTCTGGGCGAAAGTATCACATCAACTCCCACCTTACCCATGAGAGACATATATTCAGAACGACCTACACGCACAATCGTTTTTTGCGTTCCCAAATCTTTAGCTAAAAGAGCAAGCAATAAATTCAGTTTATCATCGCTCGTTAGGCAGACCACAGCATCCGTTCCCCCAACCCCTTCTTCAATTAGAAGGTCTATATCTGTGCCATCACCACAGAGCACAAGTCCCTTATCAATGGTCTTAGCCAATTCATTGCAGCGTTCCCGGCTTTTCTCTATGACTTTTATCGATATCCCTACAGAATCTAAAATTTTTGCTAGATGTCTTCCGATGCGACCAGCACCAATAATCATCACTCGTTGTATCTTTGTTTTTGTCTCAGAGAATTTTTCGCTGAATTCCTCAATAGCGTCCTGTGCTCCGACAAAGAAAACACTGTCTTGTGGTAATAAACAATCCGTACCATGTGGTATTATCATTCGATTCTGACGGAGGATTCCTACAACGAGTATTCTATCCGGTAAAGTCAATCTTTTAAGCTGGATATTAACATACTGAGACTCTGCTCTCACTCGAACTTCCAACAAGCGCACTTTGCCATCTCCGAAATCTTCAACATCCAAAGCTGCAGGTGTGAGAAGAATGCGACTAATTTCAACGGCTGTTACCATTTCTGGATTAATCGTTAGGTCTATACCTAAGGCTTTATTAAAATCAAGCTGATTTTTTCCTGCATATTCCTGATTCCTTACACGAGCAATGGTTCGGGATATCCCTGCTTGTTTGGCTGCCATACAGGCAATCATATTAACTTCGTCCCGATCCGTTACTGCAACCATTAGGTCAGCTTTCAACAAACCGAAATCTGCCAGAATTTGCGGACTAGCACCGTTACCACTGATTGTCATAACATCTAAGCTGTTCTGAACGATGAGACGTCGCTCTTCATCCTGCTCAATCACTGTGATTTCATGTCCCTCTTCAGATAATCGCTGAGCTAAACTAAATCCCACTTTTCCCGCTCCAACTATGACAATACGCATAGACTTTTGTGATCTCCTTCCCCATAGCCCAAAATAAACAAACAACTATACTGTACTGTACTGTACTTTACCTAAAAATGCTTTAAATCTTCTTTTACACTTATGAACAACGTACTGCTATTCGGCAAGGTGTAGTAAAATTCCTTTATTTAATACAAACCATTAAACAAATTTTCCCCTTCTTTTACAAAATGATTCCTTGACAAATTTGACCAAATGATAAACCCTGATTGAGGGTTGACTAATTTATTTTCCGACTAATATGTGATAAACTATTTAAATTACTAGCTCGAAGGCGGGAATAACAATGCTTATTGGAGCACGAACTATCAAAACTGGACTTGCTGTCGCGACAACACTCTTTATCTGCAAGGTATTTAGTATTGAGCCAGCTTCTTTTGCAGCTATTACTGCAGTAGTAAATATGCAGCCTTCTGTTAGTAAATCTCTAAGTAATGCTTGGGAACAAATTGGCGTCCATTTGGTCGCTATTGTTTTTTCCTTAATTATTGGATTACTCTTTGGTACAAATCCGATTTTCATAGGTACTACGGTAGTAATTCTTATCCTTTTTTGTAACTGGATAGGTTGGCCTAGTGGGATCGTAATGGGAATTGTCTCAATCATTTTTATCCTCGATTCTCCAAGAGAAACCTTTCTCATCCATGCTCTGTCTCGATCCCTCAGCATCTTTGTCGGTCTTGGGGTGGCCTTGCTTATTAACCGAATTCTGGCACCACCAAGATATAAACCCAAATTTTTCGGTACTCTTAACGATCTTGTCCATCTCACTTCAAAGTATTTCTTGGATAGCCTTCACACCTTTATTCATGCAGGAAAATTTACCTACTATCAGAAACCTGATCCTCAGGAGCAGAAAAATCTGCTTGATGAGGTGACTAACCTCTACGAGCATGCAAGAGAAGAAATGACTAATGAAGATCATCCTCCTTTTATAGAACGACTATTGGAGATCTGTCGAGGCTTTATCGAACGTGGAGAAAGCATCAATCAAATGACAGCACAACGAGTTACAAGAAGAAGAGAGTCCTATTCCCCCGAAGAACTGCAAGAGATCACGGCAGAATTCAAAGAAATTCTGGATATCTTGTCTCTCGGATATGAGAAGCTTGCCGGACTCATTGATTCTCTCTCCTCAGGAATCACCGAGAAGAAAGGTTCAGGTTCTTATACGGAGGATATAGTGTATTGGGAATTATTTGACCGAGCCATTGATGATTGGAATCGTAAAGTTTGCGGAGTCTTCTATTTACGGGCTTTAATGGAAGTATCTGTTGTTGCAACCGAACTGCGTTGGGCAAATCGTCGTACCATAAATTTGCTCAATATGATTAACAAACAATCTGAAAAGAAACTAAAGAAAAGTATATGATTTCCTTTTAAGTATAATATGCTTTTAAAAATCGAATGCCAGCACATTGTGCTGGCATTTCAATCTATAGGGGTTTATAAATAAGAGCACGTACTGATCTCACCTAACACCAATTGAAATCGTTTATTACCCTGATCGTTATCTTTCGACAATAATTGAGCAAATCACCACTCAAATTGATGGTTTGTTCAACCTTATAAGATATCTACCCAGCTACACACAACCTCTCGGCTGAAATATAACCGGATTTCTTACACATGCATATATCTTCAGACATATGGTTGAGTAAGAAAAACTCAACACCTTATAAGGTCTTAGCTCGATTCTTTAGGATAAGTTGGAACCTTCTTAAAACAATCCTTACGGACCGCAAAAAAGCTTTTCCCCATCCCTTAAAATCTTCCCTACGATTTTATACAAGCATTTTACCACCTATATAAAGTCTTTGACTGATTCATATACACCTCCATGAGGCATATATAAAATCTTGCTCAACCATTACGTACCCTTATGAGGATAGTATGAACTAAGTCACTTTATAATATTCTGGTAACTATTGCATCTAATTCTAGTTTACCTTGATTCACATAGTAAGGACTAACTAGCCCAATGATAGTTAGTAAAGAAGTCTTCCTCCATAGGGTCATCGATGTAGTTATATAAGCTCTTATTAGGGGAATAAAGATTCAATTCCTTTGGAATCTCGAGAGATAGATTCTTAGATATTTCAACAGCTGTATTGAGCGGTGTCAAAGCATATAATTCTTCCATGTCTAAATTATTCATTCGAATACAACCCTGAGAAACATTTTTACCAATAGTCGTAGGAGTATTCGTCCCATGTATCGCATAATTCATATTTGACAATTCCATTGCTCTCGTCCCATACACATTATCGATTTTAGGAATATTCTTATCAGGATTCATAACTTTTTTTGATATACACAAATTTCCTTCTGGAGTTGTGTCATCTTTACCTAAGGCAATATTGTAGTTACGAATAATTCGGTCTCCAGATATAACGGATAAGGTATTACCTGCCTTATCAATTGAAATAGACAGGGGCATAAACGGAATATCCTTTTCATAAGGAAGATTAGGCTTTAGTGCCTCCTTCACTACATTACCTAAGTCCTTTTCACTCGAAAACTCTACAAGCGTAAAAAGCCACCCCCCATCGTTTGTCGGTAAGGTAGTGACAGCATTTTTCAACTCATATGGTTCTTTTGGAAATTCAGTTAGATAATTATTGGGGTATGCTTGATTTAGATCCTTTATATCTTTAGGCATATACCCATTCTTCTTAACAAACTGGTATAAAGCACTTCTAAGTACAGTTGTAGTCTCCCATAATTGTAGTTCTTTGTTATTTATAGCAACTTCCTTGTCTGGAGGATAAATATAAACTTGGATATTCCTATCTCCTCCTTCCCAGACTGCTATACCAATTTCATTACTCTTTTCGTCTATCGCAACTACTTGTTTTACATTTCTGGGATTCATCTCATATTCGATTTTTAGCCTTTCAACAAGTGCACTAACAATCTTTTCTCTATTTAACTCTTTTTCAGGAATAATAATTACTGAATGATTATCAGAGATAAATGTAATTTTGGATGGTTTACTCTCTATTACCTCATAAGGCAACATATAAGTATAGTTATAGTTTGTATAACTCATAGTTTTTGACACTTCATAAGGTAAAAAAAAGAACGCTCCTAGAATACTTAAGATAACGGCTGCCATAAATAAGAGGATTATCTGTTTTTTATTAAATATCGTAGGTCTAGTAAACTCTGATATTTTCTTTTCAGCACTTTGAATTTCACGCTCAATTCTAAGTGCTTCTAATCTTGCAGGGATGAACCCTTTGTTGAAAGAACATTTTACTAAATTGAAAGAACGGGTTATTGCCTCGCGATAAAGAACTAAATACTTGTCAACTCTTGTAGTATAAAACATTTCTAAGTATCTTTTGGCTTCTAACTCTGTATCCATTCCAACATGAAACATTGCTTCCTCATTGTCAGCTTGCCTTTGAAAAAGTTTTTTCCAAAAGAAAGGATCATTTCTAGATAGATAATAACCTTTATCTAAATAAAATAGGTTAGCTTTAAGATTAGAATTAGACTCCAACTTAGCACATCCTTTATACATATATATAAAACTGTACAATCTATACTATTCAAAAAATAAAGCAATTAGACTCTTTTTCCGAGGAGCTTTAGAAAACTTAGCTAGAGCCAAGCATCCGTCACAGGCAACAGCCTAACCTCAGTTGCACTGATACTTATACTTTCTGCCCTGGAAAATAAATTTTCTATTCATCAGTGGTGCCGTATAGCGGCATGTGGGTCTACACACTTTTCATTAAGGTATGGTATTTGTAGTTAATATGTTATAAAATTAACCGAATAAATCAGAGGTTGCTGATATTAGATTACTTTAGAGGCAGTTCCTTAGAGGACTATCTTAAAAAGTTTGAGACGCTTTAATCCTTTATAAAAAACCATATAAGTTCAAAGGAGTATATATGAAACTTAAAGGATTTATATTTGATCTGGACGGGACATTAATCAACTCACTGCCAGTCGTAAGAACTAGTCTAAGTCGTACTCTGTCAGAGTTTTCTGGTCGTGAATACTCTGACAAAGAATTATCCTCCTTATTTGGACCATCTGAAGAAGGAATCTTCAAAAAACTGTTTCCAGATTCATGGAGTAAAAGTTTGCAGTTTTATCTAGACGAATATGACCGCCTTCATGTAGACTATGCAGAGCCATTTCCGGGGATAATTGAAGCCCTAAATCTCTTACAAGAGCGAAAAATAAAGTTAGCCCTTGTATCCGGCAAGGGTGCTGGTAGTATGAAGATATCTTTAAAACATTCGGGATTAGAACATTTTTTTGAGGAGATTATTACTGGCTCAGAGCACCGAGCCAGTAAACCTGAACATATTCGGCAAATCCTAGAACGTTGGCATTTTTCACCTGACGAAGTGGCTTACGTTGGTGACATAGCTTATGATGTACAAGCCGCTAAGGAAGTGGGTGTTTTATCAATTAGTGCGCTTTGGGCTGAAACCGCACAGGTTCAAAAAGTGCTAGCTATGAATCCTGCTTATGCCTTTGATAAAGTAGAATCTTTTATCGAATGGATCATAAACAATATTCTTAATTCAGCCGGAGTTTTTACCCCATCTGAATCTTAGCCGCCTTAAGATGGAACCCTTAATGGAAAATGCTTATGTAGATGGTCTAGGCACAATCACCTAGACCAATTTCATTACCATCTGCTGGATTTGTTATCTTGGCTTTTGTTATCTTGGTTGTTTTTTCCATCTTTACTGTTGCTGTTTTGGCTATTTTCATTGTCTTCCTCATCCTCATCTCCAAAATAATAATTGAAGATAAGCACTGACAATAAGATAATAATTACTGCTAATTCTGTCTCGATTAATCCAAGTGGGCAACTTTGACTGTTTTCTTCACTCATGTTGAATCGTCTCCTCTGTATTAAGATATTTTGTAAAAAATGGGGGGCGGCTAGTATAGCATATTCGACATGTCCATTGAATGTTAATGAAGGGAGTGTAAATTCTGGATAATAATGGCATTTTTAGCTCTTAAATTTGGAAGAATGATGAGATATGCAGAATAAAAGACCAAGAATTCGGTCTTTTACTCTTCATCTTGCTCATCCTCATCCTCATCCTCATCCTCGTCCTCGTCCTCGTCCTCGTCCTCGTCCTCGTCCTCGTCCTCGTCTATAAAAGTAGTGATAATAGAGTCGATTGGCTCAAGTCCGCAAGCAACGGCATTCACTTTTTCGACAAACTCCTTTTGGATTAAATGTTTAAGTGGTTGATCGACTTTATTGAACATTGTAAATGCGTCCCTAGCCATTTCGTCCCACTCTTGATAGAAAAGCAAATAATCATCAGCATTCACACTTGTACGAGTGGTGCCTTCAGATAGACATTCAAATTCTTCATCATCTCCCATAGCGCCATAATCACAGGTTATTTCATCACCGGGGTAAATGTCCCTTGAAGCTAATTCAAATTCATAGGCTGTGTCAACGCAATTTGGATGAAAGCTATGATTCATATACCGCGCATGGTCCCAACAAAGGATATAGTCGTAATCGTTATTTTGAAAAGAGTACTTATAAATGATTTCCTGACGGATTTCATCAAGGGCATCGACGTAATCCTCGTCAAGGACCATGTCTAAATCATCAAAGATCCACACTATGGTTCCTTTTGGGATGAATTTTGTCGCAAATACACCGAGACCTATCTCGTCACTTATAAAGCGAAGTTCTGTATCCGGATGCATCATGATTCTTTTTCTCCTTCTTCATAGAATACTAATATAAGGCACTTGCCCACCTGCCCTCATCAGAGGGTAGTTAAGCTTCGTATGCTCTGGGTTAAAAGACAAGGGTAGGAAAAATCCTACCCTCTTAGGTTTAAGATTATTCGGCAACAAACGTAATTTGGCAGATGGGGATGCGAACGAGCGCTCGTACTCCATCAACTGGTTTACCCATGTTGGCAAAAAGTTGAGCGTTGGTTAAGATTGCAACGCCATCTTGCAATCCCCCAAAACTACCAACCCAAAAACTTGCATCGACCCCGATTCCTAACCGTGTACCTATTGGATATCTGTCGAATAAAGCTCCGATGAAACTTCCTCTTCTAAATAACATAGGATTGGGCCCCCTTCTTTTGATTTACCACTCATCGTGGCAACATAAGATGAGAAGATTCGAGATTGTCAGGGGGATTGTTTCTAATTCATGTTATGTACAAGTTTCTTAAAGTGTGACAAGTTACGTTGTTATACTCTCTTAAAATTTAAAAATTCGCTTGAGTAAAGTTATACTCAGGCGAATTTTTAGGATGCTGTCATAAGTGAATTTATTATAGGCTTATCCTCACAATTAAGAGCCGTTGTCATAGGTTATAGTACAAACTATAATTGGAGTGATGATGGTGACGGATAAACTCTTGTGTCATTGTTCAGTCCTCGGAAGCGCCGGTGGTGTGGCGAAAGCGTTATTATCGATTTTAAATAAATCTGCCCTAGATGAAAATGACCCCATTCATTCCTTTATTGTCAACTTGAAATTCCATTTAATTGATAATCAACAAAAGAATATTGATTACTATAAAGAGTTATTTCCTAATTTAGCGAAAAACCTCAGTGTTTACAAGTTGGACCTTAAAAATTCTAGTGGGTTTAGAAAGCATCTTAAAAAAACTCAAACAAGCCTAGTCCTTGACTGTTCATTAGCAGATACAGTAGAAACGCTTAGGGTTTGTGATGAGTTAGGCGTTAACTATATCAACACTGCTTTTGAAAATACCATGATTGATGAAACTGAGTCCTTTGATGGCTTCGGTTTAATTGAAAGGTATTATGTCTTTGAAAAGAATAAACAAGATTTTAAGAGATCAACGGCAATCATAGGATCAGGTATGAATCCGGGTATCGTGCAGTGGATGGCCTTGGAACTGATCAAGAAAAGGCCAGATAAAAATCCCCTTGGGTGTTATATTGTTGAACAGGACACTTCATTTTACGCTGATAAATCGTTAGCTGATGAGCACACGATTTATACCACCTGGTCGCCGGAATGTTTTCTCGATGAAGCAATCCTTGGCTATCCCATGTTCCTTAATCATCGAATACCGTTATTTTTATACGAGAGTGTTTATGATATCGAATTCAAGGTGTCTTTGGGAGACAGAAGTTTTAAAGGTTGCCTGATGGCTCATGAAGAAACTATAACACTTGGTAAGATTTTTGATATAGAAACAGGTTTTATTTATAAAACTAACGATCATACTTCAGAGTTAATCCGAGCAAATCTTGACCATGTTGACGATCTATGGGAGTGGAATAAGGAGGTCCTTGACCCTTCACGCGAAGAACTTGTGGGGGAGGATTTAGTCGGAGTGTTGCTTGTCTATGAAGACTATGAAATGTTCATGTATAATGTGTTAAGTAACCAGGAGGTTTTTAGTGAATTTAAGGTCAATGCCACTTATTTTCAAGTAGCTTGTGGGATTTATGCGGGCATTTCATCCTTACTGTTAGATAACATTCCCCAAGGAATTTTTTATGTTGACGAACTATTATTAAAAACTAACACGAATTATGGGAAATACCTGAGTTATTATATGACGGATTTCTTTGAAGGAAAGAACGATACTTCTCAAGGAAGCCTGCTGCAAAGAATTTGTCAATGATGGGACTGCCTGTCGCATGTCAGAATAGACCCGGTACGCTAGGTACTGGGTCTATTCTTTGTAACCTGGATTCTCGCCGACTCATAACAAGGTCGGCGGCACAACCCCGAGTTTGATATAAAGTTCCTTCTGCTTTTCGAGTACTTCACCCACACGTAGTTTATGACCGGGATTTCTGAAGCATTCAAT
>Ga0074193_1000201_pt1 | contig 110074 bp, 78 predicted proteins | sample EPASupsiteHSE605_FD_64523 | JGI IMG/M metagenome (GOLD analysis project Ga0074193, IMG submission 64523) | Bioremediated contaminated groundwater from EPA Superfund site, New Mexico - Sample HSE6-05 | ecosystem: Environmental > Aquatic > Deep subsurface > Groundwater > Contaminated ... | reverse complement strand
TTTACAGTGACTAACGTTGCTGGGTGTGTTGGTGAACATTGGTGGGCCATAGGTCAAGTAAGGGTGACATCTCTCCCTGTATGCCAATTTACTTCGGGGATCGGGTAATACCGAACAGACTTACATTTTACAGTGACTAACGTTGCTGGGTGTAAGTCGAAAGAATGCCATCTTTACTTGTCGAGCTCCTGGGGATAGCTCGGAACCATAAGCATAATGCCTTTTTTTCTTTTTACTCCCTGTTTTTCGGTTATCTGGTTACCTCTTGCTATCTAGATTCCTCTGGCTACCTTCGGATACTACTGGATACCACTGGTTACCGCTGACAATTGTTCCTAGGGGGGAGCGCTTTCCTTTTTTTGTACTTACAATGTGTCCCTGAAGACAAAGTCACCCTGGAGTTCGTTTTCAGGGACACATATGAGTAAAAAGACAATGATAATACAATTTTACTAACAACTGACGGCGAATCTTGGTCAGCAAGTATGCCGCCGACTCATCCGGTGTGGAGATCCATGAGGGGGTGTCCATGGACTTGTAGCAATAGTTGACGTGGCGAGAGGTACCTACGAATTAAACCGAATTGATTAACTAGCCTCTTCCTCTAACGTCCACTCCCTGACTACTATTCTGAATATAAAAAAAGAAAAATCATATCTCGTTTGGAATTTTCTTGGAATTGAACATCAACTTCTGGCTACTCATGAATATCTTCAATTTGAAAATTCAGAATCATACATAATCATCTCGTGAAATATATAATAAAACAATAAAAACATACCCTATTTCTAAGAAAATGCAAAAATTCTTTTATAAAGTCACCCTTTTTACTGTGTAAAAACTTTATTTTGATTTTTCTCAAGGTTGGAATAGAATTAATTGAAAATGATTACCATCCATTATTAATAGCTGTCTATATTTTATGTTTTCCTCATCAAAACAATACATTCTATTCCTGGTAATGCTAACAATTGCTCCAAATTAATTTCTTGCAGAGGCTTCCTAGGAGGGTAGAAACAATTTCACATAACAAGAATATTACCAAAGCATCTTCATTTTTTGCTAAAACATTTATTCGTACTATGAAATGAAAACTCTAAAGGAATTCGATAATGTCTTGTTGTCAATTATTTGAATGTTTTGAAAACTTAAGCAAATTATGAAAAGATAAAACCAATGATTAAGCAGTTCTCCAAGATATTTTTCGAACTCAAAAAAGCAAATGAAAGATATGAGACAAATGTATTTTCTATGTTATGGTGTTATATACAAAAAAAAACAGGATTGGATGATCATCATTCATAAAAACTTGATCTTGTATCCCAAAATCCTTTTGATAATTCTACATATTGAAGGTATGGTATTCTAGAATTTGCACAAATAAAAGCCAACAAGCTTTTTAATGACTCTTGTTTTAATTCTTTTTTCATAAAATTTGATCATTTGGTATGTTTAAGAGAAGCGTTACCTATTGTTGATTTGTTAATATGATTTTTTAATTTTTAAATTTTATTAATTTTGTTCACTGTTGGAGCATTCTCAGGGTATTAATCCATCCTTATTCATTAATCTTTATGAAACAAGATATTCAGATGTTTCAATATCACACAAAAATCTTGATAATTTTCCAAGGGGGAAGAATCAAAACAGTGTTTTAATAATTGATGGGAATTAAATCAATTTGCAAAAAGGAAGAATTGCATAAGATGAAGAAGCTTCTTATACTAAATATTATCTGATTATTTGAACAATTATCCACTGAACTAGATATTTCTGGTATCAGATAGAGAAAAATTGCAGTTTTTTTCACCATCTATTTCGAGATTAATAAAAAAAACAAATGTTTTTCATCAATGTCATTAATGGAGCTGTTCAATACGTTAGAATAAGGAGAACTTTATAAGAAATATCTTAATCCAGAGATCAAACACTGATTGATGATCTCCAATATCATGTATTATGAAATATGGATTTGGTTTGTTCTGAGGATAGCTCTTGTCTATTAATGTTCTCTCCTCACAAATCTAACATATTCCAGCCATTGGATCTCTTCATCTTCAAATAATAAAACAAACAAAGTATATATATGAATATTTAAAGTCTTTTTAATAATAGAATCCAATGAAAAAAATCAATTTCAAATCAAATTCGAACCTTTTGTTCACCTAACAAATTTTTGTCAAGTTTCAAATGGGTAATAATTTATTATGATTTTTCAATAACTCCACATTTGGTCAGAATTAACCATGATGTTTGAACGAAAAAATATCAATAACAAGTTTCAAATAATAATGTAAGTTTTAAAGGACAAGAACAAAGGAAAAACATAAAAAAGATGCTAAGAAATTATTAATTGTGATACAATTTTTTAAGACCATCTAGTCATCAAATCTATAAGTCTTGATTGGTTTCAAATAGTTGAGAGTATGATGAATATGATGTTGAAAAAGAAAGCTTTATAAATAAATAATTCATCGAGAAAAACCAGGAATATTGGAAAAAAATTAAAAATATTTGTAAATAATTCTATACACAGTGAAAAGGGTGACTTTAACAATTATTCATTTGACTTTGTTGACATTTTTTTATGGAAGAAGAAGTTTTATTTGTGTTTTATGATGGAGATAAACGGATTCGAAAAGACTTGATGTACTGTTCTAGTGTATTCACAAGAGATTTTTCCAAACATGAAAGAATTGGAATGGAAAGAAGATTTGAGTCTGAATATATTGATTTTTTCCATTTTTTGCAAAGAGGCGAGGTTCCATTTGACCCAAAAAGACAAAAAAATGTTTATAATCTTTTGGTTGAATGGAAATTCCAGTTTCCATTTCTAGAAAGCTTTCTTTTTCGCATTTCAGGTTTGATTATCCCAATCAAGTTTAACAACAAGGTTTTTAATGTCAATTTTAGTCGCTTTTTTATCATTAGTTCCTTGTTTAGAGATCTATATTCGATAAATCCTTCTTGTGATCTCGAATTCGAGTTTTTAATTGATGACAATTCTTTCTTTGAATTTCTAGATGTTGTTCATGGTGTTAAATCTCTTCATGAGATTCAAAACTATGTTGAAGTTTTCAAGATTTGTGAGTTTTTTGGTTGCTCATCTCTCAGTAACCTATTTGATATAAAGGAGATAATATTGAAAGATATCATCTATGGAATTAATCATCCAGATTTTGAGAGATATGTTAGAGAAAATCTCAGAGATTTTTTGATTAAACCAGAATTTGCTTCTGTGCCTTTACCAATACTTATTCGACTATTTCAAAAATACAATTGGTCTTTTTCTTTAAGAGAGCTTAGAGTTTTCTTAAACAACTATTATATTAATCAACCAATGAGTTTTTTTATCCTTTTCAACTGTATAAATCTCAAATTACACTCCATAGATGAATTTTACGAGATTGGTGTATTTTTCAAACATTATTTTCCAGGAATAGAAGAAGAACTGAATATGAAAATGCGGAAAGAAATCGAAGATCAGAAGAAATTGGAAGAACTCACAAAAAGGATAATAGAATTAGAGAGGAGAGAAGAAGAAGCCGAAGGAATCCGAAGCGGAAAATGGCGATCGACTAAACCTCCAGATTTCGAAGGAAATATCTTTGAAGCAGCTGCCAAGGGAAAACTAACAAGTATTATTTATCTTGTGGCAAATGGAACAAATGTGAATAAAAAATATCCAAATGAGAAATATGATGATAATTATATGAAGAATTCAACCCCCATCCATTTTTCTTCAAGTTATGGCCATCTGAGAGTTGTTGAATTTCTGATTAATCATAAAGCCAGTTTAAATGCAAAAGATGATTCTGTTGCTTTTTATTATTTGATATGACTCCTCTTCATTATTCTGCTTATAATGGTCATCTTAATGTTGTTGAATATCTTATTAATCAAAAAGCTGACATTAATTCAAAAGATTCAGAAATTGGATTTTCATATTTCATATGACTCCACTTCATTGGGCTGCTCTTCGAGGTCATCTTAGTGTTGTTGAATATCTAGTTAGTCATAAAGCCGATATAAATGCTCAATCAGTTGGAATAATGTCTTGTACACCTCTTCATTATGCGGCCCAAAATGGTCATCTTAGTGTTGTTGAATATCTAGTTAGTCATAAAGCTGATATAAATGCTCAATCAGATGGAATAATATCTTGTACACCTCTTCATAATGCGGCTGAATATGGTGATCTTAGTGTTGTTCAATATCTAGTTACTCATAATGCTGACATAAAAGCAAAAGATGACTGGCTCATTATTTTATTTTTGGATTTTCTCCTCTTCATTTAGCTGTCAGAGATGGTCATCTTAGTGTTGTTGAATATCTAATCAATCAAAAAGCTGATATAAATGCAAAAAATAAAGAAGTTGAGGTTTTATATTGAATAGGACTCCTCTTCATATAGCTGCTTTAAATGGTCATCTTAGTATTGTTGAATATCTAATTAACCAAAAAGTCGCTATAAATGCAAAAGATAAAGAAGTTGAGTTTAAAGGTTTAATTATTCTCCTATTGATTTGGCTGCTCTGACAAAACGTAATAATATTGTGGAATTTCTAATTAAAAATGGAGCGGAGGAGACCAATATAAGTTTTACTTCTTCAGAGAAGGTTAATAAATCCATTTTCTGGAAAAAATGAAGTTCAAATCATTTAAATCGTGTGAACATGTGAGCATATTTCCATGAGAATGCATATCAAATTAAGAATGCAGAGTACTGAGATTATTGTTTTGCCTCCTATATGTTTTTCAATGTCCAATTATGCATTTCATCTTCTGTTCAATAGTTATTTAATCCATCTGATTATTCACAGTACATTAAAGATTCTACACATGGTTCTTTCTAATCTTCTTGACCTGGTGATAAATAGGTCAGTTTTCGTAATGAAATGGGTACCATTTGACACCAATAAAAATCCGGAATTTAGCGACTATACATTGGTTATACCATCTTGTGGTTCTGTAAATGTTGATCAGATGTGCATTGATCTTTTTTGTTTCAAATACGGAGAACAAATTGGACGAATGGTTTCATGCAATGTAAACTATGTTGTCTCACCTAATCCTTACAAGGAAGGGGGCTGTTTTGCTAGTTCTATTGATGTTTATAAATGTTCTATTCCAAGGATCGGCGATTCAATTGTTTTAAGAATCTCTGCCTCAATGCCATTGATGAAAAGGAAGATCTTTGATTATTCCAAAGAGCTCATTGAGTTGTCTAAAATCCTAAAGATTAAAGAACTATTAATAGTCAGATCAGTATCATCCGTTCTTTGTGTTGATTCGCAAATCAGGGATTGGCCATTTTCTATTCGAGGACACGGACAAATTATAAACAAACTATCTCTCATCCCTCTTGAGCAATATAGTGATATACAATCTCTTGTGAAGCAATCAGTTTTTGGAGAACTATACCATTGTTTAGAGATAAGCAAAGATATCTCCATCTCTTTGGTTATCTTTTTTGTCAATGAAGGCAATGGCTTTAACGAAGGGAAGTTTTTAGCATCCGCACTAACAGGTGATACCATTGACAAGGTCCCTTATTCGTGGGAATCATATTAAAATCATTTTTAATGAGTTCTTTTCTCGTTCCGCAACAGGTTTTTGCAGATCCATTTTATATGGTTACGGAAATAGATGCATATAAACAAGCCCGAGAATCATATTCAGGGATTGTTGAAACTCCAATAAGCGAAGAAGAAGAAAGGAGGCTGAGAGAGAAATTATCTGTTCTTGAATCCCCTTTTGGAAAAGAACTACTTATGAATCCGTTTTTTTATAATGGATATACATGGAATCAAGAGGAAGATAAAATAACAATAGAGTATTCTTCACGATTTCCAATTAATGAAAAAGAAATAGAGATAACTCATAATTCCATTGCTTCTTCATTTCTTTCCGGCAAATGGTATTCAGTTGTTAATGATTTTGATCTTAAAATTGATAATAAGAAAGTAATAATTTATCTTAAGGTTGAAAATGCTAAATGGCCAGTTTTGATTTTAGGAGGAGACCAAGATCTTGATACAATGTACATATTGGCGCACTTTGCAGAATCCGTTCAAATGAACGACATTTTTATGCATTTAATGATGTATGCCGCGGAAAGAGCGCATGCAATGGCAATGTCAGCTATTGTGTATTATTTCTTAAACATCAAGGATTTGATAGGAGCGTTCTATTGGAGTGCCAGATTTGCAATTGAAAGACATGATCCACAAGCAATTCTTTCAACCATCCGGTTAATGCTCGAAATGGCCCCTGATGATGGGCTCATTGCTCAAATAGCCGAAAATTTGCTTATCGAACTTGTGAAATATGATCCTTCTTCTGGTTTTTGTTATTTAGGTGTCCTTCATTTATCACCAAAAGGTTCATTTATATCTAATGATGAATTGGCTATTCTGTATTTAGATACCGCTGCAAGACAGTTTAGGAACTTAGAAGCAATGAATATTCTAGGTAAGTGTTATTTGAATGGAATATGTGTTCAGAAGGACACTGAAAAAGGAATGGAATTAATAATTGCAGCAGGACAAGAAGCTGAAAATCGGCTTCAATCGAGTGAACTAAATGAACGAAACCAAATCCCACCGCAACCTGAAAGTATTCAACCGAAAACCAATGAGATACCTGAATCAGAATCAACCTCATTATGGGATGTTGCAATTAGTGTTGGCATAGTTGCAGCTGTTGTAGCTGGTGGATGGTACTTTTTTAAACGCAACAAGAAATAAAAATAGAACCCCTGGATTGATTTAATTTTTCTTCAAAATAAATCGAAAGATTATCATTATTATAATATTTCGAAATTCCCACCATAAACAACCATTGACAGAACTTGATCATTTATCTTGAATCCATTTAAAATATAATAAAAAGAGATCTTTTCAAATATGAAGAATATGTCATTTCAAGATATATTTATTAGTTATAAACTTCTTCTTCTTCCTCCCCTAAGTCAACCTCATCTTCGGATTGAACAGTGAGGTTTCTTGCATCTTCTTCTTCATTTGCATCAGAAGCGAATGATTGATTATCTTCTTCATAATCTAAATTGAATTCCTGCTTAATATCATTTACAGAATTAACCAAAACAATTGAGCTCTCTTCAGGAAGATTTTCAATCTTCTCCTCTGAGACAGGAAATTCTTTGCGGATGAGACTCATTCTATTACTCACTTCTAACCGAATGTTCTCAGGAATCTTCATCTCACCATTAATTAGCTTTTCGCAGATAAGTGCAAGGCTATCTTTAGATCCATAATTGATATTTTTAGGCGCTTTAGATAACAAGGGGCTTTTGGGTTCAACAAGTTTAATAGTTTTCTGAGACACTTCAGTGATTGAACCCCTTGGTAAGGTGCTTCCCAGTACTTTTCCTTCAAACAAGTCTTTGAATACAGTTTGTTCAATGTCATTTGCTGTTTTCTTTTGCTTCTCAGTGATCTTATCTCCATTAACCGTGGATACTTGCTCACCCAATGCAATCAAACACATTACTTTAAAATGCATTGATTTTGTGATGGGACTATTTTTCATCGAAACCCAATGGAGTTTCTTTTGTTTTACGCATCCTTTAAAGCTCTCTATTGGATTTCCATCAATTTGTAAAACTCGAAGATGTGGAAGTTTAGGCATTCCGGTGAAATCAACAATTTTGTTAAAAGAAAGATTAAGAGAAGAACAGTTCTCAGGTATTTGCACATCACTAAAAGATTTAATCCCTTGCTTTTCTAATGATAAGCTAACTGTTTCCAATTTCGGAATCGCAATATCAGGTTCGTATTTCCTCCTCATTTCTGGAACAATTCGCTGATTCCAGGATCTTTTCTCTGTATATTCCATTTTACTCGTTTTAAAAAAATGAGCGAAGAAGGCGCTTTTCCTGGGCTTTTGGATAAGTATTCTGAGTATTTAACTGATGCTTCAAATAGGGATGATTTATTAGCACTTGGAAGAAGAATTTTTTCGGCTTCTTCAACAGAAACTGAGAATAGACCTTCATTTTTACTATTGAAACAAAAAGAGTCGGATTTATCTACGAAATATGATCATAATGCTACCAAATCTAAAGTAAGTAGTTCGAAAATGAATTCAAATCGATCAGATCCAGATCCAATTTTTACTCAAGATCAGATCAATGAAGAAATCAAGTCTCTTCAAGAAGAAAACCGAACTTTAAGAGAAAAGAAACGATATTTAGAAACACAAAAACAATCAATGATCAAAGAGTACAACCAAATGATCGAAGATAGTGTTGTAACAAAGAGTGTTATTAAGGATGAAATGCAAAAACTGAAAGCAGAACTATCACTATCTCTTCAAAGAGCCAAGCCTGCTATCACAATCGATAGTTCATCGTCTATAACATCAATTCTCAAGGAGTTATCCGATTTGAATAATCAGATTCTTCAACGAATCAAGAGTTTTAATGAATCCACCAGAGATGCGTTGTCCCACTCGGAAAGAGCTGTTTTAGATAGATATAAGCCGCTCATGGAACAGGTTATGAACCAAATATATGATAATGCTGATCATGTTCCAATTGATGAATTGATAAAAAGATACAATAGATCATCCCAAAAAATCGAAGACGATATTAGGCAATTCGAACATGATTTGCAAAACGAACACAATCGCAACGAAAGACTTCAAATGGATACAAGACAATTAGATGAAAAACTGAATGCCCAAAGAGACGAGGTTCTTCGACTTAAAAAACAACAAGCACAGTATATTCAGGATATTGCCAGACTGAATGAAGTTTCATTGATGGAAAGTGCTGACCTTAAATCACAATACCAAAATCTTCTTCAAACAGATGAATCATCAGATGTGATACCACAATCAGCCAGAGCAATTGTTGTATCATCAAACCTCACTAAACAAAGAAGAGAATTGAAAAAGACTCCTTCACAAAAGAATAATTTTGTTTCACAGGAATTCGATCAGCCATCAATACCATCAGTTGAAGAATTCATTGAACAAGAAAGACAATACTTAATGAAAAAGCTTAGAAATTCAACAGAATAAATTACTAATGTGTGTTTTTGATATTTTTTCAATGAAATTGTAGGTTTCGTTGATTCACACATTCAGATGGAATCTAAAATGTTAATATGTTTCGATTTAATGTGAGTTACATCAATGAAACAAATAATTTTTTTATTAGTTACATTGATTATAGCTTAAGCAAAGAATTCTCATTGATAATCATTAATAATTCAAGTATAACATAGTTCAATCGTGTTTTTAACATATATTCAGTAAACTAAGATATGCATCTTGGTCTAAGGTCAATACCCCCACACATAATGATAATTATGGAGAAGATCAGAAATAGACCAACTAAAATAACAAAAAACCATGTAACAATATCCATACACCCCCATTTCTTTCTCATTACCACAGGATCAATCTTCACCCTCAGCAATCCATCATTCATATTGTTATCAAGCAGTGGAAGAGAAGAATTATTTTCAATATCTTCCTCTTCCAGATGTTGATTCTCATTTTTATAAGTTATGCCAGCAGATGATAGCAATGATTGTTTTACAAGCACTAATTGGGGCTCAAAAACAGTCTGAAGTCCAAAGGGACTAGCTTTTTTCCAGCTATTTCCGTGAGAACGAACAAATCTACTTTTAATCTCGTCCAGGGTTTTATCAATATAATCATGATCACTCGTATGCTTTAGCACACATATATAGGTTAATCCGTCTTCTTCTAATTGGATTCCCCACAAGTATCCATCAGATATCACAATTGTTTTCCCTTGACTAAGTTCATTCTTCTCGGTGTATCTTTGAAAAAAGAGATCGAAATTCCCAGGCTTCGGGCAATGTTGAACTAGTGGAATATCATTTCTAAGAACTGCTGCATAACAAAACTCCATAATACCGATATAAAAATGGGTTACAGATCATGGTTAAATTTACTATAGCTCTCCGTCTTTCTTATGAACATTCTTGTGCTTGATCCTGATGATACTATAGTTTTTCTGGCAATGATAATACTTTTTTGTTTGTTTTCTTCTTTTGATGCTGAAAGCAATACTAGAGAAGACTTTGGGAATTTTTTGGCCATGGTGGGTTTAGTGGAGAATCTGGATATGATTTCTTTGTGTTTTCCTGATAAAACTATTGCCATTGCCTCTCCTGTTTTTTGACCAATATTTTTCCATCTTGCCTCATTATAGAGGGTACCAATGTGCGGACCTGATGTTACACCACCAAATGATGATTCAATTGTATAGCTGTAACTAACACCAAGTTCTTTCCTAATAACAATTCTACTTGATGCTTTTCGGCCTTCTGGAAAAGAAAATACGCATCTTGCCCATGAGAAATCATCACTAATAGAAGAAATCACTTTGGGAAATAGTTTTTCTGTACCCACCAATTCAGAATTGGGTTCAGGAGGGCATCCATATGCAAATGTACTATGAAGTCTTGAGTGCCCATGAAAATCAAGATAAAATGCAATTCTACTATACTGTGTTACTTGTTTCATCATTTCTTTAATTCGAAATACAACTGGATGAAGAAGTGGATCAGGCTCCGACCAAATTCGATTCAGGTCATATCCACTCAGAGATATTCTATAATGTCCCTCTATTACACCATCAATACATACCATAGGTATTATTTTAATAATATAGTTGTCTAATAAAAATGTTGAATACATGCATTTGGATAATAAAAAATCGATCATACCATGAAGGACTATACTGCCATTTGTTTCACCTGGATGAATTCGTGCAGTTATGAATATATATTCCTTTTTTTCATATGGAATCAATGATCTGGGATTTGTTATAGTAATTATTGGGCAGTCTTTACCACCATAAGATTGGCAAAAAATCTCACTTTGAAATACCCTATTAAAATGGTGACTCCAAAGGGAAATCTGCTTCATCAGGTATGTATATGTGTATGGAAGAGAGTATGCAATATATACACTATCATCATCATACGGAAACTGTATAGAAAATTGAAGGGTTGATCTCTTACCTGTGTGGTCTTTTTTTGTCACACCATAAGAATAATTATATCCGCCACGAGCCCAAGAGATATTTTTGTGCTTGGAAAGGGCTTCACTATACCAAAAAACCCGGTAACCAGAGTGAAAAACGCCACTAACTTTGTGAAACCCAGATAAATAAAAAGTATACTTAATGGAAGACTTAACGTTCATTATCTTGAAATAAAACCATTGACACGATCCAGAAGCATTTTTGTCGAATTCCAATATAGCATGATAAGAGTCGTGGCTCATTTGGAAGGCAGAATATAAGTTCCCACTTTCAAATTGCGAATCAAATCGAAGCACACGATCACTTTTATCATAGGCAGGGGGCAAACAATGCTGAGGCTTGTTAATATGATACACACAAACACCAGAGTTCCAAATATCTTTATTTACCTGAATGTTTTTCAAAGTCGTGGCAAACGGAGACGGGATCGAAGGTGAAACTCCAGTGTGCAATACACACGTGTTAGACTTAGAATGTACCGGGGGCCCAGTGGCAGGATACAGATTTTCGCTCATCTTAATCGTTGTCTGTTTAGATTTTAGATGAAAAATGGAGAACTTATGAATCGATTCCAAGAGATTTTCACGAAGACTATGGAGGATAATGGATGTTTTAACCAAATTCAGGCCATATATTTTTCTATGATATCGAAGGAAGTGCCTCATGACAAGGTAAATCCATTAATAACGGTTTCCAGTAGGATTGCATTTGAATTAGTTAGAGATTATCTAGAAATGAAGGGATTTAGATTGTCTTTGGATTCGATTAAAGCAGAAGCTTGTTTATCTCCAATTAATGGAGATGTTTGGCGATTAGAGCTTAAAGACAAAGCAGACAGTATTAAGAGCTTATGTGAGTTGAGAAAAATCGAAAGAAGTTCGAAGAAGAGAATTAAAAGGATAAGAATTCCAAAGAATATAATGAGCACATTGGGAGAAGAAGACAGAACTCTGACGACAACTATTGATATTTATGATCAAAAAGCAGCAGATTTAGATATTATTTCAAAAATGAGGCAAATAGAGGAAGAGAGGCTTAAAGAGATTGGTGCTGAAAAAAGGACGAAGAGGAGAAGAAGCAAAAAGATTAATGAGATTCCATCAACAGAAAAAACCACAAAATCAAGGGCCTTGGACTTGAGACTAAGAAAAGGCAGTTCTTCTGTAGCTCCAATAAAGAAAATGGCAAATAGAGTATTTGCAGAAGATGAATCAAAGAAACTTAAAACCAAAATGATGTCAATGAAAGTTTTCCCTCCTAAAGATGGCGATGTGGAACTGATATATCTACCAAAAACTGCTGGAGGACAAAGTTGGAATTTATTTAGGGACAATGATAGCAATATAAATAATAAAAATGAATCAACATTGACCCAATCACACACAAGCAATCAGGAAGGGGAACAACCATCACTCTTAGCATCATCACTGAAAGAATATGGCGATAATTCTATAATGAAATCAAAAAGGGTTATTAAGAGAAATAGATTAACACGGAAAAAACAAAAGAAGGACATAGAGAATAGTGAAACAATTCCAAATCAATCAAAAATTATTTTAGTGAATTCATTTTCCATTGATCCTACTCTTGTCAAGAAGAATCAAGAGAATCAAGGAAAGATTTATCCTGGTATTTCTAATCAGGATATGAGTCCATTAGTACCAATTATTTCTTATCAGACATCTAGTGCTCCCGTATCTATTTCTGAACCGATTACTCCAGAGGATAGTGTTGAAAATCCAAAAATGGATAGTTCAGAAATAAATGATTTGAATGATCAGAATTTTGAGTTTTCTTCACCTGAAGAATCCTTAGGCAATCATGAAGAGATTGCTGACAATTTTGAAGTCGGTTCTAATGAAGGACAGCCAAAGTATCCCGATATTCCCATTGGAAGCACTAAACTGATTGAACTAAAAATTCACAGTATGAGTGACCAACTTTTAAGGTTTTCTTCTGAAGAAGAGCAAACGGGTGATCAAGAGGCAGATTTGGAAAATCCAATAATAACTGAGCAAAAAATTCACATCGTGAGTGACCAGGGTCTTGAGTTTTCATCAGAAGAAGAGAATTTAGATAGTATAGAGGAGACTGCTGGGATTATTAATACTGAAGGACAGAAATTGCATATTATAAGCGAAAAACATTTAGAGTTTTCTCCTGAAGAAGAACAAACGGGTGATCAAGAGGCAGATTTGGAAAATCCAATAATAACTGAGCAAAAAATTCACATCGTGAGTGACCAGGGTCTTGAGTTTTCATCAGAAGAAGAGAATTTAGATAGTATAGAGGAGACTGCTGGGATTATTAATACTGAAGGACAGAAATTGCATATTATAAGCGAAAAACATTTAGAGTTTTCTTCTGAAGAAGAGCAAATTGAAAACCAAGATGCTGGTATTGATCAAATTATAAAACCAGAAGCTCCTATTATTGGTGATCAAAGTGCTGAGTTTTTATCCGAAGAAGATAATTTATCGGGTCATGGTGATTTTGGTATTAACAGTGATGCTTGTGAAGAAGAAGAAAACTTTGAATATAAAAATAGGGGACTCTACCTCAGTGATGGGATTAAAGAGAGTAATATACCAGAAACACATGAAGAGGAACAATTTGAATCTAATCTCCAAGTGATTGTTCCAGGTCTTTCTTTAGTATCCAAAATCAATACAGAAGCTGATTCAAATTGTTCGAATGAAGAACATATTGCTTCTAAATCAGCTGAAAACGGGATAATTCCATCTATTGAAGAGGATTTATCTTATGATCATTTAGAAGATAATACCATAAGAATTATCAAAATGGATGAAGTTGTTTCCCCAAAGGAATTATTGGTTTTGCCCAACAAAACGGATCATCTTGATGAGATTGAAGAAGATGATATTCAAGGACTTTTAGAGAGTATATCTGCAGAATTGGAAGATAAATTCTTCGATAATGTTAAAGATATTTCCGAAGAGGAAGATATTATGAATGAAAGAAGTCAAAACGATCCGATTTGTGAGGAAGTTTTTAATTCTAATGGTGACAATAATAACGGAAATCAAAGTTTTGTTAATGGTGATTCATATCAAAAAACCAATGAGAAGAACAACATTGTTCAAGAAAAAGAAGTATCGGCAGTTATTGATCCGAGAATTGAATCCAAATCTCCTGATATTTACCCCATAAAGCATCAACCATTATTAGAACCAGTTATGAATAGTTGTACAGAAGAGGAGTCTCAATTTGATACTGATAAAGGCGTTTTATCTATCGTATTGATTGAAGAAGAGTCTTTTAATGAAATTAATCAGAATCTAAATGATAAAGGCTATTCTGAAATTAGTATGGTTAATGCAGATAAATATCCTACTAATATATCCGAAGAAAAAATGAATGACCAAATCAATGATGATTTGCTTAACAAGCAAAACAATGTTGAAATAAGAAGATTGAAACCAAATGGTTTTGATTCAAAAGAACCTACTGTTGAATCAGTAACAAAAGTGAGTTCCAATTCAGTAAGAAATCAGGATGAGCATAATGTTACAGATCATTTTAATCAAGTGGAACCGATAAATCCTAATAACAACAGTGTTATTGGGACAGAGGCTGATTTTGATAGAAGAAACAGCAATAATTTGTCGAGTTTTGAAGAAATAATCGGAGATCTGGAGATTGAAGAAGAAGAGCTTGAAAGGAAGGAGATTGTTGGAAAAGACCAACAATATTATGAAAATATTAAAAACAAAAAGGAAAACTCAAAGTCTCCACAAACAAATGATATATACGAAGAAGAAGATATATATTCTTACCAAATTGGAACCAATGATCAAAATAATCTTGAAATCACATCCAAAACTATCAAGCCTGATCAACAATCAGATCCATTTCCAATGATTGTTACTCATAAAGAAATTGTGAACAATACTGCAATAGAAGAAGTATACGAGTATGATTATCAATATGAATATGTGTCTGGAGACAAATTAGAAGAAGAATCTGTTCTTGAATCTGAAATAATTGAAGAAGAAGCACCTTCTTTGCCGATTGCAAACAGAAATTCTGTTCAAGTACCAAAGGTTACTGTTGATGAAACAATTGAGAGTATTGATACTAAGAACAGAGATGCAGTTCAGACCGTTAATAGTTATGTGAAACCTCGGGATAGGTCTTTATCTTTGACCAGAAAATCTCTTTTCTCCGTGATTTCAAAACAAACAAGAAAAGACTCAAATCAAGAACAATCTGCGCCCCATCCTCATCCAAAGCTGATTGATGATGACAGTGAGTTAATACCACTCGATGAAATTGCTAATGATGAAGAGGCAATTCCGCTCCAATCAAGTATGGTCTATGGAGAGAATCCAGAATACTACACCTATGCATATTCTTATGAATATGAAAATGATGGAGAAACCCCTATTCCAGAACATAGATCTATTGATGACGAGGCAACCATTGCTTCGGATGGATCAGACAGGCTTATTAGACCTGAAAGCAGAATTGTACCAAATCATAACATAGGTCACCCAATTGAAAATGTCGATCTTTCTCAGCCATCATTTGAATACGAATATGATGAAATGCCACATTAATGTTAAAAGATATTTATTTTAATACATGTTGAGTATTCTTCAAAACACAATTACCCTCCCGCCTTTCCCAAGAGGATGCCATCTTGTCACAAATATTATATATGACAAAATGCCAGAAATAAGAAACGTAGAGGCTGGTATTGCAAACATATTTCTTCAACATACTAGTGCATCATTAACAATCAATGAAAATTGTTGCCCAGATGTTCGTAAAGATATGGATAATTGGCTAAATCAATATGTCCCCGAGAATTTCCAATGGGAGCACACAGATGAAGGGAAAGATGATATGCCAGCTCATATGAAAGCTAGTATTGTAGGAGTATCATTAAATATACCTGTTTCAAGTGGAAAACTGAATTTGGGGCGTTGGCAAGGAATTTATCTGAATGAACATAGAAATCATGGTGGTGCAAGGAGGATAGTGATAACAGTAACAGGAAAGATGAGAGAATAAAGATTATCATTTTTACTCGATTTCAAATTTGCTTGTTACGCATGTTTTCGTTATAACAGGTTTAGCATCAGAGTTCCCTTCCACAATGGTGATATCACTGATATCAATATCTATTAAAGTATTCTGCAATTCGAACGACACATTAACAGGGAAGAATGAGTCTTCTTCGGATGCAGATACCGAAAATTCGATTTCAGCTGTTGGGTTGTTAGTATTTAATTGATCTATGTTCCATTTTAGGTATTGTGCTCTTTCAAAAACTTCATATTCACCATCTATTGTACTCACATTGACTTCCCTCGGGTTTAATAAAGGAATCTCAATTTGTATATTGTTGAAAGAATACTTGTTGTTCTTCAATTCAACTTCACAACTGAAGGTGGAATTTGTTTTTGTTGATTGAGGAATCCAACAATTTATACTTATGGGCAAATCAGCTGGATTATCCGATACCATTCTCCATCCAAGAATATTAACTTCGGAGCCTGGTGGATAGCTACCAGATGTGTTATTATATACCAATTTGGATTGCTGAGAAAACATTTTCCTATCAGGTTGCTGCATTGGTTTAAGGCGATATTTTTCAGTTGCATTATTATTTAGACTAATCTCAGCACTTATTGGTTGAATGGATGATACAATCAGTCTACCCTCGCAAGATATCTCTCTAACTGCTCCAACTCTTGATACTACGGCACTAAGTTTTTCAGAAAGAGAAATAGAAAGCCCTGTTGATGATAATCCAGATTCTTTTGCAATGTTTTGAGGAATTTTAGAGGTAAGGCCTTCTTCAGCCATCACTTGATTGATCTTGGACTTGGCACTAGATACTGATTTATTAAGAACCATTCCTCCCTTAGGAATTGGGGTCTTATTCATCTTAGGTAACTCATTTTCAACAATGGGAGTTGGTGTGGAAGTAACTTTAGGCATCTCATATGACATAGTATTACTATTATGTGTATCTTTCATTTGTGCTAGTTTTCTATTCATTTCTTCAGTCGCTTTAGCTTCTTTCTCTGCTCTAATCCTAATAGCCTCATTTTCTTCAGCTGAATCCATTTTAAGCCTTTTTGCGATGTCAGATGTTGTTGCAAAACGGCCAAATCCATCAAAAACACATTCATCAAATGCAAAAATTAAATCTAACCCGTGAGATACTATTTTATCTTCTGAAAGTTCTCCTGCAATCAGCCTAGTAACGTCAACAAACTGAGTGATCATTTCAAGATCTTCTACAATATTCGAATCTTTTGAAACAACAATAACAAAATAAAGTTCATTGATTTCTTGGTAAATAAAACGGACTGTTTCAGTATCAATATAATTATGGCCCGAAGAAGCAACTAACTTAGGAAATGCTGACAAATGCCCTTCAATTTGTGAATGTTTCTCATGAGTAAACTTTCTTGAAACAAGAATCCTGCCTGATTTGGATATTAATGCAACACTGTTTATCATTTGTAACCTGACAGCAAATATTCTTCAATTAATTGGCAAAGTTAGTCTTTATTACATTAAGAAGTATCATTCGAAAACTGGTCTATTGGGGATTCTATATTATCATTGATATGTATTTGTGCATCTTGTGCATGGTTTTTTGATGAGTCTTCATTGATTGGTTCGGAGGGAGCTGCAAGAATTGAAGTTTTTTCAAAATCAACAGTATTGATTTGTTCTTCAATGTTTAGAATTGGCTCGGGCTCAACAGGAGTTATTGTTGGTTGCTCTTCAATTTTAGCTATTGGTTCTGGTTCAACAAGAGTTACTGTTGGTTTATCTTCAGTGTTAGCTATTGGTTCTGGTTCAACAGGAGTTATTGTTGATTTATCTTCAGTGTTAGCTATTGGCTCGGGCTCAACAGGAGTTTCTGTTGGTTTATCTTCAGTGTTAGCTATTGGTTCTGGTTCAACAGGAGTTAATATTGGTTTGTCTTCAGTGTTAGTTATTGGCTCAGGCTCAACAGGAGTTAATATTGGTTTGTCTTCAGTGTTAGTTATTGGCTCAGGCTCAACAGGAGTTACTGTTGGTTTATCTTCAGTGTTAGCATTTGGTTCTGGTTCAACAGGAGTTATTGTTGATTTATCTTCAGTGTTAGCTATTGGCTCGGGCTCAACAGGAGTTTCTGTTGGTTTATCTTCAGTGTTAGTTACTGGTTCTGGTTCAACAGGAGTTACTATTGGTTTGTCTTCAGTGTTAGTTATTGGCTCAGACTCAACAGGAGTTACTGTTGGTTTATCTTCAGTGTTAGCTTTTGGTTCTGGTTCAACAATAGTTACAATTGGTTTGTCTTCAGTGTTAGTTATTGGCTCAGGCTCAACAAGAGTTACTGTTGGTTTATCTTCAGTGTTAGCTATTGGTTCTGGTTCAACAGGAGTTAATATTGGTTTGTCTTCAGTGTTAGTTATTGTGTCTGGTGTTTGTTCAATATTAACATTTGGCTCTGTTGTCGGCTCTGGTATTTTTTCCGAGCTATGGTTAATAAGTCCTGATTGATCAGTATCTTTAGGAGATTCAAATTCGGATGGTTTCGATGTATGTTCATTAAGAGTAAGCGGTGATGGTAATTCTTTTGATGGAGGAGATGTTGGTTTGGGTTCAGGGTTAGGAGGTCTTGGAATATGATGATAGCTCTTTCCTGACTCATTAACATTAGGTACTAACTTGGTTGGCTCTTCAGGTAATGTTGAATTTGTTTTCCTTAAATGTTTAGGCTTAGGTATTTGAATGGCCATTTTTTCAATACCAGGCTCATCAGTTGCTATCAGAACAGACGATTCTGGCTTTTCTTTTTGACTATCTTGGAGACTGGCATCAGATATAAAATCAGCAGATGATATACTGTGACTAGGCCCATTTTGATTAGAAAATCCCTGAGAATTGAATGAACTAATAATAATGGATTTTTTGATTCTTTGAAGCCATTTATTTCGGGAGTGTTCATCAGGTGCCTCAAAAAACATTCTTTTAACATTATGAATAAACTGGGGACGAGATTTCTTAAATTTCACATATTGTATCTCAGAACCAACAGCTTCAATCACAATAACATTCTTACTTCCAATCTTCTTTTCGCTAACCTCAACACCAATCAGTTGAATTGTACCAAGAGGTTGGTCCTTATTCACTAATGAGTCATCTTGAAAATAAAATAACGCGCTATTAGCAAGCACAAAATAGTGTGATGTCCAAAATGACCTCCAAGAATCCCCTTTTTTTGCAAGCATTCCTCTTAGTTTTGGCGCACACATAGCCATGAATTCATTTGATGATGTTGTGAAATGGAACGGATTTTGTTGAATCGAAAGATACATCTGATTAAGCTGATTGTCAGTGAATACATCTGGTGGAAGAGCCCCTTTAACATTTAATGCAAAATCTCTGGGAGTCATCCTCCTCTTAACATTGGGGTTGTGAAGATCGCTATTAAGCATAATCAGAGAAAAAGCTAGAATTACTGGAACATCTTCAGAGGGGAATGATTCTGGGTTCTGTTTTAGATAGCATGATGCAAAAGATTGAACTACTCTATCAATCATCTGTGCTTCGCCTGGCAAAAACATTGGACCACTGAGTGATTCCCTCATCGCATCAATAAATGGTCTCTTAAGATCAAATTCCATAAAATATGCATTAAGAATTTCCTCATTCCCTTTTCTAGCCAAAAATGCTCCTATCTGTTCTCCTAATAGCCCTTTTACAGTATGCATTAAATGTGCAACATTAAGTGGGGTGGGTTCTACTCCTTTAAACTGACATAGAGCCCCAACATTCTTATGAGGACTCGTATTAAATAAATAGACTACTTCTATTAAGTCGTCCTCGTCATCATACGAACTCGAAAAATCGCTGTTTTTCAACATTTTATGTCAAACCACCATTAGAGAGAAAACTTGGTTTATTATAGCTTAGAGATCTCGATCTTCTGATTCTCCAAGGTGTTATTGCAGACGAAGAGGGACTTTCCTTGTTCGACACGAATAACAACCTTTCCCTTGAGAGTGACAGCTTCTCCAAAGCTTACGTCACCATCAATTTCAAGCATCTCGAGATCTTTGATGGAAGGAATACATTGGAATCTTCTTTCGAAATCGCAAACAGCGCAAAAGTGGGAGGAGAGCTTGATTGAAGGAAGGCCTTCAACAGTCCTTTCAGAATTAAGATGGAAGTTAGGGCCTGTTCTTACATAAAGATCCGATCTCATTAAGAGCAATTCATTGCAAGACTTAACTGGGAGGAATCGAGACCTTGGAACTTTTACAGCAATAGAATCAGTAAATGATTGAATTGCAGATCCGGCAGCAGCTTCGAGTTGAATGATGTTTCGGCCATTGTACTTCTTGCGATTAAGGATAACATCAAGAAGAAGTGTATCCTCATCAAGAGCTTTCTTGAGAGTTGGAAGGTTGATCCAAAGGTTGTTAGAGTGGAAAATATCAAAGATTTTCACATTTGTGAAATCTTCCATGTGGCCTGCTGGAACTTGAGCAGTCTCTAAGAGCTTCACGCGTCCTTTATAAAGAACAGGCATGCCACCTTTCCAGTCATCAGGAGTCTTGAGAACTGTTTCTGCAGCATATGACCTGTTTTCAGCGATAAGCTTATTAAGGATCTTAATATCAACTTTGGCACCAAGGTTATCAATATTAGAAATGAACATATACTTCTTTCCTTCAGCAAGGAGCTGATCAAGAAGACCGGAATCTCTAAGACAGTGATAAACATCACCGTGTCCGGGTGGATTCCATTCAGAAAGCGGAGATGAAGCGCTTGAAGGCACAGGTTCAAGGGTATCTTCGTATATTCTGGGGAATTTGTTCTGGTTGAAAGTTAAAACGCGAACACCCTCAATTCCCTCAAGGTGCTTCTTCATTAAATCATCAGTGTAGAAAGAGTGCATTAAAACCAATGGAACATCAACGTTGTACTGTTGATTGACTTCTCTAATCTGATCAATGGTGAAATCGAAGAATGTCTTGCCTTCAGCACAATGAATAACGGACTTTGGAACAGTGCAGCCCATTGTTGTTCCAAGACCACCATTAAGCTTAACAACAACAAGCTGTTTCAATAGAGATTGTGGGTCTGTCGGCTCAGATAACTCTTCGTATGGAAATTGCTCGTTCTTAGTAAGTGGTTTGACAAAATCCCAAATAAATTGGGTATCAGAATTTGCAGAAAATGCACGAATAAACATCGAAACAAGCTTTTCGGTGGCACCTTCACTTAGACCAAGCGGTGCAATCTTGGAACGAAACAACGAGACACCTTCAGGTTCATTCTGTAGGAGGATATCCTTAACAGACATATTTAAAGTGAAGTGATTTTATAAGAAAATTGAGAGTTCTTATCGTCAACATAAATAAACGACTTTAGTACTAGCACCCACACTCTGAATTAGATTGTGCCGGCTTCCCAATATCGACCTGAGTTTTCTGGCGGAGCCCCGAGCTTATTGGGTTAGCTCTCAAGTACTCTTCGCAGGCGTCCTCAAATACTTCAGTTATTCCCTTTCCTGTTAGCGCACTAGTTTCTCTGTATAGTGCGCCAATTGATTCTGCGACTTTCTCAGCTTGATCAGTTGTAACCCTCCTGTTCTGAAGATCTGTCTTATTTCCAACCAAAACAGTGACAACTCTCCCGTCATTCACCTCGCATATCCTCTCATGCCACTCTGTGACAGAATCAAGGGTGTGCGGAGCTGTCAAATCAAATACAATTATTGCAATCTTTGTTTCGCGGTAATACTGAGATGTAAGGGAGCGGTATGACTCCTGGCCTGCAGTGTCCCATATAAGAAGATTAATATTGGTTTTCCCGAGCTTCACTTTTGCGTTACAAAAACCGGCAGCAATTGTCGGAGTAGTTTGACTAGAAAACTCGCCAGTCAAATATCGAAGAGAAACACACGTTTTACCAACACTAGAATCACCTATAACAACAACTTTAAGCGTTAATTCTTGGTTCATTCTGCTACTATTCTGAATAACCGTCCGAAAACTGTGACCATAATTAGTGAATTTTTCAATGCCTGGTCTTCGGTTGACTCTGAAAAAGACAATGGGTGGCAAAAGAATTTGAGAGCTTTGTAAACTTTTTTCCTTCGGTAGATTGCCTGGATGGGGGAAACGATAAAATAATTTACATGAGTGTCAGTCTCACCTTCAGTCAGTGGATCCAGCATCTTCAGTATAAAATCATGAATTTGTTCAATTCTTCGAAGAATTGCTTTGTTCACAGGTCTCGGATGACATATTTGCTGAATCAGATTAAGACTTTTTCTTCTGGTCTGCACAGGATGTCATTAGAGTCTCGGGTCATTGAAGAAAAGGAGCAAGTTCTGTTTGAGCAGCTGATTAAACTTGTTGGCGAGCTGCATTTGTTTATTGAAGAGCAAACCGAAGAACGCTGGCTGAATTACTTTCTAACGCATCCAATGGAGAGTGTTTCGATATTTTTGAACGAATTTATACAGAGTTTTAACTATTTGGTTGCTGAATTGAATTTATCTGATAAACCTCCATGTGTTTGGAATCCCAGCACCGAAAAATCCGAAATAGTTCATGATTTGGGTATTATTCAGCAATTATTAGAAAATTTGAACAATTCTGAGATAGTTAGCCATGTTGAGGAACTCAAAACTTTGAGGGATGCGCTTTCAAAAGAAGCAGGGATTGACAATGAATCCAAAAGACCGAAGGCACTGGAAATGTCTGCTATTGCAGAAAGTTTATCCTCATTGGGGCAATGGGAAATTGATACAGAAGATCTTGAGCTGACAAAGAAAATTGCTTCTGGTGGTTTTGGAGAAGTTTTTCTGGGATATCGAAAGAGTGATGGAACTGTAGTAGCTGTAAAACGTCTTCATAATCAACGATTTGATGAAAAAATGCTGGAAATGTTTAAGAGTGAAGTGGCAACCCTTGCTAAACTTAAGCATTTTTCAATTTTACCCTTCGTGGGAGCATGTACAAAGCCACCTTTTTGCATTGTGACACAGTTTATGAGTGGGGGATCTTTGTTTTCGAGGCTGCACGCAAAAGATGAATCTGATAGGTTGTCTCCAACTCAACTTTCCATTATAGCATTAGGAATAGCATATGGTATGGCATATTTGCATGATCAGCAAATGATTCATCGTGATTTGAAATCTCTAAATATTTTGCTGGATGCTGATTCTTTCCCAAAGATTTGTGATTTTGGTATGGCCAGTACAAAGGGATCTGGAACCGAGAGTTTATCAAGTGGAATCGGAACATCACAATGGATGGCTCCTGAAGTTTTAACTCATCAGCATTATGATGAAAAGTCGGATGTATATAGTTTTGGTATTATTCTATGGGAAATGCTCACAGGAGATGTTCCATATAGAGGTCTTCGTGACATTCAAGTTGCTATGACAGTAATCAATCAAAACAATAGACCAAAGATTCCCACAAATTGTCCTCAGAATTTATCAAGCTTGATACGCGCATGTTGGTCAAGTGATGTTTCAAGGAGACCAACTTTTCACTCAATTATCCGAGCTGTTGAATCTGGGGCTGTTTCTTTCCCCGGCACTGATATTTCCAAATTGAAGTCATATTCTCAGTTGTTTTCATCCCCAGCAACTAATAATGATGATCAGATTTTTTCAAATCGTATTGAAATTGACCCTCATTCTATTACTGAGGGTCATCTGGGTAAAATGATTGAAGATTTGAGATCAAATAATGATTTATCTGTTCAAACTCTAATTACAGCTGTTCAGAGGCCCGAAATTTTAGCCCTATTATCAAAATTCAACATTATGAGTGTAGTAACTGATAGAATTGGGGCTTGTACTGATATCGGAGCTATATCTAATTATATTGTTTTATTATCATACCTGATTACAGATGAGTCAATGCTTGCATCATTTTTAGAACATAATGGATCAAAAATTTTGTTGGATATTTTGCTAAAATTCAGTACTTCAACCATGCCTAAACTTGTTGATTGTTTGTCTTTGGTAATTAAAAGAGAAAAGGGTATTATTACACCACAACATATGTCAAAAATCGCCCCATTTCTTTTATGTAATGATTTAACTGTTCGAAGGAATACAATTGAATTGCTCGAGAGCATTATCCAAAGGGGATGGTATGAAGATGATTCTGCCTTTTCTCTTGTAGTGGAAAACCTTTTAAGAAATGCTGTTCCTGAAGCTCGTTCGGATGTGTTATTAGATACCCTTTTATTGTTAAACAAAATCACAGCTTTTGAGGCAGCAAAAGCACAATTCAGGTGTGTTGAAGGCCCTGATAGGATTTGCTCACTAATGATGCACGAGAATCCCTCGATTTTAGCTGCTGCACTCCGTCTTCTTCAAATGTTGTTTGAAGGTATCCAACCAAAACAAAGAACAGTCTCTGTTTTTCTCGAGAAATTCGCTTATGTACTCAGCAAGGCTGATTATGATGGTCAACTTGAAGCTCTTAATGCGCTCACAATGTTAATGGATAATTCTTTAGTGTATAAAGAAGTATCTGCATGCGATACATTTTGCAATGCTTTTCTCCATTGCATAAATAGTCCAGATAATATTGTTCAAGTGTCTGCTCTCCGAATTTGTTTTGCTTTTTGTAATAATCCAATAACTGAAGGCGTATTTTTGCCGCTTTTACCTAGTCTGTTTCAGCTTCTTCAATCTTCCACATATCCAGCAATTATTTCTGCATTCTCGATTGCTGCATTACTCGCTGTTCATGATCCGCTTGATGTTCTTGGAGAATATCAAGAAACAATAAGAAATTTCATCAAAAGATCACTTGCAATTGAAAGTGAACTTACAGCACCTGCACTGAGGCTAGTGGGGATATTAGCTAGTTCAATGAATGGCTCCTCATTGTTAGATCAGTGGTGTGTGATGCCGGATGTTGCTATTCTAATGAAATCCAGCAATTTGGATCTCAACCGATTAGCAGTAATGGCTATGACCGCAATGTCTGCTGCCTCTCCCGATTGTGAAGTAATGTTCCAATCGATTCCAATGCTTTTTGAAGCTTGCAAAGACTCGAGTTTTGGATACTATCCTATTGTGTGTTTATCAAACATTACAGTTGATCCAAAAAATGCTGTGGCATGTGTTCCATTTTTGCAAGATTTGTTTTACATGATAAAAGAAACAGAAATAGATAGATTATCCAAACAAAGGGCAATCATCACTTTGCATCGTGTTATTATGACACCGGAAGCTTCAGATTCTATTAATAGTATCGAAATCATTAATGATTTCTTGTCATGTGCGGATGATCTCTGGAGTAGCGAACATGCTCCCATACTATTTGCCATAATTGAATCATTGACTGCAATTGAAAAGCCACGAGAAGCATTGAAAGCATATGGAATGGGATCAATTATCGAAGAAAAGATCAAATACTGTCAATTAAGTGACCCTACAAGGCCAAAGCTTATCAGGATAAAGGCAAGGTTATCCAAGTAGATGTAAAAAAACACGTTTAGTTTTATGATACCTAGAATAGTGACTATTGAGCATAATGATGATGTTTTCTCGACTGATATTAATATGATTAGGAGAAAATCGAGCAAATATTATGAATTTTTTGCTAATTCCAGCCAAAATCATTACAAGATTACTTCACCATTTCCAAATTCGAGTTTCCGTCAGTTTTTAGTAATATTAGCACAAGACAATCCAGATATTAACCAAAAGAATGTTTTGTCTATGCTTTCTCTCTCAGACTATTTTGGTATGTCAGATCTTTGCAATTTGTGTATTAGTTTTATTGATTCAAATGTTAGTTTTTCGTCGATAATTGCCCAATTTTTATCTTGGTCTCAAACTGGATATCCATTAGCGTCGCTATTTCCGGTCTTCGCCAAACATTTTGTTGAGTTTTCTAAGCTCGAAGAATTCCAGCAAATAAGTACTGTTTATTTAATTATATGGTTAAAAAGACCCGAAATATGTCGAATTCCATCTCAGGATATTCTTGTTTTACTCCTAAAAGCTTTAGAGAAAAAGGATACTAATGCCAAAGATTTGATCCAATTCATTGATTTTCACGATTTGGAGATTGATGAACTGAATCAATGCTCTCAAGCATTATCTATTCATGGATTAATTGGACATTCACATTTAATAGACTCTATTATAAAATTTAAGGCGCAAAACCCAGTGCTAAAGGATATGTTGCTGAGCAAAAAGAGTAATATTCGAATTCCCAACGAGAATGAGCCTTTCAACGGTGTATTCAATTTCCTTAGAAAGTTATCTGGTGGGAAAAATCCAATATCTAACAGATTAGTTGAATTCCAATCTTCATCAAATAATCCATATGGATGTGTTGTATCTGACTCTCGCTCAACATGGGAATCCAACAATAGAGAATTCTCTTGTTTTAATGCATTTTTGCTTAATGATTTTGCCAAAATATCTGGGTACCGTATTTCGTTTGGAAGCAACAATTTTGTAATTAACTGGAGAATAGAAGGTTCAACAGATAAAGGAAAGTCATGGAGTGTCTTAGATGAAAAATCCCTCCCAAGAGATTCAATTCATGCTGGTGAGTATAAATCATATAAACTTGAACTTCCAAGCTCTGTGTATTTCAATGGGTTTCGTCTAGTTCAGATCGGTCCAAACTCTAATGACAACTATATCTTGGCAATATCAGGATTTGAAGTATTTGGAGAATTAAGAGATGCTGAGAAAAAGTTTGTTTTTAATGGTGAGAGTCCCTCCATATCTGGTATTCTCAACTATGTGAATACATTAAATGCTCTTGGAATAGTCACATCAAGTGCATCTCCACATTCAATAATGAAACCCGGGTTTGATTTACACTGGAATTCAAATAATGAACCCCGTCCATGGTTTTTAATCAGGTTTAAAGACATGAAAGTAAGTATGACTGGATATACCATACAGACATATAGGGCAGATCCGAATATGGATCACATTGATTCTTGGATTATTGAAGGCTCAAATAATAACAAAGATTGGTCAACTATCCAAGAATCAAACGAATCAAACGATCTCAATGCTCCAATGATTTTCCAAAGATTCTCATGTACAAAATCACTTTTCTTTGAGTATATACGTCTGACTATGACAAGCCAAAATAGAAGAGGTAGAGGAATCCTAATTATCGACTCCTTCGAACTATTTGGAGAAGTCGAAATACCTATTGGGGGTCTTTCGTGGCAGAGAGAAACTCCAGATCTTTCATATCTTCAATCATAAATCGATTATTTATTTTATCACAAATATTGCCAAATCTTTATACAATTGAGAACCTTTGGCAGATCATGTTTTCAATTTTTATCACAAATGAGTTTTTTTATTTATATTCAGATAGAAAAAATGCCGTCCTTAAAGGAAGGAAATAATATCATAATTAATGGAGTCATCGAACTCGAACAAGTTTGATTTCTCTACTAGGTTTTGGCTAATTTCTATGGAACAATTTTTTTTTTCCACTTGTTCTTGAGTTGGTAGAATAATTCTTTTTGAGATGTGTTTGTACCATCTGTTCTTAACATTATTATCACTTCTTCCAGGTAGGTATGTTGATATTTTTGTCCATTTAGATCCGTACTGATTATATAAATCGATCAGAGTATCATCTTCTTCCTTTGTCCATGGACTGTGTGACACATATGGTTTTAAGTAGGTGTTGTATCTGTCTTTGCATTGCCTTGCTGTTCTTCCAGTAATAAATGCAGCAATTTTGTTCCAGTGTTCTCCTAGTCCATATACAAGGTACTTCAATTGGGCATCTTCTTCTTCTGTGAAGTGCCTCCTTCCTTTTTGCATTTTTATTGTGATAGTATTATTGTTCATCATAGATTTAAATGATTTAAAACCGATGTGATGTGTTGAAAGAGCCACACTTTTTGAAATATATTTGTGCTTGTTTGAATTAACATGATTCAGATCGAATATCCAGCTAATATCACAATATTGAAATAAAAACTTCCATAGTTTAGAATTATACTTTTTCGTACATTGAAAATTCACAAAATATAAAAGTATTTTGAGAATATAATTAATCTATTTTTATTTTCAGAAAAATTGAAAACACATATTGAAAAAAGTAATCATCTGTTTTATTGACCAATGATAAAATAACGGCTTCTTTACATGAAATGCCCACAATTTTGAAAGGAAAAACAAATGGTTGTTGTCAGAAAAATTAACGAAATTGAATATAATTTTATTAATGCGTAACCCAAGCCACAATTCTCCTCCCAAGACATATCTTCCGTTATTAAGCGGAAATATTTCGTTAAACAGAATTCCCAATCCCCAATTACCTTATAATAAACGTCAAAGGGTATCGAACCCAAGTGTTTCGTTTAATGAGAACTTTTTATCGTCATATGGACAAGAAAATCCGAATAAATCGATAAACAAGTATTTATCTTCGATTAACGGAAGTTTTTCACCAGAATTTCCCAAGACGGTCAACAAAGTATCTCTTGTAAAACCACCTAATCTATTTCAGCAGAATTCAGACAAGTATGCAACGGATGACTCATATTTTGAAGGTTTTTTGGTAAACGCCTCAGAAATGGAACTAAACAGAGCAGTTGAGCTTACAATTGGTACTGCTTTGAAGTCTAATAATGTTATTTTTTGGCAAGATATACCATCATTGCACTTATTGTATTCTTCAAAAGTGAACAAAACCGTGACTCATTCTTCGGGAATAGTAGGTTATACTTTTTTTTCTCGTGAGCTGACAAAAATCCAAGCTGGGGTTGTTCATCCATCATATGAAGAGGAAACTGATTCGATCATCGCACCTGCTGGAGCAGTTCATCTTCTTCTGTTTCCTATGTGGGATTCACATGGTAATGCTTGTGGTGTTGTTGAAGTGGTTAGAGAAGCCTCTAGTCCTCCATTTAATGATGATGATATACAATTTGTTGAGTTTTTCATAAGAAAATATAAACTAATATCAAAATGGTTATCAAAAGAGTGCTTTCCTCATGATTATATTGTAGATATTCTTCAAATCATGGAAATCGAACAGTTTTTACTGGTTCTTCAGAGGTGTTTATCTCACATTTTTGGATCTAAAAGAGCTGAAATTTGGGAATATGATATCCGATCATCAGCATTATATCGATACCACAAAGAAAAACTTGAAATTAATGTAGACGATTCTGGTATTGTATGGGAAGCATTATCAAAAGATATTCCACTAAATTGTTCAATAAACAAACTTGAAAGTAGTTACAGTGAATCTGTTGATGGTCCAGATGAAGAACCAATTATTGTTATACCATATGAGGACAAAAAAATGAAAACCAAATATGCTATTGTCCTTAGAGGTAGGAAAAACCTTCCAGTATTCACCAAAGATGATGAATCAAAACTGGCTTCAATTGTTCCTTACATAATATTATCATTACAAAATAATAAAAAATCATCAGAAACGTCACTTCAACAAGGGAGTTACAAAGATAAAAAACTAACTGAAGGCTTGTCAAGTTCAATGGATGATTTTATTGATGGAAAAGATCAGAATACTATAATTTCCTCAATGATGGAAAAGCTCCATTCAATTATTAATGCTGATCGTTGTTATCTCTTTGTTCATAATAAGCAGAAAGAGGTTCTCTCTACAATTTTTGAAATTGGAGTTAAAAAAACTCTAACAATTTCGATTGATCATGGAATTGTGGGGAAAACTTTTCGTGGATCAAAAGTGTATAATATAACCAATGCTTATGAAGAGATTGATTTTGATGCTACATTTGATCATGACACGAATTACATCACAAATAGTTTGGTTTCAGTACCCATTCTGAATAATCGGAAAGAAACAATTGCTGTATTACAATTCTTGAACAAAAAAGATGGGAAACCATTCTCAAATTCTGACTTGGTTATTATCAAAATATTCTCTACTTTTTGTGGATTGATCATGGAAAATAATGTGATGTTTAAAGATTTCTCAGAATCATCTAAAACTATATCCAGCATACTACATATATCATCTCAGCTTACTACAAATCAATCACCTAAAACAATCCTCACTGATCTACTTGCTCATGCAAAAAATGTTATCAACACTGATCGAGGGACTCTCTTTTTAGTAGATAATGTTCTCAGCCTTTTAGTATCATACATTGTTGATGGGGGACAATTGCCTCAAACAATCACAATGTCAAATGGAATTGCTGCTTCAGCTGCAACGAAAAAAGCTTCAGTTTTTGTAAATGATGCATATCATGATCCTAGATTTAACAAGATTATTGATTTTCACAGTGGATATAAAACCGAGAGTCTATTAGCAGTCCCGATTTTTTCTTCAGAAGGATTAGTTATTGGAGTTATTGAATTAATCAACAAGAAATCTACTCCATTTACTCAAAAAGATGCAACTGTTCTCCAATGTATTGCCAATATTGCGGGTCAGTTCCTTGAGATTAGAGATCTGAAGAATGTTTTGCAGCATGGGAGATCAATATTAGAAATTAGTAATTGGATAGGAGAATTAGAAAGGGGTTCATACTCTACGCCCACAAAGCTTATGATATCAATGAACAAACACCCTGATTTGAATAATAATAACTTCTTTGCCGTTGAATGGAATGGTATTGGTTTGTTCAAAGTAGTCTATCACATATTTAATTCTTTTGATTTCTTAGAGTTCTTCAAAATCTCAAACAGCCGATTTTTCACGTTTTTATTTAGAATGAGAGAGGAATACAAAGACTCACCATATCATAACTGGATTCATGCTATTGATGTTTTACAACATGTTTTTTTCCAGATTAAACAAACATCCCTAGATAATACTCTTTCAAAACTTGAATTACTTGCATTATTCATTGCAGCACTTGTTCATGATGCTGGTCATGATGGTTTATCAAATCAATACCACCGTACAAATCAAACACCTTATGGAATTTTGTTTAAAAATCTCAGTGTATCAGAAACAAAACACTGTACAGTAGCTATTCGGATTCTTCTACAGGATGATTCGAATATTTTTAACAACATTGATACCGAAAACTCAAAGAAATTATGGAATTGGATTATTCAAATGGTGCTTTCAACTGATATGCTCCTTCATGATAGTTTTATGATTGAGTACAATGCTATTGTTGATGAAGGATCTTTGAATCTATCATCTGAGCTGCACAGATTAATGACAATGCAACTAATATTGAAGGTTGCAAATGCTTCAAATGCTGGACGGCCTTTTCATATTGCAGAAAGATGGGCTAGTCTTCTCTATGAAGAATTTTGGAGACAGGGAGATATGGAAGTGGCACAGAACATGCCACTATCGCAACCATTCAATGGGAGGAAAGAAACCAAAATCGCAGAAGAACAAGTTTCATTCATTAATGGTATTTGCTTGCCAATGTTTAAAACTATTATCAGGGTTTTTCCTGAGTTAGAATCTAATTTAGATGTCCTAAAAGGAAATTTGGAAAAATGGAAAGAGCGAAAAGACAACGTTAATACTGATTACAATCAGTGACTAAATCTGTATTTAACACATCTAATTTTTTTAATAATTGTGCGTTTGTTTCTCTTATTGTATTATACTTGCTCCTGCATTCATTGATTTGTTTCTGAAGATCTATATTCTGGGTGATCAACATTTCTCTTTCTATTTTCATTACTTTTTGTTTATAGTTGGATATTTTCAGATTTCTATCTTCCTTAAATAATGATATATCACCATTTTCTCTCCAAAAAATATTTTTCGAATCATCCATTAATCAATCAATAATATTTTAGATAAATTGGATTTTTTTCAGGGATACCAATGAGAATATTTTCAATGAAGTTGATTGTTTCCTCAAGATGGTCTATTGATACAATATCATATGTGTCCAGTTCACAGTGAGTGATGGTGGCGATGTTCTGCCCAAAAACTTGGCTTGATATTGCAATGCATGGAATATTGCGGTAAACAAACATAGTGTGATCACCAGCATACCATGGTTCGACCCGCCTGAATGTTGAACACGTTTTCATTGATTCATCAACAATAGACTCAATTCTTTGATCAGTTCCAAAAGTAACAACAGATGGAAATGAAGCAGCCAGCCCTACCCCATCAACATTGATTACCAACAATAGATCTTTTAATTCTTCTTCATACTCTTCAAAGTATTTAATCTCTCCCAAAGCATATGTCTCTTCTCCAGCAAATGTAACAAATTCAACAGTGAATGGAAAACTTTTATCAGATATCTTTTTAGCTAATGCTAAAAGAACAGCTACACCACATCCATTATCAATAGCACCAGGTGTACCATATTTTGTATCAGAATGAGCACAAAGTAATACTTTTTTAGACTTTCCAACCTTTCTTGCAATCACATTAGATGCACTTGATTCAACAAATGATGTGCTCATATTCAAATTAATAATATTGTCATTCCTTGAGACAATTCTCGATCCAATTTCTTGTGTGACTGATACAGAAGGGATCCCCAAATCCCAATCCTCGATGATTGGTGAAGCCCGCCCTCCTCTCGAACATATGGTAATAACAGCAGGAGGTGACTTTTCCATTAGTAATTCATTAAGTCTCTTATGATTCTCCAAATTAAAAATGGAAAACCCATAAGGAAATATGAAATCTTCTGTTAAATTCCCTGAGAGTACAATAATCTTACCATCAGCTTCGATTTGCTCAAGTTCTTTCAGATCTCTTGCCATTACATAAGAAGTAGATACATTGCAGCTTTTCGAAAATGTGTTTGCCAAACAAGGAAATTCTTTATCATTTAATTGAAGCTTAGCATAATTATTTATCCACGCTTGACAAGGGAAGCTCAGTTTATTGGTCTCGTATCCATACTCACCAAAAGATTGATAAATGTGCTCCTCTGCTCTTTTATGTCCTTCTGTTCCTATTGGTCTCGTTCCTATCTGAACTGATAAAACTTGGAGATGTGTGTCAACAGTTGACCTGATATCCATGAAGAGAAATGAACTGAAACGCTGTATAGAAACACTTTAAAACAGTGAATCACTGTAAGAATGAGGAATGTAAGAAAAGTCAGTAAACCAGATCTGGATGTTCATAAAGAGTATAGTGCGAAAATAGGAGAATCTAGCTATTCTTTTAGGTATGAATTGACCGAGGATGCATTTTTGAATCAATTATATATAATAACTCTTCGAAGTAAGAAAAACGAAATATTTCAGTATTATTCTCAATCAAAGCCTACTCTTGATAATAAGAATATGATATGCATTCCGGAAGAAATGCAAGGATTTGCCCCAAAAAATGCGAAATCGGTAACTATTGTTTTAGAATCAAAATAAAGTTCTATTTTAATCATCTGTAATAATTTGAGCTGCTTCATCGCGAATTGGAAGCCCAATTCCTTTACCAGCCCTTTCTTGATCCACAAACTCTGATAATGATGAAACCTCAATAAAAAGACCAATTTGTTGTGTTCTTTGCTTGAGTGTAAGTTGGAGATCACTAAGCCTTCGTTGGCATTCGCTAGAAGCAGACATGGTCAATTGATGAATAATCACCAATTGTTCTATCCATGGGAGAACAACTTCTAGAAATTCTGGCGATTTGATAATAAATTGATTAAACGATTTCAAGAAATTGGGTATTATGCTTGCTTGAAGTGGCTCAACATACGAAGAAATAGATTCTTTCGGTGTCTTAGTTAAAACAAACTTTATTAACGCATCATCGCTACTCTTCAAGGCCTGTTCAAGAAGCTTTGGACTAACCCTGGTGTCTTCAGACATGGACAGAGAATGGGGAAATTTACCCTTATGCCCTAGATTTCCTTCTCTGTGGCTCAGAGTCAGAGTAGTTATCAGAGAGGTCAACGGATGTATCAGATTCAGTGGCATCTTCATCCAATGCGGATGAGATAATTTGAGGAAGTGACTGATCAACTGGAATTTCTTCACCTGTTTGAGCATTCTCTTCAACAATCTTCTCTTTAATCTTACCCATTAGCATTTTCATTGGGCTAATTAGAAACAGGAGAGATATCAAAAGAGATAAAGCATCATTGCATGTGTATGCTTTCATCAAACGGATAATATCTGTTTTGTTTGTGAAAAATAGAATGGTACCAAACATTGGAATTGGTATTAGCTGGGTTGAAATACCAAATATGGATGCTGTGAGTCCCATTCCAAGAGACTGTAGTAAGGTTGTCACTAAGTACTGAGTTGGTGTGAATAGAATCATATAATTTGCAGCCCGAACCATTTCTCCGGCCCATTTCACAAAACTTGGGGTTGTTGAGAAAATTCTTACAACATAAAAAGAAAAGAAGACACACATAATCTCATTAAACAAGCTCCATATAAGTGTCACCCATGTTGCATGGAAGAATAAAAGCATTACTCTTTTATATCTTTCAGCAGCAAAAGCATATGATGCAGCAGGGAGCATTCCCATAGTAAATGCAACCATTACTGCATTTTCTATAAGGAAGATGCGACCAAATGCATTAAATGCAGCCATCACATCATTAAACTCAGTGGTTCCTTCAACAATTGATCCAATATATTTTCTCATTATAACATCAGGGACTGCTACACTTAGGTTTGCTATGAGCATTGACAAACCAACTTTTACAGCAGGCCATGTATCAACAGCAGGTTTCATAAAGAGGTATTTTGATTCGATTCTTGTGGAAAACTTCCCATTAATAAACATTATTAAAAGAATAAGCATCATTGTTGATTCAGACACTATTGTAGCTATTGAAGCCCCCTTAAGCCCCATATCTGTAAACAATAAAAACAACGGATCAAAAACTATAACATTCAACAATGATGCACAAACCTGGACAACCCCAAACATCATTGTTCTTCCTTCTGCTTGTAATACGCCGCATAGTAATTGGAAAATACACTGAATAAATGCAAAAGATAAACACGGAAGAATATATTCATAGCCCATATTCACTAATCCTTCATCAGCGCCAAACCATCTTGCCATTGGTTTCGCTACAGGGATAAAAATGAGGGGAATAATTATACCACACAACAAAGCTATTCTAAGAAGATCCACAAGTATGCGGCTCGCTAATGATCCCTTACCTTCTCCCATCAATGCACTTATCCTGGAGCTTGCTGCCACAGATAAAAAAAAACCAAATGCTCTCGAAAATGTGTCCAAAATTGTGAATGCAGAAATTGCTGCCATACCCACATCTCCAATAGTCCGTGCGACCCAAATTTGATCAGCAATGGAATAAAGAGCAGCAGAAATTTGTGAAACCAAAGGACCTGTTGAAAGATGCATCAATGTAATAAATGCTTTCCTTCCTCCTAACCTCATATGCTCTTCGTCAAATTCTCCGACTTCTGTCTTATCAACATCCGAATATTCTGTACCACTTTCTTCCATTTCCTCTATTTCAGCTTCTTTAACAAATTTTACATGTTTATTCTCTTTTTCTGCTTCGGGATGATCACTATAATCACTATTCGAATTTTTCATTTCTGCGACGATTTTCTGTGCAAAACATTTACCCTTTTTACCGTTATCATCGTTTTATTTTGATAAGATTACAAACAACTTTATTTTGGTAAATCCATCATTATATGGGTGGTGTTAAACAGTGAGAGTCCATCAGTGTACACAGGCAAAGGTACTCCTTTATTCCACCTATCTAGCCATAATCTAGAATCTGCGCATTTCGGACAGTCAATTCCATAAATCCAGGGGTAGAAAAATGCATAACATATAAAGCAAGTGAGGGTGATCAATGTAATAATGGTTTCCTTGTGTTGATTTAAGCAATTATCACAAAGAACAATCATATTCATTATAGCAAACATTAATGGAACGATATAGTGATACATAAACATTGTTCTTGGAACTAAGACAAAAGGGAAATATGAGACCGCCCATCCCCATAGGAGCAATGCGTTTCGCCAATCAATAAGCCAAAACAATAGGAAAGACAAAATAATAGAAATAGATGAAAGCCAGTATACTGCGGGGGTTCCAAGACAGTGTATTTCTTGATCATCTTGTCGATAAAATCCAACATATTTATCAAGTAAAAAGGGCCAGTATATTGGTTTTGATTCGAATGGGTGTGGAATATCACTACGCATATTAATTCTGTTCATAATAACATTCCAATATACAATTCTTTGGTAAAGAGATGATCCGATAAGTCGATTACCCATGTATGAAGAATTCACTTTGTTTTTCGGCAACAAAGAACTTTGATGCTCATGAATCATGTAATCACTATTATAACCCTCATAAGGAGTAATAACAAAATGAAGAATCCATGCTCCGAAAAACACAATAATCGATGGAATAAGAAAGTTTGAGCCTCTAATAATAATATTTCGGAAACTGGGCTTTTTCATAAAGATCCAAATAATTTGGGTTATTCCATCAACCACAAAAAGCCCCAATGCAGTATATTTACATGCTGCTGCTGCTCCTAGCGTAATCCCAGCAAAAATGGCCCTTTCTTCAAGATTGTCATTCAAAAACAAACAAAGCGCAAAAATATGGAGAGTTGTGAAGAAATGAAGCATTCCATCAGACAATATGAACTTTCCCTCGACTATAATAGACATATCTGTTGATAATATGAATCCAGCACAAAAAGATGAAAAAGTAGACAATGAAAGGCATCGGCACGCTGCAAATATAAGGGGGGATGTCATAGCCGAAAAAATAGCTGGGGTCATCCTCTGCGATACATAAAACAGCTCATTAATCTCGTATTCCATTCCCAACTTATTTCCATACTCAATATCACCTTTATACTGAGTAGTTTTTGCAATCATAGCCATTATCATTTTCCCAAGGGGTGGATGTATATCAAAATGAAACTCTTTCCTAATATACCAATTAGAAAAATTCCCGAAATGAACTTCATCAAAAACAACTGTAGATGGATGATATATCATCCAAAGTCTAGTAAACAACGAGAAAAATGACAATCCAACAATTGCAAAACAGTCTAAAGCCGAAAAGATTTTTTTTTCTCTCATACAAGTGCCACTTTTAATAAAAGGAAATTGTGTTTTTATAACATTAAAGGACTAAATGAGCTGGAAAGGATACGTACATTAATATGGAATATGTTTTAGAAATGAAAAAAAATTAGTCAATTTTTATGGAGGAAGAAGTCACATTGATCTTTAAGAACAAGAATTATAATATTGAGAGGAGAAAGCTTGCCTTTTGTAAATATTTGTACGAGAAGTCATTGAAGAATCGTCAAGTATGGATTGATGAAGAAGTTGATGATGGAGTTTTTGAAAAGTGTATAATGTTTCTTGATAAAAGGTATTCTGTTGAAATTTTTGGGTGTCTGAGTGATGTTGTGAGTTTATTGAGGAAATGGGAATGTGATTCGTGCTTGATTGATAGTATTTATGTTCATTCTATAAGCAAAAATCGAAATATAATAATAAATAGAAACAGAAGAAATTATGATGCTAATCTTGGAATGTTATTGAATAATTCGTTGCTTTTTAGTGATTATTATCAAAATGATCCACTAAGTTTGTTCATGATTGAGGATGATTTCAGCGATGAATCGTTTGACATTTTTTTCTCGTTTATCCATCAAGAGATCATAACTATACCAAATGAAAGTTTGTTGGAAGTGCGAGAGATCATGAATTTATGGAGATGTGAGCTGCCTATTCATTTTGCTAATTCTGGTTTAATTGATACAAGAATGATTGGAAAAAATGTATTTGATTTTTATGAATCAAATGAAGATTTTTTTGCAGAAAATTTATCCATTATGATAGGAAATTCCGAATTTTGTTCGTTACCAATTGGTTTCTTGATTTCTGTATTTCAAAAAACCAAATATATCTTAAATGAAGAAACATATGAGAGTTTCTCGAGGATGATTAATGATTCACATGGTCATTTATCCCATTTTGTATATCCTTTTATCAAAGTGAAAAATACTCAAAAAAAGATAATACAAAAATCATTTTTTTCACTAGAAACATCAAAAAGCCAATATGATATTGATTGTTATCCAAACAATTTTAAACATTATGAATTTAGAGGGGAATTTAGCATTGAAACTATTAACATTCATCACATGGCTGTCATTGGCAATTTTAATATCGTACAATATATGATATATAATGGAATAGATGTAAATCTCCAATACTCCTTCGAAAAACCCCTAATTTCTCCAATATATTCATTCTCGATAAAAAATAAGATAACTCCACTTCATGCTGCTTCATTTGGAGGATATTTTAATATTGTTAAGCTCTTAGTTGAAAATGGGGCAAATTTAAATAGTCTTGATGATGATTTATCATTCAAGTTTATCAATGCATACCTCTTCATTACTCAACGAAATCTATTCAAATTACCCAATTCCTTATTCAGAAAGGATCATTTCTGAATCAAATCAATAAAAGCGTTGTTTTTAAAAATTGAATGATACCCCTTTGAAATGTGCAGCAGATAGAGGTCATCTTGAAGTATTAGGTTTTTATTTAGAATCAAAAGTGATTATAAATCATAAAGGATGGACAGAGGAAGAAACTACGCATCTAATACAAAGTGGAGGGCTATTTGAATACATAAACTTTTTAATGTTTTTTGAAAAAATCCAATCTGATTTATTCCGAAAATGGAAATATCTATTGATGATTTCTTTAGAGAAAAGTAAAATATTATGTTTGAGATTTCTTTTGTCATATGGAGCAAAGCGAAATTTTCACAATTTGGAAAATATTTATTTATTTCAGAATTATATCTAATGCATTCATTATCTACTGATGATAACCTTAGTATTCTATTATATTTACAATCGATTGGTTTTAGTATAAATGAAATTGATAAAGATACTGATATACAATTTGATCAATGACTCCTCTACATGTTTATTGTCTTAAAGGGCAATTAAGGTTGGTGGAGTATTTGGTTTCACAAGAAGTCGAGATTAATGCAAGAGATAGGAGTTCTTTTTGGCTATCCATCACATGACACCTCTTATGATAGCTTCTAATGTTGGGAATTATTCTATTGTTGAGTTCCTTGTATTACATGGAGCCGACATTAATGCAAAGGATGGTCAAGTGGTTCATTTTCCAAATGTCGAACATCTCTCCATTTTGCATCAGAGAATAATCATTTGAGTATTGTAAACTATCTTGAATCGCATGGAACAGATATCAATGTCAAAGATAGTCAAATCTTCATCATCCTCAATCCCAAACACCACTTCATATTGCATCAAAGAATAATCATTTGAGTATTGTTGAATATTTATTGTCCCATGGAGCAGATATCAATGTCAAAGATAGTCAAATCTTCATCATATTCAATCCCAAACACCACTTCATATTGCATCAAAGAATAATCATTTGAGTATTGTTGAATATTTATTGTCACATGGAGCAGATATCAATGTCAAAGATAGTCAAATCTTCATCATCCTCAATCACAAACATCGCTTCATATTGCATCAAAGAATAATTATTTGAGTATTGTTACTTTTCTTGAATCACATGGAGCCGATTTGAAGATTTGCCCTCCTCAACATGAATCTGATATCATTAAAGCTTCTGAATCAGGCAATTTTGCGAGTATCATTTATCTTTTGGCTATTGGAACCAACATCAATATTAGAGATAGTCAAACCTTCATTTTCATCAATCACGAACACCACTTCATTTTGCATTGATGAAAAATCATTTGAGTATTGTTGAATATTTATTGTCACATGGAGCAGATATCAATGTCAAAGATAGTCAAATCTTCATCATCCTCAATCACAAACACCACTTCAAATAGCTACTGAAAAAAATAACTTTCTAATAGCTGATTATTTGATTAATCATGGTGCCACCAATCCAAAATTCAGTGAAGTTGTTCTATTTGGAGCTTGTTATCAAGGAGCCCAAAAATATGTCGAGTTATGTATATCTAACCGAATAAATGTTAATTCCAAAGATCCTGAAGATCCTGGTTGGCGATATAGAGGTTCAACGCCTCTCCATTATGCCGCCAAAGGAGGTCATTTAACTATTGCTAAGTATCTTCTATCTAAAGGAGCAACAATCAATGAAAAATGCGAAATTTGTTACTTTCTTCTCGAATAACTTCTTCATTAAAGGTTATACACCACTCAAATGGGCTGATGAACTACGGGATAAATCAGTGGCTGAGTTTCTTAAATCAAGAGGAGCTACGAAATAAACAGTCCAAATTCATTTTCATGTTTGTTTTTCTGATTTGTTTCTCCAAATCTGAATGGTGGGATTTTGATCAAGGATCTTATCCAGAAATCGAGAATCAGAGCCTATCTAAACCTGTTTTTGCTATATTTACATCTCCTTCATGTCCTCATTGCAGAGGATTGCCTCAAATGCTCAAAGACTATGCCGATGGTTTGAATAACACAAAGATCTTATTCACTCATGTTGATTGTTCAAAACATTCTTTATGTAGCAAAGCTGGAATTAGAGGTGTTCCATCATTTCTTTTAATCAGAGGGCAATTGCAGAAATACTGGGTTCAAACTTATGAAAGAGGTAGTTCTGGATGGAACCAGTTCCTAAATGATCAGATTAAACCATCAATAAATCTTGTTGACAATCTCGAAACCCTCAATCAACAAATTAAGCAATCTGAGAATGGAGGTACACATTTTCATTTGGAATTTCCGAATGCCTCTCGCTCCATTCTTAAATCATACAAGAAAACAGCAGCTATGTTCAAGTTTTTCGGATGTTCATTTTCGTATAGCTTTTCCAAGACTTCTGCATCAAGAATTACTGCATATAGATCACAACACTGCAATCTAACCCTTAACAATCCTCCTAATACTTTGCATGAGTTCTTTGAAGCTAATAAATTCAGCTCATTCCACCCATATGACTATGATGAGTTCATCAGCTCATTATCGAAGACTCCTATGTTTATAGCATTCTCTGAGGATAAGCTACAGGACTCCCAAAAGATCGCAATAGATAAACTCTCTGGGAAGTACTGCGGGAAAGTCTCATTTGGATGGGCAGATGTGAAATCGAATGAGAAACTGCTCCAATACGCCAAAAAATCTTCATCTGATGTACCATTTCATTTCGTTGCAAACAGTAACAAGGGATGCTTGATTGTGTCTATGGAATCAACATCTACTGCATTGAGAAATATTATTGTTGAGAAAGCACTAAAGGGTGAGAATTGTATGAAAATTCCTTCAATAAAGGTGGGTAACCCAACACAAATAAGGAAAACTATAATGTGGATCTCTATAATTGTAATAGTGGCCTTTGTTGTGTATTTTATCTATGAAATCAAGAAGCCTGTCTCTAAAATCGAGTAAAAGAATGAGGTGTACGTTTAAAAATTCATGAGTTTTGCACAATTACCTCCTTTATCATCTAGAAAAGGGTCTGAGAGGGACCTGAATTATATGGGTATAGCGCAAAATGGCTCTAAAGATAAAAAGACTCTTTCATTTTCTCCAACTGAGGATGATTATGCCGAACTTGAACAAATCAAAACTGGTTTTAGTGCTTTGTATTTGAAATTTACCGAATTAATTGCTGATAATGAATCAGCTCCTGATATTAAACAAACAATGAACCCAATTCTGGAAAAAACAAAAAAATCTTTTTCTCAATTCTATAATCAAGCCAGTATTTATTATTCAAATTTCCAAAGTTTGCAAAAAACAGCGAAAGGAAACCAAGTAATCAGTTCCTCATCATGCAAACTTCCTATGCAACAGTTCTCAAGAGACTGGGGTTCTCTCATAAAGCAAATTGATAAATACAGTGACTCACATCCTATTCCTCATTCTTATGAAATAGAAACAAAATTCAAGGGATTGAGTCTAGCGCTTGATACTGTTTTGCAGTCCAATGAGAGAAGGAGATATCCAAGCTTAACCCTGAACAAGTGTGTGTATAATATTAGGGGTCTCAACAAGTCTTTATCTAGCAATATCACAGAGTTCTTTATGCAGTCAACATATTCGAATTTCTCATCAGATCTTCTTAATTCATTTACCAATGATATTAGATCTTACAAGAGTGTTCTTGATGAAGCTTTTGCAAATGAGTTTGTTCAGAGTGGAATACTCTTGTGCGATCTTGCTAGAATTAAGGCGAATATATTCTCTGATTGCAAAGAAATTGTTGCTTGTTTGAAATCAGCATTCAGTTTCCCAGAAAGAATGAAAGAGATACAATCACTTAAGAACGAAATCTCAGTGATTTTGAAATCATCATTTTGGAAGCTTTCAATTCCATTTGCTGTCATAAAACCACAAATAATAGAGCCACCTGTTAAAGATTCTCCAAGTATTTGTTCAAAGTTGGAATTAGAAGAACCTTCAGAATCAATGGAAATTGATGAACCAGAAATAACAATTCCATTAAGGGTTGTTTCCTCAATACTATCAGGAGTATCATGTGTTTCAAATGGACTTTTTAAGAATGATGGAGACATTGAGAAAGATGGTGAAGCATTGATTCAATTTGTTGGTTCTTTGATGTCACAACTATCATTCTACGAAATCGAAAAAGAAAAACTGAAGAAAGAAATGGTAATAATGCAAAGTTCATTTGAAGAACAGTGCATTATTTTTGAGAAAAGTATTGATGTCTTGAATAGCCAGAAAAGTGTTCTTGAAAAAGAGATCGAAAAGCAAAACTTAACAAATAAATCACTACAAAACCAATTGAGTAATTATCATGGAGAGCTTCTAAAGAATAATGATGAATTGGAGGTTTTAACAAATAGAGGGGATCCTGGACCTTTGAGACAGTCATTGATTAAACTGCAGAAAGAATATTCTTCTGAAGACTTTGAGTTCAAAAATGATAGTGATTTAATAGCCCACCACGAAAAACTATTTGCATATTATGTCACAAAAGAATGTGACCAGTGTAAAGCCACTAAAGGTCGTGATGAAGTATTATTGAGACAACTTTCAGAGTTATCAGGGGAACAGAGCCTTGAAATTCAAAAACATATTGAGATGATTTCTTTGAAGATTAATGAACTTGAAGATGCTAATTACAAAAATGAACAAGAGTTATTAACTATTAAAGAACATATCATTGAGTTTTCTACACCAATTCTATCAACAACCAGGTTCACTCATGGAAAACTCACTTCAATGAACTATGATTCAATTCTTGATCTTGTATCCAAGAGATTTTTGACTCTGAAAGGACAAACAATATCACATGAAGAAATGCAAATGACTTTTGAGAATTTTTGTATCAATGAAGAGCAATCTTATATTTTGGAGCTAATCAACATACTTAAAGAAGATCCAAATATTCCAATTAATAGTACCACTTACGAAGAAAAATTGAATGAATTGCATATTATAAGGTCTAATATGATATCAAAGATTAATAGCAAAATTATTCAATATGAAGAAAGTACAACTTTGATGTCATCTTCAATAGCGGGCCTTAATGAAAGACTTAATGGTATTGGAAGAGAGATTCTTGGGAAAATGCATATTGTTGTAGATCAACAATCAGAAAACTTGATAGAGGTTGTGTTCAAAGAAATCTCAGATATTCAAGCGCCATTTATAATCAGAATCGATGAATTATCTAAACGAATAATAGAATTTGAGAATCAAATGCATTTTATCAGTACAAGACTGAATGCTATCAATCCTACTCAAGCCTCATTCAGCAATGAGATGAAGTTTTACCAAATTCAAGAGCAATTCTCTTTGATTCATGATATTATTGACAATCAAAAGACACAAATACGCGATCTATCTGGAAAATATCTTCAGTACACTGATGTTTTATCACAAATACATCACGCACTTTGTGAGCTATGTAACAAAAAAACAAAGAAGAATATTTCTGAGTTGTCTGATAATGAAATTATAAGTGATTTATTATCATTTACAGACTATGTTTCAATTCTAAATCACTCTGGAGAATTCTTAAGATCATCAAATATCTCTTCTATACTTGATCCATTGTTTCCAAATCAGCATTCAACCCATTCCGACTATATAATAAGGTCCATCGAAAGCATTCGCGATACAATAATTGATATCAAAAAAGTGTTAAATTCATTTGGTGGAGTCACCACCATAATTGATAATTTGCCAAATCTAATTCCTACAAATGGCACAAAAATTAATTCACAATCTAATTATATTAAGGGACAACTAACAATCATAAAGAGAGCACTAGAACATATGCATGGACAATCAATGCTTAACCCAATTATTCTTGCTTTTCTCAAAATAATAATGCTTTTTGATACAACAATTAATTAAACTGTTTGTTTACTACTTGTTTTTATTATGATAAATATTATCTTAAATGTTTATGAACAATTAGATGCATTATGATAATTTGAACACTATTATATTCAAACTATTAAATGATTGCTCGCCAAAATGCAATGAATTACTGCATATCAACAAGCATTTCTCTTGATAATTGTTCATTTTCGGATCTTTTCTTTTTTTCAAGCAAATACAATGGAGCAAATATCAATGAAAAAGCTCCTAAAACTAAGTAAGTTAGAAACAAAGCATACTTAGTTGAGATGTGATATGGTTGGACTGTTACGGATGGATAACAATTAATAATCATATAACTATCAAGATTATTTGTTTGAATATTATTATCAAAAACTGGTTGCATTCCACTAATAGATAAATCGGAATCTATAAATGAATCAATGAAACAGTCTCTGAAAACGATCAACAATGTTGATTGTTTACCCATTATCAGGGGAGAGTCTGGTTGATTCTTCTTAGCAACAAAACCACCAATCATAAGATTTTTAATGATTGTGATTAAACCTTTAGTTGTATCAAAATGAGAATTATTGACGAAATTCATATAATCGATAGTAGATTCTTCAGGAGTCCATATGATTCCATAAGATCCACTATAGCAGCTTTCAATGTTTGTGTATCTAAAACTGGAATTCGAAGAAAATTGAATGGCCGAAAAAATCATGCCGACTGAAGCTGATGAAGTATTCCAGCCATTCAAATGGATTGTTTTATGAGGATATCTAGCAAAAACACCTGCCAATTGTGGTTTAGCAACTAAATATGGGCATCTCACACATGAACTGGTATTGATGTGAATATCTTTCTTATCTTTCTTATTAGATGATATTCCTAAAAATGATCCAATTCTAGATGAACATTCTTGAGCGCAACACCTTAGAAACTCAGAATACAAAATTACATCTGAGAGAAAAACAGCTCCGCCAAATTCTTCTGATGTACATCGATTAAAAGTACAAAATGTGATATAAAAAACAGAACAATAGCTATCACAAAAGATTGCACCTCCACTGATCGGATTATGTAACTCAGAAAATAAGCACTCTTTAATAATTGCACAAGAGTACCCATAAAAATCTGATTTTGATACATTGGCAAGGTGATGGTCCTCTGAGCATTGGTCGATTGTATCGAAACACAAATCAAAAGAAGTATTAGATAAACTAATTGTCGGCGCAATTGTGTTAGAATCTCCTCCTTCAAATGTAAAATCAACTTTCTCGGGTGAAATAAGATATAAATGATCCAAATAACAATCAAAAAAGTTCAACGAACCAAATTTCAAACTAAATTTCTTCTCATTGTAGCAGAATACACATCGAGTAACATTGGTAACTCCGGATAATACCATAAACAAATATGTGGATTCTTTAGATTCGTCGACAACATTGCTTACAAAGTTACAAGAATCAAACAAGTTGTTAGATATCGAAAATAAAGAGATAAATCTTACAGAATTATTGAAAAATGTGCCGTGAAAGGAATATAATGGCAAAGATGTTGAAGTTTGGAATCCAACATCTCTAGAAGCATGAGATTTTGAGATGTTAAAATCATTTATAGTTCCATCAATTCCTCTAGCCCATATTCCTGCTCGACAATCTCCGGATTTGAAAGTAATAAAAGTACTATTAATAATAACACGAATATCTGAAGCAAAAGAACTGCTAACACTAAGAAATGCGGCACATTTCGCAGAACAATTCATTGAGCACGATTTTTCAATCGTAATTGATAGTTTTCCACAACAATCAGCAGCATTAAAAGCTATGGCCCCTCCGAAATTCTTTTGGGTACTCGAATCATAGGTACCGCAGCTGATAAAAGAGCAACGGACAATATCCATAGAAAAATCAGAAATTGGAAAACATGCGATTGCCCCTCCTCCAACAGTATCAAAAGATGTACAAAACAGAAATAAAACATCAAAAGCACTCAAAACAGTCACAGAAGCATTAGGAACATACCTTGTTCGATACAGTCTTGAAAGATTAACTTCTACCATTTTTATACCTAAAAACAATCAGTTCGGTCTTTAAACACTCATAAAACACCATTTATGGAGATTCAGTTTAAAATTTAATGATATCATATAAAGAGTTGTCTGTACAGGACAAATACAAGAATTACGACAATTCCAATATTCAAAATATATATGTTGAAGATGAAAAGAACTATTATAGAGAAGAATTTATGAAGATGGTAAATAATCTTGAAGATTGTGTTGAAAAAGGACAAAATGTTGAAAGCGATCTTTTTTTGCGTCAAATTACGGTAAATTTAAAAGAAAGAAATATGCATTTCGATTCTGAGTTTATCAACCAGTCTAATGTGATCCAAATTATTATGAAAGGTGAATGTTTTTCTGATGTTTGGTATTCAATATCAATGATTAAGTCGATTTATATTATATGTAGTAATTATTCAGATCTAATTTGTTTAGACATTTTCCAAAAATGTAATTTGTTTAAGTTTCTGGGTTTCTGCTATTCGAAAGGGCACACTGAGCTTCAATCTATTATTTACTCATTTCTAACAGAAATATCACTAAATCAAGAGATTTTCCTTTCAATATCTGAAGAAATTTCTCTTGATGATACTTTCATTCTACTTGATGATCCAACCATAAGCTTCTCTTTATACAATAATATTATTCAATATTTGTACAAGCTTTGCAACCAAAAATTAGATCCTGATGTGATTAATATGCTCTTATATAAGTTCATAAAAAACTTAGACTTTGGTAATTTAGATACACTAAAGTATATTATATGGGGTATATACACCATTTTTAATAACTATGGTGTTGAAATATTCAGTGACTATATTTATGAATTACTCCCTCAGTTTCAAAGATTGATATGCAATAACAACAGAAAAGTTTATAAACCTTTGTTAGTCACATTGTTAAAACTTTTCGATAATAAGTACAAAGAACTATTGAACGAGTATAATTTAATATCTGATCAGAGAATTTCTTTTTGCGTTGAAAAATTGAAACAACAACAAGCTTCAAAAAAGGAAATGCGGATTTTTCTGGTATTTATTCGTGAAGTTTTAATATTCCGAGAATTTAATGTTGATTATCAATTAATTCTCGAAACATTTTCCACAATATACTCATTATATGGATCAAACTCGTATGAAATTGGAATATCCTCTATTCGCACATACCTGTCTCTGCTCCAAAAATATTTGGAGGTAACAAAAGATTATATGTTTTTCATAAATAATAATATACCTGAGCTGTTAGCCAATGTATGTGACCTCGATGATATGGAATCATTGATAAACACTCTCACAATTATCCAGGTTTTATTCGATTATGCGATAAACAGAAATGATGTCCTCACCCTCAAAAACTTGATGGAGCCTTTCGTGAATGACTACTTATTGGCAGTAGATAAGATAAATGACCCAACTGTGCAAGAGAAAGCCGAAATCCTTATAAAAGAGATTTTTTCTGAAGGTTAAATTATCACAGGTCCAAAATCTGAGGGATTGTGTCACTTTCAAAGAAAATATTAATAAAATATTAACGTATCATGTTTTGAAAGAGATATAATCGTCTTTGGTCACTGGGATAGGTTATTATGACTCAGAAGAAGTCAGTACTTTTTGTGTGTTTAGGAAATATTTGCCGGTCACCTGCTTGTGAAGGAATATGTCAGTTAGTTGCGAAAGATCAGATATATGTTGCTAGTGCAGGAACGAGCCGCTGGCATCGGAATGAATGTCCTGATGATCGATCACAGGAAATTTGTATGAAACATGGGATTGATATCAGTGGTCATCGAGCTCGGCAGATACGAGCAGATGATTGGAAATTATTTGATGTTATTTCTGCTTTGGATCAGACTGTATATGAAACACTAATGAGCATGCGTCCTGAAGGGGCGAAAGCGAAAGTAGTTTTATTTAACCCTCCAAAGGGAATTGCGGATCCATATTATGGAGGAAGAACAGGATTTCAGAAAATGTTTGATCAAATATATGATGCGATGTTACAATTTTTACAAGAAAACCAGCTTATTTAATATAAAATCTCTATCTAATCGATGAACTCATTATTTTTTGATTAATGATCTGGGTTTCAAGAATATTGGGAAAAGTATTTGTTAAGTTTTCGAAATCATCATAACTAAGCAATTTTTCAGCAAAATCAAAGAATTCGGAAATGAAAACTATGAAAATGTGGGGAAAAAAGGGACTATATGAACTGGTCAGAAAATCATTGGATTCAATTAGATAAAAACTACCAAAATCATCATCTATTGAATGTTTTGATATCATTAAATTCCCCAATGCAATCAAATAATTCTCTTTGCATTTCAAAGACATAGATTCATATCTTGAATGTAACTCAGTAATAACACCTTTTTCAATCAATGCATCTGCAGATTCTGCAAATGCAGCAAGATTAGCAACAAAAAAACATACCCTAGTTAATGAAATGTGTGAATAATCAAGATAATTTCGGATATAATCAATGAAAATCAAATGGATCCTACTATGGATGATATCAATCTGAAATGTGGTTAAAAGACCATTTAAAAGCCTAATAATCTCAGAATGTACAGATGCCTCATCATGATTGCTTTGATTATTATTCATGATGATTGCCAGTTTGTTCTTAACTGAGTTGCTCAATAGCATTTCAACAGATCCTGACCAGTTCATTATGATTCTATCAAATATTCTGATTGCAATAGGGCTTATATTTGTATCATTAATATATGTAGATATCATGTTCAGAACCACAATAATCATTTCATCTTCTCCAATTATTGTGTGGAATAACCATGGATGAGAATTCTTTAATAACAAGTCAATGAAGCATAAGCAAACATCATTAACTGTATTAGATGATTCATGCATCAAATTTCGAATTTTATCAATTATATTTTCATTTATTATTAGATATTTTACAGAATCTGGTATGTTATAAATAATTCTTGCCAAGATCTCAATACAATAGAGAGAATAATCAATATTTTCCAGTAATGAAGTAAAAATAAACACCTTTTCAAATATTTGTTCGATAAAATCTGGAATAATGCTTGATATGTTAAGAAAAATCATGAGAATTGTCCTAACAATGACAAAATCTGGTTCTCCCATTATTTTGCACATTATATCAAAAAAATTAGCATTAAAACATAATTCTCTGTCCAAATTTTCACAATTTCTTGATTGTATCTCCAACCTCAATAAAACATATAATAAATCGCTATTTTCCTCTAATTCGCTGATCAATCCGCAAACTTCATCGAAAAATGTATTGTTGTTATTATCTCTGTCAAAGACAATATTTTTATACTCCATCACATTTATTAAACATTTGTTTTCAAGCCTTCTTCAAGCTGCACTAAAGAAAAAGGGGTGCTCTCTTCAATATTTCTGGTTTTCTTCTGCTCTTTCAGCAAAGAAATCATATACATACAACAAATTACGAATACAATTGAGATGAATGAGAGCGGAATTGACCATGAAGCCTGGTAAGCACTTATTATAAAGCGAGCATTTTCTGGAGACCAATCAATTGAGTCATAGGACACTTGGACAATAAAAGGGCCGGGTTGTAGAATTGGTGAATAGCATTGAACAATATTAGAATCAGTTATAGTGCCATTGACAATCATCTTGCCAAACCTACAATAGGATTTGGGTCTATCAGTTCTAGATATTGTTATGTTAACAAGACACTTATGCCCGTGCTTGCATTCTTTTGGATTGATTGATAAAATAGTTGGTGTGTTCTTCTCGCATGATACTCCATTGCTAGAATATCCAACTTTGCATTCGCACTTCCCAGGATAAACACAATGTGAATTTTTGTCGCACTTCGATTCACATTTGTAACATCCATAAACATCAATATTCGTAGATGTATATCCTTCAACACATGCGCACCCTTTTTTTCTTGCTAATTTAACAGTATTTGGCTTATCGCATTTAATATCTTCCTCGTTCTCGTGGCCAACTTTCCCATTTTGCAACGCATTTTCTTGGTCGTTATTCATATCCTCATTATCAATTTCAATATTCTTGTATGACTTTTTTGTCATTGGCTGTATTTCTTTCTTCTCTTCCTCTTCTATCAATGGTCTTAAACCTTCTTCGTCTTCGTTTATCCGATAAATTAAGGACAGGACCATAAAAAAACACATCATTTATTTGTAAGACCCTCCTCTCAATTCTGCTCCTTACAAAAGATGTTAGAAGTGTTTGAATTGTTATTGTCACCCACTTTTTATTAAAACGGTCATTATCAATTATTCAATACTACAATTCAATTATTGAATGAGTTTCAGCCAGGTAGGAAGTTTTATGTTTTTACATTATAATTAGATATCGTTTTCCCATATCTATTGTAATCAACGATAATAATTTATATAACAATGGCAAATTTTACCATTCAAGTTACAAAAAGGGTCATTTAACTCCTCAGAAAATTCAAAGGAATCGATTATTTTGATTTTTAGTTTACATAGAAATGAGGTATGTAACAAGTAGGAGGGTATTTCTGTCCAAGTTTATTGCGTTTCTTGTTTTGATATTCAGTTTTGTTTCTTTGATGATACACAACCCTTTTCACGATGCAGAAAAGGAAATTCATGACTTAAAGAGTTACAGGAGGGTTATTGATCAAATTAGGGTAAAAAATATGAAAAGGATGTTTAATTCTACATATTTGGATTATACAGGAGCTGGAACATATAATGAAGAAGTTATTCATGATTATTTATATGAATTGAGTAGAATACCATTTCAGAAACGCGAAGATATTATTAGTGAAGTTCGAAGAGATATCCTTGATTTTTTTGGTGTGTCTTCTAATGATTACAGTGTTATTTTCGTATCTGGAGCTACACAGGCATTAAAAGTACTCGGTGAAAACTTTCCCTTTGATAAAGGTAGCCAATATGTTTATACAACATATAATCACAATTCTGTATTGGGAATTAGAAGATATGCAATATCAGCGGGAGCTTCATTTAGAAGTGTCGATTCTGCCCTTGATTTAGCCAAGATTGAACATAATTCTACTTCAAATAATCTCTTTGTTTTCCCTCTAGAAGAGAATTTTGGAGGGAGGAAATATTCAAATGATGATATAAATAAAATCATCAAAGAGAATCCTGACTGGGTTATTATTGGAGATGCAGCTGCTTATTTACCTACAAATCCAATCAACTTAACTTCTCTCAAGCTCAATGGAATTGTCCTTTCATTTTATAAGATTTTTGGTTTTCCAAATACCGGAGCATTAATTATTGATAACAAGGTCAAGAAGCTTCTTCAAAAAAGAGTATTTACATCGAATTCTGATTCTGGCAGTCTTGAAGATGATATTCCTCCATTCTCAACGATCTTAGCCGTGAAATCTGGAATTAATTTCCTAAAGAATCTTGGAATGAAAAATATTCAAAGACACGTTTATGAATTAACTAATAAGATATATTCATCTTTAAAGAATCTTAAGCATTCCAATGGTGTGAAAGCTATTGAGGTATATGGCTCCCATGAAAAAGGAATTGACCACCAGGGTGGAATTGTTTCCTTCAACATAAAAAGGACTCAGGATTCCTATTTTGGTTATGCTTCTGTTGTGTCTGAGGCGAGTAAAAGCAATATACATCTCAGGGGAGGGTGTCATTGCAACCCTGGTGCATGCTTTGAAGCTGTCAAACTAGATGAATCTAGAGTTAAATCATACTATGATGCGAAAACAACATGCGGGGATAATTTTGATATTGTTGATGGTATCCCTCTTGGGGCAGTGAGAGCATCATTTGGGTGGTCAACAACAGAATCAGATATTGATAGATTTGTTACCTGGTTAAGGGAGAACTATATTTTTTAATGAATCGTCCAACCTGTTCAATAAAAAACTTTGGTAAAAACATTATAACTCAACATTTGTATCGATGTAATTCATGTAAGTTTCCTGTTGGGACAACTTGTTGCGAAGCTTGTGCCAATTTTTGTCATTCTGGGCATAATTTGGAAGATTTGGGATATAAGCCAGGATATTGTTCTTGTGGGTATGGCTGTAAAGAATGCCATTGTTTTTGTGAGAATCCTGTTGAGGGAGACATGGAGATTCCAGATGGCGAAAAACGTCAATGCGAATTTCGGAGGACAGGAACCCGATTATCAAGCTGCGATATATGTCATTGCTCAACTTGCGGATTTGTTGGAACTGCCGTTGTGTGTATTCCTTGTGCTAGGCTCTGTCATAAGCGACATAACACAGATAACCCGTATCATTCCAGTAGTGCTTACTGTGATTGCGGAGATCCATCAAATAATACATTTCAATGTTTATTGGACCCCCCAGCAAATCCCCCTGAACCAATACCTGTCTGCACATTAATGCTCTACCCATCCCATGCCAAACAAGATGGATTTCAGTGTCTTAATTGCAATGAAGTCGTATGCAAATCTTGTGCAATCAGATGTCATCAGGGGCATAATTTAAATCCACTACCAGATAATACATTTGCCTGTACTTGTACTCATTGCAGAATCAGGGCCGAACTTGAACCTGCTGCTTAAATCATTAATAAATCACAAAATTTATTAGTCTATGACTATTGGTTCGTGAAGACTGTTTGGAGATTCAGAAAAGGTTGACTGTGCAGGAATATGAAACCTAGATTTCAATCTTGGGATTGTTTTACCTCCAGCATCATTATACTGGAAAATGGTAATTGATTTGGCTTTATAAGACTGTGGACCAGTTCTTTGTATAACTCTCTTCTGCCTTTGATGCCATTGTGATCTTCCACTCGGAGAGAGAACGTCTGGGACAGAATCAGATGATGCTACAGAGTCAGAGAATCCTGTCACTTCAAATGCAGGATGTCTCTCAAGATCAGATATAGATATTCTGTCCTCTGGGTTAACAACAATCATTTTTTTAATCATATCTTTGATTTCTGTGGGTGTAGATGCTCTTAAATAGTATGAGGCAGAACATATTTTAGATTTAAAGGCCCCAACTGTATCTGCTTTCCATGGACTAGATCCATTTATCATGAATGCAAATAGAACACCTAGTGCCCATATATCAGCTTGAAATGGATTATGAATCTTTTTTTGGACTATTTCTGGCGCTTCATACATGAATGACCCAGAGAATGAATCTGATAGTAAATTTTGGTCAATGTGAAGAGAAATTCCAAAATCTGCAAGTTTCACTCTCCCATATGCATCAATAAGTATATTTTCTGGCTTAATGTCATGATGGGCGATTGATTGTTCATGACAGAAACTCAGAGCCTGAATAATTTGTTTTGCATACTCAATAAATTTATCCAAAGGAAGCCCTTGACTGTTCAATATCTGCGAAAGAAGATTACCGCCCGGACAAAACTCTAAGATCATAAAAAAGAGATCATTCTCAAAAAACGAGTCATAGAGCCTAATAATGTGAGGATGGTTAAGATTTTTGAGCGTTTTAATCTCGTTTTCAACAGTTGTAATCTGGGCCTCGCCCTCTTTGTTGAAAAAAGTCATCACTTTGGCACAATACTTGCCAGTGTACTTGGAGCTGGTAACAAGAAAAACACTCGCAAAGCCTCCCCGAGCTATCAGTTTGATAAAAGTGTAGCTGTTAATCGTACACGGCAACGAATTAAGCTGCTTCATAATGATATATTTATAAAATTTATAGACCCCAGCTGTCAAATCCTTCGTAATTTGAGGGGTAGTTTTCAATGAAAAATATGCTATCGTCATACGTAGTGTTCTCAATTTGGGCTTCAAATTGAAATTCATTGAGAGGCTTTTGAGCTGGGATAACCGACTCATGGTTTCTCCTATTATTTCTCCTTTTTAGCAGCGCCCACCTATTCTTTATTGTTACATCTGTTCTTTTTGGGAAGAATGAGGCCATCTTTGACCACTGTTGTCCCATTTCTGTTATTAACCGCTTAAGAAGCTCGTCTTCTTCATTTGTCCATGGATCGAGTGAAACTTTTGGAGAAAGATAATTCTTCCATCTCTCTCTGCATTGTCTGGCCGTTCTTCCTGGGATATTTTCTGCAATCCTACGCCAGCCTCTTTCACCGTTCATTCTCACAAGCTCGGTGATTTTTCTGTCCTCATCTTCACTAAACTTCTGTTTAGGCTTATGTTTCATAATTTGATCCATGTGTTTAATGAAATGTGAAGTAATCCCATTTTATCAGAAATAACCCTCTAATAAAAATTTACTCACAATTTCTTAATTTGAGATAATTTCTATTGAAAGAGCTGTAGGTCCGAACGGTAAAACCTCATCTGTTGCAGTATAGAATTTAACAATATTTAAACACAGCTGAAATTGGAATGTGATCCGATGGGAAAAACCTGGCGGGAAATGATATGTATTGTTTTCTGATCGTATCTTGGTCAGGGACAGATAGAACCGCTTGGGGATTCAAAAAATTTGTTGATGAATATATGTGGTCGATTGTACTGAATGTGCCTGAAGAGTAACGTGTAAATGATGGTTCAGAATTCATGGTCTGATAAACATTCACGAATTTATTTGGAATTGAATTCAAAACAGGTGAGCCAATAGGACTATTAAAATCTCCAGTAATAATTGTGTCTGAAATGTTTGAGTATTCTGATGCTATTCTCAATGATGTTTCAAGTGCAATATTTAGCTGTGATATTTTGACGCCATCAGATCTGTGATCCCAGTATAAGTGAAGATTCAGAATAGCAATATTAATTGATACATTTTCGATGGGCGAGACAATTACCAAGAGTGCTGTTTCATCATGATCATACAAATCACGGGGAATTTCAAGAGTAGAGCAAACAGTTTGTTTGCGAATTTCAAATGATTTAATGGCTTTGACATGAAACTTTGATGTATTAATGAATGTTGCTTGTCCATGAACAATACTCTTTTCCTTCTCATTTGTTGAATAAAACCTGCCTTTTGGAGAAAACTCGCATCTGTACCCTTGTTCTTCCATAAAAGGATGTAATGCATTATTGTAGACTTCGTATTGCACTTCTTGGAGGCAAATAATGGAATATGGATGCTCTATCAATTGTCTTTTGATCTGGCAAAGCCTAATTTCAGTAGATAAGTACTTAGGAAGACTGAAAGGATAAATCTTTGGTGTAGCGAAACTTGGTGAAAGAATATTATAAGATAGCACCATCAAAGAGCTCGGTGATGGATCCTCGGGTACAAATCTTCTGGTAATGATTTCTGGTTCAATATTGGCAATTTGCAGAGATTTCAAAAATGATTCATCGTTTGAAGTGATTTTAATCTTTTGAGATTCATTTAGTCGGTTTCCATCGGTGATCAACCTTTTAAGATTAGGCATCGAACCTAATTCCAAAGGGATTTGAGTTAGTTCATTATTGGATAAATCCAAATACTCTAAAGTATTTATTTTGAACAAAGAAATGGGCAATGAAAGTAGTTTACAGGATGATAATTCAAGATTCTTAAGATCCGTAAATCTAGCAAAGCAATCATCATTAAAAAGCCTAATAATCTTCCCCGTCAAATCAATTGAAATAGAATCGCTAGGAAAACTTGCTAAATGATCAACTTTTGGTGCAAAACTAATATTCATTTATGCTTAATAACTCTGTTGCAGAGAAAGAGCAAAATAATTACAATTTCCTCTTTTATAATTGCTGTGTGTGTCAAAAGCCTGTGATAATGCACAGCAATTTATTCGGGAAAGGAACCGAGAGCCTTGCTTCAAATAGCAATTATAGGGGAATTGGTAAAAAGTCCGAATATCGGGTTACTTTAACCAAAAAAGATTCTATAGATTGTGATTATAGCCAAAATATCAGCGATTTTAGTAATGAATTAAGTGCCCTAGAAATTGATGGTTTTCCTTTCTGCCCAAATTGCTGCATATTCTTGAGCCAAAGAATACTATCAATTGCTAAAATGTACGAAAAAGCTGAAGATGAGTTAAAACTTCTGGCCTCAAAAAAGATACCTTCAATAATGGATATACCTAAACAGCTAATAAAGGGGATAAATGATCAAATAGAAGTGATGAAAGATGTTATTAGTGTTTTTCCGCATAATAATCCGTACTCAAGTCCATCACCAGAAGAAATATTCATTCCAGACTATGCTTGGAAACCTGTTAATGACTATTCCCTTACTAATCCTAATATCATTATATGTAGCACATTCTACATTGGTCATAATAGCCATTATGGTACTATAAATAATATAAGAATTGGTGTATCTTCTCCAGACCCGGTACCTAAGGAGGAATTAAATGCAGGCCTCATTATGATTGGACATTTGGTTCAAGTTCTTGGTCAATATTTGGAGAAACCTAATTTGAATATTGAAATAGGATTGGAGTTATTTTTGTTTGAAAATAATGAGGATCCTCTACCTCTCACATTTAAGAGTAATGATACAAAAAAGGTAAGTTCTTTTAATTTGGCACTCACAAGGCTATTTCAAGCAGTTTTGCAACTGTATTCACTAAATGGTACATATGATCCTGTTTTTACTCCTCCGTTCTCAATTAGCATACAAAATAGGCAAATAAATGGTATAAAATTTGAGTATGATCCATTACATCCATGCTTATGGGCAGAACCGATGAAATTCTTACTACTTAACTTAAAAAGTATACAAACAAGGGTTGCTGCTTATAGAAAATAACAAATTTATTAAATAAATAGCTGTTTCTGTATGGTTCGTATTGATGCTTTGATCCTTATTGACTCTTTGATCTGACTAGGATAGATTCTACAGAATCGATCCAATATTGATGATATTTCCTTGCACTGTTGGTTATAAAGATTAAACATTGAATCAAATTGGAATGGTTCAAATGTAGCATTATATTGATCATTAAATTCAATCACTGTTTGAGTTTCGAATACAATTCTTTTTAACTCATCAATTGGAATAAACCTTTTTAAAAATAGTACTGAGCAATTCTTTATGATTAGGATGCTATTGGCAATTAAATCAAAAATTTGTCCTATCAAAATCCGATAATGATTATTAGTATGATTTGGTTCACAAAGTTTATCCTTTATACTTTTTAAAACTTTTGCCTGTTTGAGATACACAATAGATAGCACTTCAAATTGTTGTGATTCTATACACTCAAATTGTTCACAATAGTGTAATCGGAGGCTCAATTTTTCCATAATACTGGTAACTTTGGAACAAAGTGAGAAGTATTGAGGAGAAAAAAAGCTTGTTGTTCCAATTGAAAGCACTCTATGAACATAACTAATCAGGTTAACATAGTTATCCCTCATCAAAAATACATATTCGAATAAATAATTCGATAATTCAATATGTAATACACTACCAAAAAAGGTAAGAACCATATTACTGATCCTTGAAAAAATCTCTGTAATACTATTTTCTGAGAATTCAGTAATGGATGTACCATTACATAAAACCCTAAATTCATCATAAATCAAATCTAGTGATCTTTTGACAATTGACACTGAGGAATACTCATTATTGATTGAAGGAATATACTTTATCTTTCTTAAGCTAGCTACAGAATTAATGATCCAATCTCCATCATCTTTCCTTATTTTAAGGAATTTGGTATCAGGTTTGGCAAATAATCCTGAACAAATTGAATTTAACTCTTGGAGAAACAAAGACTCTATAATAAACAGAGCCTCAATAGAATCAGAATCATTAATTCTGGTCAAAAATTGATGAAAATGGTGTTCCAAAGCATCATTTTTAAAATCAGGGAAACTCACCATTTCATCAACCATAACTTTAAAATCCCTTATTAAGGAGTTATGTTTTGAATGAATTCCTATGTTATTTATATAATCAAAGTGTAGCTGCGTCAAAGAACCGAGAAAACTACATACATAAATAAAAAAATTCAGGCGTGCATTTCCGAAATCACTTTGAACTCTTGGATCATTAAGACATGTTTCAATATTACAAAGAATATCGATATAGTTATTGCAATTTTGGAATTCAATAATAGAAGAGCATAAATTGGATATTATTTGAAAGAGATACGCAGATGATATATCATCAAAAACGAACCCCTTTGATAAAACATAAAGATGAGATTCAATTAAACTATGAATTTTGGTTTTTGTAGTTCCATTTGGAACACAGATCATCATGTTACGTGATTCTTGAATAAATCCATTTCGAAATTTCGATAATTGTATTCTTCTTTTAGTTTGTGTTGATAATCTAGAATGAGCTTGCTGAATAGCATTATCGAACAAATAAGCTCTTGATGATCCTATTTTATCCTTTGATGAATTAATATAACTTATTGTATCATATACATTTTCAAAAGGCTTTTCTAAAGAGAAATCCATTGTAATATGCATTCCTAAAACAAGTTTTTCATACTCTTTTTGAAGTGGGAATAGTTCATAAAGTGACTCGAATTGAGAAACGCTCTTAATAAGATTCTCAAAATATGATGCAATCACTAAATAGCGGTGAGGAGAATGATGAAGGATATGAGAAACTCTTTTTAGATCTTCTATATTATAAATAATCTTATGAAAAACATTTTGCCAGTCAACTGCCGCTTTGGAAATAGTATACATGTCAATTTGAACAGAGTGATTTTGAATTGACAAAGAAATTGAATTCAAATCATCTTGGTTTTTCTGCAAATATGAACATAGTGACTGTTCAGGTAATAAATCAGTCCATCTAGACCATATTAAAGCATATCTAAAAGAAACAATATTGAAGAAAACATTACGTATTTGTAGTTTAACTTCATCATTTAATGTAGATATCTTGGAAATGTCAAACATTTGATATATATTCCTTATATCTATTGAAATTGAATCAATAATGCTAGAATTAATATCTAATTCTTTAAGAGTAATTTGAATTTGTTCAAAAACAGTGTTAATATACTGAATCGATGATAATACTTCATTATAAACCCTGGCACATTCGTTGTCTATAATAATTAAATCGATCAATGATCGAAATGATGGAAGAATATCAACAAAAATTTGGAGTACCTCTGATTGTGATAAATAGTCATGTAGCTTATAGGATGAAAACAGATCAATCAATGAAGATACTTGTTCTGTAAGTGACTTAATCAATAATCCTAAGTATAAGGTTTTTAATCCACAATTATCTGTGAATCGACTAAAGGAATTGATTGAATAATGAATGTCAACATAAAAATCATGAAAAGATAAAACAGCAATTTCATCATCGCAATGAACAATTTTTTGAAATGATAAGGAAATACTCCCAAAATATGCTAACCACCTTTCATAAGCAGCTTTGACATCAAATGTCATGCTAGAAACATTGGATGAAAAAATTCTTGCCATGCATATATTAAGATCGATAAAAACCATTTCGATCTTTTTGGATCGATAAATCATATTTTCATTACTTTCGTCGATTGTATACTTGCTTTTTGTATCAAGAACCATCATCTGAATCTCATTGTAAAGTCCAACAGATTTGTTACTATTATACTCACACAATAATGAATGAGCGCGAATAATATCAGGATACCATTTTTCTATACTTTGGAGAAGCCTAATTGAGTCCTTAGAATTTATGCAGGAAAGAAATTGTTTCTTGATAACCCTCAATAATCTAATAATCTCACTGTCTTGGCTCGATTTTTGATCATTAGGTTGGTTAAAATTATTGAAAATTTCTGGAAAAGTAAAAATTACAAATGGGTCATCATTAGGTTCTATTTTGGAAAATTTGGGATTTGAAGATAACCGAGGGGGATCATCTATTATAATCATTGATCGAAGGAGTTTCAAATCCCATCCCATAAAAGGTGCAATAGGGAGATCAATTGTTGATTGGTAAACTTCATCTTCTGGAGATTGAGACAAAAAACTCGATAAAGGAGTATCATTTTTTGAATCAAAATCAAATGTAACTCTCCTTCCTGTTGGTTTATACAATATAGGAGAGCTATGATCAACTAAAATTGGATTTCTTCGTTTTAATACACCGCTGTCGAAAGTGGATATAAAACTCATACTAATCGATTTCGATAATCTTTGAGTTGCCAAACTACTCATACTCATGGATTGGGATATTTTTCCTTTTTTAGAAAATGAAAAAAACTCTGATTCCTTTGGTGTAATTGGAGGTGTTTCAATCATCTTTTCATTGGATATCAAAAAACTATTACTGGAATTAGAATCAATACTCTGTGTTTTTTCATGACTTAACAACAGAATAATTGATTGCAATTCAACTCGTACTTTTTCGATATGATCATTTATGAAAAAATCTCTGCTTTTTGGATAAAGTTCCATATAAGAATTATAAATATCTCTTAAATTATCAATTTCATGGTCGATGTTATCACGGTTTTGAGAAAAGCTTTTAATCATGGAATTAATAATTTGCATTTTTTGAACAATAAAATCAATCAATCCAATTGCTTGGGCCATGTAATCATTAGATATTACAAAAGAATTAATCAGGGATTTCATTGACCTAAATAGTGAATTGAAAGAGGACAAAACTTCAAATTGTGTTTCGTATGTATTGATCTGTGTAAATTTCCATTTTGACATTGTTAAATGATTAATTACATTAAAGGCATCATACTTGGATCTTAATTCCACAAGAATTGGAGTGAAATATCCTTGTTGATATATTAATTTCTCAAAACACTGTATGATAGAATCATCTGTTTCGTATTTTATACTCTTGTTCTCAAAATATGCTTGCATTCTAGAATTCATTAAATAAATTGAGCTAATAGAAACAAATAGATTAAAATTCTTACAAAATGAACATCGTAAAACAAATTCAAGGTAAATTTGTTGAAAAGATTTCCGATATACTCCGAAATCCTTGGAAACATCATCAATTGAATAATTTTGTTCTTGAAAAGTGGAAACAAATTTAAAAACATTAATCAGAACAGAACTGAGAGATTTTGAGAAAAAAATTAATCCTAAATGGGAATAATACGAATCAATGGTAAATATTAACTGAATAAAAGTATTGGTTAATCGATAATACTCATTGAATATTTTCCCACATGAATACATTATTGATTCGAATTTTGGATCAAAATTCTTTTCACATTTTTCATGAATGGACCCGAAAAATATAATCCAATTATTAAAAAACGCTAATGAACCATGATCGTTCTGATAAGATGGTGATTCGACTAACGTCTGAAGAGACTCGATAATCCTTTTGGTATAATACCACATTTTGTAAACTAAAAATGTAGGTGTTTGATATCTCATTTTTAAAACTTGATCTGTTTTATGATAATCAACTCGACAATTAAATCGGGTAATTGATAAATTTAATGAATTCATCAATTCTGTTATATCATGTCCATTTTGATTTAATAAATACAGACATTGATAAATCAGAATCAATTGAGTCCTGATTTTAAAAATTAATAATAAGAAATCTACCCCCATGGTGGAATAATCTGAGAGAAAAGTACCATACTCAATCAATGACAATCTTATGCTCTCGTAATTTTCTAATGCATAATTAATATCAATTGGACAATTCTGAAGGATGACTTGATAATCGATGTAATACTCACTAAAATTAAAAAAGTCAAGTTCATATAGTGAATCATCATTAAAATTGATATATTCGGTATCAAAATCGATACTCTCTGATAATAGACAAGATTCGACCAATTCTTTTCCAGAGATTTTGGATTTAATAATATCATCATCCGATACTTCTTTATTGTTGTTGATTAGGCACATTATGACCCAAAGACATCTATTGATTGATATGAATAAATTTGTCTCATTGTATAATGTTTTACCTATGAGTTGTTTTTGGTGAAATATGATAAGAATTCTATGTAATTCTTTTAAAACACTTGTAAGTTGTTTTAGTCCGCCTTTTGTGATACGACAAGGATTGATATTTCTGTATAAGCTATTTAATTCATTATTAGCATTGAAAAACTGTTCCGACTCTTTTGGAAAACGAGGTGAATGAATAAAAATTTCTACAGAAGAAATAACATCATCCAAATAATACTTAATATCAAAAACAGAGTATCTATATTCTTGATACTGAGAAAGCTCAATAATAACGACATCAATGAGAGAAAGAATTGAATTTATACAGATTGAATTTGTCAATTTCCCAGTATTTCTATCGAATGAACAAATAATAGGTACAGCCATCCTTATAGAATCTCTCAATTCGATAAGACTACCAGTAGAATCGAGATTATCAAATGCAAATTCCGTATCAAAAGCCATAAACAATGTAGAAACCCTATTTATCATGTCTTGATGTTCCAAACTGAGCATAACACTAGACTCTTGTAATAAAAAACTACATAATCCAATCACAAATGCAGTAACTTCACTAAATGTTTTCATTGAAGCTATTTTTGGAACTAATACATCATTGTAATACAAAAATGAACGAATTCGAGCAGTTGTATTGTTATAAATATCAAATAAATCCATATTTCCATTAGCTTGAACATATCCGTATCCAATGTTCAGTTCAACAGACCAATTTTTAGCAATTTCCTCTATTTTTATATCCTCCATCTTCTGCAAAGATACAAAATCTAAAAAATTGAACATTATCGAAAAAGGATAATCTTTTTTGGTATTCTCATCAAATTTCTTTTTAATTGGGCTATAAAATGGAGAATCTGAAGCAATTGCATATAAACAAATGGGATATATGTCTTCATTTTCACCTAAATACCTCTTCAAAAACATCTAAATTTTACTGTTCAACAAATCTGTACTAGTTAATAGATACAGATGAGAAAAAAACCTTCAATGAGGAGGGTCGGGAATTTAGATCCATTTTAGATTTATCTGTGGGTGAATGGAATTTTCGTGGAAAAATTGGGGCAAACGGTACAACAAATTCCATATCTCCAGCTTTTCTAATATTGTTAAGGCTGCTTGATACACTTATATTCGGCTGGTGGATAATGGAATCGAGTTTAATCTGATCCTCACTGCTATTGGGTGACATATGGGCTGATTGAGGTGCACTTTTGTTCTTTTTCAATTGCACATACCTATATCTGCACTGCACATCGCTTCGATTCCCCATATGTGAAGAAATTTTGGCCCAAGCCTTGTCTCCATTTTGTTCAACTAAAGATAATAATTGTGCATCCTCATTTGGGCTCCATTGCTTTTTTGAGATGTTAGGGTGAAGTCCTCTGTTCCATCTTTGCGAACATTGCGATCTTTTCCTATTATTTCCAACAAAGTTACTAATCTGATTCCAATTTTCATCGCCATAGAGGTAAATAGCTGCAATTAATCTTCGATCTTCTTCTAAAGTCCACATTTTCGACTTCTTTCTTTCGCCATTCATAGATAATTCTGGTGAATATGAGTTGGGTATATTAGAATTATTATGTTGAATTGTTTGTAATATATGAAAGATCTCAATAATGGGTTCTTCAGAATGAATAATGGAAGCACACATTTGTTTATAATAATCAATATTATTCTGGTTTGTTATAAAACCATCGATAACTGATTCCAGTTTATTATAATCATCTATTTCAAGGTTTCCATGTTCACTAATAATCCCGGACATTATGTATTTCAAAAGGAACTGATGACCTATAGCCTTCATTAACCTGCCAATAAATTTTGACTTGGATATTCTGACCTAATCGTTCTAACCCTCAATTTTTGACATAAAATTGAATGATGGAAAAAGTAATTCGAACTATAAAATGCCTATGTGTAAACTGGTTATTTGAGAAATCTACACTGTTCAGTTGGTAAATCGAGGATGACTACCCCTGTGATTACCAAACCGATGAAGTCTGGTTTTTCTCTGATGAATAATCAATGGAGTAATACTCCTGTTTGTAGTTCTCCATTTTCTCCTGTTTCTTTCTTCCGGCCAAGTCTTCAGCCGACATCTCCTCCAATTCGACCTGATTCATATGTTCCTCGGCCCCCAGTGGTTCATTTTTTCATATGCGACCATGGGAATGCCAAGGTTAAGGGTGTTTCTGATCAATTTGTGGATTTATTGATGCAAAATGGAATTCGAGTTTTTTGCGAGCGATACGCGACTCACCAGCCAGGTTTTCAGGTTCGAGCTGCATCTATGAACACAAATGCTGACTTTTTCTTTCAAATTCATTCAAAAACTGCAGGGCCGGGGCATGTCAGGATGTATTTTAACGGTCAGCCGAAAAGAATGTCACTTGAAGAAGCTGTTTCTGATATTTGGGCTTGGTGGAGGTTAATGAGCGGAGCAATATCCAAAGAAGAGGCAGAATGTTTGTCAGATGAAAAAGTACGATACGCTCTTTCTACTTTTTCCAGTATTACAGAAGAAAATATGCCAATGGATGCATTAGTGACTGAAATTCGAGCATCCATTGCAAATGGTAAAGTATTTCCATCATTATTAGATAAGATTAGGATTTTTGAAGAGACTCTAAATGATGGCAAGCTTCAGTTAACGACATTCAAAACAATGAGTTTGGATTGGGTCAAAGAACCTGGTACTCAGCTTTCTAGGTGCTTGCAAATGCCAATTGTTAGAGGAATATCACCATATCTTAAGGATTACTTATCATCCATTATTGATAGATATTTACTTAAAATACAGGCCCTTAAGAATATTATTATGCTATGTCCATCAATCTCGCCCCAACCTTCACCAGAACCACAGAAAATTACCCAAAATGATATGGTTGCAGGGCAAGCCAAAGATAATTTATCATGGGACGTTATTCTTGATAATGTGGGAGATGATGATTATCATGGATCACATTACGGATCCTATGGAGATGGATATATGGGGAATGATGAATCAATGCCGCCCAGTTTTTATCTGGAAGAGTTTTGATATATATTATTACTAAAGAGATTTTAAATTTTTGTTTTTAAATACTTTTTGGGATTTCTTTAATGTGCAAAAAACTGTTCACATAAAAGTTTCATGATGAAAGTCCAAAATATTCCTCGGAGCCATTTGTAGGTACTATCCCCAATAAATTTGGCTCTTTTTGTTTCTCCATAAATGAACAAAAATGTGAATAATGGACATTTATATAAAATAGGCACTTGGAGAACACCTAGTCCTAATGAGAAGCAACCAAAAGCCGAGTTTTCATCTAAGTAAAAAATAATTGAATCACCTTTCTATAAAAAAAACATTATCATTCTCCCATTTAATGTTCCTTTGTTGCTAAATACTTATTATGTAGTGGATTTTTAGATCTTTCTCTTTATCGTGTAATAAACGGCTAAGTTTTCAGTTAATATAAAAGATGAATAAAACGACTCCCCCTAATGATCAAATGATTTCTATTCCTAGTAATTATATTAATAGCGAAAATAGTCACGAAATTTGTAATTTTTCAAAAATTAGCTTTAGAATGAAGGAGTATATTGATTCAATTGATTATAAGCAACTCCCCGAATTTCAAAATAAGCCTGTAATAGATTACTATAAAACTTTTGTCTCTGAGTTTAACAAATTGAAAGATGAAGAATTAATTAATCCACCAGCATCAATTCAAGAGTTTATTCAATATTTAACCACAAAAATAGTTCAAAAAGCCTGTTTCGGTATAGCATCATCTTGGCCATGCACATTAAGTAATATACATCCAACTATAGAACCTTTTGTTGGGTTATTAGTTAAAATCCTTAATGAAGTCAGTGATTATAAGAAATTAATGAAGTTTTTATCATTTTCTTTATTTCCAAAAATATGGACTATAAAATCATGTTTCGTAAATCCATATTTATTATCAATATGCAAGTGTTTTTACATCAAAAAGCCTGGATATTGGGCTCTTGTTGAAAAAGAAACGAAAGAATTCCAACTTATTCATAAAATAAAGGAAACAATAACTGTTGTAATCAAAGGAATAATTACTGGATGTATTTTATCTCCTAATGGTCAATCTGTTATTGTTCAGGGAGAGAACTGGACAATTTGTGAGTTTACTCCTTGTGAAAACGAGCAATTACTTCTCTGGCCCAAAATATTCGATAAGAAAAAAGTCCCATTTCCGCTTTTTATGTCTTCTGACATGAATTATTATCCTGAAGTTTACTATAATGCTTTTTATTCGGCTATTACTTCCAATGATTTGCTAATACTTCGAGCCATTATTAAAAGCAGCTTAAAGATTGATTACCAAATTATTGAGAGTTTGGGGAATGTTTTTTTATATGGAAATAGGGTTCATTTTCTACTTGAATCTGTATTTGGAATGGAATTTGAAAAAAAAGAGATTGATATTCATTCTGTATTACAATCTGATTCTCTGATAAAATATTTGTGGGTCTTTTTTGCTTCAAAATTCATGCAATCATATATATCTGGATTTATTAGCAAATTAATATTATTTATCGAACAATCAAAAGGTTATAGTGAAGCTCTGGTTTTTAATGTAATTAAATATATCACAATGAGCTTTGCTCAAATCCCAAGAGAGATCCATTATTTTGTTTCTGTTTTGAAGTCTTTTATCATAATAAAGTTTAATAATAAAGGATCATATTATCAAATTGTTGGTGGTTTATTTGGAGAATTTATTTGCAAAATATTTGATAATCCAAATGAGTATATATCAACAGCGGTTACCAAGCATGTTGAATTAAAAAGGATATCCACTATTCTTAAAGCTGTTTTCATTGGAACAATACCTGAGTTGTTAAACAAAGATGAGGTGAAGAAACGACTTGAACAACATACTTTTAAACAAATTGAAGCATTTTTGTTTTCTTTAGGAGATTTTATTGATCCGATTATAAAAATGAATACTCCATCAAAGGATGATTTAGGAAAATCTCTTGATAAATTAATGCATTTTATTTTAAAGCAACCCAATTCTTTATCAATGGTAATTCAAGAGTCAGGATTGCCAGAACCGAAATATTCAACGCAGATAGCATGGAACTTTATCACCTATCTCATAGATTTCTTTGAGTCATGTATAGATTCAATTTCCACCGACATTAAATATGAGAAAAAGGCGGTTGTACATGAGGTACACAACACTAAGCCCATTGCTTCTTCAGCGAAGAAAACTGCTGCTCCCTCTCTGATACCAAAAATTTCTTTGCCCAAACTTCCAATGTATAATAAGTCCATAAATGGTAAGCCTGTTTTTTCGGGTTTCAAAGATGGAATGTTTGATGGTAACTCAGTTATTCAGTCAAGATCTCTAGCATTGGGTTCATTTGATGGATCATCATTTCATTTAGTAGATGAAATCTCTTCCAAACAGTATAAAAGAAACCGGTTGAAACGCTCTAAACCCGAAAATGAAAGTACTGTAAGCGATGCTCTTTCTGTATCATCAATGGGCTTAGAATTGTCTCAACCACATATTCTATCGAAAGGTGATGATCCTTCAATTCTAAACAAAGAAATATCGTTAAATGCGGGTATATCTAGAAATGATGAAGAGGAATCTATTGATAGCCTTGAAGAGTATGTGTATTCTCCAATCAAGAAAAGTAATCAAGTAGAAACTCATGAACAAGGAAATGTAATTAATAAAGGAGATAATCGAACCGAGCAAAAGCCCTCGATTGTACTCCCTCCTCCTCCTTTGCCAAAATCAAAACCATCTCTTCAATTGGATGACAGACCCGAGAACAGTATGACATATAATAATGCCCCCGAATCTGATTCTCCTGTTTTTAATGACAGTGAGGATATTGTTGGGAGAGAACCACAACATGACTCGATGTCACAAGGAAACCCTATTAGGAAAACTAGAGAAAGGAGAAAAAGTATCTCAAAAACTGTTATCAAAGGAACTGGTGAACATTTTGATGATTCATTGATCATTAAACAAACTGAAGAAGTGGAAGAGATAAGTCCTCTTCATAGAAGAAGGACAGTAACGAGGATTGTTAAAAAGTCCTCGGACCAATCACCAGATCAATCTTTATCAAAAAAGATGTATAAAAGAGCGGAAAATTCTGAAGTTGAGCCACCTGTTAAGAAGAAAGTGTTTAGAAGAGTGAAAAAGACAGAGAAAATAGATAATAAACAAATATAATTTTCGTTACATGAATATTTCCATTAAATCATTATCAGTTCTACATATTTCTTCAATTCTTTCAGTCTCTAAACATCATTATAGTTCCTTTGTTACTGTGGAAAAATTAAATTCCCAGAAACTTTGGCTTTTTTCCTTAATGTTCCAAAGTTTTGGATCTTGTATTAATATTAGGAAATCAATATTTTCACATTCTTTATTTTCCCAAATTGTGGTTAATAACGAGTATTTTTCTGGGTTTAAAAGTCCAATTTCTGTAAATGGAACCAAAGAAAGGATTACAATTGATCAATGCATGTTTTCTTCCATTTTTTCCTCAAATCAATGCGGATCGGCAATTATGGTTAATTCAAGTGAGTCTATTTTGTCCATTACTAATTCCTTTTTCAATAATTGTTCATCTTCTGACTCTGCTGGAGCCATTTCAGCATTATGTTTATCATTAAATATAGACCACTCGTGTTTATACCAATGCTTCACACAAAATCGTGGCAATGCCGCTATTCTTATTTGTTCATCTCCATTTTTCGATAATAAGCTGGGTTTTTCTACTATTCTAGGCTGTTCTGGGTATGAAAGAATGGTTGGAATGGATTCATTTACTATGTTCTCAGGGAATCAAAGAATTGTTCAATCGAATTTCTCCAACAATTATTGCTCACCATTAAAGCATAACATTGGAGGACCGTGTTTTGATTCATCATTTTCATTTTTCGCTTCTTTTGATACAATATATAACTCAACAGGGATATCAGTACTCATGGCTTCAAATTGTCAAAGCGGATGTATAGAGTTTTCCAACTTTGCAAAGAATAACGCCTATTTCGGGCTCATATCTTTGAAATTGGTGTTTACAAGTACCTTGAATGGTTGCTATTTTTATGATAATTCTGGTTCAATATTCTTACTTGTTAATTCTTCGAATATGTTGATTAATTGTGAATCCAATATGGACATTTCAATAGAATACATGGATAATAGAAATGTTTTAAGGGGAAAGTTTGGATTCAACACCCTAACAATCGAACATTTGAATTCTGCTGAATGTCGTTTCAAAACAGAATCAGTCCCGAATTATATTCTCTCTAAAGAGCTTTTTTATGGAATTGGAGCATTTTGTTTGGGCTTTGTTATAGCAATTATTGGTTTATACTGCAGAAAAGCTATTAATAACACAAGAGTTTTGACTCCACAAGAAGAGCGAATTCTTGAGATGTTAAATCAAGTCCCAGATGTTGAAGAAACAGAAACGAATTAATGTAAGTAAACAAACATTGTTTATTGGGATAAGTCATTGATATTAGCCTCAATTTTGTTCAAGAAATCTGCAAATTCTTTGGCACCATGCCCAACAAGGTATACATCATTATCAAATGGAACTGCTTTTATGGAGCTTTGCAGAACAAGGAGTTCTCTTTTTAAATTAGCGTTTTCAATCCTTAATTTTTGAATTTCTTGTTCATATTTCTTACTGCTCATTGATTCGGTAGGCTGTGAGTTTGGATTTAAAGCTTTATATATCAAATTCCGATCTTCTTCAGTAAATTCAAGGCTAGATACTTCAAAAACCTTTATTCCAGTTAAGGGAGAGGACTTTCTATTAATGAAGTCAAGTATACATTGAGTTGATGATGAGTTCAAGCTGCAATTTAAAAGAGATATTTGATTAAGCCTATTTGGATCAATCTTTGACAAAAGTGCATCAAGACCAGATTGCTTCAGCGGTATATACATCAAAGATAGCTTTTCAATTTTTGATCTAGGAAGAGCTTCAGCAATTCTGATGATTTGCTCGTCAGAAAAAGCTATAGAAGACAAATATAGTTCACGAATGCGCGTTTCTTTAGATAATAAAAAACAGAGAAGCTCAACGGTGTTAAGGATATATGAACGCGACTGACTAGCAATCGAATCGTTAGGAATAACAAATTTAGAACTCCCAAATATTTTGTTTTTGCTTTGTTCGCGGATGCCATCAGCACAAAACCCTAATGAAATAATACTGCTTTGAGCAAAGAACTTGAGCTGAGTCATGAATTGTCTATAAATAGACTTGGATATCAAGGAAAAATCGAAGTGATAAACTCCACTCTCTCCTTTGTGCAAGGAAAGAGCTTTAATATCCAGTTCTTCTCCCATAATACGTTTAGAATTGTCACCTTTACTGGTTTTTCATCTTGATATACACAACAATCGGAATTGGAATCAATGCGATGAGAGTAGTAATAAGCACTACTAAAGACTTGTGAGAGTTTGCGGGCATTGATGCAAATTTGTTAACATATACATAAACTTTGGGGTTTATGAGCGAGAGATTGTGTGAGTGGTCTTTTGAATGAGCCCCTACAACGAGCACTGATTGGCTGGGCGATGAGAATAATGAACTTCCGAATGTCAAAAATTCTGTATTATCTGGTGGGTATATAGTTTCAATGTGCTGAAAGACTCCTTGAGTCTTTTTGTATATATATAGCGCACCTACATTTTTTCCTTTATCATTATTGGATTTATCAGGTATGATAATTGTGTTTTCATCAATATAATTAAACTCATAAAATGAGGTAACTGATGAGTGTTCGATTTTAGAATCATATTTCCATCCATTGCCATTATTATTGTATAAAAATATTGTCCCACGCTTATGATCCGAATCAAAACCAATCACGCCAACTCTATCATTTCTATCCATTGGTTTTGATACACGAAGAGACGTCCAAGTAATGGTGCTCGATGATACTGGAATAGGTAGATAATCAGCAATAATCCATTTGTTGTCTTCATCAAGATGATACACTCTTGAAGGCATTTGATCAAGAGCATTGGATGTTACTGTGACGAATAGAGTTTTTTCATCCGAAAACTTTGTATCAAACCCAAAGTAGGAGTTTTTTGTGGAAAAACTTATATTTAGAACAGATGATTCTCTCCAAATGGTGGAAAAATCATAAATTAGAACTGATCCTGGTCTAGAGTCACTTTGTGGAAAATAAACTTTCTCCGATAAAGAAACTGCGATTCTATTTCCACTAGGTGAGATCGATATGTGTCTTCCCAAAAAATCGGATTCGATTGTGAATGGAGCTTGAAGAATTTGATTTTTTTCAAATTTTCCATTCGAATATTGGTAAAAGATCACAACCCCATGTTTTTCACCACTATAAAGAGCGGTTTCTGGAGCTCCTACGAATAATCTGTTACAATCATCCGAGCTGGCTAATGTTTCTCCAAAATGCCCATTGTAAATACCTAATGGAGTTATAATCTGTTTTTCTTCCCATTGTTGTGACCTTCCATCATACTGATATATGAAAACAGCACCATTCGTCTTATAATCTGGCGCTCCTACAAAAACAATGTTTTTCTTTGAGCAATATGAAACAGAATTACCATATGTGCTATTATATGGATGATTTATTGTCTGAATCAAGCTCCAATCGAAAGAATATGATGAGAAAAGTAAGAGATATATCATTTATTTAAACCTGTTCATAAAACAACATATAGGGAGTTGTTGGGTCGATACTTGTTAATGATGACTTGGTGACTGATGAATCATTAAACATATACCATGAGTTATCAATTTTGATGTGAGAAAAATAGTGTCCTGAGTTGATTGTTCCACTATGCTGAATTATTGCATATAGATGGTAAACACCAGAGTTGTTTTGGTTGATGACAAATCTAGACATATCGATCGTTTCTGGTATGATGATAGCCCTTTCATCCTTTTGATATTGATTTTGGACTTTAATAAACCTGTTCAATTGAAAAACAAGGATTTTTGGAACAGAATAAATGTTACTTTGTTGATGTGCACATACAGAATCATTACAGTGCTTGCAATTCCATTTATTGTCTTCATCAAGCTGAGTAGGATTCGAAAACCTCTGTATATATTCAAAAATAGATTGAGATATGGATGTGCTGAGAGGAAGAGATATGCAATAGTATGGTTGAAATGTTATATACTTCTTCGCACATGAGGGGCATGTATAGGTGAGTTTTAATATCCCTTGCATAGTCCGAAAAACAATAGAATTTTGGTTCTTTTGATAAAAGTCGATCATTTGATTACATACTTGATGATCATTATTCCCATTCCCCACGAACACTGGTATTTCATTGTCTTTCATATCAATATCGTTTTGATCTAATAAATCAACTAAGAATGTAAAAAACTCATGTGCATCATGTTGGAGGTATCCCATATATTGAGATGCAATAGCTCTAACTTCTGACATAAGTTTTGTCGGGCGTATTGAACTACCTGATGGAGAAACCCATATTTCTTTGGCGATATTTATTAATTCATTAATAACTCCTGTGTTGAGGTATTTGGGCTTCGGTTGTGTTAGATACTCTACTAATGGCCGTGTGTGTAAAACTGCCTGCAATACTGAGTTAAGATAACATGTATTCCCAATATTTAACAGTCCAACTTTGCCTTTAATACCACTATTTATATTTATGGGTTGAATGTTTTGGGGCTTAAGTTCATTGAATGAATAAACATTGGTGACTTTTGGAATTGGCATTTGTATTTGGATTGGTGGTGTTGATAAAACTTGTTTAGAAAAAGAACTAGTCTCAATAAGAGGTTGGCTTGTTATTAGTTTAGAAAGACGAATACTTTGTCCATTTCTGGGAGAGTACTTTGACAATAACTCCTTGTTTTCCATAAGAATTGGTCTATTTGGATCAAAAATATCATAAAGAACATAATCAGCATCATCCACAATATTAAACAATTTGCATATTATTGATTTCAGCTCCTCGACCTTCATATACTCATGTACACATTGAGGAACAACACGATCCTGAAAAACAACGTCAATATTTGTGTTCTTCTTAACTGGAACACAATTTCCTTTAATTGGATGCTGCACAACCTCCAACTTGATTTCTGGAGACAAATTATATCTCTGATTAAATTCTCTCCAAACAATATCGTTAACAATAACATAGTCTATTCCATCAGCATATTTTGCGTCTAAAAGACCGTTTTTGCATAGTTTACCATTTAAATTGCTGTCAGGGGGCTCATCCAAAACAGATATTCCACCATACCCAATATATGACTTCCATCCCCTAAGCCACTCTTTAGAAATAACATAAGCCCCTCCATCAATAGTAAAAATAGGAATTTTTTCAAAGTCTTTAACAAGCTGAATCAGGTCTTTATTCTCCATTAAAAAATTTGCAACTTGGTTTTAATCATTTCGAACTCATTATCGCAGTCTAGCGCTCCATTTTCTAATAATATCTTCTCTATATCTTTATATCTTTTGATTGACGAATAAAATCTCGCTGTTGTGTTTGATAAAGTAAGTGCATTAATATCTACTCTATGTTTAATCAAGATTTTAACAATTTCGATATTGCCTGCTTCTGCTGCATAGTGCAGTGGATTCCAAATAATGAATAAAAAACACCTGCATGATGAAAGAACAAACGATATCAATGATATTGGGATGACATTTTGCCATTAGTAGTGTTAAAAATATCGAAACATTCCCTGATATAGCAGCAAAATGAATTGGATGTCGAAAAAATGAATAAAAACACCAGTAAAACCATCTATTTGACATTATCTAGAATATTAATATTCGCTCCAAGAATATGCAACAAATTAAAGCATTTAGTAGACGAAAAGAATGCTGCAACACTGATGATAGGGGGTTTCGACGTCAGCCTCCAATCAATAATCTTTTCATCTGTTATTTCCAACACATAATTAGGATGAAAAGGAAAAATCAGCATTTTGGAGAGTTCTCCAATATCATCATGTTGGAGTGCAAGCAATAATTCATTCATTAAATGAAGTTTACATTATTTTTCAACCAGAATCAGAATGGAAACATATGTAACAAGAAGGAGGAGAGGAATGGCAATTCCCATTGCTATTAGGTACTTTTCAGACTTGATCTTAGAAAAGTCCATTTGATATTTCTTAAGATAGTCTTCGCTTGACTCAAGAATACTCCTGACTGATCTTGGGATGTGATTTGCTACACGGCAAAATGTCTGATTGAACATTGGTTGATGATCATAGTCTGCTTCAAGTAAGACTGACATATTAATTGGACAGTCGAAAGCACAAAATCTCAAATATGCGGAAGTCTTTCCTCTTAACATAATCGAAGCATCTGGAATCAGCCCTGATTGCCTGGTATTCCCAACAAATCGTGTGGCCTCAAAAATGACATTGGGGCAGTCGAAGAAAACGGTAACACCTTGCTGAAGCCCCTCACAATCATTAAACAAAAATGAAGAACGGCGTATCAAATCACTAGTATCCATTGAACTGCAAATCACAGAATCTGATCTCCCAGCGGAATTAAACAAAAACAAATCCATCAATGATTCGAGATTAGAATATTCAGTTAAAATGCATCCACCAGACAATTCTGCATGGTTGTACATGTAAAAACATCTCTGAGAATGGATTGTTGAGTATGAAGAATGTATGGCTCCTCCAAAACTTGCTGCTATATTTGAGGTAAAATTACACTGAGTCACACTAGCAACACTTCCATTCATATAAAGAACACCACGATCTGGAAAATTCATATGAAACTGGCATAATGTAGCTTTAAAATCAGATGCCTCAATCTCCAAAACACCAAACAAATCCAAATCGCCACAAAACACAAAATTCGACTTATATATGGTCACGTTGCACATATGTGTCTGGATAATGCTCTGTTGATAATTTTTTGATTCAATCTTGACAACTTCATCATTAAAAAACTGAAATTGTGATTTCTCAATATCCAATGTATTCATTCTTCCCTGGATAAAAGGTTTTGTAGAAAATTTCACATTAAAATCAATAAACTTCATCTTATTAAAATAAAAAGTCGGCAGAGACAATAAAGTGGGATAATTCTGATATATTAGTGAAAACTTCCTTTTTGCTTGGTATGTTATGTTTCCAATAGATTTAAAAGCAAAAACTTGAGCTAATTGCAAACAAGAACTTTGTGCTAATAAAACCAAGAACATATATGTCACTTTTTCAAAAAATAAATTGTGCTAGTGATGGAATTGAGGCATAAAAAACCTCAAGAATCTTCTGGATTTCCAAAAATCGATTCACACCATCCATTCTGTTGCATATTCGCATTCAATGTTTTTTCTTCATTTGGGAAACGAATCCACTTGTTTAACCACATTATCAATCCTTTTCCGAATAAGTACTTTTTTAAAAATATTTGTTTCTGTTATTTCCCACTCTTGAAGGCGCCTAACAATATCATTGTTGACCTGGAAATATGAAATAATGTAACATAGAATGTTTTGGGACGTATCTCTTAAGAAAATTCCGATCATTATCATTTTAATGGTATTTTGATCCAAGAATTTCGAAAAAAAGAGTGGATAATGACTTATAATATGGAATAAAAGTGTTAACACATCTTCTGAAATTTCATTATCTTTAATGATTGTCGTTTCTAATAATGGAATTACTTTGCAAATGACACAAAAAATGTATTCATTCTCTTCTCCTTTGAATAAGATCAAATCTGGAATCATATCAATCATTTTACTGAGTACTACTATGTCTCTTTTTTCAATGGAATAATCAACAACATTGTTAATTATGCAAATTTTTTTTTCAAAAGAATTCTCTTCAATGAATAGAAATATAGAATGAATTCTTTCCATAATCTTGCATGCACATTCGAATAATCCCCTCATATTTTTTTCAAAAATTTGAAACAGCACAATCCTGTTATTATTCAATCTAGAAAATGAATCTACATTAATCTTCACCATTCTGAAAACCCATAATAGCCATTCATTATGATGATTCTCATCTAATACAACCAGGTTCATTACCCTTATCAAATAATCCATGTTTTCAAATACATCCTCATCTTTCATTTCTCTGAAAATCTCATTCATATCTTCGACCCAATCCTTTTTACCTCCATTTATCATTGCCTCAATACCAAATAGTCTCTCACAAAAGGTCTCTTTTTCATTCCAAACCAGGTTAATCTCTTTACTTTGCGTTTGATTTCTTAAAAAACGAACTCTCTGTACTATTTCCTTCATTTCTTTATCAGACAAACTCGAATTCATCAACGAAAAAACTATTAAAGCATCAATTAAAAAAATCACTTTGTAAATTCATTTTATATATGGAAGGAAACCAAAGGTACTTTAATTCTTATATGAAGATTGAAAGAGCCATGGAAAAGAACATTAAAGTTATTGAAGCTGTTACTAAGAACTTTGAACAGTTTTTGGTGATTATTAAGAACCAGATTAGTACGATTTCTAAGATTCCGACGCTTCTTCCAAACAAAGGAGCCAAAAAAAATATATTTACTAGAGTATCTGATGTTTCGGAAATGTACGATATAGATCAACTATTTGAAGCCAAATGGAATAGTATAGAGTGTGTATTCTTAAGGGGATATCCTGGATTTCCTGTTTTCCTTGATTTAGTCCAGACTCATGTTATAGACTTGCTCAAATCTTCTTATGCCGAGTACAAGTTGGTCTCTGACTTGATAAAGTCTAAGCATCAAATGATATCCGACAATTTTAGGAATATTGAAGATATTAAAAATAAGGCGGATAACAATTATCGCAACTATTGCCGGCAAATGGAAACGCTCCAAAAGAAAATCTCAACTACAAACCAAGGGAAGAATCCAGATGCGTATCAAAAGCTTGTCAACTCATTTATTGAAATGAAGTCTAATTTTCCTTCTGTGCAGGCCGAAGTTCAAAGTTCAATTGTGAACTATAATTATTCATTGATTCAGATATCTTCCCAATATGAGTTTATTCTGGAAATGTTTGAAGAGATAGAGAAAAAGCGAGACTCGGTTCTTTCACAAGTTATGAATGAAATGGAGATTATTTTTAGGGATTACTCAAAGTCCAAATTTAATGCATCACAACTTATGAAAGAGATAACGTCAAACATGGCTTCCCATGAAGATTTCGATTCCTTTTTTGAAAAGAATAATATCAAACCAATTAATCAAGACCAAGCATATAATGTCGAGTTTCATCCATCAATACCTCCATTTAATATTAGTGAATACCTTGATCCAATGAAAATTTTTGAGAATGAAATGCTGTTCAAAGGAGCCCTCGTCGTTTCGTCGTTTCATGCAACCAATTCTGATGAATTAGACGTAGTATCAGGAATGATAGTTAAAATTAAGGGGACAAAACAAAGTATGTCTTTGGTTTCAGTACTTGATGATGAAAAATCGGGATATGTACCATCATCCTGCCTCCTCGAAGCACCTGAGCTTCAAAGGAGGCTTTATAAACTCAAGGAGATCCACCAAGCACAAGAATCAATTGAACTCGATGCAAATAAGGGAGAAGTTGTTTTATCAATACGAACTGAACCGGAATATATAGTATGCATGAACTCTTTTAGCCAAATTGGGAATATACCTGTCTCCAAGTTAGTCCCTTTTTAATACGATTATTTTGTAGAGCGGGGGTTTTGACAGCCAATCCCTCTTTTTTTATGGAAGAACAAGTTAAACTCGCTGTTGTCAAACAACTTATTGGACGTACAGGCAGCCGTGGTGGTGTTACACAAGTTAAAGTCGAATTTATGGATGATTCATCTCGTTCTCTTGTTCGTAACGTTAAGGGCGCAGTTCGTGTTGGAGATATTCTTTCTCTTCTTGAAACTGAACGTGAAGCTCGTCGCCTTCGTTGATTCTATATAAAAATCGAAATATTTTTACAATTTTATGTTTTTTTTAAATCAATTTTCTTGGATATGTTGTAAAAAACCCTCGAAAAGGCCGTTTTATAAATAATCATTATAATTTCTCCCCTCATTTTTGCTGAATGTTGGAATATGATGGATTATCTTTCTTGGATAGTTGTATTGAAACAATGAGTAATGGAGATGATTATTTGGTTGAAAAACATAAAGATTTTATGATGTGGATGAAAGATGATAGTTCTTTAAAAGTTTCCTTATTGAATATTTCAAAATCACCAAAATCAAGACATTTTATTCTTTCTTTAATTGTTTTAAAATATCATTTGCAAAATAGATGGACTGAATTGTTTAAAAACAGTGTTGAAGATATATTTTTTATCCTAATGGGAATAATTAACCAAACAAGCTCTCATGAGGTTCATTCGGTATTATTGTGTTTAGAATTCCTAGCACAATTATATCTAATCGATGATAGCCTTTTTAGCAATTTTGTTATTAATGATGTGGAAGTGTTTTCCAATTTTCTTGAAGATGTTGTGAGATTTAAGAATAATTCCTTCGTTGTTTGCAGAAATAGGGATAAAAATGGTTCTAATTTAGCGATTTTAGCAGAAACAGCATTAAATTATATCTCAAAGGAGAATGATGATACAGTCAATGTATCATTGCTTAAAAACGCCATACAGCTTGGCGATTTTTTAGCCCCTGATACAATTCTTAATATCATGAATCATAACCTCCCGAAACCTCAAGAATCATCCGATATAATCCTGTTGATTCCATTAATAGAAGTATTAGATGATTATATTAGAATTCTTAATGATGTCAATCTAAAGTATCAGCTTTCTTTAGAGTTAATTGAATATTGCATGATGTTTATTGAGTTAATAATGAATGATAATAATCTTTATGACTATTTGTATGTTATATGGGACTGTATATTTCATTTTGAAGATTCAATTATTAATGAATCTATTACTAATGAATCTATTATTAATACTATTTGTTCATTATTCTGGAATTCATTATGTCTGGTTCCTAATTCATATAATGAGGCTAATGATTTGATTTTGAAATCAAGGTTTCTATTTGATTACTGTTCTGATCAATTAATTAGTGAAGTATTTGAGTATGTAAAATCTCATATATTAATTTCTCATCCGATCTACTTAAGGGTTTTTATCGGATATTTATATGAAAATGTACAAATAGAATTCCTAATAATGAGTTTTGATGATGATGCGAATATTAAGCACATGTTCCTTGGTTATTTGTTATACTTCGATTTATTTTTTTCTTTAGATCTTTTGAATGACGATTTGGAAATGATCATCAAAGAAAGAGATATTTCCAAAGAAAGTGTTTTTTTGTTAACTCAATTAATTCAAAGAGTTTCTATTGCACCAAATTGTATTCCTTTTTCTTTGTTTAACTTTGGATTCGAAAATGGGATTCAAATAATCTCTCTATATCAAACACTTGAAAAGAATAATATCCAATTTGATCCTCCTCTTGACACTTTGATGAATGTATTTCAATTAACAACAGATACAAAACTGATTGCAGCAACAATTTCTTATTGTTTACACTATTTTAGTATTAACCAAATTGATGAACAGAATCAGTGGGTTGATTCAGTAGTAGAATATATCATTAAACATGATGATTTTATCCAAATTCTGAATAATTTTGATATTAGATCAACTGGGTTATATTATTGGATATATTTTTTCTCTATTGTTTTTGATCCAATGATAAATCTCTATGAATCATCTAATGAAGAAAATAGAGATATTATTGTTTGTACTGTATATAAAATATTGAACCAACATCTGTTTAGCAATTATCAGCTTGAAAAAATCATGGATACAATCATCTTCTGTCCATCCTCAAATAGCTATAAATGCCTCAACATTGTTTATTCATATTCATGTGTGAATAATGATTCTTTCTTTGCTTATATGATAGAATATGATCCCCATACATATCCCAGTTTCACAATTGAATCATTAGATCTAATTAAAAACTATTTCAATGGATCACATTTTGATAACAATGTTAGTTCAACCATTGTTGAATTCATTTTGAGATGTCTCCGTAGTTATAATAATTCTATTATTAACTCAGCTATCAAATTAATTAACAGCATAGTTATAATTGATGATGAAAGCGTGAACGAAATATCCATAATAAATAAGTACCTAGGAACAAACTTTCCCATTTTACTGTTTGAGACTCTTCTAAAAGGTATATGCACAACATATGACTCAGATAATTTTTATGATGCCTTATTCCTAATTCGACATGCTTATTTTTGTCTTTCTTTTAAAGATGATTATGTATATTCAATTATGAATGAAATCGGATGTCCCACGAATGAAATCCCTTACATTTTTCAAATCATTCAAGGAATTGATTCCGAAGATGAGCCCAGTACCATATTTGAATGGATAATCACATGGAGATCTTATAATTATTAGAATTTAAATTTATTTTTGTTTTGTTTCTATATTTGCTCTTTTGTTTTTCTTGGGTTGTTTCTTTAGATGTCTTGGTTCTGGTTTGACAGGAGCTAGCAATGCTGTTGCTAATGAAGGTCTGTCTTTTTGTTGAAAACCATAAAAATCAGAAGACATCATTTGCTTGGTTTTTTCTTGGTACTTTCTAATGATCTCCTGTTTTTCGGCTTCAGTCATTTTGACAACATGTCTACTGCTTCCAGAGGCCTCTCTCATCGCTTTCTCATTATCTTCAAAGTTCTTAATATATGTTGTGGAGATTCTTTCAAGAACATCTATCGATGGGTGTTTATCTTTATACAAATTTTTATAGTAATCAACTCCGAATACACCAGAATAAGCTGGAGGCAAACTCCTATTTGTTTTTTGTTTCTTTAGGAGAGCCCTCATCATACCCTTTTCGTCGGAAAATTTAACCTGAATACTACTTCCACTGATAGAAACACTATCAATGTATCCAAAAACTAAAAAAGTCTGTTCAATAATCTGTTTCAAAGAATCTTGACTGTCTGTCAATGGAGGATTGAAAACTGATATCTCTAAATCACTTATCTTCTTATAAAACAATGAGTGTGTAGAATCAGATTCGGGGTATTTAAGCCGTATCTCTAGTATCTCGCTCATACTGACCCGAGCAGCACGATAAAAAACAATTCAAAATCATGGTTTAGCTTCTTCGACAGAGTCTGGAGATGATGAGTCATCTTTCTTCATGAAGACAAAGTAGTAGACGGCAACGGCAATGATAACTACGAGACCAATTAATGTTCCGATAAGAACACCATTTGATGATGCTTTGGTACCATCATTATTGGGATCAGGGTTAGTTGAAGAAGCATGAACGAGAAAATCGGTTTCAGTAATGAATGATTGGATATGTTCAAGGGTAACATTGTCTGTTTCGATAGATGCTGAGAGTGCCTTTGAAGCAGATACAAATTTAGTTGAACTTCTACCAGTAAGCTCTTCCAATAAGTATCCAACGTTGTATTTATCAGTAAAGAAAACATCATTGACGAAAGAGCATGCTTCGAAGATAAATGTGAGGTCAACAATGTGTTCACTAATATTACCGAAAGTAGTTGTATTGGTATTGGTTGATGGGAGAAGTGCTTCACTCGATTTAATGATTTTATCAAATGGTATTACATCAAAGATGTTTAAGGTATTAGCATTTCGATTCTTAATAACAATACAATCAACAATATTAGGGAATGATATTAGAGAGAGTTTTGTAAAGTTGGTAAGAGTAGCATTTACATCTAAGAAAGTATCGGGAATATTGGCAACAAGATCAACGAGATTAAAGCCTCCATTATCATGAATTGATTTGAGATAACCACCTAGAATTGGCCACAACTGTTCACCATTATCGAAAAAGAGATCTAAAAGCTCATTCATTGTGAATTGTTTCTTCATAAGTGCATTGATTGCTTCGGATTTGGAAATTATTTTGTTCCAAATTGAAGACAAAGATGATGGGATGTGTGGTGTTAATTCCTTGGTATAAAGAATAATTTTTTCGATAATAGGTTGCATCATTTTGAGATCTTCAGAAATATTTTTTCCATCAATTCCATAGACAGCATCAGCAAAAGTGGAATAACGAGTCATATTATACCACTGTTCATAATTGCTATTCGAATAATTCCAAAATGTTACATTGCCTGCATATAGATATACTGAGATATTAGATTGCATTTCTTCATATGAGGCATCCGGATCACTATCTTTCCCATCAAATTCATAACCTGCTTCGGTTAAACTTAGGGTGCGATTTCCAAATAATTTAACAAGTTTAGATAATGCTCTTATTAAATTATATCCAATTTCGACACCAGAATTATCAGAAATAAAATCTGACCAATTTGCCATTATTGTAGATGCATTAATAGAAGAAAAGATTTCAGCATTTTGAATAATCAAATTATAATTGGAAATCTTCATTATTTCCTTGCTTATAGGAGACATGTTAAAAAGATCTCTGAAAGTGTATACTGTTGAGTTCTTGTTGCCAATTCCAGATAAAATGTTCAATATCATTTCAACATATGATTCTGGTAAAATATCTCCTAAAATTGTTCTTAAGGGGAGGGTGTCATTGTATAAATTATTAAGATACTCATAAACTGTTTCCAAATTCTCAGTTTCGTTCATATCCTCTATTCCTTCCATAATCATTTTAACTCTATCTCTGATAGCTCCATTAGTATTGCTATTGAAAATCTTAAAGAGTGGATTCATAAGTCCATCAATAACATCAAGAAGGCCACCAGCCACAGATTTAGCAAAACCTAATGTATACTCGATACCATTCTTAACAAAACCATAAGCGTTATCCAAGGAAAAGCTGTTAGAAGTAACAATTGTGGAAACTTGTGAAACAAACGATTTAAACTGTGAATAATCCTTCATTGGGATTGCTTCGTGAAGAGTCTTCAAAGAAACACTGTTATCATAAAGTATACCATGAGCAACTTTGGTTCTTGAATAGATCTTATCAGTCAATATATTAAATGTATCAAGAATAGATTTGATAGTTAAAGTTGGAGCATTGGCATCAATAAGGGTAGCGTTCATTACCATGACAGCGTCAATAAGTGTCTTAACCTTTGAGCTATCCAAAGCTAATCCCTTGGCAATCTTTTCAATTCCACTCCTGCGGAATGAATGTTGTTCAACCAAACCAGTAATTAAATCAGCAACTTCAGTTGCATTCTTTTTGGTGATATTCAAGAAACGGCGAATATCAACTGTATCCAACATAATTTCATGCTTTGAATCATAAATCTCAGTTTCTTCATTGGCAGTAAGGTTAATAAGCTCCAAAACCTTTAAGTCTTCAGTAAGCATCTCAATACCGTTCACTATCTCATAGAACTTAAACTCCTCATCATCAAAACCAGTGATGTTCTTAAAGTGAGTATAAGTCATATTATTAATAGCCATATTATAAATCGGGTCCAAGTTGTCAATAAAAAATCTAAATAAGTCACTAGGAGAAAAACCATCATCTGATTTTATTCTAAACAAAAACAGTGCGGGAAGAAGTAGACCAAGCATTAAAAGTGATCTGATCCACAGCTTCAGAAAATTGAAAGAATAACATTATATTTAAAATTATTCTATTTTCATTTTGAAAATTTCCGAGTTTTCTCTCAAATAATAATGAATAAAACTTACTTTGAATACTCTATCGTCATCAATACTTTTAAATATTAGGAGGATCCGACTCTCAAAATTCAACAATTCAGAAGAAAACAAATAAAACTCCTGACATGGTGATAACGTTTATGGTCCTCACGGTTTTGTCATCAACATGAATGATAGCAATAATCAGGCTGTAAATTGTAAAATCGTCCTTCTTGGTAATTCTGGCGTGGGTAAAACGTCTTTGGTTAATAGATGGGTTCTTGGCACCCAAAACCTGCCTGTGAAGTCCACTGTTGGAGCCAACCACCAGAGAAAACGAGTTACAACAGGCGGGGAGGATGTCGACGTTTTTATTTGGGATACTGCAGGCCAGGAACAGTATCAGTCTCTTGCGCCCCTATATACCAGATCATCTTCAGCCGCAATTATCGTTGCATCATTAACTGATGATGAATCGTTCAATAATTTAACAATGTGGGCTGGATTGGTTAAGGATTCATGTGAAATTGTTCCTCCAATTATTCTAGCCGTAAATAAGCTTGATCTCAACAAAAACTCTCAGAAAGTCCAGGAAGAAATAGACTCCAAGTATTTGGATTTGTTTGCTGGTGTGTTCTTTACATCTGCTGTATCTGGAGAAGGCGTTGATCAGCTCTTTCTTCAAGCTGCAAAATCGGGTCTTGAGTTTTTAAAGCAAAACGGAAGAACAAAGTCCATTCTTAAGCCTCAGGGTTCTGATGAGAAAAAGACTGGGAATAATCAGAATGGGTGTTGCTAAAATCTAATTTTATATTGTTTTTAACGGGTATATTATGCTGAGTAGAAGATTTTCTCATAAAGCCATTTATGGAAATGCGCAGCGGCAGCCAATACGCGTAGAGGAATCTGTTCCAGCGTATTCTTCATATAGGCCATTTCGAAAGTATCTTAATTCAAATGGGAAACGACAAATTGGAATTAAGAGTGACTTTTATGACGAAGAGTATATTAATGAGCAAAGAAGAGCACTAATTAATGAAATATCTAAGCTTAGAGATGAAATCAGGCCTCTTATGATACAGCTAGGGAGTATTGAAAGTAATAATCGTAGAGGAAAATCTGCTCCAGCTTCGGTTCGAGTGAAAGATGAAATCAGTAAGTATCATTGGATCTCTTCTAGATTGTCTGAGCTTCATGCGGAATATGAATCATGCTCAGTTGAACTAGGTAAAGTCAGAAGGATATTCACAGAACAAACCGAGAATAGACTCGCATCCGATATCAAATATCAAAGAACACTTCTTAACTCTTTGCTATCTGAGTTGCACAATCAGGAATTTGATTTAGCATCACAAGAAGGTGCACTTAGTCATTTAATGAATGTTCAAAGAACAAACCAGTTCAATGCCCAAATACACCAAATAGAAGATCTAAAAAAAGAACTATCTAACTTAAAGGAATCAGAAGAAGAAATGACAAATAGATACCTCAATATGGTTAATAATATTTCTGCGATGATTGAGTTTGATAAAACAGTCAGTGATAAGAAGCAGAGAATTCAATCTTTGCAATATAAAAGAGTTGAATCAACGGTGAAATTAAGGAAAATCGCAAAAAAACATCATGAAGAAATCGCGGCAATTGAGAACCAAATTTTAGCCAAACAACAAAAATCAAAACAGAGAAATGAAACAAGTATTTTACGGAAGCTACCAAATCTACCATCTTCTCGAAGAAAACCACCAGAAACTGCCCCAAGTAGAGTTCCTCCTAAACCCCCCAATAGACCCATAAGCTCACCAAGAGTTAGATTTTCTATTGATTCTAATCAAATGAAACTATCTCAAAATGATAAGAAGAAAACATCTTTGGCTTCCATTGTTTCAAAGGATCCGGCTGGGGACACGTTCTTCGTTGATACTGTCAAAGAAATCAGTGACTCGTTGTTAATTCCAAAAACAAAGCAATAAAAAATTGTATTATATGAAAAATTGGAAATTGGCTTTTATGCGAAGTAGTCTAAGAAATTCTTCTTCTTGGCTTGAACTTGGCTAATACCTTCAATAAAATCTTCATGCATAATATCATTAGCGCCTCTTCTTAAAGCAACCATACCTGCTTCAACACAAACTGCTTTAAGCATAGCACCATTGAAATCCTCTGTTGATCTTGCTAATTCTCTGAAATTAACTCCTGGATTTGTCTTCATCTTCTTAGAGTGAATTGAGAGAATATCAAAGCGAGCATCTTCGTTGGGGAGAGGAAGTTCAATCTTTCTATCAAGACGGCCTGATCTCATTAAAGCTGGATCTAAAGTATCAGGGCGGTTTGTTGCGCATATAACTTTAACATTATCAAGGGAAGAAAACCCATCTAACTGGTTAAGAAGTTCGAGCATAGTTCTTTGAACTTCTCTTTCTCCTTGAAGACCATCACCATTTGTTCTTTTAGCACCAATAGCATCTATTTCATCAATAAATATGATTGCAGGAGCTTTCGACCTTGCAAGCTCGAAAGCGTTTCGGACAAGGCGAGAACCTTCACCTACAAACATCTGTACAAGCTGTGGGCCTGCTAGTCTCAAAAATGTTGAGGATGTGGAAGCAGCGCAAGCTCTAGCAAGCATTGTTTTACCTGTTCCTGGGGGGCCAAATAGCAGGACACCCTTTGGTGGTTGAATACCAAGCTTCTTAAATCGTTCCGGATTTGTTAATGGCATTACAACAGCCTCCTTAAGCTGCTGGATCTGTTTTTCAAGGCCACCGCATTGGTCATAATTCTCTGTGGGTCTAGAATCAACTTCCATAGCTTTAACACGTGAATCGAAGTGCTGAGGAAGCTTTTCAAATATTAAATATGAGTCCTTGGATAGGCCAACCATATCTGAGGGCTGAAGCTCTGTTGCTGGAACAAGTCCGGGAACAGGAAGGAATACAGTTTCTCTTGTGGTTGTTTTAACAACAGCAGACATATTATCTGTGCCCTTATATGCAGTATCAGTATTATCTTCGTTATCAAGATGTAAGCACTCGACAACATGTGCAACCAAAAATGGTAGCGTCTTATTGAGTCTCACTTTCTCTCTGTTGCTCTTAATTTCTTCTTCCATTGTGCTTTTCTCCTGAGTCAAACTACGTATAGTATTCTTGTATACGTTAATCTGGTTATCCAGCAATAAAGTCAGATTGTCTATCTCGGATTCGGATTTTGTCGCTAATTCACTGATCAGACTCTCATCAATTTGACCATCTTCCATCGAGTTCATTTTTAAATAAGGAGGTTATTTAATCGTTCTTCTTACAATTTAAATTGGCCAAACAGGTTAAACCCAGACTTTTACTCCTGTTGCTCCTCCTCTTCTTCCTCGTCCTTTTTGGGATTCTTAAGTTTCTCATTTTCCCTTTCTTCATCGAGAGTTGGATCAATTTTTTCTTTCATCTTGAGCTTATATTCTGTGGCCATTGGTGCTGGTAATGGAGGCTGGAATCCGTCAACAATAAACTTGGTAAGATTACCACAATAAAGGGAGCAAGCCTTTTTTCCATCAGTTAGGTTGTAAGCTCCTGGCCAGCGTAATGATTCAGCAACAACAAAGGTTTCGTTTGGAAGTGGTGATCTAATCAGGCGAGTATTCCAGCAAGGTTGTTCTTCTCCAAAACCTTCATCTGCATCGATACCCCCGAATAGTTCAGGGCCTTCTTCTGGTTGCTCTTCCTCTTCTGGAGCCTCTTCTTCATGCTCTTGGTGTGCTTCTTCCTCCTCTTTTTCTTCTTCCTCGGGATTCTTTGGCGTCTTTTCGGCCTTTTCCTTCTTAACTTTGGGCTGCTTTGGAGGCTTAGGAGGCTTTACATATGTTTCTCTTCCCTGTGGAAGAATAAATGGACGAACGTGTGCCCATTCAACTGATTCGATATCTACGCCTTCAAAATTAGGATCAACGACAAGTTTGAGCTGCTTTGGAGCCTTGGCCTTTTGATCTTCTTCTTCTGGTTGCTCATTCTTTTCTTCTTCTTCCTCTGGAACAAATTCAATCAAGTAACCTTGAGGAGCAATTGTTGCAGCTGATGCTACCCTTGAAATCATAGCCCTAATGTATATGTCCTCAGTTACATCAAATGGAACAAATGAATTAACTTTTGCAGAGAGATCTCCAGTAATTTGCCAGTTGGATTTCCTTGATTGAACAATATCTGATGGCCGGAGATCTGGAAGTCGAATCCATTCATCAAAAGGTGATGAGGTAACATAATAAACAAATCTATTGACACCAACTCCGATTTCTGGTGGAACATCATATGGACCAACAGAAGGAGCCTCTTCTAACCTATTTTCAATACCGATATCGGCTTCAGCAACATAAAGTACTCCGTTTGGTGTGTTCAATAAACCCCAAAGTCGTAAAGCGGAGATCTCATCTTTTTCAGCAAGACCAATAAGAGAACATTGCAACATTAATAATTTCTCTTTGTTAATGGATATACCAAAGTTGGCCCATTTGGAATCAAATTCAAAAAACAATGTATCAACCTTATTCCTGGATGGAGAATCAAGTTTAGCCATTAAATCGAGAATAGAGGTGCAACGTTCAATCTCTGAGTTATCTACAGGAGGAGCGAGGGAAGAATCTTGAACATGACGTTGTTTCCATAATAAGGTGGAAATCTCTTCTAAGCAGCCAATTGGATCAGAAGGCTGGTCTCTTGTTATGGTGTGCAGCAATTCCCCAATGTGTTTGGACAAATTAACCTTCTTGTATGACTGATGGTTAAGAGCCTGAAGTTGTTCTTGCATTATACAATAACGAACAATTTCTTGACGGCAAAAAGTATTTAATAAAAATTTAAAAAAGACCCTGTTGATTTACAAAACCGCGACTTCAAATTGAATGTTGAACTTGTTTTTTGTTTTCTCATTGTGCGATACTTCGAGTAAAATTGTCTCTTTAAATTACAAAACATTTAGGAGGCAAATAGAGAATCGAACAAGCGGCACAACATGGTCTGTTTTATTTTATGACCCTAGTAATGGAAAATCACAAGCTTTATATAACAAGTTTTTGAAAGCTGCCACATCTTCTGGTGGTGTTATCAAATTTGGAACGATTGATGTGAAAAAACAAATACAGTTGGCTGAAGATTGCCAAGTTCGTGAAAAAGACACCCCAAAGATATTGATTTATCATAATGATGGTATTACTGAATACGTAGGAAAGACCGAACCCCAAAAGATGCTTTTCTATATGTATAACTATGTTGCTGATTTAGCAAAAAATGTTGATGAAACATGGACAAAATCAATTCGTTTGATCCCGGCCGTGATTTATTTCTCAAATGAAACTTCGCCTCCATCATTTTGGAAAGCTCTTGCTGGTCAGTTTGCGAAATCTCATATTAGTTTTGGGTTTTCCAACAATCATACAATAATGGACATGTTTAATGTTGGAGATGTCCCCTCTATCATGTTTTTCAACGATTCCATATCAATAGAATATACGGGAGAGCACAGTTTCGCTCCACTTAAAGAGCAAATCACTCAGTTCCTAGCCAAAAGGCTTGTCCAAAAGAATGATCCAACAGTTAATGAATTTCTTTTTGCAGATGAGTTTAAATCAGAGTGTCTCTTAAAAAGATCAATGTGCATTGTGCATATTTCCGATGATCTAGATCAGAATTTTGAAAGAATCCGAAAATCACATGCCACCCAAAAGTATAAGTGGTTCTATGGTGAGGATGACTGGCCCCAAAAAATGTTTGAACGGCAATCTATCTGGATAATCAACCCAAGATCACAAAAAGCTCTTCAAGTCAAGTCTATGAAAGAACTTGATTTGACTCTTACTGATCTAAAGAATTCCCAACTGAAATGGATTGATATATCACAATACAATGAATTATAAACTATTCAATTTTATCTACTGGCGAGGTTTTCATTTTTTATGGGAAAATTATTTTTGAGATAAATAATTGAATGCTCATCAGGTCTTAGTTTTGATATCATTTCCTTTCAAACTATGACGCGGAAACATGTCATAACAAATTGGGCTATGCAGCCAAATAAACATGTTAAAAACACAACAAACAACACAAAATATTGAACCAAAAACCTCTAAACCACCTCAGAAAATTGATATTGATTTGAATGCCGTTTTAATTTATTTTTCACATATCATGATTATGAACTTTAGCATAACTGAAGCACCTTCTCGGTTACACAGAACGCATCCGAAAGAAAAATTTACGCCAGAGGAAGATTCTTATCTTCTTGAATTAGTAAATGAGCATGGTGAAGATGATTGGGCACTTATTTCTTCTTTGATGAAGGGGAGAAATACTAGACAGTGCAGAGAAAGATGGAATAAGTATCTTTCACCACGAGTTAACACTAGTCCTTGGTCCAAAGAAGAAGATTTCCTTCTTGAAACCAAATTTAAAGAAATGGGAGCAAGATGGAAAGCAATTGCTAAGTTTTTTTCTCAGAGAACAGATATTAATGTTAAAAACAGATGGCTTAAGCTAGAAAGACATAGAAGGAAAAGAGAGAACAAAGAGAAGTGTTCACCTAAGACTTTAGAAACCATCAAACCGGATACGGTTGGTCCTGTGAAAGCGTCGCATTTCGACTGGACGCAGGAAATTGATACATTGTTCAGCTCACTTGACTATGCTGAGATCAATGATGAGGGTTTTCAATGGTTATAAATATAATTCTATCTTTCTTTTTACAAGTCTTGCCATTCATCTTGTTGCGCTCTTCGCTGCCCTGAAGAAAACACTTTAAGATTTTTGACTTTTTTCCGAGTCTGGGTTTTGGTAATTTCTTTTTCTAAGATCGAATTAACCATCTGAATCTCTCTGTTGGTTAAACATTTGTATGACTCTTCAAGGGATTGAGGCACCATCTCCCTAATTTGAGCAAACAGTTGAACAGATGATCGAATGATATCATTGCCTTTTTGTGGATCACTCCCAAAACTAATCAAAGACTTCAGGGCAATCAATGATAAACACTTAATATTGTTGGTCATTTGAATGCAATTCAATCTAATAATACAAAACCTTGAGAAATCGATATATACTGCACAGTTTGTAATGTCTTTTTCACATAGCTCTGACAAAATCGTCATTTCTTTATAGAAGAAGACTTTATTCCCGATATCTGGATGCACTCTTACTAAGAATGAAATAATTTCCATTCCTCCTTTTCGGAAAACAGTCCATAAATACTTTGACAAATGATTGAATATTGAATCACTACAATAAGAAATACCTTTTTCGATGAATAATCTAATTAAAGAGAGCTTAAAATTCCGTATCGATGAATCCTTTCTTGGAAATTCGTATAATAGGAAATATTCAAAACACCACTCTATGTTTTCATTAACTCTAGAAAGCAAAATGCTGGAAATATATTTGTCAAGATTCAAAAATGATACATCAAACAATTCCTTAATAACTAATTTGATATTTTCTTCTGTACTGTATTTGATTAAATAAGCAAGAGCAGTTGAAGAATATCCCTTTTCTATTATAAACTTAGCCAATCTTTGCCAGGTTGAGAGATCGAGGGATGTCTTTGAAAGCACTTTAGCTGTGGATTTGGAAATCTGAACCAGATCATATGAAAATCGTGATGAATTATCAATAATACTATTTATCATTGTACTTATTAGAGAGTTATCCATTATAGTCGATGAAGACTCAAATAATGATATAAGAGAAAAATATGCAGCTTTTTGAATCCATAGCTCATTGTTCTTCTGTATTTGATCCAATGCAAATCTAGAAATTGTAGGGAGATCCATAAGAGATTTTTTATCATAAATGATACAACAAGAAAAAATTAAGTATAATGAATTGATATATAAGGATCTATAGTGAGCTAATTTGTTCCATTCAATATTTAATTCAAAGAACATTTCCATTATTTCTGATATCACCTTTGAACCAGACACAATATACTTATCTATAAGTGATTGTCCATTTTCAAATAAATAATCAATTTTCTTCATTGAAGTTATTAATAAAGACATAGCATTCAAAATACTAGGAGTTGAAAAATCTGAAAAATATATTTTGCTAAGAATCATATCAAAAAAGGCCTTGTCTTCGGAAGAATCTTTTGAAAAGTTGGTTATACGGAATTCCAAATAGTTGAATAAATAGTCCCCGCATGAATTTGAATGATTAAGAATAGCGAGCCTTGATACGAGGGAAAATTGAGAATCATAAAGTTTTAAAATTGGCATATTAGTGGTAGTAAACATTTTGGAAAAGCACAAAACAATCTTATCTAAAACGGAAAATGCACTGCTAATATAATATATGTTATCGCTCTCAACAGCCCTCACAGCAGATGTTACAATATCATCAACACACTCACCCGGAAAAGGGGAAATTTTGGAAACAAAATCTAATATGGCAACTGTGCATAAGAGACATGTTTTTTTCACGTACTGACTGGGTTCTACTTGCGATGTTGTGAAAATAGGATGTGTTCCCCTTGTTAGAACATTCTTAATTATTTTCACCCAATCCACAATCCTTGTGAGTTTATCAGATTCCTGGTCTCCATTGAGAAGCGGATCTGTATGAACAAGTGTCAATATATATTCTTCAATTTTCAGATCATATCGCCTCTGTAGAAGATATAAAGCTTTCGGTAATGAGCCAAATAAATCGGGTGGATCCTTTTCTAACCTTAAAAAATCGGAAAAAACACTACATAATAATGACATCAGAGGATATGACATTCCACCATTCGATGGATACTTCACTATACTCGTATCAAATACTTCACGTATGTATATTAGAACACTCTTCAAACAATAAAACATGACTTGGTAACCATATGGATAGTGATAAAGGAACAATGTTTGGATGTTTAATGTGATTTGTTGCCTTAAGAAAAGATCCTCTTCAAAAATTAATGGATTAATCATTGGAATTAGATAAGACAAACACGACGAAATAAAATACATTGTATAAGGATCATGTAAAAAATCTGAATGCATTGTTGAAAAAAGAATTTGGAATTGAGAAAAAACCATGGGAATCCCAATCAGTTGATCAAAAAACCTGCTGAATAAGATATTAAGTGTGAATAAACTGAAGACAATCAGATTATTGGATTTTAATAAAGTATCAAGCTCATGTATGATTTGTAAAAGCTGGTTATCACTAAAACTAAGGTGTGATAGCAAAGATGAAAGAAGCAAGCATTTACCTTTGTTCTTTTTGGTGGATAGAATTGACAAAACATCAGCCATTATGTGTGGTTGGTATTTGATATACTCAGATATGCATTCAGAAGAAATCTGCAATTGAATAATATCGGATTTTTCATCAAAGATAATAGGAAGTATTTGCAAATGAAAACCATTTGTAAACAAAGGGATACTATTTGGTAAACGAATCAGCTCGAGCAATAATGCATGTGTAACAACAAAGTTTGTTTGGAAAGCTAAAATTTCTTTGATTAATCTCATTCCATCATTTGGGTCTAATTTAACAATAGCTTTGGGGATTTCTTTGATCGCAAATACAGAATATGATATTGATCCTATTCTCTCATATACTGCATCATACCTCTGTAAAACTGGTATAATATGAAAAAGTAACTCATGCTTTTCGAGCATAGGGTTCAAAACCATTTGTTTTAAATATTCAAGAGGAGGGTTGTTGTTCAATAGCCTAGATGTTATTTGTCTTAAATAAAAATATGATGTTGAAGAATCAAGAATTTTTTTTGAAGCAACCCTAATTAGAGACAAAAATACATTAGGATTCAATAAAAACCCGAGACTAAAAACATTTTGGAACAAAGATGGTAATAATGAAGTTGATGGGTGAACTGAAATAAATGAAAATACGCTACGACAAAGAGCTTTGAGCTTAAGATCCCTTATATCAAGGCTATTATTCTTTTTTTCCAATAAATTTAATACATCTGCGAGTCGTTGGTTAACAAGGCTATTTGGAATCAAAGGTGGACTGAGAAGTGACATAAACTGAAACGCTGTCATTAAATCATATGAGTAAACCATAGCTGAAGTCAAAGACCTATTCAAAAACATAATGATTTGGGACTTAAATTGTTCTTCTAATATTAACTTTTTTTCTTCTCCATATCCTGAGAGAATGCTTGAAGCGATTAAACCCATTCCATAAATTTCTTTGTCAAGGGTTGGACTGTCAGCTGGGGGGAATGACAAAAACAATAATGATGATTCAAGGTATTGGATGGCAATGTCAGGGTATGACGAAGGTAACGATGAAAAGAAAGAACCTATTGATGTTCGAGCTTCTTCAGCATCATTCATTGAGAGTTGAAGAGCGGCTGCAGCAACTTCGGATTCCATATTCTTATCACAGCTTAAATACTTCAACATATTAAACTGTTCTAAACTTAGTGATTCTTTGGCTATAGTTTGAAAAATAGGGAGCCTAATATCGGATCCAAAGATTGATAGTAATTGAGTGATGTCAGTTGGTTGTGTTTTCCTAATGCATTCAAATAAGGTGCTCAGATTATTATGAATAAACTCTGGATCTGCAATATCAAGAAATCTCCTTATAATTTGGGAAAAGTTATCTTTGAATGTGGCAAAAAACACAAGATTGTCTTTGAACGAACTATTTGAAGTCTCTACCTTCGATAATGAAAACTCTGCACCTTGTTTTTCAAGATTTTTTGGTCCTGAAGAGTACAATATCATGAGCTTTGCAATCAAAAGGCACATTTCATCCACAACGAATGATGATGAACATTTGCTAATAAACTTCGTAACAAATGATTTAACATGTTTTTGGTCCACATAACTTCCTTGAGCAAGGGCATAAATCAGTTTAAGGGACATAAGCTGGTTAACCTCGAATAACCCACTCATGGACTTCTGACAGAAAGTATAAGCCGAATCAGAGAATCCTTTTATATCAATAGAATGAGTTTTAAAGCAATATCTAAGAGCAAAAAGACACTGATATGGCAATTTTGGACACACCTTGAGCAGTATTTTTACAAAACTAGAAATAGTTGACTTACTCCTTTTTCCAAGTATTTTAATAACATATCCACAGGCAATTACGCATGAACTGCATGGTTTTTCAGAAGCAGCACTAATAATCCCCCAAATCTTTGGATGTGATGATTTTAAATAAATTAGAGTTAAAATTTTACCTATTCTCATTGAACAATGATAACTCAAATTCCCTTGATTAATAAAAAGAAGGGATATAACTAGATTCTCAATATTCTCAATCTCTGGTTCCGTTAATTTCTCGGGGATAAGCGTTTCGAAATTAATCAATGATTTCATAATTATTTCTTCGGCTGGAACAAGTCTACTTTGTTTTGATAATAAGGAAATCTCTTCCAGAACTCTCTCCATGCCGATAAAACTGTGGGATCTAGAACAAGTTTTCTGCTTTGATTCTCTCAAGTATTTGAAGTATTTGAGATTGTTCTTTTAGAGAAAAATCAATGATTTTTTGTGCATTGTCGTAATTAATGGTTGTGATTGGAAGAGATATCAATGAGGAGTTTTTAAGAAGAGTGTGGAGGGCACTCGAGTTCTGTTTTGGGGTGTAAGAGAAAAATTCAATATTTATGCTTTCTTCTGCTTCTTTGCATCGGAATTTGGTATTCTTAACGAGGAGCTCAAATAAGTTGTAATAAGAACAAGGTTCAAGGCCCATTGAATTCCAAGTGGTAAAAAGACTTCGAAGCATCAATAGAGCATATGAAGAAAAAAATGGCCATACAATTGATGGTTTGTCCATATCTTGATTAACTAAATGCAATAAAACCCGGATATAAAACAAATTTGGATGGAAGACTGTTGGTTCTGATTTGATTGAATCTACATACCTTGTCGCCAAATCTGGAATGATTTCAGCAAATATTGGCAATGATGAATCAATCCATAATTTCAGTATATCATTGGTCATGGCGGTCTCTGGGAGAAGGCTCAGAACGCTAAACATATGACTGTTGATTATGAATCTCCAATAATAATTAAAAGAAATGCTATCAATTTTGGGAATAATACCACTATTTTGAGCCGATAGGAAGAAAGCAGCGACAGAATCAGTCACAGATTGACTATTAATAATTTCTATTAGCTTATCATTAGATTTAAGACTATATTGTTCATAAGAATCAATATTAGCGATTATTAAATATCTTTTAAACATATAAAGTCTCCTTTTGATATAGTTCTTGGTGGTGGAGCCATTATATAACACAAAATCTGTCCCATTCATGAATAAAAACTCTCTTTTTCCTTTCTTATCCCCTTTTTGTTTGATTAATAAGAAAAAAGGAAGATTTGTTTCAAGAATTGGCACCCATCTAGGATCATTCATAAAAACCAAATCTTTTGGCTTTGAGACAGCTATTTCTTCAGATTCTCTAATAGATAGAGCATTTTTCTCGATATTTTTCTCACTATTAAGTATTTCCTCGATTTTTTTCATTAGAACTGCATCATATGCTTCCATAATAATGATATCCTGAACTCAAGACAATATTGGTAACCAAACAATAAAATAGTGCTATATTACTTTAATCATCAGAAAAATCGGAATCATCAGAATCAGAATTAGATAATCCTTTAACAGGCCGGAGTGTTGACTCTTGAATAATCTGTTCATCTTCTTCGTCTTCTTGATATTCATTCCTATTAGGAAGCATGATTCTTGTGTTGGAATTCTTATTATGCTCTTTATTTGTCTCACGGACTTGATCCATCCACTCATCATATACATCAACAGCTTCTGTAATTTTTTGAATAGCTATCTCAGATGACTGATACTCGCAACCAATACAAGTCACTTTCGCTATAAGTTTCTTTCCATTCATCTCAATTTTAATGCCATCGATTTTGTTGCAGAATGGACACTCAAACTGCTTGGGTAGGCGGTAAAATTTCTTTTGTGGCGGTGGCAATGAGCTCTTTTTCTTTCCCATTTATTTGGCAAACCGTGGTTGTTAATGTACCAACATTACAACAATGGTTATAATGAGGAAGATGCCTTTCGTATTGCATCAGAAGCGTCTTTATATGTTGAAACTCGGAATTCATGCAGTTCCAGCCGTAATGATGAGAGAATAACGAAACTTTTGAAAAGACTTGCTGATATGAAAAAGCGAGCGGCGAAACTCATGGATAACTCAGGTTCAATCATTAAGGAGCAGGACAGAGAATATGCTGCTGCTTTAGAGGAACAACTTCGTGAAGATATTGAAGAAGAAATTGAAGAAGAAGAAAAAATTGAGATTCCTGAGTTTACTGAAGGTTTAGAGTTCAAAATCAAGCTCATTGATCAAACAACAAAAACAAAAGTGTTCCCTGAAGATATGAGTACCAGCCTAGTGTATAAGTGGATAACCAGCATATCGAATTGTGAATTTTCTATAAGGTCATTAGAAGAGCTTCCAAGAGATTCACTTATCAGCACCATTAACGACTTCTCTAAGACAATATGGAGGCAGGTGCCCGGCTGACACAACGTTTTATTGTTTTTTAACGATCAGAGATTTTCTACAAAATGCTGTTTGTTCGGACAGTCTCTTTAGATGAATTGCCTGAGAAAGAATGCAGAAGCAACATATTTTCTTTAGTTTTATCTGATAGTTGTAGCAAAACGAAGCAAGAGAGCCGTTCTTGCATTGGATATCATCCTGATTTTTCTGATGAGTCTTTTTCCATAAGAGTGGAGGATCCTAAGAAATCCGAACTTATGATACATATATTGAATCATCAGGGTACCGAGAAAAAGTTGATTGCTGCTGCTAATTTGCCAATAATTGGTTTTCCTCCTAATTATGTGTGCAGAACCAAGGTTCCTCTTATTTCCCTAAGAATAGTAAGCGTTGTAACCATCACTATTGATGTTCATTATGATTTGGTTGGAGTCGAACCGTTTTCTGCGAAATTCTCAAAGCCTAATAGTGAAATCCTGCAATCCGCTTTGAATAAGCAAGCTAAAATAGTTGTACAAAAAAGAAATACTCATGAAAGGAGAAAAACCCTGAAAAACAAGAAGGCTCCTGTGATATCTGAAATAAATGGTGATCTGGAGTTTAGATCTGGAAGTTATGATGATCAAGTTAATACTCTTATTCTCCCTTCCGACTTTGAAACCACTGGGTTTTCCGAGAAAATTAATAATGATGTTTTAGCAATAACTCCGATACCAGATACAATTAAAGATGAAGAGCCCATACCATCCTTACCTCCAATCAAAATAACCTTGCCCATATCTGATATATTAGAAAAAGAACAAAGCATGATATCAAATGAACCAAAGAAAGAGACCAACTCATCATTTTATGTTGTTTCTACAAGTTCATTTGAAGAACGCTATGCGAGCATACGTAGTACGACGGGGTTAACGAACCCTCCTGCAAATTTATTCAAGCAAACTACAGATGAGTTTGGTATAAAAATGCCTGAACTACCAAAGATTGGTTCTTTAATTTCTAATAATGATATCAATAGAGTTGAGACATCATTGAAATTCCCAACATCTCCATTATTTCCTGGCATGCATAGTCTGTCAAAACCTACCGATGTACCTTTGTTGCCAAAGCTTCCAGATATTACTCATCCTGATAATTATGCATTCCCGCCTCTCCCAAGCCTTCCTGAAACTCTACCAAATTATTCTCGGCCTCAAAGTAACACACCCCCAAAAATACCTGAGTTGCCTGTAATTCATTCTTCTCCTCCCATGCTCAATCAATTATCACCAAACATTTCTAAATCCGATTCTGAAATTCCTTCATTGCCCGTGTTGCCCATTATTCCACAATTTCCAAATCCAAAGTTGAATACGCCAATTCCAATACTTCAACCACCAAGTATTCCCCAATATCATAATTATCTCGAATCCAGTTCGGAACCCCCACCACTTCCTATCTTACCCAATATATCCCCAATGATACCTAATAATATGAATATGAACTCGAGTTTTTCAATGCCTACAAACAACCCTCCTCCTATTCCCCAAATACCAGCATTTAACCTTGATAATACTCAATCAAAAAGCACTGATACTCCGAAAATATCAGCTCCAACCCTCATTATGTCGCCACCACCAATCCCTCAACTCCCAACCTTCTCATTGCCCAACACTGCTTTCTCTGAAATGCAAAAGGGTCCTTCTTTTCCTACAAATGGCCTAATACAGCAGCCTTTTGCCTTGCCCACTCTTCCCAGCACAAATAATCCCTTTACTCTCCCTGATTTTTCGAATCTCTTTCCAAAATAAACGAATGTCACTTTCTGTAAAATTTTTCCGTTTATTTATTCAATGTCAATAACCCAAGAACAACTGGATGCCCTCGAAAGACGCCTTCAACAGGCCATTGATGAGAAAGTTAATTCGCTGAGGACTGAATTAATCTCTGAAGCGCGAACAATTGTTGAGAATTATCAGAGGAGTGATAGAACTGCCAGTCGGCTTCAGGACGCTCTTGATAGGATCAAACAAGAGGTGATTAGAACTGTAAGAGCATCGGTTTCTGCACAAGTATCTGCAATAAAATCTCAACAAGAGAGAGAAATCTCTCAATTAACCACATCGGTCACATCATCAATCAACGAAAGATTGAGAGCATTTAAGGCCGAAGTTGCAGAATATACAAGTGGTGATCGACATTCTGCTAGAGATTCTCAAATTGCAACACTAGAGCATCAGATAAAATTGTCTATTCAACAATTGGAATCAACAAACTCCTCCTTCCAACAGCAATTTAATTCCATTATAGGAATGATAAGGAAAGAAAAAACTGAATTATCAGGCAGAGCCTCAGAAATTGCTAGTACACAACAGCAGATAGATGAAGAAGAGAGAAAGATAAGAAATCTTCAAGCAGAAATAGCTGCTAGGGAAAAACACTTAGCAGAAGAAAAGAGCTTTTTACAACAGCAAACAGAAGCTTTTATTAAAGAGAAAAGACAAGCAGAGCGACTCAGAAATCAAAACAGGAGATATGGCCAAGATCAGAATCTTGAAAAATCCATCCTTAAGGAGCTTCAAAATATCCGAAGATCTCTTAGTACATCTATTACTTCAGAGGCTTCAAATGTTGTTAATCAGCTGAAAAAAGAAGTTGACCTTCTTGCTACTGAAAGAGAACGAATGAAAAATGCCCGTGATATGATGTTAAGAGCAATCTCTGCTCCTGGAGGAGACATGACAATCCCTAGACTTGCTCCTGGATCAATGTCAAGATTCCAAACAAGTATGTTCCGTGAATGAAATATTAAATATCAAGATTTGTACAACAATGTTTATTTGGTAATAACAATTCTTCTATGGGTAGGTTGTTTCGTTTTCTTTTCTTCTTTCTCATGTGGCTCATCTTTGGTCACAATTTCAACACTATAAACTGGATTAGAATCTTGGTGTATATATGACATGTTAATAGGTTCCTCTTTGGGCAAAATACATGGTATTGGTAATGGCCTTATTTGAATGATTGCCTTTGGTGACAACATTGGAATTGAAGGTCTAACAGGTCTGATTGATTGTTTCATTCTATAAAACTGCTCTTGGACATGATGATTCGTAAATCCAAATAGTTCGACACCTGAATGGACTTCGCCTCTCTGTATATATACAGTCCCTCGAGTATGTTGAGCTGAAACAATTATCTGTTCCCAAGCATTTCCTGGGTTGTTCCCATAGTAAGTATGATATGGATCACTTAAAAGCTTCACTATAAACACAATGCACCCATGATTATCGAGGGATGTTGAAGCTTCATACCAATCACTTTCCATTGGGTTCTTAATAGAATGATATAGTCGATGTGCCACATAACCAACAGGATACTGGGATTCATATGTTGGGAATTGGCCAAATGAAAAAACTGTGAGTTGTTGATTAATATTGACTGGTAAAGACTTTATGTAAACTGTGTCGATTTGGAATTGGTTATCTTGAGTATAAGGTTTATCTCTTAATGTTTCTATTTGTTTAATTGCAGATAATGCTCGGGTCACTCTAACTTTATCCCTAAAAATAAAACCGATTGATCCGCCATCGTGTGGCTTCGATGGTCTATTCTTCTCAAGTTCTTGACTCGCACATTTTTCAAATTCTTCAACTAAATTTTCTGGTATGTGCTCTCTAAAAGGAAGACTTGGATCAACAACCCATGTAGAAACAAGAAGTTGTCCATATTTAGACATGGATTGAAGCATTGCTATGTCATGAGGAGCTTCCCACCATTCTGCATATGAGAAAGGTTTCAATCTTGACATTGCAGCAATCTCTGGGTTTCCCATTGTACGGACAAATTCACGGACTTTATCTAAATCATGAAGATTAGACTTGAGCTTTTTGAACCATAGTTTCGAAGCATACTGCCCTAATTTGTTTTTTAAAGGCAAAATGTGTTCTTCAAAATCACTTTCAAGTCTTGTAGATAGATCTAAAATAATATTGGTAGCTTCTTGTATGGCATCCAATGATATGCTGGTGAGGAGAGAGTTCTTTTGTAATAAAGAATAATCGGTTTCTCCTTTTTCATTTCGAGGCGTTCCAAACAGATGTATTGTTTGAAATAAACTCGCCATTTCATTTGAAGTTAGTTCTCCTCGGTTATATAATGATGGATTCATTTCTTTCCATTTTTGTGGTAAAAGCTCTGATCCTCTCCATGATTTTCTTGGAGGAATCTCTTCATGTGCTTCTTTTCTCTCAAGATCTGGGGCTTCAACTTGTTTTAAAATATCTTCGAGAGAGCTTACAAGTGTAATGAGTTTCTTTTCAAGAGTTTTAATACTCATAACTTTAATTGGTTCACAATCTAATCCATTTGCTAAATTTTCAATATCAGAAAAGCCATTTCGATAGACCCCTAAAAGGTTTGCATAATCTTCCATTGGGTCACTACCTTCCATTACGGGCCACCACATGATGGGCAATTGTAACTTTAAAATAAGGCTATCTAGTCTATAAAATAATACACATCTACGAATTATTGTGTTGCTTCTCTCTTTGACATCGTTTAGGTTGGAACTAAACTCATTTAATGTATCTATTATTGAAGAAGGTGGGGATTTCATATCATCGAATCCCAATATTTGGCAAATAATTTTCATATCTGAATCAGAAATCGAATCAACTACCTGCGTTGCATGATACAATATTGACTTCTGATATGGACTATCACCAATGCCATAATGTATCAAAGATTTTATAGTTCCTCTTATCGATACTGGAGAATTTTTCTTCTTTTGTTTATCTGTTTGCCCTTCATCACTTGATGAATCAGATGATACATCAATAAGCTGAGTATTGGACATTCTCCTGCATCTCCTCATTGAAAGCGGCTCATTTATATCAAAACTTGCTCCTGGAAAAACTTGATTCCAAAAATCAGTAGCGTTCAGGTCCAATGTATCCTTTTCTGAATCAAATTTTGCTTTTGAAAACATTGAGCTCCCAGATACAGGATCTCTTGTAAACTCCTTGGACCTTGTATCCAATATTTGATCAATATCTGCGGTACAGAAATTATCAATCTCTGTATCATCATCTCTCGTTATATCATAAGCCCCTCTTCTCAATAACCGCTCAATTTCACTTGCATGTGCAGGCTCCATTCGATTCATTTGTCCGCCATCTAAAAGAGCATGATCAAGTCCAAGCTTTTTTGACGCTCTATCAAGCATTTCAAGTTCATATGTTCCACGTGTAACCAATCTATATACTTTAACTTTGGCCTTTTGACCAATTCTATGGCATCTACTTTGAGCCTGTATATCATTTTGAGGATTCCAATCACTATCATAAATTATTACAGTATCTGCGGCAGTCAAATTAATCCCAACACCACCTGCTCGTGTACATAACAGAAACACAAATACATCTTTCTCTATGGCAAATCGTTCAATTGCTGCCTGTCTATCTATTTCTGACACATTTCCATCTATTCTTTCAAACTCGATATCCTTCTTAATTAAATAGTCTTCAATAATATCCAATACTCTTATCATTTGAGAAAAAATCAGAACTTTGTGTCCATCTTTCTTCAGTTTTGGAAGGAGTTTATCAACTAATATCATTTTCCCTGATGAATCAACTAAAGACCTCAACTCAATTTCATCTTTGGAAGAATCTTTTCCTAATTTAGCACTCATTTGCGATTCGATGTGTTCTGTAGCTCCCTTTATTAAAAAGGGATGATTGCATACTTTTCTGAGTTGCATCATTAAATTTTGAAGAGATGGGAGTGAGCTGGCAGTTATTTGTTGAAGAAGGGTTGATGCATTTTCGTGAAGAAACGCTCTATAATATGTTTTTTGAACTCTTGTAAGTTCAACTTCAATTATTGTCTCCTCTTTCTCTGCAATTGATGTATCTACATCAGATTTTTTTCTTCTCAAGAGAAATGGATTGATTATTTTCTGTAAAGCCTGGAGAGTGTCGATATCTTCAATCTCTCCAAATTTCTCAAGAAAATCTGCTAAATCATAGAATAATGAAGGATGTATAAGGTGTAAAAGAGACCAAAGCTCTTCCACATTATTTTGAATTGGAGTCCCTGTAAGTAGAGTACAATGTTCAAACGAAAGTTGTGATATCAGCTGGTAGCACTTCCCTGTGTGATTCTTTAGTCTGTGAGCCTCATCTAATACTAAATATCTCCATTCAATCCCTTTGAATGTGTTATATTCTGTTGTAAAAGTTTCATAATTGGTAATAAGTACATCGAACATCACATTCGTTTTATCATTTTTGCGATAAAACTCGTATTGTTGAATCACATTCCTGGTCTGTGGATTACCATGAAATACTACTGTATTGAATGATGTCCATCTATGAAACTCATATTTCCAATGAGAAAGTGTTGATAATGGAGAAATAACTAAAAAAGGACCAGAAACTCCATTCATATTTGATATATCTTTTAGAACAGATACAACTTGAACAGTTTTTCCTAGACCCATTTCATCAGCTAGAATAGAATTGCGTTGTTCATGATAACAAAATCGAAGCCAGTTCACACCCGAAAGCTGATAATCCCTTAAAACAGAGCCATCTGATGCCACTGGTGACTCGACAAGTGGTGAGAAGACCTTTTGTCTTTTGGAGTCGGATTTGGGTGGGATCTTTATCGGATTTCTATGCTTTTTCCTCTTTTTAAATTCCAGTATTGCTTGATCTGCCTTGGGAATATCAGCTTTATTTTCCCATGTTGCCGAATCATATGAAAGCCCTTTCCATTTGACAAGAAACTGATCAGGTTCTCGATTTCCAATTATTCTATCAACTTGAATCCAATTAGAACTAATGTCATCTTGTGATGTCATCAATATTTCTGGATTCTCTCTCGATTTAACGAGTCCATCTTGTGATTGCTTCCGAAATTTTTTCAAAGCAATCTCTCCCCCCTGATAATGTAGCAAATCGGATTCTTTAAGCCATTTATTATGAATATGACTCCTATTTGTCCATTTTACCATGTATTCAATGGTATTCTTTGGAATATCAGTAATATCGACAGATTCTCCTATTTGGTATTTTTTTGGATCAGTTCTTATACCAATTATACACTGAACCCTTAATTCTTCATCATCAGAATCGGAATAACTGGTCAAAGATTGGTCATAGCTATAACCACTGCCAGATTCCTTTTCTATTCCATCAGAATCATCGCTTGAGGCTTCAGAATCATCAATAGAAATTATTTCAGCTTTCTTGCTTTTGCTTTGCCGTGCAGTGGTCATTGAGCGAAAAATTGATGTGAGGTGTTCCAATAATAAAATACAACCTTGTTAAACCCATTCTTGAATCCAATTTGATCTAGATTTTAATGAGAATCCTCTTACATTTGCTTACGTTTTTTTACAACATATGTACTACAGGAGATTCCTTTTTGTCTAATAGGAAAGGTCGTTTGGTTATGAAATCTACATGTGTAAATGAGGTTGTGACTCAAGGGAGATCTTATCTTGATTCAAACATATCAATTCAGGATTGCTTTTTTTCCAGAACAGTTGGGTACAATGCATATGGTGGAGTTATTATGGTTACACAAAATTCGTTGGTCCTATCCATTAGTAATGTGGTTTTTTATAATTGCGAAGTTAGTAATTCCAATTATGGAGGCGCGATATATTTTTCTTCCCTAAACTCTAATCTCAAAATGGTATGTGCTTATAGATGCAAAGGATACTACTATCATTTTGCTCTACTTGAAACATTGGAAAACAACAATGTCGAATATTTATCAATGTCACTGTGTTGTTATTCAAAAAGCACTTTCTATTCAATAGCCTTAGTGAATGGCTACCAGAAATTTGATAATTCTAACTGCTCGTTTAATTATGCAGCTGAATGCTCAGGACTTTCGATTTTCCAACAAAAAAGCCTTTCTAGTTCTTTCTGCAATATGTACTCGAATGATGTCTCGGGATTTATTTGCATGCACCTTTTTTGTAACCCTGGTTCTCTATCTCGTGCTAATATCATTCGGAATTCAAGTCCATCGAAAGGAGTTGTTTATGGTACTGGTAATACAGGTACTTTCACACTTAATGAATGCATCTTTAGTTCAAACCAAAACACATTATTTTTTGTTCTTTCTGATAGAACACTTATTATTAGTAACTGCAATATTAATCATGCCTATTTGCTTAATTCTGGTAACATCCAAACATCTGGATCATCTCTAACATCTACCAATTCCTTCAAATTTGAATTCTATTCCACAAAATACTGTTTAGCTGAGAATCCCTATGTTGGCTTTAAACATACATCTCAATCAATATACACGAAAAAGACCCCTGTTCAAGTTATTTTTCTTTGTCTTCTTTTTTAGTTCTTTATGAAAGCTTATGGGAAATACTTTGAGGTTGGAAAAGGTGCTTATGGGAAAGTAATAAAGGCATATAATAAAAAAACTAAAGTTGATTGTGCAATTAAAATTATCAAACTGTTGAGCAAATCCGAAGATGATATCTCGAAAATTACCAATGAAGTTGCGATAATGCAGAAGTTTGATCATCCTAATATTATAAAATATTATGATCACTTTATTGAAAACAATAACCTCTATATTGTCATGGAATGGGCAGATATGAACCTAAAACAACTATTGGGCAACAAAAAGTCTTTTTCAGAAGATGAAGTTGTGAATTTTTATTTGCAAATAGCTTCTGGTTTATCATATGTGCATAAAAGTCGGATTATTCATCGAGATATCAAACCCGAAAACATTCTTGTGATAAACGGGCAATACAAGATCGCTGATTTTGGGGTATCGAAGCAGCTTAATTCAGTGCAGCAATATGCTCAAACAGCCATAGGAACACCACTTTATATTGCACCCGAAATTTGGAGATTTGAGCCTTATGACTATAAGGTTGATATATGGAGCCTTGGTTGCCTTCTTTATGAAATATGTAATGGAGATCCCCCCTTTGTAGGCTTAGATTTTAGCGAAATAATTTCCAAAGTCGAGAATCATGAGATTCACAGAATTAATCCCAAATACTCTCCAAAGTTGGAGAACCACATTCGTGAAATGCTCTCTTTGGAGCCTCACTTCAGACCTACAATAGAAGATATACCAAAATTCTTTAGCGAAAGAAATATCGATTTTCCAGACGACTTTATAGATGACGACGATTTCGTGGTCAATACAGAACCAAAGAATAATGAATTTGATTCTTTCACCATAGATTTCACAGAACAGGACCTTTAGCTGGACCAGGTTACATATAGTAAAGTAACCGTACGATTATTATTTTATGACCTCAAGATTTTCTGGAACCAAAAAAAACGAAAATGAGCCACTTGTCGACTCCTTTGACCAAGATGTTTTATCTCTAAAAACCACTGTAACGACATTAAAAATGGTATCAACAGAAATCGGAAACGAACTGGAACGGCAAAATTCTTTCCTCAAAACAATGTCAATCAAATACCATCAAGGAACGGATATGGTCAGCAACTTGGTATCGAAAATGAACAATCTCATCAAGGCATCCGATTTTTCCCCAGTAACAATGACCATTTTCTTTGCTTTTCTCCTCTTTGTGTTCTTGTGGATATACTGGAAAGTTTTCGCGTAAATTTACGTTAAATGGGTCAGGCAAAATCTATCCCTGAGCAGCTTGGAGAGGAATTTGCTGATATAAGACTGTGCAAATTCCGAAATCTTAAGAACACTTGTTTTTGTAACTCGATTTTACAGTCTTTGCTAAATAGTACTCATGTTAGTTGTTATTTGAATTCTATAAAAGAAATAATAAGCACGAATGGGCTTCCAGAGTGCTTTGATTCTTCTCCGTTAATGCATTTCTATGTTTTTTATTCAATTCTGCAAAACAGTGAGGAGAGGGAAATCCTAATCAATCCTCAAGATTTCATGGAATCCCTTTACAAAAATGTTGAAATATTCGAAAAAGGTGTACAGCATGATGCCCATGAGTTTTTTCTGTACTTAATTAGCTCGTTTGACTCAACTATCAATGATTTGAACAGAGTATATGGGAAATCTGTGCTTCCTCCATTTTCACAGCTATTTCAAGGAGTTCATGTATCATCTTTCACGTGTTCTCTTTGCAACCATTGCAAAGAAACTAGAGAGACTTTTACATTTTTATCCATTGCCATTACTGGTAATGCTGATCTCCAGCAGCTTATCGATGATGCTCTTGCCCCTGAGGATGTTATTGGATCTAATGGAGTTATGTGTCCTAAGTGTGATGCTATTCGTGATTCATGCCGAATGTCATACTTTGCTCAAGCACCTCCTGTTCTTGTTATTCAACTCCAAAGGTTTCATTTTGACCCTGAAACATCCAAGATGAACAGAATTGGCAAAAATGTCAAGATACCTGATGAAATAACTCTAAATAGTGCTACAGGTTCACAGATATATCATTTGAAATCCATAATTATGCATTCTACTATGTGGATACTGGGTGGCCATTATGTTTCTATAATGAAATTTTCTAATAATTGGGTTATGGCTGATGATAAGTCGCTCTCAATTGTTCCTGAGGTCCAAATGACGAAGTTCCTTGGTATAGATTGTAATCATGATGAAGCAGTGCCTTATGTGTTGTTTTATGAGTAGCAGATAGTGTGAATATACTATGATGAACTTGTTAATTCTAGATGATTTTGTATTTTGAAAGAATCAAAATAAAAGAGACAAAATCAATATGTATTCTCATGATTAATCATTATAGGTTTGGTGAACATACAAAATGTGTTGTCCCATTCATTCCAATTGGAATAAGATGCAAAGTAAAAGCCATGTATATCTTAACAATATCTTCTCATTTCTTTCAAATAGTGAAGTGGGTTGATGAATATCATTGAGAAAACATCAATGTGACCTGGTTTTATCATTTTGACTTATTTAGACTTTTTACATGTTGGAGCGAAATATCAAGTTTAAGGAACAAATTTATGTCGAAACAATGCTTTATGGAGATCCTCCAGTCTTTGAGTATATTGAAATCAAAGATAAGGACTTTTTAGTAAAACTGTTTGGAATGTATCCAAAATTTCGACCTCATCATTTAGAAAGCTTTGTTATATTTTGTTCTCATTATCTTAAAGAAGATTCTTTTCGAAGGATTGTATTGCAAAAGACATTTCCAGTTTGTCCCACCCTCATTCACAGGCTTTATAAGAAAAATTATTTTTCTAAGGATGAAATCCGAGATTCATTATTGATTCATGAGAGAAAATTGCTATGTTTATTTTTTAAGAAAGATTTTAGAATTAACTATTCAAGGTTTAGAGATGAAATATTCCCACAAGATGATTCTGATGACCAAGACTATTCTGATGATGGCAATGAAAAGTATTCATCAGAGTATAGGGACCAAAAAGAATTAGATTTTCTAATCAATTATGGGTTTTATCCATCTTCAATTGAGTTTTGTTTGAAGTATGATCAATTAGATGAATTAAAGATATTGATGGTGAAAAAACCAGAGCAGAAAAAGTGTTTGTGGAATCCTTTCGAATGGTCAAACAGGCCCAAATCTTTAGATTGTTTGTCATTTTGTGGTTTCTATGGTTCAATCAAGTGTTTCAGAGTATTATTATTATCAGGTTTTGTTATTAATGAACAAGTAGTACGAAATGTTGTATGCAGTGGTTCCAATGAACTTTTCCTGTTAATTATGGATTCTAACTTAGAGAATTTATTTGGTTTCCATGAAGCATCATGGTTTCATCAGATGTCATTTCTTGAGTTTTTCATTGATAATGGAACTGAAATCAATTCTAGAAATGATAAACTAGAAACACCTCTTCATTTATCATCATTGAATGGTCATCTTCAAATTGTTGAATATCTTGTTAACCATGGAGCAGATGTGAATCTCGAAAACAATAGATATGAAACACCTCTTCATTTTTCATCATTGAATGGTCATTTTCAAATTGTTGAATATCTTGTTAACCATGGAACACGTGTCAATTGCAAGAATGATAATCAAGAAACACCTCTTCATTTATCATCATTGAATGGTCATTTTCAAATTGTTGAATATCTTGTTAACCATGGAACACGTGTCAATTGCAAGAATGATAATCAAGAAACACCTCTTCATTTATCATCATTGAATGGTCATTTTCAAATTGTTGAATATCTTGTTAACCATGGAGCAGATGTGAATTTCGAAAACAATAGATATGAAACACCTCTTCATTTGTCATCATTGAATGGTCATTTTCAAATTGTTGAATATCTTGTTAACCATGGAGCTATTGTGAATTCCAAAAACATTGAACAAGAAACACCTCTTCATTTATCATCATTGAATGGTCATCTTCAAATTGTTGAATATCTTGTTAACCATGGAGCAGATGTGAATCTCGAAAACAATAGATATGAAACACCTCTTCATTTATCATCATTGAATGGTCATTTTCAAATTGTTGAATATCTTGTTAACCATGGAGCTATTGTGAATTCTAAAAACATTAAACAAGAAACACCTCATTATTTATCCTCAATGAATAACCATTTTCATGTTGCAAAATATTTGAAAGATATTTATTATATGATTGAACAAGTTTTTCAAGCATCTTTGACTGGAAATCTTGAAATCATTACTCAATTAATGCAGAATAATCCTAATTTTGATGTTAGAGATGAATCTAGTTCAAGTCTGATGTATTATTCTAATAAAAATGGCCATTTTGGGATTGTTAAGTTTCTTCTTAACCATGGAGCAGATATCAATTGCAAGAATTATATACAAGAAACACCTCTTCATTTATCATCATTGAATGGTCATTTTCAAATTGTTGAATATCTTGTTAACCATTTATCAATGGCTATCATA